>Ga0209099_1004424_pt1 | contig 10689 bp, 9 predicted proteins | sample AD_JPNHW2_MetaG_FD_184430 | JGI IMG/M metagenome (GOLD analysis project Ga0209099, IMG submission 184430) | Active sludge microbial communities of municipal wastewater-treating anaerobic digesters from Japan - AD_JPNHW2_MetaG (SPAdes) (version 2) | ecosystem: Engineered > Bioreactor > Anaerobic >...
TTTCAAATTCTCTCGCTAGAAACATCTCCACGAGTTTTCTTTTTATGCTTTTCTCCTTTCCGGTAAAAAGCTGCTTCGCCAGCTGCTGTGTAATAGTCGATCCCCCCTGACGGAGTTCACCGCTTATGATGTCGATAAATAGGGCACGGGCGATACCTGCAATGTCAAATCCTGTGTGCATATAGAATGAACTGTCTTCAGCCGCAAGAAATGATTTTATTACTGTCTCCGGAATCTCCTCAATCTTTACATAGTTCCTGTATTCATCATACAGCCTTGCAACGAGCCGGCCGTTTCTGTCGTAGATTGTAGTAGCAAGGGGCTGCCGGATATTTTCAGACTTCCGGAATAAATTATAGCTCACATTATACGCGTACACAATGTAGAAAAACGGTGAAAAAATCACCATGAACAGCAGTATGTATATAATTATATTTCTTTTTTTCATCAAAAATCTCTTGCCAGAAGCCGGTCTTCCTTATATTTATAATCGGTTAAAGCTTCAAAGAAGTTAAGTGCGGAGAGTTTAATGTGAATAAACTGATGGCGTCATTATTCATTATATTTTTGTGTTTACCCCTTGCAGCAGATGTAGGGGAGGGTGAGCTTTCCAGCTATAAGTCGTTGTTTTTGAAAAAAATCATCTCCGACAATCCCGACAGGGAATCCGGAATAAGAAGATGCATGGACGGGATAATTAAAGACGGGAGTTCCGGAGTAAGGCTGATCGATAAATTCGGTTTATTTTTGTATGACAGCAGAAAAAATAATCTCAATATGGAACGTATTAAATATTTTCGGGATGGGAACATCAATTTTTTTATGATTACTCTTAAAGACAATGCTGACAACAGTATATATAACCTGTTTCTTGAGTATACTTATGAATCAGGGAGAGGAGCTTTTAAACTCACTGATATCTCATTTTCAATGGTTTTTGCAGATAAGATAAAATCAGTGTCAGAATTTTTCGGAGGGAGCTGAACTTCTATTTTAAATTCCTGAACGCTTCAGCAATCCTTTTCAGACCATTTTCAAGAACTGATTTCGGGCATGCAAGATTGAATCTTGTAAATCCTGCACCTTCAGGTCCGAATATATAACCGGGACTTGGCGCCACTCCGGCTTTTTTTACAAAGAGATCATCAAGTTCTTTAGTGCTCAGATTATACTTTCTGAAATCAACCCATGCGAGATACGTTCCCTGCAGATCAGTGACTTTTGCATCACTCAGGTTCTCCGATGTAAAATTTTTCAGAAATTCAAAATTTCCATTTATATAATTCAGCAGATTATCCAGCCACTGTTCTCCATGATTGTAGGCGGCCTCCATCGCTACAGTGGCAAAGCTGTTGGGGTCGAGCATTCCGGCTTTCATGAGAGAGTTTCGTAATTTATTTCTTTTTTCTTCATCGGGCACTATGATATTTGAAACCTGTACGCCTGCAAGATTGAATGTTTTACTGGGTGCTGTACAGGTAATTATGTTATCAGTGTAACCATCTGCAATAGTGTGAAGAGGAATATGTTTGTGGCCGCTGAATACAAGGTCGCAGTGTATTTCATCTGAAACAATCAGGATATTATTATCGGAACATATTTTAATTATCTCTTTAAGCTCATCCGCTCTCCAGACTCTTCCAACAGGATTGTGAGGCGTGCATAACAGCATCATCTTCGCTGCAGGTTTTTGCGCCTGCTTTCTCAAGTGATCGAAGTCGATCTCATAATTTCCGTTTTTATTCTGGCGGAGAGGATTGTTGAGGACTTTTCTTCCGTTGTTTTCGATCACTCTTGCGAATGGATGATACACGGGTCTCTGGATAATTATCCCGTCGCAGAGGTTGGTGAAAGTCTGAATCAGGATGTTTATTGCGGGAACTACACCTGGTGAAAACAGAATCCATTCTTTCTCAATCCTCCATCCGTGCCTGCGGGAAAACCAGTTTATGGCTGAACTGTATGTAGAGTCCATATATGAAGTATATCCGAATATTCCATGCGCTGCTTTCTGTGACAGGGCATCAATCACTTCGGGAGGAGTGCGGAAGTCCATGTCCGCAACCCATAGCGGGAGAAGATTTTCTCCTCCGAAAAGATCATCGACCTTATCCCATTTTTCGGAACCGGTATTTTTTCTGTTTATAATTTCATCGAATATTTCTGTCATTTTTAAATCCTTATGTTATAGTAGATTGAGGTACTCGTTGTCACCTGGCTTATACCCGTATTCAGCGGAAAAGACAAGACATAATTTATTTAAACATAGGTGTAGTGAATACTTATTGTCAAGAAAGATACTGGCAGTATCTTCTTATAACTTTCAATCGGTTTCTTTAACTCCAGGGAGTTGCGTTAACACTCACTGGAGTTTATCGAAGGTTCCTGTATGAAAATATGAAAAAACTGCAGGCATGTTTGTCCGCCGCTGTGAATTTTTAATTTATAATATTATTTTTATTTTACAGCTATTGTTTCTATTTCAATCAGTGCACCCATAGGTAAATCTTTGACAGCATAAGCCGCTCTTGCCGGAAAATCTTTTGAATAATGTCTGGCATAAACTTCATTCATTGCCGCGAAATCAACAATATCGGCTAATAAACATGTTGATTTTATCACATCGTCAAAAGTGTATTCTGCTGCATTTAAAATAGCCTGAATATTTTTAAATACCTGTTCGGTCTGTTCTTTTATTCCGCCTTCAACAAGTTTTGATGTAGCCGGATCTATGCCCAGCTGGCCGGAGATAAAGAGCATCCCGTGTGCATCAACGGCCTGACTGTAAGGACCGATCGCTTTAGGCGCATTTTTTGTAATGATTACTTTTTTCATGATATTTTATCCTTTATTTCAATTCAGATCAGTGTATAGACGGTGATATAACCGGGCAGTGCGGAAGGCAGTTTGTCAAGAATGTTATTCGATTTAGTTTATGCTAAAGATCCTCAAATTTTTTATTGAATAAGATCTTTGAGTAAACCGGTATTGTTTAATTATATCAGTTAACTAATAAATTAAGTAATTTCTTCATCTGCCTGATATTGAAATAGTCAATATTCAGGCAATCATCCGCTAATTCCAGATGATGATTTCAAAAAATAGCTTATTTCTTTTTCAGAACAATAACAGTAAGGTCATCGGGCAGTTTATTTTTATCATGTACAAATCTGAAAAAATCATCAAGCAGATAATGAAGAACATCCCGGGGAGATCCGCATGGAGCCTGCGCTAATGTCTGCTCAATCCGGTCTATGCCGTACTGTTTCATGTCATCGTGATGAGCCTCTAAAAGGCAGTCTGTGTACAATACCAGGTACTCTCCAGGCTGCATGTTTATTGAAATCTGATCGTATTTATAATTTTCATCATCGAATCCGATGAGGAAACCGGATAAACGGGTTCCATCATCTTTATAGACTTTTACTGCATTGAGTCCGCTCTTTTTTAATAAAGGGGGATGCATGGCATTGCCATACTCGACAAGGCTCCCCTTGAATCTGAGTATAATACCTGTAACAAAATAATTACTCGACCCGACTGCCAAATACAATTCTTCGCTTACACTTTTAAAAATTTCTTCTATATCTGAATCAGTGTGATCCCTGAAACTTCTGAAAAACAATGATTTGGCAATCATGGTCACAAGGCCCGACGCGATTCCATGTCCCGATACATCGAATATCCCCAACCCGGTAAAATTGCCTTCGAGGACATAAAAATCATAAAAGTCACCGGAAACACCGGACATCGGCTGATTATAAAATGCGACATCCCATTCATCATCAACGGGAGGCGTCTGGGGGAGAAAACTTTTCTGTACCTTGGCTGCCATATGCAAGTCAATTTCTGCAACATCCAGTAAACTTTGAATCCCCTGCTTATTCTGAATCGAAGTTTTTATCAGTTCAGCTATATCGTCAAATTCATCCTGATTTTTTTCGAGTTTATCAAGCAGTGCAATGTTCTCTGAATTCAGAGCCTCTGAAATTAAATTCAGAGGACGGGTAATCCATTTTCCGGTCAGGATGAAGAACATGATAAAAATTAATACAGATACTATTAATATTGTAATGTTGATCCCATATGATAAAAACATGAAGGAATCCATTTCTTCCATCTGCCGGCTGAAGTATGCAGTAAAAAGATTCTTCCCGTAAATATCAGGCAGGCTTCTTTCTATTGTGATGGTGTGGTGCCTTGCTGTTTTGCCGGCATTTTTACTTGATATTACAGGAGGAATTGAAATATCATGGAGTGTCAGGGCGCTTAATGATTCGATATACTTTTTATTCCATAGTCTCGCAAGAATAACATACCCTGCATAACGGCTCCTCGAAAAATCACCTGTGGGACATATTTTGGAAACAGCGATTTCAAACAGCTCATTGTCATATAAATGAAAAAAATAAATAGTCGGTTTTTCATTCAATTTAAGGATAATATCCGGTTCCAGCAATGAAAAATTTTTAACCGGTTTTGAGTTTCCATCATTAACGTAATATATTACATTGCCTTTTATATCAAGAATCCATACGTGATTGTATTCAAAATCGGTTATAAGTGAATTTATGTTTCCTTTAGGCCATGTTTTGTCTCTTGTCCATATGAAGCTGTACATTCCGTCCCATACGCTGTAATCTTCAATTGTTTTCAAAGTTGATTTTTTCTGCAGATCTATAATTGAATTAACACTGATGGTATTCTGCCTGAAAATAAAATTTCTGAACAGCTGATTCTGTCTGCTCACTGCATAATACGCTGCTGCAAACAAAAGTACTGAAAAGATAATGATAAAAAACTGGAAAGCTCCGAGTTTTGTTTTTATTTTCATTGAAATTTTTTTCCTTTCTTATAAAGAAAACTCATACCCGGGAAAACGATTATCAGAGTTGTTCCTTTATTAATATAATATAAACATAGAGTGGTCTATAAGTCAAAAAATGAGCATTATAATTTAAGAATTAATATTTTTAAAATGTGAAAAGTTTACAATTCTGTTCTGAAATAAGTATATTTAATATACCTGTTCAGCATCATTGTAAATTAAATCCCTTGCTTTAAATTGCAGAGAGAAAAGGTCACACTGTCCGGTAAAGTACGCTGTATCCGCTCTTCTGTAAAGATCCGAAGTATTGTCGCTTATTTATAGATTCAGGAGCTGAAATGATTTTAGAACATTTAGCAGCAGATATTACTCTGGAAACTTTAATAATAAAAGTAAAAGGCCTGGAGATAGATATTCCGGAAGAAAGTGATTATGATCCCGCCATCTGGCCTGAAATGAAATCAAAAAGATTTATTTCAACTTATGAAAAAATAAAAGGGCGTGAAGGATTGTGGCAGCTGAGTTTTAATAACGGTATATTGTACTTAATTCAGTTTAACATAGAATTTGGATCTAAATCAGAGAACGCGTATAACAGCTGTATTGATATCTGCAGGAGCATTATAAAAATTAATAATTCGATCAGAGGAATGAAAGATCTGTTAAACGGTTCTGAATCGAAAAGCTATCTGGAATTAAAGAGTGAAGTATTATCTGAGAAAGGCATTCCGGACGGCTATAATATGCAGTTTGCACATTATAGCTGGCAGAGTGGAGTAAAATCCGCATATCTTTCTGCAGGTATTACCTGGCCCGACAGTATGACTGTTGAGTACAGAGAGGAGCCGCTTTGAGTGAAAGGCCTGACTTAATCTGCAGAAATTATTTGTTAAAAATGTTTCTTGATTTTTCATCTTATAAACTCCATTGTGCCTTTTGAAATGCCGGAGTTTTAATAAAACCTCCTGTTTTTTAAATTTAATTTCAATATATCAAATTCATTAACCGGAGCGCATACATGTTTGCAAAACGCTTTTCAGAATTAAATCCTTATGTTCCGGGTGAGCAGCCGCGCGACAGAGTTTATATAAAATTAAACGCTAATGAGAATCCCTATCCTCCATCACCGGAAGTAAATAAAGTCCTGAAGGAATTTGATCCGGCCTTGCTCCGTCTCTATCCTGACCCGGATTCAAATGAGTTACGGAGTGCAATCGCCCGGATGCTGGGTTCCGGAATTACTCCTGAAATGATTTTTGCCGGGAACGGCTCGGATGAAGTTCTCTCGTTTGTTTTTTTTACATTTTTTGATGATGATGCTCCACTGTATTTCCCGGAACATACATACAGTTTTTATCCCGTATATGCGGACTACTATGGGATTCCATTCAGGAAGATCCCGCTGGAAAAGGATTTCTCCATCGATACGGAAACCCTGCTTGAAGGTAAAAGTTCAGGAATTATATTCGCGAATCCTAACGCGCCGACCGGAATTTATCTCCCTCTTCCGGATATACGTATTATTCTTGATAACTATCCCCCGGACCGGGTAGTAGTTGTTGATGAAGCTTATATCGATTTCGGAGGGGAATCTGCAATATCACTTCTTGGAGAATATAAAAATCTTGTAATCATCAGAACTTTTTCAAAAAGTTTCTGCTTCGCAGGAGCCCGCCTTGGATTTATGGTTGCGAATCCGGAACTTATAGATGCTGTTTTTACTACAAAAAATTCATTTAACCATTTTCCGGTAGATGCTCTGACGCAAAAGATCGGCATCGCATCATGCAATGACTGGATGTATTATAAAAGTATAAATGATAGAATCCGGAAAACCCGGGAAGAATTTTCTAAAGGACTGCGGGATTCCGGATGGAATGTTCTCCCTTCATTGACTAATTTCGTATTTGTACGGAAAGAAGGTCTGGATGGTAAAAAAATTTACAATACTTTAAAATCATACGGAATACTGGTGAGGTTTTTCAATCATCCGGGGATTACAGATTTCGTCCGTATATCGATTGGTACAGAAGAGGATATGCTAAAACTCCTTGGTATAATGAAAGGAGCGGATTTTAATTAAAGAATTCTATAATTCAAGCAAATCCCCATACCGCTCAGGATGATCCCGGAACATTTTTTTTGCATACGGGCAGTATGGAGTAATTTTTAATTCCGATTTTCTGGCGAAATCTGCAACGTAATCCAGCAGTATTCTGCCCAGTCCTTCGCTCCTGTGCTCATCATCTACCCAGGTATGTTCCAGTAATAATTTTTTCCCCGTACGGATATATACCATTTCAGCAATGACTTTATCCTTCCCTATATAAAAACGCTTTTTTTTATCATCATGAATTACTTCCATTTATAGACAGTCTCCTTTCCGTATATTATCAATATAATCATTTTAAAGATTATTACAAGAATTTACAGATCGGATTTTTTATTTTTTATTGCGATGGATCAGAATCCCGTCGGCAACAATTTGCTGAAGATTAATTTTTACGTATGATACCTTGTATTCTGCACAAAAATGCAGGTATATTGGAATTCGCCTGATTTCCGGTTAAAGTTAAATTTTTTTAAATCCGGGCGAACAAACTGCAGCCGGCAGCCGGAACTGCCGGAAAATTAAAACAATACTATTCCTGCGAATAGCCGTCCACAAACTCCGCGAAGCGCTGTGCTACAAGCTTCATCTCATCAATCGGGGGTAGAAATACAACGCGAAAGTGATCCGGATGCGGCCAGTTGAAACCTGTCCCCTGTACAAGCATTACCTTCTTCTGTTTTAGAAAATCGAGAACAAACAGTGCGTCATTTTTTACCGGAATTTTTTTGAGATCTATTTTCGGGAACAGATACATTCCCCCCAGCGGTTTAACACAGGAGATTCCCGGTATTGAATTAAACAGTTCGTATGAAAAATTCCGCTGCTCGCATAATCTCCCTCCGGGAGCTGTTAAATCAAAGATGCTCTGATAGCCCCCGATCGCAGTCTGAACCGCGTACTGTGCAGGCATATTCGAACAGAGTCTCATAGATGCGAGTATTCCGAGCCCCTCAATAAAATCCTTCGCGTCATCTTTTTTACCGCTTAACACCATCCAGCCCACGCGGAATCCGCAGATACGGTGTGATTTAGAAAGACCGTTAAGCGTGATAAAGAGCGTGTCATCGGATAGAGATGCTGCCGGAGTATGTTTTAATCCGTCATACATTACCCTGTCATAAATTTCATCTGCAAGAAAAATCAATTGGTTTTTAACCGCTATATCCACCATTTTTTCAACTATCTCTTTCGGGTATACGGCACCTGTCGGATTGTTCGGGTTGATCATTACGATCGCCTTGGTTTTAGCTGTAATTTTACTTTCAATATCAGCTATATCGGGATACCAATTACTTCCTTCGTCGCAGAGGTAATGAACGGCTTTACCCCCTGCAAGGTTTGCGGCTCCGGTCCAGAGAGGGTAATCGGGCATTGGTACAAGAACCTCATCCCCGTTGTTGAGAAGCCCCTGCATTATCATAACTATAAGTTCGCTGACGCCGTTTCCTATTATAATATCCTCGATTTTAACATCCCTTATCCCTTTAAGCTGGCAGTCCTGCATGATAGCTTTGCGGGCGGCAAATAGGCCCTTCGAATCGCCGTAAGCTTCAGCAGCACGGAGGTTCATAATCACATCCTGAATTATTTCGTCCGGGGCATAGAGTCCGAATGCTGAAGGATTCCCTGTGTTAAGTTTTATAATAGAGTGGCCTTCACGCTCAAGACGTGCGGCCTCTTCTACAATAGGTCCGCGTATATCATAAAAAACATTATCAAGTTTGCTGGATTTCCTTATCTCTTTCATACCGTTCTCCATTTATAAAATCAGTTCATTGTGAATTTTTTAAATTATCATCTGTTTTATCAGGGTATAAACAGGGGATAAATAATTAAAAATTTTTCACCGGAATCTGACTGAAATATCCTGTAAACTTCAGAAGTAGGAAACAGTTAAATCGTGTCAATTCAGATTTTCAAAAAAAATATCGGAGGATATTATTTTCATTTTTTTAAATTTCTAAAAAATATAAGTATTATGTTGACTTTTCCCGGATTATGTATTATTATATTTACACGAATTTGATAGGGAGAGGGAGATTAAGAGGCTTTAAAATTTAAATATAAAAAGCCTTTGATGTCGAAGACACCATACCCGTGAAACCTGAGTGGCAAATTCGGAGATTGGTAAAACGAGGTGTATATTTTGGTTTTAGATTGGTCGTACTGAAAGGGCTGGTACCGATGCGGTGGCAGCCCTTTCTAATTAATAGCTGATAGCCGGATATTGAAGTTTTAAGTAAGATACATATCAATTTAGTATTACTTAATTTAATCTCCATCAAACCGGTTTTATTCCGGTTTATCTTTGCTCCCGTAAATACCGGGATATAATTTTTTTGCGCAGATCGGACAGATGCTGTGCGTAAATTCCGCATGGGAATGGGTGCTTATATAGTTTTCAATCTGGCTCCAGTAGCCGTTATCATCACGGATTTTTTTACATGATGAACATATAGGGAGGAGTCCCTGAAGATTGTTTACTTCAGAAAGCGCGTTTTTTAATTCCTTTGTTCTTTCCTGCACAAGCAGTTCGAGATTATTCTTGAAATTACCAAGCTCTTCATTTTTTGATGTAATTTCAACGTATGCTTTTTTAAGATTGGCCACCATGTTGTTAAAGGTGTCTGCCAGCCTGCCGAACTCATCAGTTCTATTCATCCTGATTGAACAGTCAAGATTCCCTTCGCTGACTTTTTCTGTACCTCTTGTGAGTTTTTTTATAGGAATGATAATGTATTCTGCAAGTATTAATGTGAGAATTATTGTAAAGAGGAATGACAAAAAAGATACGGTAAGAGAGATTATAATAATTTCTCTTTTAAAATTTCCAACCTCACCCTGAAAAAGTTCAATAACAACAAGACCATTCGCGTTGCCTTTGCTATCAGCAATTACACCATAAACAGTCGCTGTATTTTCTCCGTATATACTTGTCTGGGTATCTCTATGGATAACCGTATTTTTCTGATCTTTAATTATCTGTTTGCAGCGTTCGACAACTTCTTTGGATTCAGCATAAAGCTCGCCCGGCATACTCTCAGATTCATTTTTTGCAGTGAAAGAGCAATATAATTCAACGGGATTTCCTTTTACAAATATTTCTGTATAGAGTTCGCGATTATTGATGCTGAGTTTTTTCCCCGAGGCTTCCAGTATTAAAGGGGATTTTGAAACGATTTTAATCAGTTCTTTTTCTCCAAGATAAATAATTCCTCCCGGGTCTATTATCAGGGGAATTTTATTGCCTGCGATATTGATATCAAAATTATCCGTATAGATAACTTCGTTATATTTAATTGAAACCTTATTGTCCTTCCGGATAGATAGTGCAAGACCGAAAAATTCCGTTGTAATCCATACAACATCTGTGGGATTAATATCTGAATCGACGATGTATGTGAGTTTGTCTTTTTCCCGGTCGTAGTTTATTGTAAAAAGATAGGTTACGTATTTTTCCTGGAGCTTGATTCTATTCAGGTATTTAAGATACTTTTTATATTCATTATCTTTAGTTGCGCTAAGGGTCGTAAAAGTTTTGTGTTTTTCTCCATCAATAGATAGTGCAATGGACCGTGCCAAAGATTCCTTACAGCTTATAAATGACTGATAATATAAATCGCCGGCATATTTATAAAGAGCTCCTCCTATTGAAATTGCAATTATCAGATTGGTGATTAATGAAAATAGAATAATCTTTTTTTTCAGGTTTAACTTCATTTAAATTAAACTTCCCCGGGTTTATGAT
>Ga0209099_1004426_pt1 | contig 10687 bp, 6 predicted proteins | sample AD_JPNHW2_MetaG_FD_184430 | JGI IMG/M metagenome (GOLD analysis project Ga0209099, IMG submission 184430) | Active sludge microbial communities of municipal wastewater-treating anaerobic digesters from Japan - AD_JPNHW2_MetaG (SPAdes) (version 2) | ecosystem: Engineered > Bioreactor > Anaerobic >...
ATGGAACTTCTTTTATGCTGATAGGCAAATTCATTTTATTAAAAAATAGCTAACCTATCAACAAGTTACAAAAAAAAAGATGAGAAGTATCTCATCTTAAAAAGAGTCTAAAAAATTATGTTAAGGGCAACTATAAAAACTTCCTGTATTCGCCATTCCCACGAAAGTGGGAATCTATTAATTACTTACAGCGAGATTCCTGCTTTCGCAGGAATGATTGGTTAATGTTGTGTTTATTAGTTTTTATAGTTGCCCTTAAATTCCTTTTAAAACTATTTGGCTAGCTTATACTTATAATCGCAATCAAATTTCCCTTTTGAAATGGCAAGAAGTTTTCCGCTAAGTAATCTACGACGAAGAGCAGAAACCCTATCAGTGAAAAGCATTCCTTCAAGGTGATCGTATTCATGTTGTATAATTCGCGCTGGTATTCCGTCAAAAACATCATCGTGCGCTTTGAAGTTTTCATCAAGGTATTGAATGCGAACCTTTTCTTCTCTTTCAACCTCTTCGCGGAGGTTAGGAATGCTTAGGCATCCTTCTTTGTAAAGTTTTTTGTCGCCAAAACGTTCAACTATTTTCGCATTTATAAATACCTTTTTAAAATCTTTAAGCGATGGGTCATCCTCTTCCATTGGAGAGGCGTCAATCACAATTAAACGAATAGATACACCAATTTGAGGTGCTGCTAGTCCAACTCCATCGGAGTGGTGCATGGTTTCAAACATATCCTCAATTAGCTGCTTTATGTCGGGGTATGAAGCGTCAATATCCTGAGCAACTTTTTTTAGAATTGGCGAGCCATAAATGTAAACTGGGCGAATCATAAAATCACTTATTTAAATTAATGCTCTCCAGATATGACTGGAGTATTATTGTTGCGCTTATAGTATCTACAAGCGCTTTGTTTTGTCTATCCTTCTTTTTAACCCCGCCATCAATCATAGTTTGAAAAGCAATTTTTGATGTAAACCTCTCATCAACAAGAGTTATTGGCAACTCAGGGAAGGCTTTCTTAATACGATTAATGGCTGGATTAATGTAATTAACAGCTTCCGATGGTTGATTGTTCATTTGTTTGGGGTAGCCAACAACTAGCCGTTCAACCTTTTCTTTACTCAGATAATCGGTTAAAAAAATTATTATATCATTGGTTGGAATAGTGCATATACCATTTGCAATTATTTGCAGGGGATCGGTTGCCGCAATTCCTGTTCTTTTCTTACCGATATCAAGTGAAAGTATTCTAGCCAAAATCCAATTTGTTAAAGTTTAAGCATGATGAATATTTATTTCAGATAGCTTTTGAATAAGCTCATCCCTTTTTGTATTGTTTATTGGGAGTAGTACGCCATTAACAAATTCGATGCAAAAGCCATTCATCTTTATTACTTTGGTAACCTTCAGAATGTTTATCAAACAGTTTTGTTGAATACGAAAGAAATTACGTTCGAGAAGCTGTTCTTCAATTGAATCGATTGGATCTTCAATACTTAACGTTGATTTGTTATCGTTGTGAAAAAAAATAAAATTTTCTTTCTGCTCAACGTAAACTACGTTTCTCAAGTCAACGTACTCATACTTCCCATTAGAGGTTACTACAAGTTTCTGAGGGATTAGTTCCTTTAGGTTGTCGAATAGAGCATTGTATTTATTACTGCTATTAAACTCCTTCTTCTTCTGATCATATATTTTTTCAACTGCCTTTACTAATTCTTCAATATCGATTGGCTTGAGGATGTAATCAATAGCGCTATACTTAAATGCCTTTACGGCGTAATTATTATAAGCAGTAATAAAAATCACATCAAAACTTATTTCGGGGCATTTTTCCAAAAAATCAAACCCTGTACCCGAAGGCATTTCGATATCAAGAAAAACAACATCGGGTTTGTGTTTTTGAACAAGATTTATAGCATCATCAATTGATTGTGCATTGCCGATAACTTCAACTTGCTTGCAAAATTTACTAAGCAAAATCTCTAGAGATTTAATTGAAGCTATTTCGTCGTCAACTATGAGTGCTTTGAGCATAATTGGTGTTTATGAACAATAAATATTAATTGTTTGAAAGTGCAAAATTATAAAAATTGATCACTTTAAAAGGCTACTTTGCAAGAACTATTGTTGAATATTTATTGTAATATTCTTAGGAATAGTTACATATACCTTTGTGCCAACGGGTATGCCAAGGTTGTTGTATAAGTCTTCATACTCAATCTTAAACCGTTCTTTATATAACGAGCTCAGTAAATCGATTCGTTGTTGGGTTATCATTGATCCTCTTGATTTATGTTCACTTGGATTCTGTTTTTTTAATTGATCGGCTTGTTTTCGACCTATCCCGTTATCTTCAATAGTGCAAATGATTGATTTACTGGTTTCAATAATAAATATTTTGATTATGCCTATTTGATCTTGTTTTAGTGAGATTCCATGCCAGATTGCATTTTCAACGAATGGCTGAATAAGAAGAGTAGGTATTCTTTGGTTTAGTATCGACTCATTACTGCCAAAGTCAAGCACATACTCAAATTTTCCTTCAAATCGAAGTTTTTCGAGATCTAAGTATAGTTTTAATGCTTCAATCTCATCGCGAAGAGGAATTGTTGGACTCAAAGAGTTATCTAGGGTCATTCGCATTAAGCGTGCAAACTTGGTAAGGTATTTATGCGAGCTAATGGGATCTTTTTCGAGGATGTATAATTGTATGGAATTTAATGTGTTGAATATAAAATGAGGGTTCATTTGCTGCCTTAGCGATTGTTGCTTGTAAAGATTAATGTTGTGTAATAATTCATTTCTTCGTTTTATTGATGTGATACGGATTTTGAAAACCAGCAGTATCAACATCGAAAAAATTGAAGCGATAAGTACAACAAACCATCCTCTTTTCCAGAATGGAGGTGTAATAGTGAAAGAGATTGTGGCGGGAGTAGCGCTCCAAACGCCATTATGACTTTGTGCTTCGACCTCGAATCGGTATTTGCCACTGGTTAGCCCACTATAGAAACAATTTGGTGTTTGAGAGTAAACCCAGTTTGAGTCAATCCCAATTATATGGTATCTGTAGTTGACTTTTCCCTCATTTCTGTATACAAATCCAATGAAGTTAAAGTTTAAGTTGTTTTGCTTATAGTTTAGTGTAATAGAAGGCGTATTTAAGACTATTGGGCTGTTATTTACTTTAAAACTCTCAATTAAAACCTTGGGAGGAGTTTTATCATCTACGATTTTGTTTTTATCAAATGCCACAAGCCCTTTTGAAGTGCCCACGTAAACTAAATTGTTATACTCACAGAAAGAGGTTGTTATATTGGTTGGCAAACCATTCGCATTTGTTAAGTTTTGAATTGTATAGCCATTATCTTTATTTAATATAATTCTTGAAAGCCCATTTGGTGTTGCTGCCCAAATTTCATTATTCGATTGGTATAGCAGGTTGATGGTGTTAGATGTCAAACCATCCTTTGTTGTTATCTGTTTAATCCCATTTTTACTTTTAATAACTATGCCATTTCCATTCGATCCAAGCCAAATTGAGGAGTCAATAGGATTTATATGTATGCAATTTAGCGTTTGGGTTATAAGAGGGTTATCATTTAAATATTGATATGTGTTATTTGAATATTTCCAAAGGCCATTTATTGTGCAGAACCAAATGTTATTATTATAATCTTCAGCAATATCATACACGGTTCCGTTGAATAAATTTTTTTCATACGATTCATATGTGATATTATCATTCTCAGTTTTAATCAACCCTTTAGTTGTTGCAATCCAATAGCTATTATTTTTTTTTGACAATATGATTTTTCTTGAATGGATATAGTTTCCTACCCAATCGAGTTTTGATGCAAAAACTTTATTGTTTTTAATGTAGTATAAATTCTCAATTGCACTTACCCAAACTCTATTGGTTCTATCATCAACTGTAAAACTTCTAATTGATGAAATAGCAAAGCGCTCTTCAGTGGACTTGTATCGTTGAGAAGTTTTTCCAAATAGTAGATCCACAAAGCCATATTCATAGCCAACGTAAACCCCTTCTTTGTTAGAAGCTAGAGCGTTAATTCGATCGTCGAACAAACCATTTGCTTTTGTGTAGTTAAACAAGTTGATGTTAGGACAATAAAATACGCCATCGTTCAATGTGCTAAACCAATAGGCATTCTCATAATCTTGTAGTACAGATGTGACTTGTATTTCTTCTAAAATTGAAAGGGTTGGCTTTGAGGTTATTTTACAATCTTTAAAGCACAGTACTCCCCCCTTTTGCGGGGCTATCCATAAATTATTATCTCTATCAACACTTATCCATAAAATGTCATACTTATTAAAGTCATACTTTTCTATAATTTTCCCGTTCTTTATTCTAAAAACATAGGTATAAAGACTAAGAATTATTGAGCTATCTTTTGCCGAAAGGACAAAGAGGTGATGATGTGTCCCCCCCCTTGTTTTAAACAATTCTTTATGGGAAACGCTGTATTTTTGGTATAAACTATTAATGTTTATTACAAATGAATTTAGCTTATTCGAAGGGTAAGAGATTAAAAATTTATTATTGGGTAATTCGTCAGCTTTAAAGTCTATATCAGGATCGTTTGAGTCTAATCTCTTATAAATCCCCTCCGGACTTATGCTAATCAGTCCAAACTGCTTTAGGCTTAAGTAAACATAATCAAGGCTATCAACATAAAAAGAGCATTTTATAGGGCCTCTGCTGTTTGGAAGGTGATCTTTGATTTTATTGTTGTACTTATAGCTAACGATTTTATTATTTTCATAATACGATAGTTTCCCCGACAAAGGGATAAACCATATTCTATGTTTATAGTCTTCGTAAATTTCAAATACCTCATTATCAACTAGACCCGATTGCAGGTCAAAGTTTTCAAATTTGTACCCATCATACCTGCTAACCCCATTTGCCGTTGCAAACCAAATGTACCCCTTGGAGTCTTGAAAAACATGGTATATAGTTGATGACGGTAAACCATCATCAACAGTATACTTTCGAAATACAGGTTCGGCATTATTCTGCGAAAATAGAGTTGCTGAGTTAAGTAGAAAGAGTAATGATAAATAAATAATTCTCTTGAGTTGGTTTATTTTTAAATGATATTTTAAAAAAGTAGAATTCAATGGTAGTCGATTTATCTTATTGTTTGCTAAGATAATAAAAAAGGGTGTCAAACGACACCCTTTCAATTTTTATGGTAGGCTTCTAATTACTTAGAAAAATCCATTGTTGACATCCTTAGGTACGATTTGTATCTCCACTTAGCATTCTCTTCAGCCGCTTGGAATAGTTCAGCAGCAACTTCGGGGAATGAGAGTTGTAGTGATGTATAACGTACTTCTCCTTTTAAGAAGCTTTGGAATGTGCTCCAATCTGGTTCTTTTGAATCGAGTTGGAATGGATTCTTGCCTTCGTTTTCAAGAAGCGGGTTGTAACGATATAGATGCCAGTAGCCAGATTTTACAGCAAGTTTAGCTTCATGCTGTGTCATACCCATACCATTGCGTAGCCCGTGGTTAATACATGGAGCGTAAGCAATAATAATTGATGGGCCAGGGAAAGCCTCTGCTTCCTTAATAGCTTTAAAATACTGGTTTTGATCGGCACCCATTGAAACTTGAGCAACATATACGTAACCATAGCTCATAGCCATCATACCAAGATCCTTCTTGCGAATTCTCTTGCCTGATGCAGCAAATTTAGCAACAGCAGCGGTTGGGGTAGATTTTGATGCTTGTCCACCGGTGTTTGAGTAAACCTCAGTATCAAGAACTAAAACGTTTACATCTTCACCAGATGCAAGTACATGGTCAAGTCCACCATATCCAATATCGTAAGCCCAACCATCGCCACCAAATATCCATTGTGATTTCTTTACAAAGTATTGCTTAAGGGCAAGAAGTTCTTTTGATAAATTGTCGTTTACTTTCTCAAGAGCCGCGATAAGTTTTTCTGAAGTAACTTTTGAAGTTTCAGCGTTATCCTTGCCAGCAATCCATTCTTTCATTGCTGTTTTTACATCTTCGCTGTAATTGCCTTCGATTGCAGCATTTAATCTCTCAACGATACGCTGACGAATCTTGTTTACTCCAATGGACATACCAAGACCAAACTCAGCGTTATCTTCGAAAAGTGAGTTAGCCCATGCGGGACCATGACCATCTTTATTTGCGCAGTATGGAGTTGAAGGAGCTGAACCACCATAGATAGAAGAACATCCAGTAGCGTTTGCAACCATCATACGATCACCAAAAAGTTGGGTGATCGCTTTGATGTATGGTGTTTCACCACAACCAGCACATGCTCCGCTGAACTCGAATAGAGGTTGAGCGAATTGGCTATTCTTAACAGATTTTTCTTTTCCAAGAATATCTTTATAGCCAACATTTTTATGCATCCAAACAAAACGCTCTGCTTCTGCTATTTGGCTTTCAAGCGGCTTCATTACAAGAGCCTTTGTCTTTGCAGGACAAACTTCAGCGCAGTTACCGCAGCCAGTACAATCAAGAGCACTAACTTGAATACGGAAATTGAACTCCTTAATACCACCGTTACCTTTAACAGTTTCGGTTCCTTTAGGAGCGTTTGCTAGTTCTGCATCGGTTAGTAGGAATGGACGAATTGCAGCGTGAGGACAAACGTATGCACATTGGTTACATTGAATACAGTTGGTTGATATCCACTCTGGAACGTTTACTGCTATACCACGTTTTTCGTACTCGGTTGTTCCTGATGGGAAAGTACCATCTTCACGGTCAACAAATGCGCTAACAGGAAGATCATCGCCCATTAGGTTGTTAACAGGTACAACAACTTTATTAATAAACTCTGGAGCACCCTCAATTGCAACAGGTTTTTCTGGAGTTAGCTTTGCCCATTCTGAAGGAACCTCAACTTTAGTAACATCACCACCACGTTCAACAGCAGCATAGTTCATCTTAACAATCTCTTCACCCTTTCGGCCGAATGATTTATCGATAGCTTTCTTCATATCCTTAACGGCCATCTCGTAAGGGATAACGTTAGCGATCTTGAAGAATGCGCTTTGCATAATGGTGTTTGTTCTACCTCCTAAACCAATCTCCTCTGCTATTTGAGTAGCATTGATAATGTAGAAGTTGATTTTATGTTCAGCTAAATACTTTTTAATTGAATTTGGAAGTTTAGATTTTGTTTCTTCAACATCCCAAATGCTATTTAATAGGAAAGTACCGCCATCGCTAAGACCTCTTAGTACATCATATCTTCCTAAGTACGATGGAACATGACATGCAACAAAGTCAGGTGTGGTAACTAAGTATGGTGAACGAATTTGTTGATCGCCAAAACGTAAGTGAGAAACGGTTACACCACCCGATTTCTTTGAGTCGTAAGCAAAGTAGGCTTGGCAGTATTTGTCGGTATTATTACCAATGATCTTAATAGAGTTCTTGTTAGCACCTACAGTACCATCGGAGCCAATACCATAGAATTTACCTTGGAAAGTTCCTTTAGGAGCGAGGTTAATTTCAGCACCTACTGGTAAAGATTTAAAGGTAACATCGTCAACGATACCAACTGTGAACTGATTTTTAGGCTCTTTTAGCTTTAGGTTCTCGAAAACTGCTATCATTTGAGCAGGGGTTGTATCCTTTGAACTTAAGCCGTAGCGACCACCAACAATAAGTGGAGCATTGGTTTGCCCGTAGAAAATCTCTTTAACATCTAAGTATAGTGGATCACCATTAGCACCTGGTTCTTTTGTGCGATCAAGAACACAAATTCTCTTTACTGATTTTGGTAATACCTTTAATAGATATTTAGCAGAGAATGGACGGTATAGGTGAACTGAAATCAAACCAACCTTTTCGCCTTTTGCATTCAGATAATCAACAACCTCGCTAAGAGTATCGGTTATTGATCCCATTGCAATAACAATGTTCTCAGCATCTTTAGCGCCGTAGTAGTTGAATGGATGATACTCGCGACCAGTAATTTTTGTTATCTCCTTCATGTAATCTTCAACTACATCAGGAATTACTTCATAGAACTTATTGGCGGCCTCGCGTGATTGGAAGTAAATATCTGGGTTTTGAGCAGTACCACGGGTAACCGGATGCTCTGGGTTAAGAGCTCTGTCGCGGAATGCTTTAAGAGCCTTTTGATCAACTAAACCTGCAAGATCTTCGTTCTCTAAAACTTCAATCTTTTGAATTTCGTGTGATGTTCTAAAACCATCAAAGAAGTGTAGGAAAGGTACTCTGGTTTTAATAGATGTTAAGTGAGCAACACCAGCTAAATCCATAACTTCTTGAACGCTACCAGTTGCAAGCATCGCAAAACCGCATGAGCGAGTGCTCATAACGTCGCTATGATCGCCAAAGATAGATAGAGCCTGAGCGGCAATACTACGTGCAGAAACATGGAAAACCCCTGGGAGTAACTCTCCGGAAATCTTGTACATGTTAGGGATCATAAGTAAAAGACCCTGTGAAGCGGTGTAGGTTGTAGTTAATGCACCAGCTTGTAATGAACCGTGAACAGCACCTGCAGCACCAGCTTCTGATTGCATTTCGGCAACCTTTACTGTTTCTCCAAAAATGTTTTTCCTACCAAAAGCAGACCACTCGTCAACATACTCCGCCATGGTGGATGAGGGGGTGATAGGATAGATAGCGGCAACCTCACTAAACATATATGCTATGTGAGCTGCAGCGTAGTTCCCGTCACAAGAAATGAATTTTTTATTCTTTGTCATTGTAAATTTGAATTTTGTTGATATTGAAATGCGTATTAAAAAAAACAAACAAAGTTAATAGAAAAAGCCATTAAGTTGTATGCTCTTTAGCAATTTGAAATGGTTCTAATCATGCTAATTTTGCTGAAATCGTTTGAAATCAGAATATGTAAGAAATCTGATATAATCAAAAAGCGTTTTCTTTTTTTAGTGATATTCATCATTATTGACTTTTTGATAAGCTTTGAGAGTTGTTTTAAAACATGACAGGCTATTTTAGTAGATTATCCCTGCTAATAATAAATTGGAATTATTACATTCGCAAAAGTCAAAAACTGAAAGATAATATTTGCATATAGTTATGAATACTAAGTTCAAGATAGGAGTTTTAAAGGAAACTAAAACTCCTCCAGATAAACGAGTTGCGTTACCACCAATGCAGGCTCTTGAACTCACAAAACGCTTCCCTGATGTTGAGGTGTTTGTTCAACCAAGTGATATTCGCTGTTACAAGGATTCTGAGTACGAATCGATAGGTATAAAACTGAAAGATGATTTGTCAGATTGTGATTTGCTCCTTGGGGTAAAAGAGGTTAAGATTCCTTATTTAGTTGATAATAAGAGTTATCTGTTTTTTGCCCATGTTGCAAAGAAGCAACCACATAACCAAAAGCTAATTCAGGCCATCGCTAAACAAGGCATAACTCTTTTGGATCATGAATACTTAACTGATAAAAATGGAGTTCGTTTAGTTGCTTTTGGACACTGGGCGGGTGTTGTTGGCGCTTATAATGCATTACGTGCAAGAGGGGTGAAGACAAACAGATACTACCTTCCAGCTGCTCACCAATGCCATGATTATAAGGAATTGGTTGGTGAGTTGAGAAAGGTAAGACTTGATCCAAAGAAAATTCTAATAACTGGTGGAGGCCGTGTGGCAAATGGAGCATTAGAGATTTTTAAAGCAATAAACCTTAAAGAAGTGTCACCAGAGGATTTTCTTAATAAAGAGTTTAGCGAGCCTGTTATCTGTCGAATAGACCCTTGGCATTATGCAAAACGAAAAGATGGAAAATCCTTCGATTGGAATTACTGGGTGCAATCGCCAATGGAGCATGAATCAACATTTTTGCCTTTTGCGAAGGTAACCGACATTCTGGTTGCTTGCCATTACTGGGATTTTCGCTCTCCTGTTTTCTTCACGAAAGAGGATATGGTAAAGCCTGATTTTAGAATTAGTATTGTTGCTGATATTAGCTGCGATATACCAGGCCCAATACCATCAACACTTAGGGCATCGACAATTGCTGATCCATTCTTTGATTATAATCCAACTACTGATAAAGAGGAACCTGCATTTTCTGGGAAAGGAAATGTTACAGTTATGTCAATTGATAATCTGCCGGGTGAGCTACCTCGAGATGCTAGCGAGGATTTTGGTAAAACATTAGTTGAAAAGGTTTTTCCTCACTTTTTGTGCGGCGATTGTGAAGGTGTAATTGAGCGAGCAACAATTCTAAAGAATGGGAAACTGACAGAGCGTTACGGTTACCTCCAGGCCTACTTAGATGGGAAAGAATAGTTAAACTATTGGCTTATTTCTTCGGAGAATGAGCAGTTGAATAAAGTTCGCAATAAATCCACTGCCATACCCACCAAACTGTGTAATTACAGCGACAATAGATAGAGCCCCTACTTTGGGGCTTTTGTTTTTTATGGTAGATTCAATAAATATTAGCAAAAAGTAGAACGTTAGTAGTGCTAAAAGTACAGTAAACAATTTGAAACTCACTAATATACTGAGAATAATGAATAAAACACCAATCAGAAATGCTGCAGGGAAAAAGTGAGTTAGTTTTAGTTCTGATGGATAAAGTTTGTAGATATTAATTCGAGCAGCTCCAAAGCGAAATACTTGTTTGAAAAAAGCTTTAAAGGTTGTTCTT
>Ga0209099_1004429_pt1 | contig 10681 bp, 8 predicted proteins | sample AD_JPNHW2_MetaG_FD_184430 | JGI IMG/M metagenome (GOLD analysis project Ga0209099, IMG submission 184430) | Active sludge microbial communities of municipal wastewater-treating anaerobic digesters from Japan - AD_JPNHW2_MetaG (SPAdes) (version 2) | ecosystem: Engineered > Bioreactor > Anaerobic >...
GCCCCCTCAATTCGGGAGGCGGATGTCGGGATTTCTGTTGTGAATGCGGTCGATATAGCCCGGGAATCCGCAGACATCATCCTTTTAAAAAACGATCTCAGGATCCTCAACGACGGTGTCCTTGAAGGGCGCAGGACATTTGCAAACACCATCAAGTACATCCTGATGGGGACAAGCTCCAATTTCGGAAACATGGTATCGGTTGCCGCCGCGTCGCTCTTTTTAAAGTTCCTCCCGATGCTCCCGGTCCAGATCCTCTTAAACAACCTCCTCTACGACATCTCCGAATCCACGATCCCGACAGATAACGTCGATACGGCGTACCTGCGCACGCCAAAACGGTGGGACATGGATTTCATCCGGCGGTATATCTGGGTATTCGGGCCGATCAGCTCGGTCTTCGACCTGATCACGTTTGCGATCCTCCTCGTGGTCTTTGCCGCCGACGCCGCCCTCTTCCAGACGGCATGGTTCATCGAATCGATCTGCACGCAGACCCTCGTTGTCTTTGTGATACGGACCCGGATCGTCCCGTTCTATACGAGCAGGCCAAGCCGGCTGCTCGTTGCCGGGACAATTCTCGTTGTTCTTGTCGCGTGCCTCATCCCGTTCACCCCGGTCGGTGCAATCTTCGGGTTTGTTACGCCCCCGGCCATGTTCTTTGGCATCCTCGCCGGACTCACAGCCGGCTATCTTACTATCGTGGAACTCGTGAAATACTGGTTCTACCGCCGGTATTCACCGGTGGAACCTGCCGGGGGATCTCCGCTGAAGTAATGCGGGAAATTTCATGTGCAGGAATTACAGGGAAATCACAATACGGTCCGGGGCATGGATCAATAATTCCGTTGACGGCCCGGTGGAAGCCGGAAAAGAAAAGAATTGTCCCGGACGCGATCCGTCCGGCACGGGAAGGCGCTATGCCCGACTTCTTACAGACCGGCGCTTTTCGACCGGTTTTTCCGTTCAGGCATTGTGAACCGGCACCCGGCAGTCCCCGGCCGATACCGTGAGCGTGCGGGGAGGAAGGTCGATACCGAGAGCTTCTTTGAGAACATCGTCAATGGAACTGACAAAGGCAAAGGTGAGTTCTTTCCGGACATCTTCCGGTATCTCCTCCAGGTCCCGCCGGTTCTCCGCGGGCAGGATCACCCGGGTGATCCCGGCGCGGTGGGCTGCGAGGACCTTCTCTCTGATGCCGCCTACCGGCAGCACCGCACCGCTTAAGGTTATCTCGCCGGTCATGGCAAGCTTTGGATCCACCGTCTTTCCCATGATCAGGGACGCAAGGGCGGTAAAGAGCGTCACGCCTGCCGATGGCCCATCCTTGGGAGTTGCCCCTGACGGCACATGGATATGGATGTCGCTTGTCATGAAGTTAAACGTCGTTGCCGTGAGAGCGAGGCGCGAGCGGGCAAGGCTTAAGGAAATGTTTGCCGACTCCTTCATCACGTCGCCGAGCTGGCCGGTGAGCGTCAGCTTGCCGGTGCCGGGCATGAACGTCCCCTCGATGAAGAGGATATCCCCGCCGAGCGGTGTCCATGCAAGCCCGGTGACGACGCCGGGCACCGGCTCTGTCCGTGCCATCTCCTGCCGGATCACCTCTTTCCCGAGTATCCCGTCAAGCATTGCCGGTGTGACAACAACCGGGAGGCTGACCGTCCCCGATACGATCTTCTCTGAGACATGCCGCGCTACTTTTGCGAGTTGTTTCTTCAGCCAGCGAACGCCCGCCTCGCGGGTATACTTTTCAATAATGGCGCTCATGGCATCGTCGTTGATCCTGAGTTTGCCTGCATCGAGTCCGTGCTCTTCCAGCGTCTTAGGCAGCAGGTGATCTTTTGCAATTGCAAATTTCTCGTGCCGGGTATACCCGGAGATCTCAATCAGCTCCATGCGATCGAGGAGCGGTGCCGGGATGGTGGAAAGCGAGTTCGCCGTCGCGATGAAGAAGACATCCGAGAGATCGTACGGCACCTCGAGGTAATGGTCCGAGAAGCTGTTGTTCTGCTCGGGATCGAGGACTTCGAGAAGTGCCGCAGCCGGGTCCCCTGCATAAGAGGCAGAGAGCTTGTCAACCTCGTCCAGGATGAAGACCGGGTTTTTCACACCCGCACGCCGGATCCCCTGGATGATGCGGCCAGGCAGCGCCCCGACATAGGTCCGCCGGTGTCCCCGGATCTCCGCCTCATCCCGGACGCCACCAAGGCTGATCCGGACGTACTTCCGGCCGAGCGCATCGGCGATGCTCTTTCCAAGGCTCGTCTTGCCGGTGCCCGGGGGCCCTGCGAGGAGCAGGATGGAGCCCTGTTTCTCGTGCTTCAGCTTCATGACCGCGAGGTGCTGGACGATCCGCTCCTTGACCTTCTCAAGGCCGTTGTGGTTGCTCTCAAGGATCCGGCGGGCTTCCCCGATATCGATCTCCTTCTTCTCCTCAGTAATCCACGGGAGTTCGAGCAGGAGGTCGAGGTAGTTCCGGATGACCGGGCTTTCGTGGTTCTCCCGCCCGCCGGTCTCCAGTTTCTTTGCCTCGGCAAGCGCCTTCTTTTTTACCTCTTCCGGCATCTTCGATCGTTCGATGCGCTCCCGGTACCCGCCGTCCTGCTCCCCGGAACCGTCCATGCCGGCAAGTTCTTCCTGGATTACCTTAAGCTGCTCCCGGAGCATCGCTTCGCGGTTGTGCCGGTTGACATTCTCGGAGACCTTCCGGGCAATGCCTATCCGGAAGCTGATGTTCTCGCCAAGTTTCGTGAGCATGTCAAGGAAGGTGATCGAACGCTCGCGTAACGAGACGATCTCAAGGAGCGCCTGCTTCTCCGCAACCGGGACCGGCATGAACGGCGTGACAAAACCCATGATCTGGTCGATGGAGTCCATCTGGTCGAGCGGACCGGTGATCTGCCCGGCACCCTGGAAGCGGCTGCCAATGTCGGCAATCATTTTTTTGATCTCCGCTGACAGTTCCGCGTACGTGGCAGCGTCAAGGTCCGGGGTATCGGGGAGGGGTTGGACGGTGGCGGAAAGGAGCCCGCCATCGTGCGAGAATGATCCGGCGACCACCCGCTGGATTGCATGGGCGCCAAGCACGTACCCGTCCTCTGACGGCTCCAGGAACAGGACCCGGAGCTGGTTTCCAGTCCTGTACAGTTCATCCTTCGATACTTCCGCGTTTACAGTACCATCCTTTACCGTCAGCCCGACAGCATACGCGATGCCGTTGTGCTTCTTCTCTTCCGCGAGAGCGTCACCGGTACTCTGGTCGATCCGGATCTTCGTCCGTGTTCCCGGAAAGAGCACCACGTTGAAGAGCGGCAGCACGATATGCCGGGCTTCGTTTCCATCAGGTTGAGTTTTAGTCCCGTTCATCGCAATCATTTAGTTAACATTTACCTAACAAATTCCGGCGATAAAAAAATTACCGGACCTTGCCGAGGAGCTCGATCAGGAGATCGATCTCGTGTTCATCCAGCGACTCCATGATCCGGTCGATGAGCCGGCTTTGGGTCTCGTCTTCGGCGCGGGCGATCATTTGGCCTTTGCCGGTGAGCCGGATATACCGGGTTCTCCGGTCATCCGGGCACGGGTCCCGGTACACGCAGCCGGTCCGCTCGAACCGGTTGATCATCTCGGTGACCGTGGGTTTCGAGGTCCGGGTGATCTCGGCGAGCCGGGTGAAGGTCACTTCCCCGTTCTCATCGATGGTTCTCAGGTAACGGACCTGACGGACCGTGATCTCCGGCAGCCCGCATTCCGAGAGGATCCCGCACGAGCATTCGTTCCGGATCCGGGAAAGGTTCCCGAAGATTTCTGCCAGGTGTTCCCTCTGTGCATTCATTGCCCGGTCCTTCTCGTTAGTTAGGGTTTACCTAATCATAAAGGTTGGCATCCGATCAAATGTCATGCGGGTGTTCCCCGGCATGCTTCATGAAGAGCCGGGCGCCCCGGACAACATCGTCCGGCGTTCCATAGACAACGGCGATATCCCCGGCTTCGAGGCGCGACTCCCCGCCAATACCGGTGATCATTTCCTCCCCCCGCCGGACCGCGAGCACGAGGATGTTGTACCGCTTGCGCAGGTTGATGCCGCCAAGGGTCGTTCCCGCGAGCACGGATCCCGGTTCGACTGTAATGGCGGTGACTGTCATATCCGGGATGTGCCGGACGAGATCCGGCAGCGTTGCAGAGACCGGGGCGGGGCTCCGGAGCATCCGGTACCCGTCAGCACGGATCCCGTTCACGTACGCTTCAATCCGGTCGCCCGGTACAAGGTACTTGTGCAGGACCCGGGTAAAGATCTCAACCGAGGTCTCGAACTCCTGCGCGATCACTTCGTCGGCGCCGGCATCATGCAGCGCCTCCACCTCGCTGACGTACCGGGTCCTGACAATGATGACGAGCTCCCGGTTCAGCCGCCGGATCAGGCTCACGATCTTGCGCACCGCAACGGGATCGTTGATCGCGACAACAGCGATCCGGGCCCTGCCGATGCCGGCATGTTCCAGCACCTCCCTGCTGGTCGCATCGCCAAAGACCACCCGGTTGCCGGCTTTGCGTGCCCCGGCGACAAGATCCGGGTTCAGTTCAGCGATCATGGCCGGTATCCCTGCGTTCCGTGCGGCGTTGGCAAGGTTTTTTCCTGTCACCCCGTACCCGATGATGACGAGGTGATCCTCCAGCGGTGTTCCCGCCTCTCCGTTATCCATGATGCAGGTGCCTTTCGCGAGCCGGACAAAGGCGGGGATCTCGCACAGCCATGCCGAGACCGGGTGACCGAGCATGATGACGAGCGGCGTTAACGCCATCGTGAAGAGTGCGACCGTTAGAAAGATCTGGTTGATCTCAGCCGAGAGGATCCCGGCTGCGGCCCCGGACTCGGCGAGGATGAACGAGAACTCTCCGATCTGGGCAAGGGAGAGACCGGCGATTGCCGCCGTTCGCAGGGGATAGCCAAGCGCAATGACCGAGGCAGTCGCAACGAGCGCCTTGACAACGATCACGAGCAGGATCAAAAAGACGATAAGCCAGAGATTGGCGAACAGGATGCCGGGATCGACGAGCATGCCAACCGAGATGAAGAAGAAACTGGTAAAGATATCCCGGAACGGGAGCACGATGCCGACTGCCTGGTGGCTGTACTCCGATCCCGAGATGAGGAGCCCGGCAAGGAGTGCGCCGATTGCAAGGGAGATGCCGGTCAACGATACCAGCCAGGCAACGCCGGCGCAGATGAGGATGACAACGATGAGGAAAAGTTCCTGGCTTTTGGTCTTTGCAATCTCGTAGAGGATCTTCGGGATGACCCACTTTGCGCCGGCGATGAGGATGAGGACTACAATCAAGTCCTTTGCAAGCAGACCGGCAAGAGCCTCCGGCGCTAGCAGCGGGGTTGAATCCAGTGTCAGGAGGCTTGCGAGAAAGGGTATTGCCATCATCATCGGGATTGCCGCAAGGTCCTGGAAGATCAGGATCCCGAGCGCGATGCTCCCGTGCGGGGAATCGATCTCCCCCTTCTCATGCAGGATCTTCAGGACGATTGCCGTCGAGGAGAGCGAGAGGAGGAACCCGATTAAGACCGCCTCGTTGACCGGCCGCCCGATGAGGAATGCAAAAGAGAAGAAGAATGCAAAGGAGAGCACAAGCTGGAGTGCCCCCCCGATGACAGCGATGAGCCGGATCTTCCAGAGATCCTTGAACGAGAACTCAAGCCCGATGGTAAAGAGCAGGAGAATGATCCCAAGCTCGGCAAGGGTTGCAACCTGCTCCTGCCCCGGGATGATGGAGAGGCCGTACGGCCCGGCGATCACGCCGGTAAGGATGAACGCGACGAGCGGAGGAACGCGGATCCTGTTGAAGATGACCCCGACAACAAGGGCAATCAGAAAGATGATCAGGATGTCGGCAAGAAATGCCAGAAGAATTCCTCCCGTTTTATAGATAATTCCCTGATCCGTAAAATAGGATACGGAAACCATTCGCGCGGTGCAGGAATGTTCCGGGCTGAAAGCAGATCTCCCGGCAGGTTCGCATCTGCCCGGATCCCCGTATCGTTTTCATAATCATCATTGCGAAGTCTCCCGGTGAGGGATCAAAGTTGGGATCAGGTGCTGCCCTTTCGGGATACCTGAAGAAAACTTAGGGAAAACCGGCAGCCGGTATTTCAGCAGTTTCAGCAGGTATCTGCCATCATGCCATGCCCATCTGCCTTGCATCCCGGCAGGATTATGTACTAGCACTGAAAAGAACAGAGTTATCGTTGCGGTTATGACAAGCCGTAGTGTCGGGATCTATACCGGGTATCTCAGGAAAGAGGCTGCTGTCCGGGAAGCGATGTGCATTAAAATCCGGACATTGCGCGAGCAGCGCGAGTGGAATGCCCGGAAGTGCAATCCCAAATACGCGGATGAATGCAAGGACTTCATGTGAGGGCAGGATACCCGCGCTCATACACTACCCGGGTTTCCGCGTCTTTCGTGTATCCGGGGTACCCGGTGGGATTTTCCCGCGTCCCGGTCCCCCGGGTCATGTTGTAACCGGCAGGCATGGGCGGTTCGGTGCTTTTCCCGGGAAACGGACTTTTCTTAAGAAGACTCTCTGGGTAGTTACAGCATTGCAGGAACGTTTTTTTGCCGGACAGGTTTTGTACCTGGCGGTTACCGTTGTTTCCTGCTACCAGACAAACGGGATAAGCCGGTACCGGACATACTGCATGTAGTCACGGTACCCGTCCAGTTCCTTTGAAAGCCTTGCCTCTTCGCCAAGGATCCGGGCCATGAGGAGGATAGTCAGCGTGCATCCGACCAGCACACCGCCAACCGAGCCGAGCAGCAGCGGGGCGGAAAAGAACATCAGGACTGCTCCCAAGTACATCGGGTGCCGGATATACCTGTACACTCCGCGCGATACCACCTGCGTATTCTGCCCGCTTCCATCCCCACCGGGTCGGGCGGGGAACGTGTTGTCGGCATAGGAGCGGATGAACAGGAACGCTGAAACGATCAGCCCTGCACCCCCGGTAACCTTGAGCCAGGCCGGGAATGCCGGGGAGAGCCCGAACCACTTTGCATCGAGCGGCATGATGGTGATCCAGATCATGAACCCGATGAGAAGCGAATAGCTGACGCACTTATCGAAACCTTCCCGGTTCCGGATCCCGTGCCTTGGGTATTCTTCGAGCACGAGAGCCGGGTCTTTCCTGTACAGGTACAGGATCACCGAGTAACAGAGAAGGAGAATCCAGAGGGAGAAGATCCAGCCCTCCGGCCAGGCAAAGTCCCCGGAGAGGAGGAGGATGAGCGCCGGAAACAACAGGATATACAGGAGCGTGAAGGTGATCTTCCTATCCATTCTATACAGTATTGGTGCCGGGGAATAATTGTTATGCCTTTGTACCCGGCTTTGTATCTGGTTTTCCGGGTGCTGCCAGCAGGGGATGCCGCAACAATGGCGATGGAAAGAATGGTTGACGTGTCCGGTGTATGCGGGATCATCAGGGGAAATAACGGAAAATCAGGGCCGGACACAGGATTTCTGCCCGGAACAGCAGCGGGGAACGCCGGCAGTTATTAGGATTCCCGACATACCTATATCGTATATTAAATCCATTCCAGGCCGGAGAACAGGAGCATTAATATTGTTCTCCGTGCCGGAACTATCGTGGAGGAGTATTCCGATATTGCATGAGTAATGCCTCCGTGAGTAACCGCCTGCTGTTTTGCAATGCGGGAAAAGTTGCCTTGCTAGCTCTTGCGTTTCTTCTCCTGCTCGTGGCAATCCAGCCGGTTACCGCCGCACGCGATGTCCGGGTGGGGCTGCACGAGTTCAGACCCACGATATATACGGACGAACAGGGGAAGCCGGCGGGAATTTTCGTCGACCTGCTCACGGATACCGCCGGAGAAGAGGGATGGAACCTTATCTGGGTCCACGGCACCTTCCAGGAGAACCTCGATCGTCTCGCAGCGGGAGATCTGGATCTCCTTGCCGGGGTAACCGATACACCGGACCGGGAGAAGTATCTCGATTTCAACCACGAGGTTGCCGTATCCGCGTGGACCCAGGTCTACGCAAAGCCTGATTCAGGAATCAACACAATTTTGGATCTCGACGGAAAGCGCGTTGCGCTTCTCCGGGGCGATGCCAATGCCGCCGCGTTCCGGGATTATGCCGTGAAGTTCAGCATCCACCCGACATACATCGAATCCGATACCATCAGTGAAATGTTCAGCAGGACCACATCAGGGGATACCGATGCCCTCGTCGTCTTCTGGATCCCCGGGCAGGGATATGCGAAGGAGTACGGTCTATCCGCAACGCCCGTCATGTTCAACCCCGGTTCCCTTGGATTTGCCGTGCCGAAGGGAAAGAACGCGGATCTCCTGCAGGCCCTCGACCGGGACCTGATCCTGGAAAAGAGCGACCCGTCGTCCCATTACAGCGAGACGATGCAGAAATATTTTGGTCAGAAGACCGGCTGGGTCATCCCCTCCTATATCATGTGGGGCCTTGCATTCGCTGCGATCATCGCGCTGCTTTTCGTGATTATGGCAATCCTGCTCCGGCAGCAGGTGCAGTACAAGACTGCCGAACTCAAGAAACAGAATGCGGTACTCCTTGCCGCCAACGAACAGCTGGCACAGGCCGAAGGGGAACTCCGGGCAAACTATGAAAAACTTGGAAAGAGCGAGAAGGCGCTCATGCAGGCACGCAAGAAGCTGAACCTCCTGAACACGCTCACGTTCCAGGATCTCCAGTCCGGGATCTTCTCCATCGCGGGCTTCCTCTCGCTTGCAAAAGAAGGCGGGTGCAGCGAGCCGTCACAGAAATATCTCATGAAAGGGGAAGCGATCCTGCAGTCGGTCCAGGGCGCCCTGCGGTTTGCAAAGATATACCAGAACCTGGGATTGAACGAGCCCCGGTGGCAGAACGTGAATTATATCCTTCTTGCCGCGCTTTCCCACCTGGATTTTTCGAAGATCCAGCGGAGGGTCAGCCTCGACAATCTCGAGATCTATGCGGATCCCCTCCTCGAACGGGTCTTCTTCATCCTCATGGACAACGTCCTCCGGCATGCCCGCGGTGCAACCGGGGTCATCCTCCGGTACGAGGAGAGGCCGGAGGGCCTTGCAATCCTTATCGAGGATAACGGTCCCGGCATCCCGGATCCTGATAAGGAAAGGATCTTTGAGTGGGGCTATGCCGGCCATGTCTCCGATCTCTTCCTCGCCCGCGAGATCCTTTCGCCCACCGGGATCTCGATCCGGGAGAACGGCGTTGCCGGCAAGGGGGCGCGGTTCGAGATCCTCGTGCCGCCGGGGGAATACAGGTTTGTCACAAAGGACAATTCCTGAAAACATTTCTGGCCGCAGGTCTTTTTTTAAACGCCGTTGCATTCCGGGAACCGGACAAAAATCCAGTATGGTACACCGGAGCCATTTTTCCGGCAGCGGATATGCATAAAAACCGGTATTTTTATCGGGAATCCGATTTGTTCATGTTTGCGGGTATGGCTGTATCCCCGATAACCTTTCATGATAATCCGGCATACAAATCTCGTGAGATTAGCATGGCAGGACAAGATCATTTCCCCCGGAATGTACCCTTCAAACCATCCCCGGCACTGGTCCCGTGGTTCATCATCGATTTCCTCCTCATCATCGCCCTCATAGCCGTCTGCTTCCTCGTCCCGTTCATGGCCGTAGAAGAAGGCGGCTTGTATACCGGCATACTGATCCTGATCGGGCTTGCTTTCATCGCCGTTCTCTTTGTTGTCTGGACCAATCTTTACTACGCAACCATGTTCTACGAGCTCCATGACGACGAACTCCGCTGGCGCCGGGGCGTCCTGTTCCGCACCACCGGTATCGTCCCCTACAACCGGATCACCAATCTCGACCTCCGGCAGGGGCCGGTGATGCGGCTGCTTGGGATCTCTACGATCTCCATCCAGACGGCAGGGTACTCAGGCCAGTCAGTCCCCGAGATCCGGATCGAGGCGATCACGCATGCCGAGGAACTTCGCGAGCTGCTGCGCAGCTATGTCCGCGGGTGCAGCGGTTCCGGTGACGGTACCGGCACCGGGAGCCGTCCGGTGAAGGTTGTGGAAGGGCCGGCTGCATCGACCGGTACAGGTCTCCTGATCCTCGACGAACTGAAGAGGATCCGGATGCTGCTCGAACAACAAAATCGCAGGGAGCCGTAGATCGCTTACTAAAACTCAAAAAATATTCCCGGGCTTGCGGGAATTTTTTCCCGGCGATTGCTCAATTCAGGCCACCAGGATAGTGTATAATAGTAAGGACTAAACCATCTGCCCGCCACGCGGCCCGATGAAAATCGGTCGTTGCTTCAGCGGCGACTGATTCGGGAAGCCATCAGGCTTCGTTGGTGCCGCGCCGGGCGGGGATTCTCGTATGAGTCATGAGAAAAAAACATACTTTTTGAGAAAATCACGTTTGTTATAAAATATTTTGAATGGTTCAAAATTAAGGAATCACCTTTTTTTTGCTCTGTAGAAATCATTATTTTCCTGACGTTCTCGGGGGAGACCGATACACCCTGCGGGGTGTGTCGGGCTGGAGAAGACATCCCGCCGGATGTCTTCGACTTATGAAGCCCCCGCCACTGTGGCAACCCCCGTTGCGATATCTGCGGGAAGCCGTTCCAACTTGGATTTCTCCTGTTC
>Ga0209099_1004430_pt1 | contig 10680 bp, 8 predicted proteins | sample AD_JPNHW2_MetaG_FD_184430 | JGI IMG/M metagenome (GOLD analysis project Ga0209099, IMG submission 184430) | Active sludge microbial communities of municipal wastewater-treating anaerobic digesters from Japan - AD_JPNHW2_MetaG (SPAdes) (version 2) | ecosystem: Engineered > Bioreactor > Anaerobic >...
TGAACGAATCGTCTTACAGGCTCAGCTCCTGCTGTCTCCGTAAGAAATGCAAGCTCATCAAGATATTCGTTTACCTCTCTCTCCTCCTGACCCGGGTAAATTATTCCTACAAGTACCGCCCTCTCTGCCTCTCGTCTAGTCTCTATCATCAATATTTCCCTTCAAACATCCGGCTTCCAGCCTTATCCTTCCCGATAATTATTCTTACCTCGAGTCGTGAGTCCTGATTCATGAGTCCTTCCGCCCTTTCGCCTTCCGCCTTCAGCCTTCCACCTCTAATATATATACCTCCTGTTACTCTGAATAGCTCCCCTGATTGCCATCTTAAGGTTTTCGGAACACATTATAACCATATCAATATCAGCAGGGAAGGGAACCGGTTGCTTCTTAGTTCTTTCCAGCAGGGTGGGAGTCAGTGCTCCTGTATCGCCTATTGCCCTTGATGAGACATGTTCAAAAACTGATTGTGCTCCAACCGGATCTTTTTTCAGGACCTTTTTCGGATTAACCTGCACCACTTCCACATCACCGTCAATCCTGCAGGCTTTCGACTGAACAGTCTCAACAAGTGCGCATTGCAGCGTTTTGTATTTCTTTATCTTTATGTCATTCCCGAGGGAGTCCTTCATTACATTTCCCTTTTTGTCGAGCTTGTATTCAAATCCGTCATCAACATTCCTTTTCACTACTGAATCTTTCTGTACAGTCTGATCAGGAGACACTGCGACATTCTTCACATTTACATTTACGAAATAGTCATATTCAGTATCGTTATTCAGGTTTTGTGTGTGATATTCAACCCATTCCGAATTGAGAGCCGGAAAATCAAGTGCAAGCAGATCCTGTTCAAACTCGGCAGGAAACTTGATAACTGAATTGTTCTGGATTGAAACAAATACCCTGCTCATTCCGAGGAATTTTGCCTCTTCTATCTTATTGTCAATACCCGGGTAATCGCCCATGTACTGTTTAGCCCTTACAAACTCGCCGAAAGCCTGGCGGTAATTTTCCTTTATCTTACCCTGCATCAGCTGATTGCCATGCTCAAAATAAAAATCTGCAGCCTTTCTTTTTGCAGTGACCATATCAGCCATATAATCGGTATATGGAAAATCTACCTGTCTTCCGTCAAGGTTTAATGGAAGAACTGTTCTAACAAGTGTCTGACGTGAGCTCAGTCCCTGGTATATCCGGTAAATCTCATCCCATGAATCAGGTCTTCCTTCCATTTTCAGATACCGTATCCTTTCCTGATCAAGGTCATTTGCCACGCGGTATGATTCCGACAGGATCTGAATTTGTTTTTCATCATCGCGGTCGCGTCTGAGCTCCTTTACAGCTTTATCAATAGCTGCATCATAATTTCCCCTGCTCAGCTGCTTTTTTGAAGAGCCGCATCCGGCAAATAAGATTGTTATTATAAACAGAAGCGGTAGAATTTTTTTCATAATAGGTTCAATTTGAATTCATAAAAATAATAAAACAAAGAATATTCCACAGACACAGCTAAATAATTAAATATCAAAAAATAAAGTTAAGCCACATTGAGAATCTTACCCTGACTGCCTGCCCCCTTTGCAGTCCGGGACTCCATTTTGGCGATGATTGAATCGCCTTAACTGCCTCATCGTCAATAATTGAAGCCACACCTTTCACAACTGTTACATTTGTCACAGACCCGTCAGGTTCAACAATAAATGTAAGGAAAACCTTACCCTGTATCTTTTGATCAATTGCTTCCTGGGGATAATTTGTTCTTCTCTGCACCCACTCCCTGAATTTATTAATGTCCCCACCTCTGAATGTGGGCATCACCTCAACAAGGAAAAAGGGATCGTCTGTTGCAACTCCATCCTGACCGCCTGACAAGTCATCGCCGGCACCAAAGCCCTCAATTGAAGACTCATCTACAGTAGTCTGGGTAAGAGCAGCATCTGTTGTAATAGGTTTCAGGGCATCAGGCATCACAGTATCAACAACCTCCGGAGGTACATACTTCACAATTTCCTGAACATGCTCCGAACCTGGAGGCGGTGGCGCCGGAGGAACAATTAACCTGTCAATGGGAGGTTCAAGACTTTCAATCTGAACCGAATAATACCTGATATCTCCCGACAAAACGTGATCCGGCTTCCTGCCAAACATAAAAGGAATAACGATCACCAGAAATGCAAGGCTTGCAGCAAAAATGATTCCTCCTATAACTACATTATTGTATTTTTTGCGAAGTTGATAAGCTCCGTACTCCCTGTTCCTGTTCTCAAAGATCAGTTCGTCAATGTCAAATACCTTTCTGAGTTTATCAAACATTCTTCCGCCTGATGGTTATTTTTTAAAAAGTCCAAAATTACTAACTAAGTGTCATTATGCCAAAACCATGCCGAAATATTCCGGTAAAGGGAAAGCGCTTTCTTTTTTTTCTGATTGTTTTTCATCACATTTGTCTATAACTAATTTAAAAATACCACTGTAAGCATGAGCCAGAGGAGCCTTATAAGAACACTCGGACTTGGATATGTAGTAATAGTAGTTATAGCCAATATCCTGGGTTCGGGAGTTTACAAGAAAATTGCACCGATGGCTGCAGAACTTCATTCTCCCGGTTGGATATTGCTTGCCTGGGTTGTGGCAGGTGTGATTACCCTTTTCGGCGCACTAGGAAATGCAGAGGTTGCCGGTATGCTGGCTGATACCGGAGGTGAATATGTCTATTTAAAAAAGATCTATAACAGATTCTTTGCTTTTATATACGGGTGGTCGCTTTTCACGGCAATACAGAGCGCAGCTATTGCTTCAGTGGCTTACGTATTTGCACAATCACTCAACAGTCTTATCAACCTTCCTGAATTGCTTCCCGGTCTGCATGATTTTTCAATCGGAGGTATCTTTTTCCCTTTCCATGAATTCAACATCAAGCTGACTGCAATTCTTCTTATACTCATACTCACCTGGCTTAATATAAGGGGACTAAAGGTTGGTGCCGGATTGAGCAGGGCAATAATTTATCTGGTCGCTGCTGGCCTTTTGACTATTGTACTTGCAGGGCTCACAAGCAGTGGTTCAAAGCCTGTCAATATTCTTGCTCCTCCTTCAGCTTCTGCTGATCCTGTAACCCTCTCGTCATTTTTCACTGCCATGCTGGCAGCTTTCTGGGCTTACCAGGGCTGGGTTTCTGTTGGTTTCATAGGAGGCGAGGTAAAAAACCCGACTAAAAACATTCCCAGAGGTATAGTAATTGGCGTACTGATAGTTATTGCAATTTACCTCATAACTAATTTCACTTATCTGACAATCCTTTCTGCTGATGAACTGAAAGAAATAAATGCGTCGGGAATTAAAATCGCAGCAGTAGAAGCCGTAAGGAATTTCTGGGGAGCAGGCGGAGCCTTCTTCATTTCAATTTTAATACTTATCACAACACTAAGCTGCACCAATGCCTCTATACTGACCGGTGCAAGACCATATTATGCAATGGCCAGGGATAAGCTCTTTTTCCCCTCGCTGGGAAATATCAACAGTAATAATGTACCAGGGACAAGCCTCTTCTGGCAGGGAATATGGTCAGCAATACTAATACTATCCGGCAATTTCGATCAGATAACCGATATGCTGATCTTCACGGTCTTTATTTTCTATGGTGCCACTTCGCTTGGAGTGTTCATCCTCCGGATCAGGATGCCTGATGCATACAGGCCGTATAAAGTTTGGGGCTATCCCTTTGTACCAGCTATCTTTGTTCTATTTTGTATTGGACTGTTTTTCAACACAATAACAACCCGTCCCCGGGAAGCTGCGATAGGAATGACATTAATTCTGGCAGGCATACCGGTATACCTGTACCTGAAACGGAAATACAGGGAAAGGGATGATAAGGAGATCGGATGAATACCCGGAAGGACTGGTAATGAATAAGCGTTTTTCCCGGGTTCATTGATATTCTGATTTTGTTGCCGTTCTTATTACACAAAAATATTTATATTTGTGGCCAGCAAAAGGGGGTTTAGCTCAGTTGGCTAGAGCGTTTGACTGGCAGTCAAAAGGTCAGGAGTTCGATTCTCCTAATCTCCACAACAGCCCTCCGGTTTATGGAAGTTCTTATAACACTTCTGAATCGGAGGGTTTCTGTTTTGTCTCTGCCTGACTCATATTAGTTTATAAGCTGTTCATTTACAAGCCCTATTTAGCATAACCGGAATTTTTTTTCTTATTTGAATGAATAATAAACAATATCCCGGATATAACAAAAGGCAAACTTAAAAAGAGCACAATTAAAAGACTGGTAAGCACCGAATGATTGATACTGATGTTTTTAACAAACAGAAATACACTGAAGAAAAGACCAAGAATTGTTAGAATAATACCACCTGTCATTTCCCACTTCCATGCAATAATAAGAACAATAATAAGAAGGAATGAAGGTATGAGATGGATCATAAAAGCCCCCAGATTCTGAAAGAATGTTCTCTCAGGAGAAAATGAGTCTAAGGCAAACAGGCTGACAAAAAGAATCGCAAGGATCACAAGTATCCTTGGAATCAAATACAAAGCTCTATGCGGTTTTTCCATAGTCGAGGTATTAACAACCAGCAAGTTACACAAATATCCTGCCCTTGTCAACTTTTTCTACCAGTACGCCGGGCAGTAATCAGTATTGTCTGATCCCCGAAATTTTCTTTTCGCACTGCTTCTTTCTTCTTCCCTGCATCCGAAGAATATATTAAGTCCAAATCTGAGGCTGAGCATACGGGCATTGTATGGCCATATTAAGCCGGAAGAGACATCCCGGGTGAACCTGACAGGGATATTGTCTGCAAGGATGTAGAACTGGGCTCCCCGGTTCCCGAATGCAAGTCCGGCGCCAAGCTGGTTCAATTTGTAATTCATGATTGTGTAACTCAGACTTGCCGCGAATGCCTTAAAGGGGCTGGCATTTAGCGACAATGTAAGAGATGGCCTTATATGTTTCCCGTTAACTTCAATCCATGTCATTGCTCCTGCTTTCAGATCCGGGACTAGCTCCCTTGTGATTCCGCCATAAAAATTCAGAGGAAGCATTGTAATATATCCTTTTGAGGATGCCGATGCATGAAAAGAATTGAGCACAGAATCCTGAAGAGCCTGAATCAGGTCACCCTGGTTGGGATCATCGAAATATGCGTCAAGGTCAATACCCTGAAATACAAATTCTCCTTCACCCTTGAAATTATGCACATTCTTTCTCCATAAAATAAATCCAAGATCGGTAAAGCTTGCCGTAAATTGGGTTTCTTCATCATAATCATAAACAATTCCACCATCGAGGCTAAGCCCCCTGTTACCGTTAAAAATATAATTGCCTAAAAGATTATTTGTTGCCGGTGAAAAATCAAGACTGCTTACAAGACCGTTTGCAGAATATCCAAGATTAACAGGAATTGAACTGTTAATCCTGTAGTTTACAAGGGCTTCAAGTGTAATCGGATCTGAAGTGGTATTAATTTCTATTTTTGACCTCCTTGTATTCAGGTTTGCCATTCCATTAATATATCTGATCCTTGCCCCTGCCCTTAATCCTTCAAATAAATCCCTTGATGCACTTATTCCTATTGAATTCCATACTGTTGCATTTGCCCCGATCCTGTTTACCTTAATTTCAAGCGGATCTCCGCTGCCGGTATCCCAGTTGCCGTCCTTAAGGGAAACAATATCATCAGGATATGATAATTGCATAGAAACATGGTTCGAGATACCAAAAGTAAAGTACCAGTCCTTAATTGATAACCCAAGCCCGATCAGATCAATATCTGTATTCAGCAGTGTGTAATTCATCTTTTTCAACCTTCTCTGCAGGTTATCAATATCAAGATAGTAAGTGGATGACTGTGGACCGGTGCCGGTGTGTATAACATCATGAAAACCAAAGGAAGTATTCCTGAGATTAAGCCGTACCGAGGAGATAAGCGGTAGAGCCAGATACATTTTGCACTTTTGTCTTATTGCCGGATTCAGCTGGTTAGCCTGGGGAATGCTGTGCATAAGGTATAAAGTATTGTTCTGTCCCTGAAGCTGCACTAAAATGAATGTCATGGCAATAAATACAGCAACAGACACCCGGCTCATTCTGCAATTCATTCTGTAATAATTACTTATATCTGGCTGCTTCATTTGCCGGTTCTGACTTTAAGCTGAGCAATTAAACCAATGTTGCAATCGAGAAAATATGTGGAATATAATTTTACATCTTCTGAAGGATAAGCAGTGGTCAGCAATCTGGCTTTTATAATAATGTACCTTGCATCGTAAAGGTTGTCTATCCTTGTATCAGGGAGATCAATATCTATGGGATCCTGTTTTTGTGGGTCTGCCCTGCCATCTCCGTTCCTGTCACCTGCACCTTCAATTCTCTCTTTGCCGGTGAAAAGGGAATCAATCAAAACTCTGTTCTCATCAAGCAGATAGATCTGTGGCACCGCTTCAACCGGGAATGAATTCGTAATGCTTGTCCTGACGATAAGTCTTTCAATTTCCTCAGGAGCCGGAATGGCTGAGCTGAGATAATCAAAATCAAGTGTATCAGCAAGAATTATAATATCCGCCTTACCCCAAAGAGGCAGTTCAACCTCGGCACTTAACTTATAGTGTGAATCACTTCTTATGAAACCTGTAAATGCAGGCCCCATATCTTCAACTTCAGATGAAGCCTCAATAATAACAGAATCCGGATTCGAGGCAATTAAACCGGGAAGATTTGTATTACCATCATTCAGTATTATGATGTCTGTCACAACATTACCCTCCTGAATTAATGTCGGGTAAGCAATTATCCTGTGTTCTGATTCTGTGGGTACTCCGGGGCCTGTAAGGGAATAAACAACGCCTTCGCGGATTGCATTTATTCCTCTGAACCAAATTCCCAGAGGCACCCCTGCTGAGTTTTCAAAATACAGCCTGATTTCAGGGTGAGTAAATACAATACTGCCGCCGGAAAGATTTCTGAAAAACGGTGTTGCTATGCTCTCTGACTGCAGATCGATTGAATATCCTGTGAAATTGCCATATATTGTACTGTAATTCAATCCTGTCAGCCCGGTTTGCAGACTTATAACTGGTGAGCCCGGATCTATCGGACCAGATGGGTTCTGTACATAAATAGTAATAAGTATCTTAAGATTATTCCCTCCTGATGCATCATGACCCGGAATAAGAGTATATTCTGACAAATCAATTGAGAAATCAGGATTTGCCAGATTCCTGCTAACTGAAAAAGGAACTCCTCCATTCTTAAGTCCCGGTATGCTGAAAGTTATGCTCCCTGATAAATTCTGTGAAGTAACATTCAAATCTGCGAGACCTTCAAGAAGCCTGATGCTGTCAATTCTTGCATCTGACTGTGTGCTTGTTACCGGAATCTCAACTGAATCAGAAATAATAAGTGAAGAGCCGGGTAAAGTAAGCAGAATGGATGATCCGGTTTTGTTAATAATTTCATTCCCAGCAGATACATCCTCTACTGTCAGAAGGTCTCCGAAAATTCCTGAATCAACAGTGGAAGAATAAAAAATCCTCATGAAACCGTCAGCATCGATAATCAATTCCTTCATAGGCAGGCTGTCGGAAAGATAATCTTCAAGACTAAGGTGAGAGAAGCCTATTGGGATTGCCAGGCCTGATTCCAGATCCAGTGAAGCATCGAGCTCTGAAGAAGAAAACTCCTCCTTGATGCATCCTTGCATAAGTATAAATAATCCGGAAAAGATAATTATCCACCGGAGAAGGCTGATTTTGTTATTAATATATATCATAAATGGTCCAGATATAAAATTAGCAAATAATTATATATTAATCAAATAATTACGTTCATCAGACTGAGATGGAAGATTAAATGAAAAATGATTATTAAATGTATTCTTTACACTTAATAATTTACAACTAAGTTATCCTGATTCTCTTTCAGAAAAACGTTTTAATACCAGTTTGTTTTACAAAATCTTTGTGTCTAAACAAAAACAATTTACCTTAGTAAACTCATAAATTTTCATGTTATGAAACCCACATGTATTTCATACACAAACACGTATAAAAATAATATCCATACATGTGGGTTCCATCATACAATTAAAATCAAAATTATATTATGATGAAATACAGGAAACTTGGAAGAACGAACTGGGAAATCAGTGAGATAGGATACGGTATGTGGGGCATGGCGGGATGGTCAGGTTCCGACGACAGGGAATCGATGGAATCACTTCAGCTGGCTGTTGACCTTGGCTGCAATTTCTTCGATACTGCCTGGGGGTATGGTAAAGGCAAAAGTGAAGGACTTCTCGGAGAACTAGTCAGGTCAAACAGAGACAAAAAGATATTTACTGCCACCAAAATGCCACCGAAGAATTTTCAGTGGCCAAGCAGAAGGGAGTTTAGTGCTGATGATTGCTTTCCTCCCGATCATATTGAGAAGTATGTTGAGATGAGCCTTAAAAATGCCGGACTTGATTCCTTTGACCTCATGCAGTTTCATACATGGGAAGACAGCTGGCTCAAGGATGAAAGAGTTATGAAAAAAATGCTTGACCTGAAACAGCAGGGGCTCTTCAGGGCAATCGGTATAAGCATGAACAGGTGGGAGCCATGGAACGGAGTAAAAGCTGTAAAAAGCGGACTTATTGATACTGTGCAGGTTATATATAATATTTTCGATCAGAATCCGAAGGACGAACTTTTCCCGGCCTGCATTGAAATGAATGTAGGTGTTATTGCAAGAGTACCTTTTGATGAAGGAACACTGACAGGTACTCTCAGAAAGGATAGCAGATGGCCTGAAGGAGACTGGAGAAATACCTACTTCGTACCTGAAAACCTAATTCCCAGTGTAGAACATGCCGAGGCCCTTAAACCTCTTATCCCAGAAGGTATGACAATGCCTGAAATGGCACTGAGGTTCATTCTTGGAGAAAAAACTATTAGCACAATAATTCCGGGAATGAGAAAACCGCATCATGTCAAATCAAATCTTTCCGCGAGCAATGCCGGCCCGTTAAGCAAGTCACTTATGACTGAACTTGCGAAACACCGCTGGGACAGGGAACCAAGTGAATGGTCACAATAAAGAGGCGTCAAGGAGTTCTTTAAGGATGACAAAAGACCATCATTATAATCTTGTAAAAAACCTTAAGCCCGGGAAAATTGTAATACCTGTTATTATAGGATTGCTGATTACCGGGTGGTTCATCTACAGTGAAATAAACACTGATGTCATGAACAGGCTGGCCTTTACCTGGAAGGCAGTTTTCTGGCTGTTCATTGCATGGCTCTGCATGGCAGGCCGCGACCTGGGTTACATAATCAGGATCAGAATCCTTACGGGAAAGGAGATATCCTGGAAACAGGCATTCAGGATCATTATGCTGTGGGAATTCACATCGTCAATTACACCTTCAACTGTTGGCGGGACAGCTCTGGCAGTTGTATTCCTTCACAAGGAGGGTGTAAACATAGGCAAGAGCACTTCTGTTGTCCTGGCCACATCCTTCCTTGATGAACTATATTTTGTTCTGATGCTGCCTGTTCTCCTTCTTTTTACCGGTAGTGAAGGCCTTTTTATCACTTCTCTCCAAGGAACGGGACTTTCCTTTCTGAATCAGCTAATGCTCTTCACCGCAATAGGATACGGCCTGATCCTCCTGTGGGTAATCCTTGTAGGCTATGGACTTTTCGTAAATCCGGAAGCAATAAAAAAACTAATTACCGGTTTCTTTTCGCTGCCGCTTGTTAACAGGTGGCACGACTCTGCACTGAAAGCAGGAAATGATATTGTTGACAGTTCCCATGAACTAAGCAGAAAAGGTCGTGGATTCTGGATAAAAGCATTTACAGCAACATTTCTGTCCTGGACTTCGAGGTACTGGGTTGTGAATGCCATACTTGTTGCATTTTTCTCAGTTGGCGATCACCTTCTGATCTTTGCAAGACAGCTTGCAACATGGATAATGATGATAATCAGCCCTTCCCCCGGAGGTAGCGGATTTGCCGAACTGATACTCAGCAGGTACATATCAGACCTGATCCCTGCCGAGGCGGCTATCGCAGGAGGGCTGGCTCTTGCGGTTGCAATAATCTGGAGAATCATAAGTTATTACCCATATCTCCTGATTGGAGCATTTATTGTGCCCGGATGGATAGGGAGAAATTTTATATCCAGGGATAAACAAAAGAAATAGATTTTTGCTAAATTCGGTTTTTAATCTCGCCCTGAAGCAAACAGCGAAAGATGAGTGAAGAGATTCTTAGAGCCCTGATGGAACTGTTCGCGCTTATTATTAAGCAGGACGGAGGTATGTCTGCCGACGAACGAAGCTATATTGTCAATTTCCTCACAAAACAGCTTTCCAGTGAATCAGTCCGCGAATACCTTGCACTTTTTGATGAACATGCAGGACCGGTAACATCTAAAATTTCCGGAAAAGATCCTTCCGTCCCTTCTGTAAAAGATTCCGTTAAGATCTTTGCAATCTGCAAGAAGATTAATAAAACTCTTAACCAGGTACAGAAAGTTGTTGTACTTGTAAGACTTTACGAACTAATAAATGCAAGCGGACAGTATACTTCGCAGAGAATGAATATAATAAATACAGTTGCTGAGGTGTTCAGAATATCCACCCAGGAATTTGAAGCAACTGAACAGTTCGTGAAAAATGACAA
>Ga0209099_1004431_pt1 | contig 10676 bp, 5 predicted proteins | sample AD_JPNHW2_MetaG_FD_184430 | JGI IMG/M metagenome (GOLD analysis project Ga0209099, IMG submission 184430) | Active sludge microbial communities of municipal wastewater-treating anaerobic digesters from Japan - AD_JPNHW2_MetaG (SPAdes) (version 2) | ecosystem: Engineered > Bioreactor > Anaerobic >...
CAACTTGCAGCAAGGTCAGGCAAGTGGATTATCCCAAGCAAGGGAAAGCGCATCAAGTGGTAGCGACCTATTAGGCTTCTTGGCTAATCAAGGCGTAACAAGCAATCGTGGTTTAAACCAATTATCCGCACAAAACGCTGCATATAAAGTTGGGGCTGAACAAAGATACGCAGGGGCTTTAGGGCAATATGGTATGCTTAAAGATAAGCAATGGAATATTAACGAACTGCAACCATACCAAGATGCAATGCGTACATCCGCAATAATGACAGAAGGTGGTATTCAAAATATCTTTGGCGGTATAACAGGTGGTATTCAGAATTACGCAGCATTGGATCAGGCGAAGTCGTATCAAGCATTAGCTGACAAACAGCTATCATACTACGATTATTTGATGGGTAGCAATAAGTCGCAGCAAGCCACAGGGCAACAACAGCAAATGGGATATATGCCAAATCTTAACGCAAGTTTTGGTGGCTTAAACCTGAATCAAAACTCAAATTCAGGTATGGGTTTCGGACTTCAACCTGGATGGGGTGGCTACGGACAGCAAAATAATAGCCTTATGGATAGTTATGGCTACGGTAATTATTACAATTATTTTCAATAGGTATGGCTCTGAAAAACCCATTAGCATATTATACGCCCGGAATACCCGGTAGAGGCGCAGGAACAATCCTTAAACAGCCCGACCTAACTGGTTACGCTGCCAGACAAATGAAATTAACTGATCTGAAGCTGAAACAGAAACAGGACGAGGATGCTTTAAAGGCTAAGAAATTAAGCGACATCATTACTGTTGATGGTGATATATGGCTTAATGACCAAAAGTACTTTGACGACAGGATAAGTGAGTTTCAGAAAGAGGCAATATCTGTATGGAGCAAATCTAATGGAAACCCTGACGCCGTAAGCCTTGCTAAATTAAAGCAGAAACAGTCTGCTATTGAAAGCGAAATGAAGGAAAGCAAGTTTCACGAACAGCAGAGAAAGGAGGCTATACCAAAAATAGAGGCATTTGCAGCTACCGGAAAGTACGATCAGCAGAATATTAATAAGGCGTTTGATAAGTGGGAGGAATGGTCTAAGTTAACCCCTTCTGAAAGGGCGAAACAAACACCGCAGACCGTATTAGATCAGCCGTTTAATTGGGTTGCATACAACGACAAAAGCATTGTAAAGCCTGCTACGTCAAAACCAGAAAAAGCATCTTACTATACCGAACAAAACATAGGTGGAAAACCACGCCCCGTTATTTACTCTAATGAAGTTTACACCACAAAGCAAGCATCAGATGATCTGTGGCGACATATTGGTCAAGGTGGAAAATATGAAACAGGTGCTTACGAATCATACAGCGCTTGGCTGAATCAAAATCCCAATAAGACTTATTCATATACCGAGATAGGTACAACGGGGGTTGGAAACAATAAAAGAGTTGTTGAAACCCAGAAAGAAGTTAAGATAAATAGTTTTGATGATTGGGTGAACAATGTTCAGGCAAGTCAAAATTCATTTAACAGGCTTGGTACAGCAGTAGGTAGTGGAAGTAGTAGCGTAAGTGTTGGTCTTGGCGTTCCGCAAACAGCAGCACAGGCAGGACAAAAGGTAGCTGAAATGGTAGTGAAGGGTGCTGACGATAACCAATACGGATTTGCCGCAGACGCTTACAGCAGTATCAATGCTTACAATATCCCAAAACAACCGGGTGGCAAGGTAAGAACAGGCACTCCAATACCGGGGAGTTTCTCTACTGAAAAAGAAAAGACTATTGACTATAATTACTCTGGCGACATGGTTGTTAATGACCACTACAAGGTGATTACTGCAACAGAAAACATACCGCTTACCCCGGCACAGGCAGCACAGGTAAATAGTATTGATCCCACAGCCTTGACATCGGATAAAAAGTATTTGAAAAAAGGCGCACCAATACCTACTCAATTCAGGGATGATGCTATATTTAAGGGGAAACAAAAATCCTCCGACTTTATTACGTACAGCATTATCACAAAATACGACATAGCCGGAAACCCAATAACTCAAAGGCAATATACTGTTGACGCATCTATCCCGCAGACTAAGAATTGGCTTGACGTAAATATGATTGACAAGGAAGGAAAGAAGTTTACGGAATGGTATTTCGGGTGGAAACCAATAGGATCAACTCAGCAGAGTTCAGGTCAAAACAAAAGCACCGGAGGAGTAACTGGTGGAAAAGGTAAAAAAAGATAATATATGGCACAAGGAATTGATCCTACGTTACAGCAAGCGCTATATGATTTCACGGAAACTATTTCTGCGAATCCGAATCTGACTGAAAAGGAAATATATTCTAAGTTTCCAGAGTTCAAAAACGATAAAAATATATTGCAGTCAGCGTATGACTATGCTGAAACGTACAAAAGCGGAGAGTATAAATCTGAACAAGAAATAAATTCTAAATTTCCAGAGTTCGATGAAAGTGTTTTTGGGAAAGCATTAAAAAAAAAAGACAATTTACAATCAATATCTGGCGGTACTACATCACCTTCGGAAAAAAGTAGTACGTTTCTTGGTATTCCAAAGGCTGATTTGCAAAAGTATTATGAAGCCCAAAAACTAAATAAGTGGCTTGAAGAAAACAAGAAGAATAATGCTGAAAACGAAATAGATGCAAACGATCCGCTGTTATCAACTAATAACAGAGCATTAGGGTTGGAATACGGCAATAGACAAATAGATCGTCAGAAAAATAAAAACATTCCAGCACAACCTATAATAGGCGTTGATCCTACCGCACAACAACCTATAAAGGCAATAACATACGAAGCGGATATACCACAGGAATTACTACCTAAAAAAATAGAACAAAAACCGTCAAACAAAAACGTACAGCAAGCATACGAACTTTCAAGTACCGGGGATTACGAACAATCCAATGCGGTAATTGAAAAGGAAATTAGTGCCGATCCAAATAATACATACCTACTTGAACTGCAATCCCATAACTTAAACAACCAAGCTGCAACACTATTTTCTCAGGGAAACTTTGAGGATGCAAAATCATTACTTCTAAAATCAAAACAGAATATTGATGCTGCCAACGCTCTTTCAAAACAGCAGGGAAACCCATTAAACATTAGTACGTATGTCGCAGGGGCAAACCTATCTTTGGTAGCAGGGGATAAGAAAACGGCAAAAGACTTTGCACAGTCAGCTATGTACGCATACAATGGTTATCTAACTGACGACCAGACAGATATTCAGATTGCTAAAGCATACGACATAGCCGCAAAAACATCTGTTAATAAAAATCAGCAAGAGCGATTCGAGCAACAAGCCAAAAATCGTATGATGATGGCTAAAGAAAAACAGGATGATGAAAACTATAAGGGTTGGGTAGAGTATTTGCGTGATCCAAATTTCAGTTTGCACCTGATGGAAAATATCGTTAACCCCACGGGTGAAATGCGGGGCATATACGAGGGTGTTAAGCGAGTTGGCGAAGGCGTAGTTGAATATACTTACGGTTCGGTAAAAGGTGTTGCAAGTGGAGAAATAAAATCATTAGGACAACTTTCTAAACATCAATTAAAAGCAGCACTTGATATTACCATTGGTGCGGCACACACCTATTTTAGTGGCAGTATGCTTATGCAATGGGGTACAGCACCTATTGTCCCTGCGTCATTTACCATAGCCGGAGCATTAGCCCCTGGGCTTACTGAAAAGATAATGTCGCCAGCAACGACTATTGCAAGGGATGTGTACGGTACGGACATTGAAAACCTGTCAGATACGCAAAAAGGCTTTTTGGAATTAGGCGATATTATTGGAATGATTGTTTTATTCGAGGGTGCAAAGCACAGTTCAAAATTCGTTGGTAAGAAAATATCTGAAATACCCATTGGCGACCAAACGCTAATAGGTAAACTTGGTGCTGTTTCTCAAAAGATTTTTAATAAAGAACCGCTTACTGAATCGGAAATAGAAACTACTAACGAAACTCTAAAAAATACTACTGATGAAACTATTGTCGAAGCCACAAAAGCAACGATAGTTAGCAAAGATCAGGCTGCAACGGGTAAAATCGAAGTTCCCAAAGAGGAAGTAAAACCTATCGAAACCAAACCTGTCGAAACCACAAGCGGTGAAAAGGTTGAGGGTAATGATATTAAGATTCCGGATGAAGATATTAAACAGAAACAATTCGATATTATCACAGAAACCAATCCTCCAAAAGACGATATTCACACGGCAATAAGAAGTAAGGAAGAAATATTAACCCCGGAAGAAGCTTTTAAGGATGATTCCGAAACACCTGATTGGGGTAAAAAAGAAAAAGACGAAGCATTGTATCTTGGTGTCGTTAAAATATATTCATCTAAGCCAATAGAAAACGGGGCGTTCGTGACTCCAAGTGAGATGGAGGCTAAGAACTATGCCGGTAACGGTAAGGTTTATTCTAAAGAAGTAAACGTAAAAGATGTAGCTTGGATAGATGGGCTTCAGGGACAGTATGCCAAGATTGAAAAAATTAAGACAGAGCCAACGGTAAAAGTAGCTGAACCTGTCGCTGAAACACCTAAGACGGAAAATGTCGTACCGGAAGCGTTGAAAGACGTGGAAAACTTTATACCGACAAAAGAAACAACGTTTGATGAATGGAAACAAAATGCAACAGTTGTTGAAAATATTCCTGTAAGCAGAACAAGAAATAGGGCGATATATGAATTAAATGATAAGATCACGCTAATTGAAGATGAAGTTTTTCCTCATAATTTTATGAAAGAACCATTTACTGAATCAAGGCTTGATTTGCAGATAGAGGCGACAAAGGAAAACAAGGAACTATTAAAAAAATATAATGGGGAACTTGACGAAGAATTTGGATACACCGGAGCAGGATATGGGTTGCCTTTTTTTAAAACAACAGAAGATGCCTTTAACTTTGCAAAAGAGCAGGGAAAGAAATATAGTAACGAAGAATTTTTTAAAGAACTGCCCCCTGCTAATGCCATTCCCGCCACGACCAAAGTTGAACCCGTTAAACCCGTAGTGGAATCTCCTACTGAAAACCCTCTATCTCAATTTGAAACCATAGTAAAAGAAAGCAAATCCCTTGACGAAGCGTTTACAAAATCAACACAGGTAAAAGATATTCCCCTGCAAAACTCAAAAGCATTCAGAGAAAAATATGATCCCGAAAATAATCTTACACCAAAACAGGCGTTTGAAAAGTTTTATAATGAGGTTAAGGGGGAGAAGGGGGAAACACCAAAAGAAGTTTCAAAACAAAACATTGACAAGTTCAAAGAACAAATGGCAAGTGGCTTTGAGGGTATAATGGATAAGATTGGTGGCAAGAAAAACATAACAAGTGCCGAAAGAACAACGCTTATTACAGACCTGAAAAATATTGCCAACGGTTTTATTGGGCTTACATTTGAAGAAATGCGAACTGCATTATATGAAGTCGTTAACAAGCTAAAATTAAAATACAGACTAAAAGATAAGGATGTTGACGAGATTGTTCATGGTGCATTGGAGGATTTTATCGTAAAAGACGAAGCGACAGCACGTACCGAAGTAGCCAAAACACTTGAATCCAACTACGCCAATATTGAGAAAAAAGTTTTTGGAACAAGCACAAAAACCAATAAGGACTTTGAGGGCAAAACATCTATCATAAATAGACTGCTTGCACTTCCACAGAAAGCACAAGAGGCTACATTTGCCAAGCTATATGATTTTGTAGGTGATAAGTTGGCAAAAGTTCTTGCAAAAGGAATGGGCAATAAGTATTCCCTTATTCGTTCAGCTACAAAAACCACAGATTCCTTATTTAAAAACATTGCAAGGCAGCGAAAGGACGTAACAAGTCAGGCTGACTTTATCGGGGCTAAAAATAGGGCTGTTGAGGACACGATAAAAATAGACTACATCCTTAAAAAACTACTTGGCGACAATGCAAAAGAAAGTTCGGAACGCATTATAAAAGTTCTCGATCCTGAGTTTTACAAAAAACTTGAAAAGGATGAATTTGAAAATGAAATGCGTAATGAATTTACCGACAAACTTGTTGATGAAAGATTGGCTATCGAACCTGATTTTCTCGATAAGAAATATAATGAATACCTTGACGAATTTGGCTTTAACGATCCAAACTATAAGGATATAACTTTCGATGATTTAAACCCGACAGAGCAGGCAGTATATCAAATATTAAAAGAGATCAATAGCTTTCTGCATGATGTAAACTTTTCCGTAAATAAAAAGATAAGTTATAAAACTTATCTTATTAATAAGGATAAGTATTTCGGTAGGTTATATGACAAATTCGATATGCCGGAAGATGTGCAAAAAGAACTGAATGACATAGGCAATAAAATGTTTGACGACCTATATAAAGAGCGTGGCGACATTACTACATGGAAAAGGTCGCACAGGATTCAAGACCCCATATACACCACCACTAAAAGACTGTATCAAACTCAAATGAACAAGGCTTTTACGGAATACTTTGATTATGTTTCCAAAAACCCAGAATACGTATCAGATGTTCCGAGAAGTGGGTATATCACGCTAAAAGGAGAGTCTTACGGAGAGCTAAATGGAAAGCACGTTAGGGCTGATGTGGTAGAGGATATACGTGGCGTATTTTACACGAATGATATTATTCAGAAAATGCACGAACTATTCTCGAAATACAATCAAATAGCGCCGAGAAGATGGTATAGGAAATTATTCACGGTTTACAATCCGGGTGTTCACGTTGGAAATTTTACGGGGAATATTGTGTTTTCAAGTTGGCTTGGCATTAACCCTGTTAGGTTTTTAAAAGACTTCACGCTTGCCGGGAAAGAGATTAAAAACTACGGAGATACTTACAGGTATCTAATTAAAAGAGGCGTATTAAGCTCCGACCTTACAATAGAGGACTTGGGTACATCGCTTAAAAAACTCAATGATTTATTTGAGGAATCGTCAACTAAGAAAAATCCCCTGCGGTGGTTGAGTGATAAAGCAACAACTGTTTATCGGGCAACTGACGACCTTGCAAAAGTGGCTGCGTTTAAATCGCTGACCGACATGGGGTTTTCTCCCGATACTGCTATTGAAAGAATATCGCAGGGATTTCAGAATTATAAACGTGTTGGAAAAGCGTATGATTTCTTTTCTAAAGTTCCAGCAGTAGGTAATATGTACGCAAAATTTGCTGGCGACCTTCAGCGCATATTGCGTACAGGTATTATGACAAGACCATTAAACTTTGTCGCATTTGGAGCAGCATTACACGCTATTGCAAATGTGGCAAGTTCGATGTCGGGAGAAAGTGATGAGGATAGAAAAATACGTGAAGAAAGACCAGGATTCCCGAAAATAAAACTACCTGATTGGCTTGGCGGGGATATTCCCTTGTCGTTTAAGATGGGGCAAAACGAATTAAACCTTGCCCGTTTTATAAGTCCGTTATACGTATATTCATCTCCAGATAACGATGATGTTTATAATACGTTTATGAAAATGTCGCCACAGAAAATTGATATTACAGACTGGACTTCAAACCCAAATGGGATAATTGCGGTAAATATTGCTAAAAACCTGCAAGACCCATTGCTTGCACCTATTTTACAAACCATTGTAAATTCAGATTTCAAAGGAACTCCAATAGCCGATCCGAATGAAACCATCTATAAGAAAAGCAATTTAACCGACCAAGAAAGAACGGTAAATAGTTTGCGATTTTTAGCAAGAAGTTATCTGCCATACGGTTCTTATGCTGATGATGGATTAAGGGCAATAGCAGGACAACAGGATTATTATGGCAGGGACAGAACATTATCCCAAATTATACTACGTTTCGTTGGCTATAATGCACAGCAATTCAAAGATGATCGGTATAATAAAATAGTTGAAAACGACTTGATCAATAAGGCTTATAGGATAGTTGATAACGCCAAAATACTTAGGAGTATTGAAAAGGATTATATCAATAAAGAAGCTACCGAAGAACAATACAAAAAGAGATATGCCGAAAAAATTGAACAGCAAGCAATACTGATGTCAGAACTTAAAGATGCTATAAAAAAAGCATTGCCACGATTGAAAAAAGAGGGCATTGATACGTTGTTAGAGGATAAGGATTTCAAAGTGTATTTTAAAGAAGAAGATGGTGAAGAATACAAATACCAACACCAAAAGGAATACCGTGGAAAATTACCTGAAGATGAAAAACAACCATCTCAAATCAATGAAATAAAATAATTTACTCCATTTGTTAAAAAAAGTTAAAAAGGCATTAATTTTGTGTAATAATAAAACTAATTGAAATGAACATAATAAATCACGCCAATTACATCCAGTTTATATGGAACGCTCAGAGAGAAATCAATGTTGGCAAGGGAGAAATAAAGACTATTCGTAAACACGAAAACAGTTCGCTTGGTACTGAAAGACTTATCATAAACCTGAATGACGGAGAGGAAATACGACTGAACTACGCAGATGTTGTTATTCCTGCGACAACAACCATATCCGACCTTATCACTTTGTTGTATGGCTACAATAACCCTTCGGCTGTCATGTCATCGTTTTCTGCTTCTGCCGGTCAAACAGTATTCACTCTTGCAACACCGCTTGCAGCAACTACGATATGTGTTATTGACGGCAGTGTTCAATCATGGGGATATACAGCCACGGCGGGAACATATAACGTGGTATTTGCAGCGGCATTTTCCGGCGGCGAGTTGGTTGAAGTATTTACCTTTTAATTAAACTTTTAAATTTTAAATATCAAAAGTCATGATAATTACAAATCTTTTAACAGGAATAAAGTTTGAAGCAAGGGAAACCTTTGTTATTCCTCATCACAGTATAGAAACCATAACCATAAAGACGATAAACAACCGCTCAAAGATTGTTGTAAATACGCTGAGTGGTTATCACAGCATACCGGATACATTACCTTTTTACTTTGACGAGGTAACTACTCCATCACTGCCTGATGCTACTGCTTTAAGAGCGAAACTTCTTGTGTACAATGAAGGCTATAACGTGCCACAGACACTTATTGCCACGGATAATCAAACCGTATTTACCTTTACAAAGCCATTCTCCGACACCACAAACATTCACGTTGAAATTGACGATATTGAAACCATGGATTACGAAATAACCGGGGATGGCGAAATCACACTTGGTAGTGCCTGCCTTGGTGGCGAACGCGTATCAATATTATCGTTTGAGTAATTAAAAACCAAAAACACAATATAGCAATGAAAAAGATTTTTATACTGATAATTCTTATCCTGATTTCCATAACTGGATTTTCTCAATTAAAACCTGTTTACACCGTGGCTACCGATAGTACGGCACTTGGTATTGCATTACCTAAAAGAACGCTTGTTTTTGATTATGGCGCAAACGTGCTGTACCGGGTTGACACATTGGGAAATATGTCATCTACTATAAAAACATTGGGGCTTGACCGGGTTAATTCAGGAAGTGCAGTAAGCTCGGTAAATGCTACTTATCTCGATCCAAATACTTGTCAGTTGTCATTGAAAATTGACACGATAACCGGATGTAACAAGGTTGCTATACGAGGAGGATTAGATATTGATACGGTAATGACCATGAACGGGTATTTCCTGCTATATCAAAACGAACCACTCGGAAATGTATTGCTTGGTCGAGGAGCTGGCGATGTGATGATTTATGACACTATACCTCATTATTTCAATACAGCTATTGGCATAAATGCCCTTAATGCAAATAAGGGCGATCAGAACACGGCAATAGGACTAAATGCCGGGATGCAAAATAGAGGTAGCAATAACATATTCATAGGATACAGGGCTGCAAATTACGACACTTCTTCGAGCAATTTACTTGTAATAAACTCTATTGATAGGGATAGCTTAACAAGAGAGCGAACACATAGCCTAATATACGGGGTTCAAAATGCGGATAGTTCATTGCAAACACTTGCACTTAATGCAAAAGTAACGCCGCTATTACTAACACTAACCACAATAACGGATACACTTACAGATGGAACTCCAACAGATACGGAATTAACGGCAGCAATAGGCATGACAGCCACGGTTGCGGGAAAGGGGGCTTCATTTGTTGTTATTGACGCTGATGGATCAAAAGACGTGTACGATGTTATCAGCAACGGAACTGAATGGTGGTATGTAAAACGCACAAAAGCATTATAAATAAAACTATGAAAAAAATATTTCTTATCATCCTGTTTATTTTGGCAAGCATAGCCTGTTTTGGTCAATACACGCTTGTTTTTAATATAAAGACGGACTCAACACCATTTCCGAGAATACTGCCAGCAAATAGCCTTATTTTAGTTACTGATAGTATTAACGAAACTTATGATGGGGTTTCGCTATTTAAAACACTATCTGTAATCCAAAAAGACAGTTCACTCAGGAGTATTGCTCACATTAAAACCAATTCCCATTACTCAAAATTAATTGATAGTACACATTGCTACGTTAAATTAAAAACAGATAGTCTTTCAAGTTGTTCTCCCCTCGTTATTTATAGTAATGATACTTCTTATTACTCTGCATTAGGACATAAATTTAACTCTAATGTTGATGCTGATAGTTACATAAATACAGACAGTTCATATTACCTCAAAGGCATTGAGTTTATCAAAGCCAACCATA
>Ga0209099_1004432_pt1 | contig 10674 bp, 10 predicted proteins | sample AD_JPNHW2_MetaG_FD_184430 | JGI IMG/M metagenome (GOLD analysis project Ga0209099, IMG submission 184430) | Active sludge microbial communities of municipal wastewater-treating anaerobic digesters from Japan - AD_JPNHW2_MetaG (SPAdes) (version 2) | ecosystem: Engineered > Bioreactor > Anaerobic...
CCGTCACTGTAGGCCGTAATCTTATTGTTGAGAAGGAATTGAATGATAAACGAAATGAAATGAAATTTGTACGTGACCGTATTGATGAGATTACTGCCAGTATTAAGATGCAGTACGGTGAAGAGATTTTTCTCAAGCCGAAAGAGTATATAGCAATTCTCCCTCCCCCCAAGAAAAAAGCATGTCTTGTTCTTCTTAACGATCTTGGCGTGGCCAATAACAGCATGAGAATACTTATAGATGAAGCTAAAGCTATCGAGGAGCGCCTCAAGCTTGATAAAGACCCCTTTATTATTGCCACCGGCAGGATTTTCCCTGGAGCTGTTCTTAATATTAAGAAGAGCGTTAAAAAAATTGAACGCCCTATTGATAATGCAAAATTCTTTGAGGATTCAATGGATAAAACAATAAAATTTGTAGCTGCAGTATAGATATATACCTTTAATTTAACGCTAAATTTGCAATAAAAAATATTCTGTATTGTATATGGCCCTGTAAAGACATGGCCATCTGTCTGTTTAAATATATCTAAAAAGAATTGTATAGTGCACGCAATGAAGTAAATTCTTTAACAGATAAAATCCGTACAGTTTGATGTTTTTGCTGAAAAAAAGCCAGGGAATAAGCTCCGGCTTGGTTTTAGACAGCAGCATTTTTCTTAATATGGATAATAGAATTATTGACACGGGCAGGTTAGTATTATCTTTGTTGTTTGTAAAGATTTTAGCTATGAAATTTTTACAAACAACAAAGAGAGGTGTAACATGTTAGGAAATATCGGTATGAGCGAACTGGTGGTAATATTCTTTATAGTGCTGGTTCTATTTGGAGCAGGCAAAATTCCCAAAATTGCAAAAGATCTTGGCAGCGGGATAAGAGAATTCAAGAAATCTGTTTCCGGTGAGTCTGATGATGATAAGGATAAGAAATAGTTTTAATGTTTATGTCGAAAAACTGGATTATCTCCTTCTGTGGGAATAATAAAGCTGATTCTTTTTTTATCATGATTTATAAAAATATATAGTATTACCTCATTCCTGGAGAGTACAATGAAACGGAATGAATTAAATATGAGAAGCAGGTCAATCCTGAATAATAAAAAAGTAGCTGTTTGATCAAGGAGTTTATGCTATATGAAGCCTTACAGGATAGATGAGAATGGCGAACAGATTCTTCAGATTTTATCGGAAAACGGTAAAACATCTCATGAAGATATCGCAAGACAGCTTTCTATGAAGGTTGCCGAAGTCACTAAAATCATTGAAAAACTTGAAAAGGACCGGATCATCCTGGGATACAGGACAAGCATAAACTGGCAGAGAGTAAAAAATGACAATGTCAAAGCGCTTATCGAGGTTAAAGTTGCACCTGAGCGTAAAGTCGGTTTTGACTCAGTAGCCGAAACTATATACAGGTATCCTGAAGTTACTTCTTTATTCCTTATCTCCGGCAGGTATGATCTTCTGGTACAGGTCGATGGTGATAACCTCAGGGAAGTTGCGCAATTTGTTTCAGAAAAGCTCTCGACCATTAAAGGTGTTCAGTCAACTGCAACCCATTTTCTTCTTAAAAAATACAAAGAGGATGGCGTAATCCTTGAAGACTATGGCGAATCGAAAAGACTCCCTGTAACTCCATGATTAACGAAACCCGGAGAATATATAAAACGCTGCTCAGGCGTTATGGTGCTCAGGGCTGGTGGCCTGTTTTAAATGTTAAAACAGGCCTCTCTGTTTACAGGGGCACCTCATCTTTAAACAGCCGCGTAATGTTTGAAATCTGCATTGGCGCGATATTGACCCAGAATGTTGCATGGAAAAATGTTGAGAAATCCCTGTACCAGCTAAAAAAATCCGGACTGCTTTCACCGGGGAATCTGGAATCCGCTGAAAACAATACTATTGCAGGATTGATCAAATCCTCTGGCTACTATAACCAGAAGGCGATCAAGATAAAAAATTTCCTGGCCTGGTTCAGTACCTTTAACTATTCATTCACGCGCCTTGAAAAAATAGAAACGCAGGCACTGCGCAATGAACTGCTTTCGGTTAAGGGGATCGGACCTGAAACGGCTGATTCGATCCTGCTATATGCCCTTGGGCGAAAAATATTTGTCGTCGATGCGTATACAAAACGTGTTTTCACAAGACTCGGGCTTGTTGAAGAAAACTGGAATTACGATCAAATCCAGCATTTTTTTCATAAAAAAATTCCTGCCGATACATCGCTATATAACGAGTATCATGCACTTATAGTTGCACACGGGAAGGATTTTTGTAAAAACAGGCCTTTATGCAGTGAATGCTGTCTTTACGGACTCTGTAGAAACAGGCCTGAAGAAGATCTCCGGTAATGAATCATACGGAACAATTATTCTTGACTTTTAATATTTAACAGTTATAATTTATACCCATTCTAATGTACTTGTACCATCATTAGTTAATAATCCATATTCAGGGTCTGTTTGAAAGCGTCTAAGCTCGATAATCAAAATTCTGAATTTTAACAAATCCAAACGGCCGCGAGGGACTTATGTCCGGAAGAACTGATCTTGTAAAAATGAATTCCTGGAAAAAACTTGAAAATCATTTCAATGAGATGAAAGCGGTCCACCTGCGCACTCTTTTTAATGAAGATGAGACAAGGGGTGAACGATACAGGATAATCCATAATGAGATATATTTTGATTATTCTAAAAATATTATTAATGACCGGACTATACAGCTTTTACTGGAACTTGCAGATGAGGTAAACCTCAAGTCCGAGATTGAAAAAATGTTCACAGGTGAAAAGATAAACGGGACAGAGAAGAGGCCGGTGCTCCACGTTGCCCTGCGCAACCGCAGCGGCAGGCCGGTATTTGTTGACGGTAAAGATGTCATGACCGATATATATGCCGTTCTGGAGAAGATGCGCATCGCATCGGAAGAGATACGTTCAGGCCGATGGATGGGATATTCCGGTAAGCCAGTTAAGAATGTCGTTAATATAGGTATAGGGGGATCGGATCTTGGTCCTGTTATGGCGTGTGAAGGCCTGAAGTACTATTCTCAGCGCGACATTAATATATTTTTTGTATCAAATATTGATTCAACTCATATGGCTGAAGTGCTGCGCCGTGTTGACCCGGCTGAAACCCTTTTCATTGTCGCGTCAAAGACATTCACGACAATGGAAACAATGACCAATGCAGAAACCGCGAGGAGGTGGATAGTTGATTATTTCGGTTCAGAGCAGGCTGTTGCGCTGCATTTTATTGCTCTTTCCACCAATGGCGCAGAGGTAAAAAAGTTCGGAATCAATACTGATAATATGTTCGAATTCTGGGACTGGGTTGGGGGGAGGTATTCACTCACCTCTGCAATCGGACTTTCGATCATGATAAGTATAGGATACGAAAATTATATTGATATGCTTGAAGGCTTTCATGATATGGACAACCACTTCAGGCATGCACAGTTTTCGGAAAACATCCCGGTCCTCATGGCGCTTCTCGGGGTCTGGTACAATAATTTCTTCGGGTCACAGACTTACGCGATCCTTCCCTACGAGCAGTACCTTCACAGGTTCCCTGCCTATTTCCAGCAGGGGGATATGGAGTCCAATGGTAAATCTGTTACACGCAGCGGCAAGAGGGTGACATACAGTACTGGTCCTGTAATCTGGGGCGAACCCGGAACAAACGGCCAACATGCATTCTACCAGCTCATGCACCAGGGTACGTCAATAATCCCCGCGGATTTTATTGGTTTTGTGAAGCCTCTCAATCCGATTTCTGACCACCATGATAAACTCATGGCAAATATGTTTGCCCAGTCCGAGGCTTTTGCTTTCGGTAAAACAGAAAAGGAGGTCAGGGCTGAAGGGGTTGCTGAAGACCTTGTTCCATTCAGGATTTTTGAAGGCAACAGGCCTTCGAATACAATACTCTGCGGCAGGCTTACACCATCAGTCCTCGGAAGCCTCATTGCCATGTATGAACACAAAATCTTCACCCAGGGAATAATCTGGGATATATTTTCATTTGACCAGTGGGGAGTCGAACTTGGTAAGGTCCTTGCCGGGAAAATACTAAGAGAACTTACGGATGATGGGAATCCTGATGCGGCACACGACTCATCCACAACCGGCCTGATCGACTATTACAGGAGACTTAAGCGTGAGTAGACCCAGCCGGGGTAAGCCCGGAATAAACAACGAATCCCCTGAAAAACTGATGGAGAGGCTCTACAAGTACGAGATATTCAGGGCAGAGGCGAATCAGGTCAGGATCAAGGATAAAAAACAGATCAGGGAACTCTTCAGGCAGTTCAGGCCGAGAGAACTTCTTATAGGTATAGGATTTCAGCGGGCATACGGATCCATACTTTCCGGTGACTATTTTGACCTGTTCAGACTTTCCGACAGAAATTTTCTTTTTGTATTTGCCGATATAAGCGGACATGGTCTGCCCGCATATACTACACTGATAAGGCTTAAATCTGCAATTATCACTGCAGTTAAGGAGATGGAGAGTATATTTAACAGAACCGGTATCCTTGATTATTCATATCTTATCCGAAGTATTGCTATCAAGTTTACTGATATTATGGATATGTCGAACTCAAATGATTTTGCCTCAGTTAATTTTATTTTCTTTGAAGAGAATAAAGGGCAGATTCGTCTCAGGTTTTTTAACAGAAGTATGCTCTTTCCTATTGTTTTGCAGAGGAGTAGTTCCGGGAACAAGATTGTTAATCTGAATTACCCCGATGGAACCTGGAAACCTGAAAAGGGTTACCTCCTGGGAAGTGACATCAAGAGTCTGATTGAGCCTGATACTTATTATTACACACCGGAGTGCTGCTTTGATCTTAACCAGGGTGACCAGGTTCTCTTTTATACGGATGGCATAACGGAGGCATTTGATTATGATAATGGTAAAAACCAGTATGGGGAATCAAAGCTCGAACAGAAAATGCTGGAAATGTCTGATCTCCCGCCCCAGCTTATCATAAATAATATTTTTGATTCAGTATATGATTTTATCGGAAGCCATGAACACCAGAAAGATGACATGACTGCAGTGCTGATAGATCTGCCTCTTAAAGCAGAGTAGTATTTTTCAAAAAATAAATCCTTGACAGCTTTTTAGTAAACAAATGCATTCATTATTGCGGCATTTAATAGTTTATAGCGCATATGTTCTCCGGAGGTATTATGGATAAAATCCTGGAAAAGATCAAGCATCTCTCGCTGCAGCATGACAAGGTTTCACCTGAGGTAATAAGGGAAAAGGATATTAAACTGGGGCTCAGGAATCCCGATGGAACGGGCGTTATTGTAGGTATAACAACAAAAGGCCGTGTCATCGGTTACGAAATAGAGCTTGATAAGAATGATCCGAAGATAAAAACAGTAGTTCCTGTTGAAGGGAAGCTTTATTACTGCGGATATAATGTTTCAGATATTGTCGAATCCCATGAAAAAAACAGGACTTTCGGTTTTGAAGAAGTGGTATATCTGCTTCTTACCGGTGTACTCCCGGATAAGGCAGATCTTGAAAAATTCAGCGAAGAACTTCATAAAAAGTCAAAACTCTCCAATCTCGAGCGCGGTATCATAATTGATGAGGTAGAGAACACAAACCAGATGTACGCCCTTCATAGCGTTATTTCACACCTTAGCAGGTGCGACAAAAATCCGGATACGCTAGACATATCAAGGGTAAGTGAACAGTGTATCAATATTATAGCCAAGGCGCCTGTATTTGTTGCTAACAACTACAATGTATATAAATTCAAAAAAGGCGAGGACCTGCGTATTGCCCGCTCAAGGGAAAACCTTTCTGTAGCCGAGAATTTTCTTTATATGCTGAAGGGCGAAATGCCGGAGAGGGATGAAGCCCTCATATTTGACGCGTGTCTTATTATGCATGCGGAACATGGCGGTGGAAACAATTCAACTTTTACTGTACGCACTGTATCATCGAGCGGGGCAAACACTTATATGGCCCTTGCTGCCGGAGTTGCATCTCTCAGCGGACAGTTCCATGGCGGAGCAAATGAATCTGTTATGTACATGATGAAGCAATGCCAGAAAGAGGTTAAGGATTGGAGTAATGAAAAAAAGATAAGACAATACCTGACCAAAGTACTCGACGGCAAAGCGGCGGATGGCAGCGGCAAGATATACGGAATGGGGCATGCCGTATATACCATATCTGATCCAAGAACAAAGATACTCAAAAGATATGCTCAGAATCTTGCTGAAAAATACGGGAAGCAGGACCTGTTCAACCTTTTCAATATGGTTGAGAATATAGGACCGCAGCTTGTTGAGGAACGTAAAGGGAATAAAGTCTGTGTTAATGTGGATTTTTATTCAGGTCTTGTGTATAAGCTTATGGGTATTCCCGATGCGCTTTTCACACCTATATTTGCCATGGCGCGTACAGCCGGCTGGTCTGCACATAGAATTGAACAGATAATCCAGGGGAAAATTATCAGGCCTGCTTATATATCCCCTGATTACAAGATTCTTGGATATAAAGATCTTGCGGAGCGTTAGAAGGCGGGAGTAGTCTTTAATCAGTGTTTATACCAAGTTTTGTGCTTTTTGATAATAAAAAAAGAGCCGGTCGATGACCGGCTCTTCTCAATATCAGCTTGGCATTGATGTGAACACGCCGCGAGGGTCTACTTCTCTTCTGAGAATTTCGATTATATCTGATGTTGGAATCGGTGTTACCGGGATCTGTCCTTCAGGCTTGAGCAGTTCAAATCCTGTTGCAAGCTGTGCCAGTTCTGGTGAAACGCCGGGATGCAGTGATTGGATCCGCATCCTCTTGGATACCGGTTCGAAATCATAAACTCCAGCTGATGTAATAACAGCCATGGGCCCTCCTCCGACAAGGCCTGCTTTCTGCCGGCTGTCACCTCCCGTGAGGAAACCGACAGAAGTCATGAAATCCAGATTCTTGACAAATTTCTGAGGATTCTGCAGTCCGACAAGTATAAGGTGCCTTGCCAGAGATGACAGGTCATTGTTTCCGCCTGAACCCGTAAGCCTGTTCTTGTAGTTGTGGAAATCTCCGCCGATCATGTGGGTATTAACGTTTCCGTACATATCGATCTGTGCATATCCAAGGAAAGCTTTATCAACATATCCATTATAAAGCTGACCGAATGAATATGACATTTCAAGGATCAGTGGCGATTTTCTCCAGGTTGCAGGGCCTCCGACAGACCACGGCATATCACCCTGTATTGGATTCTGTGCACCTGATTCATATACAAGTGTAATATTTGGTGCGTGAGTTTTTTTCGCAAGGATTCCGGCTACCATCGGTAGTCCCGTGCCTATATAAACTATTTCTCCATCCTCAATTTCTTTTGAGAGGACATATGCTATCATTTCTAATGGATTGGCTGGTCTTGAATCAGTCATTTTTTTCCTCCTGTTTTGTATGCTTGTTGATTGATTTAAGCTGAAAGATCATCAGGATTCGGATCGTTCATAGTCCATTCTGTGTAATGGAAATCAACTCCGATATCCTCGTTGTCGTACTCTTCAGCTTTAGTCAGTCTTTTTGCATCAGCCATCCATTTTGAACCGCCAAGGACTTTATCAATAATATCAAACTGATCTTTACACTGAACAACGAATAAATCATAGAATTCCTCGATAGCTCCTTCTTTATATGCCCAGTACCTGAGTGTTTTTTCCCACAGCCTTCTCGGCCAGTAGTAACATCCCGGCATTGAACCAAAGAGTGCACCATAAGGCATCTCTACAACAGCATCAACATATTGGAACGGTATAACTACGTTTTTTGTGTCATTTCTCATGGCGCTGGCCGGAACGATCTCTTCGGCGGTTATAATAACTTTTCTTGCAGCTGCGGCAAGAGCAGCGTCATTAATAACTGGTCCGTAAATTCTGCAGTTGCCATACATATCAGCCTGGTGTACATGAATAATTGTTACATCCGGATAAAGTGCAGGTATAAAAACACAGGGGTCCTTTTCTGCTTTCATAGGATTGTCCACAACTTTTACGAATGGATTATACTTTAGTAAATCCGAACCAAGGAGCTGTTTTGAATAAACCCCCGGCAGCCCTAACTGCGCAGCCTTAAAACCCTGGGCCATTGATCCGTGGCTCCACTCAGACATTACTTTTGTCAGACCTTTTTTGACGTTTCTTGACATATTACGGTCTGTACCCCTCATCTCTGCACCGCAGTATGACCAGTGAGAGTGGGTTACTGCCCCGAAATTTGACATCCAGCTCTGGTTTGTTGCAGGTGAACCGATATTCTGAAGCCCTTTAATCCCCTGTCGAAGAATCTCAAGGTATGCTGTTATCGGAGTCCTTACGTAAGCAAAACCGGTATCAGTCATAATGTCACCTGGTTTTACATATTCTGCAATAGCCTCCTGAATAGAAATTCTTTTGTCCACTGCAGCATGGTTTTTTTTCTCATGAGCCGCTCTTGCTGATTCATAATCAATTAGGCGGTCAAGAAGATGGGTTTCCTTTTCGTCAATCCTCAGATTGGCCAGGACCTCTTTGTTGTAAGCGAATTTTCCCATTACTTCCTCCTTCATTATAGTATGGTAGTAATTATATTTATTTTGTGTTTTTGAGTTAACCGTCCAGACGTTTTGTTGTACACTAGATGGTATTTTAAGTAAATAATTTTTTTAAATATTATTAACTTAAATGAATATTTTTTTATTTTTAGTTAATAACAATAAATCATTGTGCATATTATAGTGGCAACTTGGCTAAAGTCTCTTTATTAGTAATAAATTAGACCGCCAAGATTGCAGTGAATTCATTGGAGTTTTAAAATAACTTATAAAAATCATATTAAAATGTTATACATTATAAAAGTTTTTGTTTTAAAATATGGTTATTTTTTTTACATTGATGTGGTAGAAATCAAGCAATTATTGACAAATATAAACATTTTTTTGTAGTTTGATCAATTTTTAGAGCGTGCCTAATTTATTTGAGATCGGTATGGAGGGATTATCCGGCTGCTTACTCCTGATGATAAGGCGTGCCGGATCTATCCAATATAAAGTGATTTTGATGCAAAATCCGGATCGCTGGTGGCATTAAGGCCAAGTTTGCGCAGCCCTGCAGAGTCGCCGGGTGTGGGCATATGGGTGAGGTGTATTTCGCATGACGAAAGGTCCCTGAGTTTGTGCATAGCTGCCTCTGCGCCTGGATTTGTTGTTGCGCTTATGGCAAGGGCAATGAGCGTTTCCTCAAGGTCAAGACTGACAAATGAACTCCTGATAATCTCCTGCTTGAAATGCATCAGGGAATTCAGAATATATGAAGGAAGAAGATCTATCTCTGCAGGAATTCCAGCCAGTTTTTTTATTGAGTTAAGCACTACGCTTGAAGTTGCATGGAGCAGCGGGGTGTTGTATCCTGTGACTATTTCTCCATTGGGAAGTTCAAGCGCAGCGCCGCTGTAGGTACCCTTGTTCCCCTTATTTTTATTTTTTGCAGTAACCGCCGCCTCGCGTGAAGGATTGACAACCTTCCTGTCCTCAGGCTTGAGTCCGTTGTCCTTCATAAGCATTTCAACGCGCTGCACGGTTTCCCTGTCGCAAAGTCCCATGGCATATTCGCATGAATACCTGAAAAACCTGCGGATTATCTCCTGGCTGGATGCCTCTCTTACTATTGAATCATTGGTAATTGCATATCCTGCCCTGTTTACACCCATATCTGTGGGTGACTTGTAAAAGGATGATTCGCCTGTTATTTTTTCGATAATCCTTTTCAGCAGCGGGAAAGCATCAAGGTCACGGTTATAATTCACTGCTTTTTCATTATATGCATCCAGGTGAAAGTGGTCCAGCATGTTAACGTCCCGAAGTTCAGCTGTCGCTGCCTCGTACGCGACATTAACCGGGTGCTTGAGCGGAAGGTTCCATATAGGGAATGTTTCAAACTTGGCATATGTTGCACTGATTCCGCGCTTGTGTTCATGGTAAAGCTGTGAAAGGCATGTTGCGAGCTTTCCGCTTCCGGGTCCAGGACCAGTTACAACAATGATAGGTTTTGATGTTTCAATGTAATCGTTGGCTCCGTAACCCTCTTCGCTTACAATGATATCAACGTCTGTGGGGTAGCCCTTGGTGAATTTATGGGTGTAGACTTTAACATCACGGCGTTCAAGTTTATTTTTAAATGACTGGGCTCCCGGCTGTCCATCGTACCTGGTTATTACAACAGCACGGACCTTGATTCCCCATTCATCGAAATCATCAATGGTTTTCATTGTGTCGCTGTCGTAAGTTATGCCGAAATCAGCACGTATCTTTTTGCGTTCAATATCCATTGCGCAGATACACATTATTACCTCGACTGAGTCTTTCAGCATAGAGAGGAGCTTCATCTTGACGTTAGTGTCGAATCCCGGAAGAACGCGGGCAGCGTGGTAGTCAAAGAGTATTTTCCCGCCGAACTCAAGGTATAGCTTGTCAAAGCGTGAATTTTTTATACGGCTGAGGATTGCCGCGCTCTGCTCCTTGAGATAGAGTTCATTGTCAAAACCGGATGGTTTCATGAGATACTCCTTAACGGGGAATGATATGCTGAATTTACAGATAACAGCCCTGTACAGGTTTTGTCAAGCAGGAAGATTATGTAGCATGGGATTTATTA
>Ga0209099_1004433_pt1 | contig 10673 bp, 8 predicted proteins | sample AD_JPNHW2_MetaG_FD_184430 | JGI IMG/M metagenome (GOLD analysis project Ga0209099, IMG submission 184430) | Active sludge microbial communities of municipal wastewater-treating anaerobic digesters from Japan - AD_JPNHW2_MetaG (SPAdes) (version 2) | ecosystem: Engineered > Bioreactor > Anaerobic >...
CCTGCGAGATGAGATCCGCCGCCACCTTGGCCCTTTCCGCATCCGCGACCTCCCGATCCGTCGAGAGGAGCCCTTTGCCTCCCGCTTCAGCGAGGAGGCCGCGTGTCGCCTCGCAGGCAGCCAGGGAGTCGCGGAGGGCGAGGAGGTCCTTCGCATGGGCCTTGTCCATGGCCACGCGCGAGGCGAGGCGTTCCGCATCGAGGACGCGGCCCAGGGTCTCCCTGAGCCGCGCGAGGAGGCGCTGGTCGCGGTAGAGGAATTCCACGGCGTCGAGGCGTTCCTCTATGGCCTTCCTCTCCCTGAGGGGCTCGAGGAGCCAGCGGCGGAGGAGGCGGGCCCCGGGAGCCGTCTTCGTGAAGTCGAGGACCTCGAGGAGGGTGAAGGACCTCGAGGCGTCGTGGAGGTTCTGCACGAGCTCGAGGTTCTTCTGGCTCGAGTCGTCCACCTGGGCGAAATCCTCGGAGACATAGGCGAGGGGCGGCGGCAGGTGTACGGCCCGGGAGGCCGCGGTGTCGTCGACGTAGCGCAGCAGGGCCACGGCCGCCTGGAGCTCCGGGGCGTCATCCTCGAAGCCGCGCCCCTTGAGGGTGGCGAGGCCGAAGCGATCCTCGAGGACCTTCGCGTCCCCGTCGCCTCCGAAGGACCAGTCGGGAAGGCGGTTCACGATCAGGTCGGTCCGCTCGCCGAGGGGGCCGGCGATCTCGCTCCGCTCCATGAGGCTCTGCTGGACGAGGAGCTCGCGCGGCGAGAGCCTCGAAAGCTCCTTCCTGAGCCTTTCCTCGGCAAGGACGGCGTCGCCCGCGGGGAAGGAGAAGGCCCGGAATTCCGCTGTGGAGATGTCCACATAGGCCATGCAGAGGCGCGAGCGCGACTCGCAGAGCGAGACGAGGAAGTTGTCGCTCGCCTGGTCGAGGTAGTCCTCCTCGAGGGCCGTTCCCGGAGTGACGACCTCCACGATGTCCCGTTCTACGAGGCCCTTGCCCTTGCCAGGCTCCGTGAGCTGCTCGCAGATGGCCACCTTTTTCCCGGCCTTGAGGAGGCGGGCGATATAGGAGTGCGCGGCATGATAGGGGACGCCGCACATGGGTTCCTTCTGCCGGTGCGTGAGGGTGAGGTTGAGGAGGGCGCTCACTTCTATCGCGTCCTCGAAGAACATCTCGTAGAAGTCCCCCAGTCGGAAGAAGAGCACGGCATCGCGGTGGCGTGCCTTGGCGCGGCGGTATTGGTCCATCATGGGGCTGGTGTCGGGCATGGCCGTTGCATTATATCCGCGGGCGCGGTAGTCTACAAGAATACCGTTTTCCAGTTTTCGGAGGCGCTTTAACGTGGATGAGGCCTTTTTCTTCAAGGATGCCGACGAAGGCGTGTTCATCAGGGTGCAGGGACACGTGACGGCGTCGCGCTGCCCCGAGCTCAAGGGAAGGGTCTTCTCCCGCCTCGACAAGGCTCCCGCGCCGGCGGCGGTCTATTTCGACCTCTCCGATTGCGAGTACATGGACTCGACCTTCCTCGGCCTCATCGTCGGCGTCAACAAGCGCTTCAAGGCCCTGGCCCGCAAACCCGTGACGGTCCTGCATGCCAACCCGACCTGCATGGGACTCCTCCGCACGATCGGCGTCACGCGTCTAGTCGATATCTCGGACGAGGACGTCGCGCTGCCCCGCGACATGGAGGAGATCGGCCCCTCGGCCCGCGCCACCGCGGAGTTCATCCTCGATGCGCATGAGAACCTCTCGGAGCTCTCCGAGGAGAACAGGAACCGCTTCGCAGGCCTCACCAGGATCCTTCGCGACGGCACGGGCAAGAAAGAGGATTGACGTCCCGGCCGTCCCGGGCATGACAGGGCCCCCGTTTCCGGCATGCATCCGGAAACGGGGGCCCTTCCTTCATCGGCGGGAAAGCACGATCAGGGAGTCGTCGGTGTCTTCTGGGCAATGGCCTGGATGACCTCGTCCGTGATGTCTATCATCGAGGAATACCAGACCACGGCGCTCATGACCGAGTCCGCGCTCTTCAGGTTGAGCACGAGGGAGTAGCCCTCCGACTCGGCGATCTGCTGGATCTGGCGGTAGACAAGTTGCACGAAGCTGCTCGAGGACGCCAGGGCCTGGGCCTGGGCGTCCAGTTCAGCCTGCTTGGCCCTGACGTAGTCCTTGAGGTACTGGGTCTTCTGGTAGATGTCGGTCTCGATCTTGAGCGACTTCTGCTTGTCCCCCGCCTTGTCGGCGTCGAGCTTCTGCGCCTGGAGGCCCTTGATCTCCTCGGCCATCCGGTCGATCTCGGCCTGGACCTGGGCCTTCTTCAGCTCGAAGTCCTTGAAGGCCTGGCTGTCCTTCGAGTAGGTCATGATGACCTTCTGGAGGTCGATGACGGCGATGCGGGTGATCTGCTGCGCCTCCGCCGCGCCACCTCCGAGGATGGCGAGGACAAGGGCGAGGACGAAGGAAACGAAAGGCCGACGAAGCTTCATGGGCGCCTCCCTTAGTTGAGCGACTGACTCACGCTGATCACGAAGTCGATGCCGCCGTCCGAACCGGCAGGGGTCCAGTCGATGGCATTTCCGTCGAAGGAGAACCGCTTGGCGAAATAGAAGCGGAAGGGGAACTGCATGAGGGTGAAGCGGAGGCCTACGCCGGCGCTCATCACGAGGTTGTCCCAGCCGAGGACGGAATCGCTCGCCGTGGCGGAATCGGAGCCGATGGCGACGAGGCCCGAGGAGGTCCTGAGCACATCGACGTCGAGGAAGCCGTCGAGCCAGAAGTACTGGGGGATGATCGGCATGCGGATCTCGAGCCAGTTGTCCCAGAGGGCGCGGCCCTCGTCCACCGAGTAGAGGGAGGACCAGCCCCTTCCCACGAAGGTACCGTCTATCCGGAGGTCATCCGAGGAGCTGACCACGGCCTCGGCGGCGCCGGGCTGCGGCATGATGACATTGAGGGCGCTGTGGGCGCCGAGGACCCACTTCAGGTTCCAGTTCTCGAACACGGGGATGTCGAAAAGCGTCAGGAAACCGTCGAGGCGGGTATCGGAGCGGATGTATTTCTGGGACTCGATCGACGTGAGCAAGCCGGCCCAGGTGAATTTCTGGCTCGCATAGTAGCCCGAGGAGGGGTTGTACCAGAGGTCGAGGTCGTTGAGGTAGGCCCGGACGGGAATCTTGTTGGTCCACAGCCACTGGTTGGCAGTGTCGCGGATGTCCGCGGAGGCCGGCCTGTACTTGGCGGTGTCGTATACCGTGTTGTACAGCGAGGAGGTGAAGCCTATGCCGAAGCCCAGGTCCCCCGCGGGGGTGTGCATGCTGTAGCCGGTCGAGAGCCCGAAGGTCAGGCTCCAGTACTCATAGGGCATCTTGTAGACGCTGCTGATGGTGCCGGCGTCCTCGTATTCCTCGAGCGAGGTATAGGGATCGGGGACTCCGTCATCGAAGATGGGACCGAGGATGTCCTGCGCCGTAGTCAGGGACTGGTGCTTGAAGGAGAGGCTGGCGGAGCCGGAGATCCGCTTGCCGAAGAGCCAGCTGTCGGAATACGAGAGCGTCAGGTCCTGGTCGGTCGGCGACGCGTTGAGCTCGAGCCCCACCGTCTTGCCGAGGCCGCCGAGGTTCTTCTCGTTCCATTTGACGAGGCCCGAAAGGGGGAAGGACGTGGATGCGGACCCGATACCCGACAGCGTGACGCCGAACTGGACCTCGGCGGTGCTCTGCTCCTCGACCGCGATGACGAGGTCCATGAGGTTCTCGTCGCTGCCCTGCAGCATCTGCGGCTCGACCGAGGAGAAATACTGGAGGTTGTACAGGTTGCGGAGGCCCTCGATGATCTTGGCCTTGGAGAAGATATCCCCCACCTCGAGCGGGATCTCCCTCGAGATGACGTAGTCCTTGGTGCGGGTATTTCCCTTGATCGTGATGCTCTCTATATGGGCCCGGTCACGCTCGACGATGTCGATGCTGTACGAGACCACGAGCTTTTCCGCATCGCGGTGCTCGGACATCTGGATCGAGTTGAAGATGTAGCCGTTCTCGTAGTAGAGGTCGTCGAGGCTGGCCTTGTTCCGGGTGAGGGTGTCGAAGTTGAGGACGCTGCCCGGCTTCTGGGTGAAGAAGGAAGCCAGCTTCGAGGTGCTGAAGATCTTGTTCCCCGAGAAGGAGACGCCGCCGAAGAGCCAGGGCTTGCCCTCGTCGACCACGAAGGTCAGGACGAGGCCTTCCTTGCCGGTCTTGGGGTCCTTGGCCGTCGACCTGACGACGTCCTTGACGGCCGCGTCGATATAGCCCCTCGCGCGATAGTAGTCGATGATCTTCTGCCGGTCCGCGGCCAGCTTGCTCTCCTCGAAGGCACCCTTGTTCAGGAAGCCGGCCTTCTTGAGGCTGAGCTGTCCGATGAGGGCCGCTTCCTTGAAGGCGGTCACGCCCGTGAAGTGGATCTCCCGTATCGCGACCATGCTTCCCTCTATGACCTGGAAGGTGACGACGACCCCTTCCGCCGTGGTGCTCACGGAGGAGCTCACGACTATCCCGGTATAGCCCTTCTCGAGATAGAGCTTCCGGATCGCGAGCTCGTCGATGCGGGTCTTGGAGGAGTTGAGGATGTCTCCGGTCTTTTCCGTGACGCTGTCGAGGATCTCGGTCGTCCTGAGTCCCGAGTTGCCTGAAACGCGTATCGCGACGATGGCAGGACGTTCCTTCACGACGAACTTGATGACCACACCGGTTTTCCCGGCGTCCGAGGGGAAGGCCGCGGGCTCTATCGTCTCGAACCAGTCGAGTCCATAGATCTTTTCCTGGAGATCACCCCAGACCGAGTCGGTCAGGTTCTGGCCGATGAAGGGGCGGGTGAGGGCATCGAGCTCCTTGCGGTCGGCATTCTTGACGCCATCCCACTGGATTGCCGTGATCGGCTTTCCCCAGAACCAGTCATCGCCTGTCTCCTGGGCGAATGCCGCGACGACAAAAAGCGCAAACGCGATGATGAATGCAGATCGCTTCATGTTTCTCCTCTCGATGCCGAATTCCGAGTCTAAACGCAAAAGTCCTGCTGGGACAAGAGGGTTCTCTGCCTCGAGGTCCCCTTCGAGGCTCCTCCCCCGCCCTTCCCCGCTTGCCTGTCCCGGCCGGGAACGGATACCCTCATGCCCATGGAAGGCAAGACAAGGCCCATACTCGACCGCTTCGTCGTTTTCGAGGGGCTCGACGGAGCGGGGACCACGACCCAGCTAGGGATGATCGACTCCGCCCTCGCGAGGGCGGGGGTGCCGCACTGGATCACCTTCGAGCCCAGCACCCACCCGGCGGGCCGCCTCGTGCGGCAGGTCCTCCGCGGCGAGGTCGGGGCCTGCCCCGAGACCCTGGCCCGCCTCTTCTCGGCGGATCGCCACGAGCACATCCAGGGCAAAGGCGGGATAATCGAGCACCTGCGGGAGGGGGAGGTCGTCATCTGCGACCGCTACATCTTCTCGAGCCTGGCCTACCAGGGCGTCGCCTGCGGCCCCGAGCTTCCGCGGCTCCTCAACGCGGGCTTTCCCCTCCCTGAGCTCCTCGTCTACTTCGATCTCCCCTCGGCCGTGGCCATGAAAAGGGTCGAATCCAGGGAGGAGCGCGAGATCTTCGAGACCCTTTCCATGCAGGAGCGGGTCCGCTCGGCCTACGAGGCCAGCCTCCTCGAGTTCGCGGATTCCGGCATGCGGATCCTCCGCGTCGACGCCACCCGCAGCGTTGCCGAGGTGGGCGCTTCCATTCTCGAAGCGGTCCAGGGCCTGGCTTCCCGGCCGGACACGCTCTAGAAACATCCGGGGAAGCGGCAAGGTTTCCATGAAAATGCCGGCCCGGCGCCCTCAACGCCAGGGCCCCGCGAGCCGATAATCCTTCTATGAGGAGAACCCTTCTCGCAGCCATCCTCGCCCTTGGCGCAGCGGCAACGGCGGCCGCCTTCCCCGTCTACTACAAGGAGCAGTACTTCAGGCTCTACCACGAGCACTACATCCAGTACCCGGACGACGCCATCGAGAACATCTACTACCTCGAGCAGGCCCGCAAGGCGGATTTCTGCAATCCCCTCTACGCCATGGCGAAGATCACGGACAAGAAGCAGTGGGAAAGGTACCGCTACCTCCTCGACATGCACATAGACCTCAAGCTCATCCAGCAGCACCTGGCCCTGGGCTCGAAGTTCGACAAGCGGGTCGCCTACTTCTACAACGCTCCCTGGAAAAAGGAGAACCTCGAGAGCCTCAAGACGGCCGAGACCGCCTATCGTGCCGCCCTCTCCTACTGGGATGACGCGCGGGCCCTGGCCCTGAAGGCCATGCAGCTGCGCTTTGTCGGCCTCGAGGGAGCCGAGTACTGGATAGACGAGGCGGCCCGCATCGAATCGGGCGACCTCGACTACGCCGACATCATCGGCGACGAGCTCGCCCGCCTCGCCAGGGTCAGGGCCGACTTCGAGAGGATGGACGCCTCGACGTACTAGCGTCGACGGCTCCGCTCACAGTATCAGCATCGCGTCGCCGTAGCTGAAGAAACGGTAGCGAAGCCGCACCGCTTCCGCGTAGGCATCGAGTATCCTCTCCCTGCCCGCGAAGGCCGAGACGAGCATGAGGAGGGTCGACTTCGGCGTGTGGAAGTTCGTGAAGAGCCTGTCCACGACCTTGAAGCGGTAGCCAGGGTACATGAAGATCCTCGTGCTGCCGGGACCGGGCCTCAGGACGCCGGCCTCGCCATCCCAGGCCGATTCCAGGGTCCGCACGCTCGTCGTGCCGACGGCCAGTACGGGCCTGCCCTCGCGCCTGGCCTTCATGACGGCGGCCGCGGTGGCCTCCGGCACCGTGTAGTCCTCGAGGTGCATGCTGTGGTCCTCGATGTCCTCGCTGCGCACGGGCAGGAAGGTCCCGAGGCCCACATGGAGGGTCACCCAGGCGCGTTCGACGCCGCGGGCATCGAGATCCGCCAGGATCTCGTCGGTGAAGTGGAGGCCTGCCGTCGGAGCGGCCGCCGAGCCTGTCGACCTCGCATAGACCGTCTGGTAGCGTTCCGCGTCGGCGTCCGCGTCATCCCGCTTTATGTAGGGCGGAAGGGGTATGTGCCCGCAGCGCTCGAGCCAGGCGTCATCGATGGGCGGGGTGAACCGCAGGACGCGGGTATCCGCGCTTCCTGGCCCGGCTTGTCCCTCCGCTACGGAGGCGGCCTGCACGGCCGTCCCGCCGACGATCTCGCCGACGACGCCTTCCGGGAAGCGGTACCGCCTTCCGGGCCGCTGCTTCTTCAGCTTCGTGGCGGCGGCTTCCCAGCTGCCGTCCCACAGGCGCCGGAGGAGGAGGAACTCGACATGGGCCCCCGTGTCGAGGGCCTCTCCGTAGATCCTCGCCTTGCGGACCCTCGAGTCGTTGAAGACCATGAGGGTTCCGGGATCGATCCGGCTTGCTATGTCGCGCACCGCGAGGTGCTCGAGCGCGCCGGTGTCGCGATGCAGGACGAGGAGGCGCGACTCGCCGCGGCGTTCGGGCGGGAACTGCGCTATGAGCTCCTCGGGAAGGTCAAAAGAGAAGTCGTCCGTCTTCACTCGGGGGCTCCAGTCCAAGATGTTCGTAGGCTGACCGGGTGGCCACCCGGCCGCGCGGCGTGCGGGCGATGAAGCCCGCCTGGATGAGGAAGGGCTCGTAGTAGTCCTCGAGGCCGTCCACGCTCTCTCCGACCGTGATGGCAAGGGTCTCGGCGCCGACGGGGCCGCCCGCGTACTTCATGATGATGGCCCTGAGGATCTCCCGGTCGAGGCGCTCGAGGCCGATATGGTCCACCTCGAGGCGCTCGAGGCCCTTCGTCACGACGGAGCGCGTGACGCGACCCGGGCCGCCGACCTGCGCGAAGTCCCGCATTCGCCGGAGGAGGCGGTTCGCGATGCGCGGCGTACCGCGGCTCGAGGCCGCGAGGAGGCCGGCCGCGTCGTCGTCCACGTCGACGCCGAGGATGGCGGACGAGCGCCTCAGCACCGACTCGAGCTCCTGGGCGTCGTAGTAGCCGAAGCGGAGCGAGATGCCGAAGCGGCTCGAGAGGGGCGAGGAGACTGCGCCGGGCTTGGTCGTGGCCCCGATGAGGGTGAAGGGGGGGACGGGCACGCGCACCGTCCTCGCCGAGGGCCCTTGGCCTATGATCCAGTCGAGCTCGTAGTCCTCCATCGCTATGTAGAGCATCTCCTCGATCGCGGGCTTGAGCCTGTGGATCTCGTCAATGAAGAGGACGGAGCGTTCCTTGAGGGTCGTGAGCACTCCCGCAAGGTCCTTGGGCTTGTCGAGGGCGGGCGCGCTCGTCGGCTTGAAGTCCACGCCGAGCTCGTTGGCCACCACCTGGGCGAGGGTCGTCTTGCCGAGGCCCGGCGGGCCCATGAGGAAGAGGTGGTCGAGGGCCTCGCCCCGGCTCCTCGCGGCGGAGATGAAGAGGGAAAGGTTTTCCTTGATGCGGGCCTGGCCCTGGAATTCCGAGAGTACCTTGGGGCGAAGGGTCGCCTCGCGGTCGTCCTCGAGGGGATCGTACTGGGGGGCGAGGGGATGTGCGGAGAAGCTCCCCTCGCCGTCGGAGAGGGAGGATCCCTCGGCCCCGGCCTGCCTGGCGGCTCCTGCGGCCGCGCCGGCCTTCTTCCTTGCGGCCATGTCAGGCTCCCGCCGAAAGCTCGAGGAGGGCCCTGCGGAAGAGCTCGCGCTCCTTCTCGGGACCTGCCTCGATGTCGCGGTCGAGCCTGGCCACGACCTTCTCGGTCGACTTGCGGTCGAAGCCCATGTCGGCCAGGGCTCGGACCACATCGGACCAGGCCGCGGCCTTGCCCTCGTCCCTGGCTCCCGCTTTTCCGAGCTCCGCCTTGACGAGGCGGCCCTTCAAGGCTAGCACCATCTTCTGGGCCATCTTCGGGCCTACGCCGGGAATTCGCTGGAGGGCGGCGAGGTCATCGCCTTCCAGGGCGGCCTCCAGGGCATCGGGCCTGATGCCTGAGAGGATCTTGAGGGCCTGCTTGGGACCGATGCCCTCGACCTTCATGAGCTCGAGGAAGACCGTCCTCTCCGTCGCCGAGGGGAAGGCATAGAGGCGCATACCGTCCTCGTAGTGGTGGAGCCAGGTGAAGGCCCTGACCTCGTCGCCCACGCGGCCGAAGTCGTCCACGGAACGGGCCGGGACCGAGAGTTCCCATTCGATGCCGGAGCAATCGACGCAGATAGCGTCGGCGCGCTTCTCGCTGAGCCGGCCGGAAATGCTGTTGAACATATCGGGGGATTATAGCCGCGACCGGGCCCTTCCCTCAATACGCCTTCAGCGGCCGCCCGAGAGGGCTATGGCCTCCGCCACCCTGATGCCGTCCATGGCCGAGGACATGATGCCTCCCGAGTAGCCCGCGCCCTCGCCGCAGGGATAGAGGCCGCGCAGCGAGGACTGGAAGTCGTCGCCACGGAGGATGCGCAGGGGCGAGGAGGTCCGGGTCTCCACCCCTGACAGGACCGCGTCGGGGCGGCCGAAGCCGCGCAGCTTCCGGTCGAAGGCCGGAACGCCTTCCTTTATGGCCTCGGCCACGAAGGGGGGAAGGCAGGCGTTGAGGTCCGCGAGCACATACCGTCCCTTTATGGAGGGCTCGACCCCGCCCAAGGCGGAAGGCCTTCGGCCCGCGGCGAAATCGGCAAAGGTCTCGATGGGGAGCTCGTAGCCGCCATGGCCGGCCTCGAAGGCCAGGCGCTCCCAGCGGCGCTGGAATTCCACGCCTTCGAGGACGTCGCCAGCGCCGTTGGCGGCGCCGCTGGCGGCGCCGCTGGCGGCGAAGTCCTCCGGCCGGACCGTGACGACAACGGCGCTGTTCGCGTTGCGCGAATTGCGGGCGAAGTCGCTCATGCCGTTGCAGGCGACCAGGCCGGTCTCCGAGCTTGAGTTGATGACGTAGCCGCCGGGGCACATGCAGAAGGTATAGACCCCCCTCCCCGAGGAGCTCCGGTAGGTGAGCTTGTAGTCAGCGACCGGGAGGTCGGGATGCCTCCAGCTCTCCCCGTACTGCCGTCTCGAGACCATCTCCTGGGGGTGCTCTATCCTGAGGCCGATGGCGAAGGGCTTCCTCTCCATCGCGACGCCCGCCTCCGCGAGGTAGCGGAAAGTGTCGCGGGCGCTGTGCCCGACGGCGAGGACCACGGTGCCCGAATCGAGCCGCCCGCCGTCGGCGAGGACGACGCCGGTTACGCGCCCTCCGGAAAGGACGAGGGAATCCACCCTGGTCCGGAAGCGGACCTCCCCGCCCAGGGCCTCTATCTTGCGCCTCAGGGCCTTTACCACCTCCACGAGGTAGTCGGTCCCGATGTGGGGCTTGTTGCTGTAGCTGATCTCGGGCGGGGCCCCGGCCTCGACGAATTCATCGAGGACCTTGCGGTTCCGGGCCGAGTCGTCGGTGACCGTGGTGTTGAGCTTGCCGTCAGAATAGGTTCCGGCCCCGCCCTCGCCGAACTGCACGTTCGACTCGGGATCGAGGACGCCGGCATCGAGGAAGGCGGATACGGCGCGGCTCCTCGAGTCCACGTCGTCGCCCCGCTCGAGGACCAGGGGCCGGTAGCCGTTCTCCGCGAGGAGGAGGGCGCAGAAGAGCCCTGCGGGACCGCAGCCCACGACAATGGGCCGCGATTCGAGGGGCAGGGCCCCGGCGGGGAAGGAGTAGCCTGGT
>Ga0209099_1004434_pt1 | contig 10669 bp, 8 predicted proteins | sample AD_JPNHW2_MetaG_FD_184430 | JGI IMG/M metagenome (GOLD analysis project Ga0209099, IMG submission 184430) | Active sludge microbial communities of municipal wastewater-treating anaerobic digesters from Japan - AD_JPNHW2_MetaG (SPAdes) (version 2) | ecosystem: Engineered > Bioreactor > Anaerobic >...
CATCCTGGATCCCCCGGTCTTCGCCAATAACCTGCGAATACCAATATACAGAAAGCCCCTGACCGTGTTTATCTTTCAATTTTCCATCAACAAGCGAACGTTCACTCCAGGCAAACACATTGCGAATCACAACCGGCTCCGGCAGTACATAACGCGCCGCCATCTCCTTGCCAACACCGCTGGAAACAACAGAAATATAGGCGGCCTTCGAAACATAGCGCTTTTCAAGAAGTTTGATACGTGCCGAGGCTTTCCTTCCAACCTTGTCATTAGAAAACTCAACACTATAAAGATCCTCAACATCATAGGCAAAGGGGACATGCCATCGAGCCGAGGCTCGGGCAGCAACCGATAGCCCTTCAGGATAATGGCCGATATATAAGTCTGCGCGTTCCGCCGCAGCTAAACGGCACAACTCCGGATACATGCGGCCTTGGGCACGTTCTGCTATCCCGGGAACAAACCATAACCACGGCATACTGTTGCAGATATGTAACCGTACCCGTGACAGATAATATCTCCACCATTGGCCACGGATAAAAGGCGCCCATCCAACCACACTCCAACGCCATAATTTTTGTGCAAGAAACCCTTCATCAAAAGCTCGTACATATGCAATGTTCCCCTGTGAAAATACAACACGCACATCATAGCCGGCAGCCGACAACGCATCTGCCTCCTTAACGGTACGCGGGCTGCACGATAAATAACTCGAAGTAATTATACAAATCTTCTTTGCGTTGCTTGGGGACACTTTCATACCGTTCCCATACGATGGGCCTCATCAATTCTCTGCAGGAATCTGCTCCATGCCAAAAGTCGCCACACATCTCCGAAGTTATTAAAAATATCGAGGACACTCCATTGGTGTGCCGGTTTCCGCAGACATGACGGTAAATACTGGTCAAACATCTCACGGGTAACGGGCGTAACCATATCGGTCATCCCGGAGAATCCTTGCATCATCCAAATCCAGCGCAGATTATAAGCAAATCCCACTTTAGCACGTTCGACAAACCAACGTGGCCATCCTACGAGCTGATCTTTCAAAAGAGCTTTTGAAACACTGCCATGTGTAAGTATTGCAAAAGGAAGGCTCCAGGCATACCCAATCAAATCCCAATCTAAAAGCGGACACCGTATCTCAACCCCCTGCTCGGCTGATGCACGATCAACTTTAGCAAACATATGCCCGACTAAAGTATCGGTAACGGTTTGTTGTGCATACGCGCTCATCCATGCCGGCGGACAAATACCAAACGGAAAAAGGGAATCGGCGGCAGGCGCACCTGGATCTTTAAGCCAATCCGCAGGTTTTCCATATCCGAGAAAAATTTCATCACCGCCGTCCCCCGTCATAAGCACTCTGCTCTTCACGGAAACCGCCTTTACTAACCGAGCCAGCATAAAATACGAGATCATCCCCAAAGGCTCATCCTGCAGATCAAACGCAGCTCGAACGGAATCAGTGATATTCTCCGAAACAGGAGAAACACGTGTAAGGCCGACTCCTATGCGAGAAGCCGCATAACGAGCATATACCTCATCTTTCGAAAAAGGAATAACAGAAGCCATTGTCAGGGTTTGAAAATGAGCATGCGATTGTAAAGAATGCGCCACAAGCGTCGTTACCGTAGAATCAATCCCTCCCGATAACAAAAGTGACGGTTGAGGATTATTCGCCAGTCTCCGTGCAACTGCCTGTTCAATCAGGAACCGGATGGTAGCTTGGATATCCGGCTGCGATTCCCCCTTATAAACAAAAGAATGGTCGGCCCGACAAGAACGCTTTTCACACAACGCACCTTCCCAATTAAAAACGCAGATTTCTCCCGGCAAAACGCTTGACGCGTTCTTGAATACCGTTCTGGTACTGGGAATAAAACCATCCCGCCAATACGAAGGAATAACACTCTCGTCGATAACACCGGGAGCATCGGAAACCGCCAGCAGAGGGATCAACGAGACCCCGAAAAAGAGTTCCCCGCCCCATGAAGCATAGAAAAGCGGTTTCTTCCCAACCGGGTCTTTTGCCAAAAATACTTGCTTGCGTTTTTCATCAACAAGAACCAGGGAAAACATTCCTTTTAAAAGACGCAACCCCTCGATACCATGCGTATCATACACCGCCAATATGACTTCTGTATCAGAATCAGTTTGATAGGGATATGCCGAACACGCGCTCTTAAGTTCCCGATAATTATATATTTCTCCAATGAACGCGACTGTTACACCCTGCCGCGGATCTGAAAGCGGTTGATGCGCCCGCGGATCTTTATCAACGATTGCCAGGCGCGCATGCAAAATGCTAACGCGCGCGTCAACGCTTGCCCACACCTTCTGTGAATCAGGCCCCCGGCGCTGCAACCAGTTACGGCCTCTCAATAAACGATCGGCTTGAGTCCCTGCAGATATCTGCCCGATAAAACCGCACATAAATTACGCCCTCTCCCGCACCTGAACTCGTTCCTGTAAAAAACTGACCAGCGCATCTAAATGCTGTTTGTTGGAATCATGCATGGTCCATCGTGCTGCCTGATTCCGGCACGATTCCCCCATCGACAACAATTTCGAACGGTTTTCCAAACACCATCGCATCGCTTGATAAAGGCTATCAACATCTGCAGCTTTTACCAGAATACCATGTATGCCGCTGGTAATACAATCGGCGCACCCTGACTGCACTGTCGTAATAACGGGCAATCCAAACGACATTGCTTCAAGGACACCATGCGACCTGCCTTCAAAAAGCGTCGGTAAAATAAAAACGTCGGCAGTCCCATACATCGAATAAAGCGCTTCTTGGGAGAGCGCGCCGACATACCGCCAATTTCCATGCAAAGCGCGCAAGATACCCGGCGAAAACTCCATATGCCCGGCAAGAATCAGTTCCGCGCGATTCCCCGCGGCCATTGCGTTCCAGGCCTGAATAAGATACGGTATCCCTTTTCGCACTGAAAGATTCCCTGCAAAAATAAAACGCAGCGGTTTATCACCGGAACCTGCCTGTGCCCGGCCAACACCAACCGCAGGAAATCCGGTAGGGATAGAAATCACGTTTTTTTCGTTAAACCCGTGTTCCAAGAATGTATCCCTCACGTAGGGGGAATTGGCGACAATAAGATCCGCCAAAGCATATTCTTGTTCCTTACGCGCGACGCTCCGTTGACTATCCTTAAGAATAAGCCGACCATACGAATTCAAATACTCAGGAAACTGCGCAAAAACGCGTCTTTGTATTTCCGCAACACTCCTGCCATGCGAACTCACTTGACGCAATAAACAGAGCCCGCCTGCTGCTTTTTGCCGCATAAAACTCTCCAAAGAAGAATGTTCCACCCCGTACAAACAAAAGTATCGGCCGCTGATATGTCTGGCAACATACCGGTCAAAGGCATACTCGCCCTGAAGCCATATTTTCTGTGCGATTACCGGACCGGCAATCCTTTCAATCAAAAGACGAGGCAAGTCATACCAACAGAATAATCTGACCTTGCCAACAAGGAATTCCGGCACCCTCCTTCGTTCAATGCCTTTCCGCAGCGACATGGGGAGGGACTTCCGGATCGACCACAGAAAGGCAGGCATTCGTTTCGTTATATCGAATGCGGTCATGGTAATCACACCTTTCAGCAAAGAAGCCTGCGTAAGCCCTTCAAGAACGCTCATCAGGCTTTGCCTTAAATCAGGCGTCGAAACAAAAATCCCCGGGCACATCAAACGTTTAGACATGAGCTTTTTTATCCGCACTTTTCTGCAATTTATGGTGTTCAATCAATCGGTGATACAGTGCCATCATCTGTAAAGAAACTTCCCTGCTGCTTCGCACAGGAGGTATCTTCCTTTTCCATTCAAGCAGTATCTCTCGATTGCTTAAAATCCAGCGGATACTTGTCTCCCACGCTTTTACATCCCCGACTGACACCAAGATGCCATTCTCTCCGTCTGTTACCAACTCGGCAATCCCTCCCAAGTTACTTCCAATAACAGGGATACCGGCTGCAAAAGCCTCCAGAACAACAAGGGGGCCTGTTTCAAACCAGATAGAGGGCACCGCTAAAATGTCAATGGATTCAAACACTTTCTTTTTATTTTCTTTGGTAAGTTCTCCGCAAAATACGATGCGACTTTCTGAAGCACTCATTTTCATGAGTTTTGCCAAATACTTCTTTTCTTCCAGCGTATTCGCACGGCCGAACAATTTAAGTTCAACACGCATTGAACGCGGTAAACGCTTCATTGCTGTAATAAGCAGGTGAACCCCTTTTACATAACTAAACCTGCCGATAAAACCTATCCGTAAGACATCCGAAGTCGGCTTCGATTCCGGATGAACAACAGGGATCAATTCTTCAGGAAGCCCGTGGCGACAAAGCGTTATCTTCTCATGAGCAACGCCGTTTAAATGCAAAACATAGTAGAGCCACTTTGAAACCGCAACGATCTGATCTGAATTTTGAAGCATCCATTGAATTTGACGCTCCCTCCCCTGAAAAAGCTGCTGCAACGAAAGTGCCGTCCCAAGTTTATTATGGAAATGCTTGCCTATTACGCTTAACGATGCAGGAAGACGGGCGAGGATCCAAGCCACGAGCCAGGAACCGCCGATATTGCGCACCCAACACGATGTGCAACGAACTGCGTGAGTCCTCCCGTCACAAGGAATCTCTCCCCAACGCATTGAAGTTCCACCCACACAGAGAAAATCAGCGGCATGAATCGTCAAAACCAGAGGCAACCCCAATCTCTTGATTAATTGCGCGTGAGAAAAACCGCACCCTCGCGTCAGTGAATGCATATGCACAATATCGGGATTATACTCTTGTAGCCACCGGGAAAAAACATCGAAATAGACGGGCGATTCTTCAGAGCGCAACTCGGCACGCGTCGGATTATTCGTGATCGGAAAGCGATAGACGGGAACGCCGTCAAATACATACCGTTCCTCGCGAGAATCAGGGGAAGGACAACCAACGGTAACGTCCCAGCCTTTTGATACCAGATCGCGGGCAAGATACCTGACATACATCTCAGTCCCTCCGACATAATCAGGAAAATACCATCCAACTAAAAGAAGTACTCTCGGCTTTTTTAGTTCGTTCACCATAACTCCTTAATATAGGTAATGAGTACACCGGCGGCATAACATAGGAACTGTATTATGCCCTCGCCAAGCATCTCTTAAGGCGCCTGCTTTCTGACCGGTCCAGGCTTCAGCAAGAGAAGTTGAACGTATATTCCCAAGAATTAAATCGCTATCGGCATCTTTATCACGACACGTACAAAGACCGATCGCGCCGTTTGAAAAAACGGCCATGGAATCATAGAGACATCGGCACGGCCGGAAAAACCGCGGAAAAAAAGGACGCCGGTGCAAAAATCCCGGCAAAGCGACAGAACCAGCCCAATCATCGACAAAGCCGCTATTGCGGGCCTGTCCTTGTAAACCAAAGCTGCCTAAAGACTCAATCCGTTTAAAATCTTCATGCAAAACAACAGACTGCCATTTTTCACCTGTCGGTTTCAAAGAAAGTAAAATGGCAAGCGGCGAATTGTTCTTTTTATTTATATCTATCAAATTGATAAGATTCTCTATGACCTGGTCATATCGGTCAACCCCGAAGGATGCACGGTATTTTTCTTTCCCGGAAAGGACGATTGAGACAGCAAGCCACGTTATCCCGGAACGGACAAAATCATCAAGCGAGAACTTGTGTAACCATTGTAAATTAGTCACAAATCCTACCGTCTTAAGCTGATCATACGATCGGACATAACGCAGGCGCTCGATCAAGAACGGATCCATCAACGGTTCACCGATAACAGTATTAAAATCAAGTTTTCTTCCTCCCCATGAAACATACTCATCAACAGCTTTCCTGAATAACCCCATATCCATCGGTTCTCGCTTGCGCCGCACAGATCCATTGGCGCAAAAAACACATGCCGAATCACAAACATTCGTCACTTCTAAACTCAGACGGGGGATTTCCGCCGGAACAAAGTTCTTGGCATTACAGTATCCGCGCATATACCGGCCGATCATTCTTGAATATCGAAAAGCTCTCTTAATCATCGTTTCTCCCCGCATAATGCATTGCGAAAAGATCGATACCAATAACCGATCAACTCGGCTTTCTCATACCCGCATAATCGTTGACACAGGCGAAACCGGAAACAACGGGTCGGCCGATATGCAGGGTCAAGCTGCCGAATCATCGATACAGACTTTTTATGCAGTGTCAAATCAAATCCGATACTCTCCCGGGCCACATATTCGTAGACCTGGACTAAAGCTTTTTTCCGTTTTGCAATGATACCGCCGTGCTGGCGCCACCATTCTTCGACGCTGACTGCATTACAAAAACAATCCCGTATAAATGCCTGACGATTCCTCGTCGAAACAGATCCCCGCTCGTGCTTACGATAGCATGCGGCAAGTCCATCACAATATATAAACCGGCCTCCATACAAAGCGCAATCAAGTGCAAAACGGGCATCCTGAATAACCGGCAAATCAAAACGCCATCCCCCCACTTTCTCAACGATTGAGCGACGAAAAAGATACGCCGCCGGCGGAAACCAGGCGTCGGTGAATAAATCAATCTCGGGATCCTGCAAAGGTTTACCGGCGATATTTTTCCTGACGTACGCTCCGCGCCAATCCCTCGACATTATATGCCATCGGCCATACGCCACGTCCGCATGCGTTGCCTGCAAAATATTATACTGCTCACAAAGCTTACCCCCGGCAAGCATATCATCCGCATCAAGATACTGAATATATTCCCCCCGTGATTGTTCAGTGCCATAATTACGGGCGATACTGGGCCCCCGATTTTCAGTCGTAATGATTCGAACATCGTTAAATGCCTTACGCACGACTTCGGCACTGCCGTCGGTTGATCCATCATCAATAAGAATGATTTCCAGGCCATCGAATTTTTGCGCAAACACGCTGGCGATCGCTTCGCATATCCATCGCCTGGCATTAAAACAAGGGATAATGACCGAAATGCGCGGATTACTCATTGTGCTATCCCATCCTTACGGTACCGTTGGCACCCTTTCTGCCACCAATAACGCAATACCGGCTCAAAAACAGATGCCTGTATACAACGCTTCTCATAATATGCTGCTCTCAGGAAATTCAGCTTGTAACGGAAGAACCGAACAAACCGCCGTATCAAGCTCCGGCCTTTGACTTCGTTGCAGAAATACGCGTACTCGGGGACTTTTTCCCCGATAATTTGAGCGGAAAACCCAAGCTTTTCCATACGATGACACGCATCAATAAGCGACGTGGCATGATCGTGAAAAACAACAGCATCCTTTTGATAGATAAGGACAAATCCATGTTGTGCGAGCCGATACCCCAACTCGGAATCTTCAAATGCCGCATACGGAAAGGATTCATCAAAAAGTTCGTTACACAGGGTCATAAACTCTTTTTTTACGGATACGTTAGCGGTATAAAAATATTTCCAGGGAACCCGGCTCTTGTCGGAAAGGTGACCGTAATGAAACTGCGGACCGCCGTTCTCCAGCCACCGCATAAATGGAGTTATCGTTAAACTCGAAGCCCAGGTAACAAATCCCAGGACGCCGATATGTGGTGCGGGATGCTGCTGGTGCATCTCATAATGATGGCGGACAAGCTTGGTATCGGCAATCATGTCATCGCCAAGGAATAAAATGATTTTCCCCAGAGCATTGCGAATTCCCACATTCCGAGCCGCCGCAGGCCCCTTATTAGGTTGAGAAAAAACCGTCAGGCGAAATGGATAGCGCAACCGGTTTGCCTGCAAAAATTCTTCGGTCCTATCAACCGAGCCATCATTAACAACAATAACCTCGCACGTCTGCATGGGAAAACTCTGGCAAGCAAGCGCATCAAGCGTTGCGGCAAGCACACCAACCCGATCATGCGTCGGAATAATTATCGAAAACAAAACGTTCTGATCATTCGCCATAGTCAATAATCGTTATGTCAAATTTTTCACACACAATACCGTTCTCTCCCGAAAACGTTCGATCCCGAAATTCTTCACCACTTCATCATGAAGAAACTGCGCATCGGAAAAACGGGCATCAAGCGTATGTTTCAATAAGCCGATTATCGCTTCTGCTATTTGCGCAGAATCATCCGGATTGACCAACACGCCAAGCTCACCCTTAAGAAGCGCCTCGCTGGAAGCGTCACGATTGCCCGCAACGACCGGTTTTCCGCTTGCCAACGCTTCAAGAAAAACAATACCAAGGCCCTCACCGGAACTCGGCATCGCAAAACAATCGCAGAGGTTATAATAAAAGGGTATCATCTCCGAAGGCACAAAACCTGCCAGAATAACATTTTTATCGAGCCCTTTTTCATGAATCAAACCGCATAATCGCGCCTGGTCATCGCCGGAACCCACAATAATGTAACGAACATCGGGAATGGATTCTCGCACCGCAGAAAGCGCCTGGATAACCCGGTCATACCCTTTGTAACGCTCAGCGGCAGATAAACGTGACACCGTCAATATCACCGCATGATGAGATTCTATTCCCAGACTTTTCGCCAAATACGCTGGTCGGGCCCGGGGCTTAAAAATCGCAGGATTTACAGGGCCAGGGATTATGTCTATCCGTTCCAAAGGATACGCCGGAATCTGCCGAAGAACTTTCTCTCGTGTAAAGACACTAACCGAAATGATCCGTCTGGAAGAAGCAACCGCTTTTCTCTGGCAGCCGCTCATCTCCCAGGATTCAATACCGTGCAAAATGCTGATAAACGGGATACCGGTCAATCTCTGCATCAAACGGCACAAACAGGATATATGCACGTGTCCGCACCAGATATAGTCCGGTTTATAGAAAAACGCCATGAGGAACGCCCGAACAACGAAAATATATTTCCTAAAAAACCGCACTCTTCCTGAACCACAAAATCGAAACGGCTCATCTGTTTTAACAACCTCATCGTTCAATGAAAGCACGCACACATCCGCGGTCCGGGAAAGCGCTCGGCAAAACTCTCTCGAATATACCTGGATACCGCCGTTTCCCCGGTAAAGCTCGGGAGCCAAAAAAAGATGTTTCATGCGCCTGCACCTCTGCCTTGTTCCGCAACTTCAAAGGACCATTTTTGAAATCGAACACGTTCAAAAAAAGCGGAAATCCTCTGACGGATACTTCCCTGGTGCGCATAAAAAAGCCTATTAATCGTGTCACGTACATAAACAAGTTCCTGGGCGCTCAGCATATCTGTATGCATAACAGGAGAATGCCCGCCGTAGAGACTCCAGTCATAGGTCTCTATCCACCCTTTTTCTTTGGCTTCGGCAAAAAGCGGCGTGCCGGGGTACGGCGTTATAATACAGACACCGATACTGTCGGGCTTTAGATATGAAACAAGAGAATACGTTTTATAGAGTGACCGCCGTGATTCATGCGGCAGACCAAGCATAAGAAGAAAATGCAGCCGTAGACCTATCCTTCGTGCCTGCGCACGTAATTGTTCAAGTTTGGTAATAGTAAGCCCGATCTTAGCCTCTCGCTTCATTACCTCAGGATCTCCGGTTTCAACACCGATATTCATCCCCTGGCATCCGGCTTTTTTCATTGCAACCAAAAGTTCTTCACTCAGGCAATCAACCCGCGTCTCACACCACCAGCGGAAATCGATTTTCTTTTGTATAATTGCGTTACAAATTGCCAACACCCTGTCCTTGTTCAGGGTAAATACCGCATCGCGAAAAAGAATATTATGCAAACCATGGACCCGGACAATATTCTCTATTTCCGCAATCACCCGCCCGGCGCTCTGAAAGCGCCACGTATTTCCCTGCACCAAAGGATACGGGCAGTAATACGAGCATGCGAACGGACACCCTCTGCTCGTCTGCATCGTTGCTACCGCATCACCTAAGAAAATATAGTGATACCTGGTATGATCCAGCAATTCACGCGCCGGCACTTCAAGACTATCGAGATCCATAACAACACGATTAGGCTCAATAGAAAAAACACCCTCCTTCAATCGGGCGGTACCCGCGAATTCTCTCCCCTGAATAATATCATGCACGGCATCATCGCATTCCCCGAACAAACATATGTCAGCGCCGCTCTTTCGCAGGATCTCTTCAACAAGAGGAGCATATGAAATACCTGTTTTTACAAAAACTAACGCCGGAGCACACGAACGTAACTCCTGCGCAAACGCGCAATCGCTATATAATGACGGAAGCGATACGGTTGAAATAATAATCCGGGGACGCGCAAGGCCAACAGCAGTCAAAAGATCTTGGCCTGAAGAATACGCGATATCCGAATCAATAATACCGACATCGTATCCTGTCTTCCGCAAATGAGTCGCCATAGTCAACAATTCCAAGGGAGGAAGAATCACCGCCTGGCCGCCGTCAAACCCCAACCCGCCAGCCATATCCCTGACTATAGGACGCGCGCCTGTCGGCGCCTGTATTAAAACAACCTTCTGCATTATAAAAATCTCCGTTTTAATTCATCCCGCATAAAAGCGATCCCCCTGAAAAACGTTTGCATAATCCCGTTCCGGGACAAAGAGCGCCCGAGGATAGACACAAGGCCCTGGTGCCTCATCTGGCGGCTTGCCAACTCGGAATGATACACTTCATGAGCCAACCGAAAAACCTTTTGAATGGTT
>Ga0209099_1004436_pt1 | contig 10669 bp, 15 predicted proteins | sample AD_JPNHW2_MetaG_FD_184430 | JGI IMG/M metagenome (GOLD analysis project Ga0209099, IMG submission 184430) | Active sludge microbial communities of municipal wastewater-treating anaerobic digesters from Japan - AD_JPNHW2_MetaG (SPAdes) (version 2) | ecosystem: Engineered > Bioreactor > Anaerobic...
ACGATGGTGTCCCTCTTGTTATCAGGATGTCACATGGAGCTGGGAGGATCGGAGTTTTTGAAGAGATATAGGCGATCGTGGTTTCGTTCTCAATGGTATCTTCGTATAGTACCAGTGCGGGCCGAAGCTTTCCTTGTGTCAAATCGGAATTGGGAAATGGAACGAGTACTATATCGCCCTTCATCTATATCGGACTTTTAGATCATCAACGGTATAGATATCTGGTTCGCTTGCTAAGAAGTCATGTAGCGATAGCTCTGAGAGCTTCATAAGTCCCCTGGTAATTTCCCTATCATCGTCTGGCTCATCCAGATCGCAAGGGAGATCGTTGGTTATGATCCGGCGCTCCAAAAGCTCGCACATAGATATTACCTATCGATTCTTGGTATTTAAAACTTGATCACCGGGTAGGATCTTGCAATAGGCATCTCATCTCAGGATGGATTGCAACGATCCCTACCTAGCCTTATGTCTTTGAGGAAGTCGACTATTTCCTGTTGTGTCCAAGTATCAAATGTTCTGTTGTTGGCAATCGCTTCTGCTATTTCCACAATTTCGTCTTGGGGGTGCCTGCCTATTTCTGCCATTACATATCTCTTCATTTTGTGTTTTGGTAAAGATCCGGCGACCAATTCTTTTCCGGTAATCCCACCAAGAAAATACAACTGGGTCTCAATGGTGCAATGGTCGCAAATTTTGGCTAAAGCATGTCCATAATTGATAATATTCTGCGCACCTCGATTGGTTATTAATTCGTGGTTGAGTCTGGTTTCAGCTATCCATTTGATTTGATATTTTCTCGGCCTTCCCCGCCGCCGCGTTGGTTGTCCTTCCATGTCTGCATTATTGGAAAGTCTTTCCATAAATACTCACTGGCAAAGCTCTATGTCATTCTTTCAGCCATCAAATGAAACGTCATAGAACCAATCCACTCCGAATTCGGTTCGGACCGGAGCATTAGGTTTAAATACCCCCTTTCTCATCGCGCCGCTTGTTGATGATTTTCGGCAATGAGGCGAGGGATAGATAGCGATTAGAGTCGTAAAACGAGGTTTTAATCCTTGTTTATTTGATCGTGGATCAGGAGGTTTAAAAATGATTCTGTACTTTCCAAGTTTTTAATTTCAACCACCAACTTTATAAACTGAATCCAATTCTTACATAATTGAATAACGATAGATATTCTTTTTGTGCTAATATATTACTATTTAATAACACATAATTTGCATCATTGCTGCATTGCGTATGCAAAATCAAAAACTTGGAAACTACAGAATGATTATGAATATAAATATTAATTTCAATATAGATATTACTATAATATTTTATATTATAATCTTTGAATTTTTAAAATAAATTATAAATTAATTGATAAGATATGTTCTATGCCATTTCCTAGTTATCTCTAGGAGGTGTCATAGAACCAACTTCAACCCACATTTTAGCCGGTTCGCTTTGTACTAACTTTAGTGACACCATCCACAAAATGCAATCAGTGACACTTATACTTCAGTGGTATAATCCAATTCCTGAGAAATCACCCGAAAATAGGCTTTTTGTTCCTACATACTATGAAACAACCAAGTTTGCAAACGATTTATTCACCAAAAAGAAATAAAAATAGCAATGGGCTTATCGGCCTGAAAATCGTACATTGGCTAAACCGGAGCAAAACCGCTATGCCAGAAGGCCGAATAAAATTCGCACATTATTATGAATATCTTTCTGGCTCGATAATCTTAGGGTTGGGCGATGGCTTTTTGCGCATAGCGGTTTTTGTGATTAATGGTGGCATACGGCAAAGTTCAAGGTCTTTTAAAATATATTGCTCTTGTTGGTGAGAAAAAAGAGGTAAATAAAAATCTGCAAACTCCCTAATCACTCACGACGTCGCAGGAACCTTTGTGACTTCTATTGTGTCTAAAATCTCTTGATATGGAGCACTGAGATTATCTCCCATAGCGGTTACTGTCACCACGGTTTTATCATCGAGCGCATAAGCCAGCGCGTGAGATTCTGGATATTGAGCAGATCCGTGTGTCGTGCTAACTATCTGGGCAGGGAATGATTCTTGATAGGCAGAATAACCCCTGAAGTCCATTGTACTATATTTATGGTCACCTAAGCCAATTTCTTGTACTTGTTTTAATTTCGAGTTTATAAATGTTTTAAGAAAATCGCTAGAAGAAACGCCACTTGACGGCAATTCGATAACAGTGATTTTTATGAGATATTCATCGTCTGGAGCAGTCATTTCTAGGTTATACATCCAGCTATCACCTTCTGGCACATACGTTGGCAAGCCAATTTTCGCAGAGCTGTTGTACGGCTCACTGACGTTGAAACTAACCAGATGGAAACCAAGAACATAAGAGCAGGCGCAAGTCAACGGCAAGAGCGCTAGGAACATGATCAAGGCCATGATTTTGGATCCGTTTGACACTAATTAATCCCTCCTTATCTTGTTTCAAGATTGCAGGACCTAACGAAAAAAGGTTTTGATTTGCTAGCTACTGTGCTCTGAGGCTCTCATTACGTCTATGGCCAACTAACATCTATGGAGTCCCATTCCACTCACCAGCAGGCCTGCTGCCTACATAATTTGGATCAATGTATATCCAAGCCCCGGACCCCGCGATTCCTTCGAGCCCAGGATTCAATCGTTGAAGATTTTCCATAACATAATTTGGATTTGCATTGAAATCGTCTTGGGCATATGGACCGATGAGCCATCTATACGCGGCTATGCCGTCAAGGTTTGTTATGACCAATACCAAGCTGCCTGTGTATCCTGTATTGGCCACAATCGCATAGTAAAGCTCGATGACCCTTCTAACGTTCGCAGGAGTGGGGTAATCTCCTAGCAGTGTTGAACAAAGGGTAATGTGCATTAGGCTATCAGTCATTATGGCTCTTGGTTTAAATGCAGCTAATCCCAAAGAGTTGCTGATGACTTCTTCTAGTTTAGCGGATGCGTTAGCATATTGATCTGATATCGATGCATTAGTTGCTGATGCATTGGAATATTGGTCTGTTGCTGGTGTGAGATTTATCGTTAGTACTAGTGCCATCAATAACGCCATTATTGACATTTTCATAATTTTTACTCTCCTACGGTCAGGGTTATGTTCAATGATTCGAGGATCTCGTAGTAAAGCTCTTTATTAGACCCATGTGAGGATACCAGGATAAATGTTTGTGGATCTAACATATAATTAAGGCGATAAATTTCGGGTCCAGGAGAACTAAATTGTCCATATTTGTAGACTTTCGGTCGTGAATCTGTAATAAGCTGTTATTTATATAACCTATTCATTTATGCTGCATGGGGTGTAGCAAAATGGGCAAAAGAGGTCCAAAGCCTCGATTCTTAGATGTAGCATGTCCGAACGAGCAGTGTAATCTATTTGGAATTGCCGGGAAAGGAAACGTCACTGTGTACGGAACCTACAAGATAAGCTCCGGTAAGGTCAGGAAATATGTTTGCCACACATGCGGTACCAGATTCTGCGATAGAACTAACACTGCATTCTATGACTCAAGAACAAACGAAGAAAAGATCAAGCTGGCTCTAAAAATGGCCATGCGTGGAATGAGCGTTTTAGGAATAGCTGAGATCCTTAAGTCAAAACCGTCTACTGTAAGTACTTGGATCTCAAAAGCCGCAAAGCATAGCGAAAAAGTCAATGAAGTTGTCTTGAAGGATGTAGAGACTCCAAAGGTAGAGATGGACGAAGCATGGACTTTTGTGGGGAAAAAACACTCCCAAGAGAAAATGAATACGAAGACAAGGGAACGTGGATCTGGATAAGCATGGCCGCAAATTGCAGGTTGGTGCTATCCCATGTTATCGGTGAGCGATCTCAGGAAAATGCAGATCGGCTCGTTTCAAATACTGCCAAGAAACTGAGATCAATACCGCTTTTTGTGACTGATGGATTGAGACTATATGCAGCAGCTCTTCGAAAGCAATATGGAAAACTACAGCCGTTCGCACCAACAGGCAAGCGAGGGCGACCTCGAAATCCTAAATTGGTCGTAGATAATTTACTAAATTATGCTCAAGTCATTAAAATGAGAGTCGACGGTAGGTTAAAAAAAGTGGTCAAGAGAATTATATTTGGTAAAGATATAGACCATAAAATGATATCAACGAGCTATATTGAACGGCAAAACCTGACATGCAGACAAGATAATAACCGCATATCAAGGAAAACCATAGGTTTCTCTAAGGAGACTACAGAATTGGATAGCCAAATGACCTTATATTTCGCGCACTTTAATTATTGCCGAAAGCATCGGGCTCTAAAATATAAAAATGATATAGGCATAACGAAGTTCAATAGTCCCGCGAAGCAAGCTGGCTTAATCGATCATGTCTGGAGCTTGCAGGAGCTCTTGACTTTTCCATATTACAGAACTCAAACCTATTAGAGGTTCACGACCGAAAAAAGAGAGGAGCGATTAAAGGTTACACACACTATGTGGTGTTGGAACCAAAATGCATTATAGTAGAATGCTACTATAATGTAGTAAAATACTTAACTATTCAAGGAAAAGATAATGTGCGAAGGTCAGAATATCCCCGAACGGATGAAGGGCATTCGAAAGTACATTCATGCTCTGCATTGCCCTACAAGGTGGGCAATCATCGATTGTATAGGCGAGGGCGAGAAAAGCTCGAAAGAGATCTATGAGGAACTTAAGCTGGACGACGCAGGGATGGCCTTAGCCGGGCTTTACTATCATCTTTCTGCCCTCAAGGGTGCTGGAATCATCGAGTTGGCCTCTTATAGAGAGGTCAAGGGCGGCATACCGGAGAAGGTGTGGAAGCTAAAGACCCGTAGAATTGTAATAGATTTGCTTGAAGAAAAAGAGGTGGAATAAATGTGCTGCGGAGAAAAACAAGGGCATCAATCTGTGCCTATGACTCAAGACGTCTGTCAATCCGGCGCGCGTGAGATGTGCGGGTGCGAAGAAAAACATGGTCATCATGCTCTGCCCATGCGCCACGGAATCCATCATTCCGATACTCATGGGACATGTGGCTGTGGAGAACGCAAGTTCTTAAGCAAAAAGGAAAGAATAGAGATGCTGGAGATGTATAGAGAATCGCTGAAATGCGAGATGGATGGGGTCGAAGAAGAACTGAAAAAAATCAATGGAGTGTAAGCGGATCACTTGATTCGCAGAATATTATTTTTAGAGGAATTAGTTTGAATTTGAGCAGCAATCCTGTAATTCAGATCACCGATCTGACCAAGCGCTATGGGGATTTCCTTGCCGTAGACCACCTGAACTTTCAGATTCAAGATGGTGAGATCTTTGGCTTCTTAGGCCCAAATGGCTCGGGAAAGACCACCACCATCAGGATGCTTGTTGGCCTATCGAAACATTCATCGGGCAGAGCTAGTATCTTAGGCCATGATATCCGCTCTAACATTACTGAGGCCAAAAAACACATAGGTGTGGTTCCTGACATTTCCAACCTTTACGACGAATTCTCAGCTAGAAAGAACTTGCTCTTCATGGCAGGGCTCTACGGAGTCCCGTATGACCAACGCGAATCGAAGGCCGACGAACTGCTGAAGATCTTCGGTCTCTACGAACGAAGAAACGACCGTTTCGACACATTCTCCCGTGGTATGAAGCGTGCCTTGACCATCGCTGCTGCCCTGGTACACAGCCCGAAAATACTATTTTTGGATGAGCCTACGACCGGGCTGGATGTGGTGGCGGCTCGTTCCCTTCGCAATCTGGTCTCCAACCTGCATCGCCAGGGCCTGACCATCTTCCTCACAACCCACTACCTTGAGGAGGCGGATCTCTTGTGTGACCGCATAGCTATCTTGGTCAAGGGGAAGATCATAAAGATCGGCACTCCTGAGGAATTAAAGCGCCTGAATGAAGAGAAATCGATAATAGAGATCAAATTCACAAGAGATATCCGTACGAGGATAGAAGAACTCTCCCGCAGGATTCCTGGAACAGAGGTAATTGTCTTGGAAGATGACAAAGTGCGCATTTATGGCGGCTATCCTCCAAGTATATTTGAAGAAGTTCATCGATTTGCAAAAGATACTGGTATAGGGCTGGAATTGGTTAACAGCATAAGACCAAGCCTTGAAGACGCTTTCATGAGAATAACTGGCTTGAGTCCGATGGTCATGGCCATTGATAAAGGGGGCAGGTAAGATGTGGCGAGATGAACTAAGGGGAATCTATTACATTGCCCTGAAGGATATGAGGACTTACTACTTCAAACCGCCAGCAGTGAGCTGGGGAGTCATCTTCCCAGTTGTATGGATTCTGGCCTTCTATCTGAGAAACCCCAAAAATTTCGAGGATCTTATTCCCGGACTGGTAGCTATGACCATCCTATTCAGCACAACTGCCGCCGAAGCTGTGGTCATAAACTTCGAGCTGAAGCTAGGGTCCATTGAGAGGCTCCTGCTGGCACCCATAAGCATAACTTCCGTTCTCATTGGCAAAGTCCTTGGAGGCTTTATATTCGGGCTCTTGATGACGATAATAGTGACTTCCGTCTCGATACTCTATCTTGGACTTCATCCGAACATTCTTGCGCTAACCGCAATCGCAATTCCCTCGCTACTTGTCTTCTCTTCTATGGGTGCATTCTTCAGCGTTGCTGTGAAAGAAGTATTCGAGGCCCAGACTCTGCTCAATCTGCCGAGATTCATAATGATCTTCCTTTGTGGCGTTGTTTATCCAATAGCAGCCATGCCTGGATGGTTACAATATCTTGCTCGCCTTATGCCGCTCACATATACCGTTGATGGCTTACGCAGATCCTTCTCACTCAGTTCGACCTCCTCAGTATCCTTGGATCTTCTGGTGTTGGTAGTATACTTTCTGATTCTAATAATTCCGGCTATAAAGATGTTAAACAAAAGGTTTGAATGAATCTGGTTCTATAATTATGCCACAGAGCCGACCTGAACCTGTCATCGAAACACTTCCACCCTAAAGTGCCTCGTGCGGATGACTCCTAATCAGGATGCACATTGGAATCGTGTTACTTGGCATTGAGCACCATCTAAGAAATCTGGTCGCGTACGTGGTACACTGGAAAACGCTAGCAACTAACGCAATTGATATCTACTGGCAAAACGAATCCCATGCATTCGATTCTTGTGATGATTTTCAGTAGTATTCACCCGCGACCAGAAATCTCTTATGAGAAACATGACTGATTCCAATAAAGTTGAAGATACACATTTTGACAAGATCCTGCTATCGGCTTTTCCCATGTCAAACAAAAGCAGAGGATCGAATTATGCGGGGATCTCATCCCCGACGTAATCGCAGGTACGGAGTCGTTTACATGTTACGTTCTAGTTGGCATAGTGTCGAGATTACTGGAAATCTTGCAAATACTTGTCTTTAAGTTCCTGTCCTTCTTACTGGCCGCCTCAGCATCTCTGACTGCTTATCTACCATCACAGTAGAAAAAAATTGTTCACCACGGCGTACCAGCTTATCGTTGTATTCTGGCCAATTTTGTTTATCTATGTATTTTTTCCTTGTCATTGAACTACATCACCTTTATTATATTATGTTTGTAGCCTAACTATTTATTCATTTGGTCGGCATACAAGGAGCTGCTTAGGCGCTGCCGGGAAATAATTTACACATTTCCAAAGATGCATCTGAAATTGCCTCGTTGAATGATATCGATTTTCTTGCTACACCATATGAAATTTGGATATTTTATCTCCCGTCGGCCCCTTAGTGGTCGACGGGAGATAATTTACACAATTTCAAAAGGCAATTTCTGGAATTGACTTGCGATCGATGGCGATTTTAAGGTTACGTAGGCAAAAAATTGAATACATTATCTCCCGTCAACGACTTAGAGTCGATCTGCAGTGTGCTATACTTTCCGAGCCTCCTTCATCATTTGGTTCCGGATTGCCTGTTGGAGCAATTTGGAGATATCGATCTCAGGATGATCTTTGAGCCAATTGCGCTGTTCTGTGGGAATGGTTAAGGTAATCTTTGCGAGTTTGGGAGAGGGCATTGGTACTCAATGGCATACGTTGGGCAAAATATTTTTCGACATCCAACACAAGAGTTATCAGACTCAGCACGCTTCGCTAGAAGGAGGTCCATAGGTTACAATAAGTCCACCATAGCGTCCCGGGTGGCGAACCCGTCTGAGTAGACAATTATTTAAGCAACATCAATCCTTGGATGGACGTTGATGAAGAAAATGAGGCGACGCTACGATCGAGAATTCAAGTTATCAGTTGTAGCTGAGCTTGAGGGCGGCAAGCCTCCTGTTCAGATTGCCCGCGAGCATGGGATTCATTCGGGTCTTCCATCTCGATGGAAAGATGAATTGGCAGAAAATCCTCAAAAAGCATTCCGTGGAAATGGGAAGAAGTACAAAGAGGATGCAAGAATATCCGAACAAGAATGGATCTTGGAGCAGCCCTATCCGGATAATGACCCTTTGGGCGGAAAATGCAAAACGTATACGGGGCAGATCTTTACGAGAATCCAGGATGCTTTATTCAAAGATCCTCAGCTTTCGATACGTAAAGCCTGCAAGCTTCACGGAGCAAGTCGGAGTGGTTACTATAAATGGAAAAAACGACCGGCACCCGTGCCATCTGCGATTGTTCAGGATATCGATCTTAAGGACCATATTCAAAAGATAGTTCTGAAATTCCCCGAATATGGATATCGTCGGGTTACGACAGAGTTAAGAAACCGTGGATATGTGGTTAACCACAAACGAGTATTGAGAATCATGCGAGACAACAACTTGTTGTGCCTAACGAATAACTCCCATTAAGCAGGAGATTTGCATGATAGCCCCAGATGGGTGCCTTAGTTCAAGTTCTCCTCCCATAATTTCGATCCTTTCTTCCGTTAGGCCGTAAAAGCTCTTGAACTATGCAAGTTACACACGCTTGAATATGGTGCTCATCTTAACCAGAATCGGATCCCATGATATTTTTATAAATATGCTTTCGACCTCGTAAGGTCGATGGTGCGCTATGGGTTTTTGCAGCTATCGTTTTTGGAGCGGAAAACAGGATTCGGGTTAGGTGAATAACATTAGAACTATACTTATTCGACTCTGATCTAGGGCATGAGCATGTCGTCAGTTCCAGTAAAGTGCCTGAGCAAGAGAAGAAGCAAAAACATGATAACAGCGATTACAAGCTCGTTGTCAGTGTCCATGTATCTTCGCCTTTATCCCATCAATTGTGCCTTTGTCCCTGAATTCGGTCAGTTCGTTCTTGCTCTGGATGCTATGATAGAGTGCATAGACCATAAAAGTGATGATTAATGCACCAAATACAATCATGGCGAGATCTATAATTCCATCTAGAGTTACGATATTCTCTCTTGTAAACACTATGAAGAAAAAGCAAAAGGCTAGAAACAGAATGCAAGCACGAAAATTATGCTCTGCCGCCACTATAGCGCAGTCTAGATGATCGCATTCCTCATCTTGTGCAGGATTATTTGGCCAGAACATACCACATTTTGTATGATGGGACGGATTCACTCCTAAGCTTGAATAGTTGGTGCTATATGTTTTGATCTCTCCTGTAGCTAATCGGATCTTTAGGGCCATTGTTTATCCTTGTTTAAAAATGGATGTTCTAACGAAAAACCTTTTGGATCATTCCCCTTGCTATGCTCTATCTCCTTCATCAGCCCCTATTGGCTGATATCGGACTGTGGCTTCTTATAGCTCTTGAAAAAGATTCTGTCGAATTTGCTCATTTAGATGCTTTCAAAAGGAGGAGAGGATCAGCATAGGTGCAGTTACTTATATAGTGCGGGTTTCTCACCCTCTGCACACATAGGGCCTAAAAATAGGGAGCGGTCATTGCTTAGAAATCCATCCAAGTTTTCGTTCTATGATGGCTTCAGCGTTCTCATTTAAGATTATGCGTTGAGCCTTATGCCGTCCAGTTTTTGCTATGACATGTGGATCGCTGATCTTTCGGGCTTCCGCTCGGATTCGATAGCCATGTATGGCGTCCCCTTCCTCATATCCATCCATCAGAGTACCTCCAGGCGGCCTTCTCTCTTCAGTTCATCAACGATCTGACAAATCAATTTATAATCCAGCTCCAGGTCTTCCTCAATATCGGAAGGATAAGCTTCGCCTCTTTCCTGAAAGTATCCCATGACTTCCTTTTTGGCGGTATCATAATCGATATCGCGGTATTTTATGGTTTTAATAGCAGCCAACTTGTCCCTGATGGCATCCCTCACGAAGTCGGAGGTATTCAGATAAACACCAGAGGCAACTAATTGCTTTATTTGCTCTAACTCCACGGCAGGAACCTTTGAGCCTATAACGTGTCCCTCGGATCTAATCGCTTCCATCATACTCTTTTAAATGAGTTAAACTAATTAAAAAGCATTTCGGTAAACAAAAGGAACGACTGATAATTGCATGTTATTCATATTCAGTTATGCGGCTCATTCTGGCCGGAATCGAAGCGCATTATATTTTTATAAACCTGCTTTCGCCCTCGTGATGTATACTTTTGCGCTCCAGATTCTACAGCGCATTTTTGAGGTTACTGATAGCGGTTAATCGATAACGGGCGATTGTCGATAAATTATTCCATAGTCTTTGAAATATTCATGTAGGCAGAAGCAAAAAGGGGCTTGT
>Ga0209099_1004437_pt1 | contig 10669 bp, 11 predicted proteins | sample AD_JPNHW2_MetaG_FD_184430 | JGI IMG/M metagenome (GOLD analysis project Ga0209099, IMG submission 184430) | Active sludge microbial communities of municipal wastewater-treating anaerobic digesters from Japan - AD_JPNHW2_MetaG (SPAdes) (version 2) | ecosystem: Engineered > Bioreactor > Anaerobic...
CCTCATAGAAGAGACCTCCGACGAGGCCAAGGAGGAGAAGGAGAGCCTGAGCAACCCCTTCATGGAAGAGAGTGCGGAAGACCTCTTCTCCGAGAAATCGGCTCCTCAACTCCAAGCAGAGCCCGTTGCCGAGGTCGACGACAAGGCGACGGCCCTCTTCGAGATTTCCACAGACGCCACGGTTCAGGCGCCTGTCGCCCCTTCCGCCGTAGAGACCTCCCTCTTCGCCGAGACTCCACCCCCTCTGGAAGTTCCCGCCCAGGTCAACAAGCTCCCCACCCAGAAGATGGTCCAACCCACGGAGGCCTCGATCCTCGAGAAGGCCGCCAAGGAGAAGGTCGAAGAGATTCTCTGGGAGATCCTGCCGACCCTGGTCAAGGAGGCGGTTGCGAAGGAGCTGGAGAAGGTCAAAGAGGAGTTCCTCTCCCTGGAAGAGAGAGAGGAGGAGACCCCGCGGTAAGAAACCTGGGGCCTCAAAGCTCTACGAGTCTGTAGTCCGGTTGTCCGAAGCCCAACTCCTTGGCGTACTCGATCTGAACCCGATAGGGGACGGCGTGCGCGATCTCCGAGAGAGGTCGACCGGCTTTCCGCTCAACCAGATCCAGGGCGGCCGAATCCACCGCGATGGGGTCCCTCCCCGCCACGGCCCCCATGTCTTCGACGATCCTTGAGAGGGGAGCGGGCATACAGTCGCAGTCCTTGGTAACCTTCATGAGAAAGGTGATGTAGAAGAGCTTCCCCCGAAGAGCCTGGGTGACCCCCCAGGCGTATTCGGTCAGCTTCTCCTGAAAGCGTTCGTAGGTCTCCCCCCAATCGAAGCCGACCGCCCCGTTCCGGCAGACGGTCAGACACTCGCCGCAACCGATGCAGACCTCCTTCTGAATAAAAGCCTTCTCCCCCTCCAACCTGATCGCCCCCCGGGGGCACCAGCGGAGGCAGAGGCCGCACCCTTTGCACTTCTTCGTCTTGATCACGGGCTGGGCCACCGCGTGTTGGCTCAGCTTCCCCTTTCGGCTGGCGCAACCCATCCCCAGGTTCTTCACCGCCCCTCCGTACCCGGAGAGGGCGTGGCCGGTCATGTGGGAGACGACGATCAGGGCGTTCGCCTTAGCCACCTGGGAAGCGATTTTTACATGGGTATAGAACTTCCCCTTGATCGGGACGATGACGTCCTCGTCTCCGGTCAAACCGTCGGCCATGATCAGGGGCAACCCGACCTCATCGTAGGTGAAGCCATGGCGGTAGGCGAGCTGGAGGTGTTCCACCGCGTTGCTCCTATGCCCGGTGTAGAGGGTTGCCGTCTCGGTCAGAAAACCGAGGACCTTCCTCTTCTTGAGGGAAGAGGCGAGAAGCTTGAAGAAGAAGGGAGAGACAAAGCCTTCGGTCCCCTCCTCTCCGAAGTGGGTCTTCACCCCCACCAGTTGACGGGGCTGGAGGAAATCCCACCATCCCTGGGCTTCCGCCGTCTCGGCGACCCTCTTGTAGAAGCTCTCTTCACCCTCCCCTCGGTAGGGGAGATAGTAGACCGTTTTCCCATCCATCTTTCATCTCTCCTGGCCGGCTTCGCCGTCCCATCCGATCTGATCCGAGAGTTCGTTGGGGTTTCTCCCCTGGCAGGGGAAGAAGCGGGAGAGCTCCTCTCCCGTCCGTCTCACCGCCCTCTCCAACCCGCCCACGTAATCGCCCTTCTGAAAGCTTTCGCCCATCCCTGAGGCGAGAGAATCCCAGAACCCTTCGGGAACCTTCTCATGAATTCCCTTGTCTGCGACGATTCTCAGCACCCTTTGCCAGGGAGCCACAAGGATGAGGACCCCGTTCCTCTCCTGTGTCCTGTCCAGCTTCAACTTGTGGAAGAGCCTCTCCCCTTGAACGGTGAAATCCTTCTCCACCTTGGAAACCAGGTGGATCACGATCTCCCCTGTGCTCTTCCCCTCCGCCTCACCGATAGCCTTCCTCAGCGTCTCCAGATCTTCTTTGGAGAAGAACTCCTTCTCTTTCCCCATGGTTCACCAGCTCCCGGTGGCGCCGCCGCCACCAAAACTCCCGCCGCCGCCTCCGGAGAAACCGCCTCCGCCGCCCCAGCCGCCTCCACCCCAACCTCCGCCGCCCCAGCGGCTTCCACGGCCGGAGCCCATGCTCCCGATGGTGTACCCCGCCACACCCATCAGCCCCCTCCCTCTGCCGCCCATGATCAGGAGGAAGAAGAGGATGAAGAGAATCTTGAAAAGAAGGAGGCCGCCGCTCTTCCCTGTCCTTCTCTGTCGGGGCTGGTACTCGCCTTTAACGGCCTTTTCCAGGGCGTCGGTGATGTTGCGGACCCCTTGCAGATACCCCTCGGGGTTGGCGGAGGAGGCTCCCCAAAAGGAGGGGGCTATCTCGTTGTCTATGAGGGATCGGGCGGTGATGTCGGGGATTCTCCCCTCCAAGCCGTAGCCGACCTCCAGGCGGATCTTCCTCTCCTCCAAAGCCACAAGAAGGATCAACCCATTGTCTTGATCTTTAAACCCGGTCTTCCACTTCTCCGCCAGGTCGATGGAGAACTGCTCCACATCGGCCCCTCCAAGAGACCCGAAGAAGACGACGAAGAGTTGGCATCCCGTGGTCTCCTCGAAGCGGGCCAGCCTCTCCTCCATCTCCACACGGCTCTGTTCCGAGAAGAGCCCGACAAAATCGTTGAACCTTGACGGAGCCCTGTCCGGGATTTCCAGAGAGCCCCCCAGGATCGAAACCGACAGGAGGAGGAAGAGCAGAGGGAAGAGGAACTTTTTCATCGCAAGACCGCTCCTTGAACCAAGAGATACGGAGAGAATCAGAACTGAACCTTAGGCGCCTGGGCCGCCTCTCCGGAGACCTTGAAGTACTCCTTGGCCCCGAAGCCTCCCATCTTGGCGACCAAGACGGTCGGGAAGCGTCGAACCCGGGAGTTGTACTTCTGAACCTCTTCGTTGTACCGGTGCCGCTCCACGCTGACCCTGTTCTCGGTCCCTTCGAGTTGGGTCTGGAGGGCCAAGAAGTTCTGGTTGCTCTTCAGGTCGGGGTACTTCTCCACGACCACCATGAGCCGGCTCAAGGCCGATCCGAGGGTATCCTGAGCCTGGCTGAACTGGGCGAACTGGGCAGGATTGCTCAACATCTCCGGGGAGACCTTGATCTGGCCCACCGAAGCCCTTGCCTTGGTCACCTCTTCCAAGACACCCTTCTCGAAAGCCGCGGCACCCTTGACGGCGGCGACGAGGTTGGGAATCAGATCGTAGCGGCGCTGGTATTGGTTCTCCACCTGCGACCAGGCGCTCTTAACGGTCTCCTCGCCCTTGACCAAGCCGTTGTAGACGCCGGTTCCCCAGAGGAAGAGGATAAAGACAACACCAACAACCACCAGTATGGGAATGAACTTTCTCATGTGACCTCCTCGAAGAGTGAGCTGTCACCCTACAATAACATAAATCCCCTCTTCTCCCAAGGGGAGGAGGCTCCCGGCGTCATCGGGTTTCCGGGGAGGAGAACCGTCTCCTTCGGGAGAGGTAGAGGAGCCCACCTACCAGGACCATCGCCCCGGAGAGAGGGAGGCAGAAGAGGCCGAGGACCCTGAGCCAGGGATCCCCGGGGAAAACCTTCAGGAAGGTCACTCCTCCAGCCAGGATGACGAAGCCGCTCCTGAGGAAGGCCAGAAAGGTCCGCTCATTGGCCATCTTGGTCCTCTCCAGGGCAAGGCTCTCCCGGCGGTCGATCCCCTCCTCTCGGGCCCCGTTCTCCCCTGGGAGGTTCACTCCTCTTCCTCCTCTTCTTCCCCGGCCAAGTCCCCGAAGACCTCCATGATCTTGCCGTTCTCCTCGAGGGCCGCCTTCAGATCCGGGTTATCCATCCAGGAGGCGACCTTGGCAAAGGCCTTCATGTAGCGTTCGGAGGCCCCTTCGATCTTCTGTTCAATGCTTTCGAATTCCGGATCTTTGACCTCTTCCTTCTCTTCCTCGTTAAAGAAGAGGGGAAACTTCTCCTTCATACTCTGAAAGCGTTGCCCCAAGGGGCGCATGTCGGCGGAGAAGGCCCGGATGGCCGCGGCCGCCTGGGACGCATTTGTTGAAGCGTCGATGCGCGCCGTCACCTTGTCGAGGAGGGAGACGTATTCGCCGAGAAAGGCGGTCAACTCGCCCTTGAGTTCCGGAGGAACCGTACTCTGGGCTGGAAGAAGGGTGGTCAGACAAAAGACGGAGAGGAGAAACAGGATAATCTTGCGCATGGGTGGCTCCTTAAGGTCCGGTCTTTCCGGTCCCCTTAGATTACCACTTTTTCTCCCTTTTCTGAAGAGGAGGCTCTTACGTCAAGATCGACTCCAGGGCCCCTTCCAGTGAGAGGGTCGCCCTCCTGAGGTTTCTCCGAAAGGAGAGGAGGTCGAAGAGGACCGACCGGTTCTTCAGGCTCGCCTTGGCCAGCCCTCCCCAGGAGACCCTCTTCCAAGGAATCCGCCAGATTTCGGGAGGAGGGAAGACCATCCCCAAGGGATCGCTCACGGCCTTGACCACGGAGGCTTCGATCCCGTTATCCTCCGCCCAAAGGAGGGCGTGGTAACTCTCCATGTCGACGAACTCCCCCCACTCGGCCAGGGAGCCCTTCTCTTCCGGGCCGCAGAGGGTGTCGGAGGTGACCCCCCGAACGATCCAGACCCGGCTCCCCCCCTCGGCCAGAGGGGCGATGGTTTCCCGGTAGGAGGCCTTCAGGACCGGCCCTCCCCCGGGAGCGGCGGTGACGCTCTCGGCGACCACCAGATCCCCACCCTTCAAGGAGGCGTGGAGGGCTCCGGCATACCCGGCGACGATCAGACGGTCCATGGGGAGACCGCTCCTGAGGAAGTTGTCAAGAAAGGAGAGGGTCCGTCTCTTCCCCACTCCCGAACAGGCCATGTAGCCTCCGGAAAAGCTCCTCACCCCTCGGGGTCCTCCCTGGAGGGGCCGCGCCCCAAGCTTCTCGGGCAGAGCCCCGAGTTCTCCTTCCAAAGCCGTCATGACAAGAGTCTTCATCCTTTTCCCACCCTCCCCGGATCCCCCGCCGCCTCCGCCGTTTCCAGAACAAGATCGAAGAGGCGGCCGTAGAGCCGTTCCGAACGGTAATTGTCAACCGATTGTGAGCACCTCTCCCGGGAGTAGAGGGCAGGGTTCGTCAATACCTTCTCCAGAGCCCGAGCGGCGTCTTCGGGGTGGGTGCCGCTCACGACCTCCCCGTTGATTCCCCCATGGATCAGCGATGCCAGGTCCCCCACCGGAGGGGCGACCACGGGAAGCCCGCAGGAGAGCGCCTCCAACGCCGTCAAGGGCAGGCCTTCAAAACGGCTCGAGAGAAGGAGAAGGTCTGCGGCCCTGTAGAAAGAGGCGATCTCGGAGGCCTGCCGGTAGCCGAGGAAGAGGACCCGCTCCTCCATCCCCTCTCTCTTGACTCTCGCCTTCAGGGCACCCGCCATGTCCCCCTCTCCGACGATGAGCAGGAGTGTCTTGGAGAGGGCGGGGTTGAGGGCCTTCAACGCGTCCAGCAGGGCCAGGGGGTTCTTCTGGGGCTGAAGCCTTCCAACGAAGAGAATCCAGGGTCGGTGGGGGTCCAGCCCCTCCTTTTCGGCGAGGGCTCTTCGGACCTCCTCCTTCCCGGAAGGGGAGAGGGAGAAGGTCTTCCCGTCAAACCCCGGGGGAAGGTAGAGAAACTTCTCTTCCCAGAGGGGGTAGAGCTCCCGGTACTCCTCCCAAGTCTCCCGATGGACGCAGAAGACCCTTTGGAGGGAGCGGAAGATCCTCTTCTCCACCCTCCTGTAGAGTCCTGGGCACCGGCTCCAAAGAACCTCCCCCGGCCCGTTCATGATCTGCCTCTTCACATCGTTGTGGACCACCGCGACCCGAGGGGTTGCCCCGTTCAAGGAGAGAATCGCCGGTTCGATCCTGTTGAAGAAGAGGATCCGGTTCTGCCAGGAGAGGCCGGAACGTCTAAGGGCCACAGTGTACCGGAGGGAGAGGGGAGGAAAACTCCGCCGGTTCTCGCCCTCCTCCTTGAGAAGGGGGAGAAAGCGGTACTCCCGCCCCGCCAGGAGCTCCTCCCGCCACTCCCTTAACCGCACCTCTCTGGAAGAGGTGCCCACCAGCTCGATGGAAAGACCGGAGGGGGAGAAGCGGATCATGTTCTTCACGAAGCTCTCCGCGCCCCCTACCTTTCTCCCCAAGGGGTCCATGGGGTGAAGAATCCTAAGAACCATCATGTTTTCCTCCTCCCGGAGAGAGAGCGAAGAAACTCCGTTAACCTCTCCCCCTGGGCCTGCCAACTCCACTGTTCCAAGACCATCCGCCGCCCCTGAAGGCCTCGGTCCCGAAGAAGCTCCTCCAAAGGAGGGCTTTCAAGAAACGAGGCAAGGGAGGCTGTGCCGAGGAAGAAGAGGCTCCCGCCCCGAGGGTCCAGAGGGCGGAAGAGCTCTCCGGCGAGGACGGGACGCTCCATGGCCAGGTACTCGAAAAGCTTCAGAGGGTGGTTGCACCTCCAATACTCCGTCTCCGGGTAGAGGAGAACCCCCAGGTCCGCCCAGAGGAGTCGGGAGGGAACCTCCTCGAAGGAGATCGGGTCGAGGAGAAAGAGCCGCCCCTGCAGATCGGGCTCCCGGGCCAGATCCTCCAGCTCCCTTCGGGCCGGACCGTCCCCCAGGAGCACCAGGGCGACCCTGGACTCCCTTTGCTTCCTGAGAGCCTCCACAACCTCCAGGAGCCCCCGGTTGTAGGAGAGTTCCCCGTGTTGCATCAAGATGAACTTTCCCTCCAGCCAGGGAGGACGCTTTGGCCCCTTTGCCCGGGCGGGATCGAAGAGCTCCGTGTCGACGCCGGAGCCCCAGACGCCGACCCGGTCGGGCCGGGCTCCCTGTCGGACAACCCTCTCCTTGTAGTAGGGGGTGATGACGGTGATTCCGTCGAAGAAACGCCGAGAGACCCACCCAGAAAGCCTCTCTAAAAAGTGCGCCAAGAGTTTCGCCCCACCCCGACCCTTCCGGGAGCCATGGTCCAAGGGTGTCCGGTGGTCCAAGACATAGAGGGGACGCTTCCGGAAGAGGAGGGAGGGAAAGGCGAACCAGAAGGAGAAGGGGTCGAGGATCACCACGTCGGGACGGAAGCGGCTCAGCTCACGAGAGAAGGCGATTCGCCCGAGAATCCAGAACGAGAGGAGACGGCCTCCCCGAAAGGCCCAGAGGGGAAGGGGGATGCTCCCGCTCTCCTCCCCCTGGAGTCCCGCCACGGCGACACGGACGCTGTGCCCCTCCCCCTGAAGGGCCTCCGCCATCTTCCGCCACGTGACGCGGTGAAACCGGTCGATGTCGGCCTGGAGCCGGGGGAACCAGAGAATCCTCATCTGCCCCTCCCCCTCAGGAGCAGTCCCAACCGACGACGTCCCCTGAAGAGTCTCAGAGGAAGCGGGGTGGAGAAGGAGCGGCGAAGGGAGCCCTCGGCCCAACCGAGGCGGGAGAGGGAAGCGCCTCCCAGGAGGATCCCCCCGACCGCCTCCGACAAGGTGGCCCTGGGGGCCAGGGGACGGCTCTCACCGCCCTGCTGTCCCTCCTTGTGGGACCAAGAGCCGAAGAGTTCCGCCTCTTCCCGGCTCGGATCCCCGAGGAAGTCCTCCAGAAGGAGTTCCGCCACCCCTCCCATCTCGCTCTCTAGAAGCGTTCGGGGATCGAGGGAATCCGCCAAACCCTCCGCGTAGAGGAGAACCGCCCGACGAAGGGTTCCCAACCCCCACTCCAAGGCCTCCCGGTTCTCCTGGCCGGAGAGGCGGGGCTTCCAGAGCCCCTCTTCACGAAGATAGCCCTCCACGGGGCCGTGGTCTCCGGCGGTGAGGAGCTCAAGAAGGGGGGCGTAGCGGGCGGGTCTCAGAGACCCTGAGAAGAGAGAGGAGAAGGTCTCCCGATCGGGTCTCGTTCCGCCGTCCAGGTCGAGGTAGAAACCCTTGACGGGCCTTCCCAGGACGCGGGAGAGGGAGTCTTGGAGGCGGCCCTTCCACCCGATATCGACGACCGCCCAGGGCAGATCGTCGCCGAGCCCCTCTTGGAGGAGGTAGCCCCGGACCTCTCCCCTCCTCTCTTCGGCCGCCTCGGCCGCTCTCCCTGTCCAGAGGGGTGTCTCCAGAACTCTGAAAAGGCGGGCCTTCCCAGGTTCAGAGAGGGGACTCCGCCTCTCCCGCTCTCCGAAGCCACAGGATCGGAAGAGCTCCTCCTCCCACTCCCCCCGCCAGGCGAGACGCCGAAAGAGTTCCTCCGGTGAGGGGGGCCGGGTTCCATCCAGGAGCCACCCCTGTTCGTACTCCCCCCACTCCCTCCAAGAGGCGGGATGCCAGGCTTGACGGGAGGCGTAGAGGTAGCGAAGTTGAGGGCCCTTGGTCCCCAAGGCCTGGGCGATCTCCTTAAGAATCTGCCCGTCCCGGCTCAGGAAGTAGAGCCTTTCGATCCCCTCCTCCCGGGCCCGGCGGAGAATCCAGAGGGTCAAGAGAGTGAGAATCGGAGCGACCGTGTCGGCGCACCGCTCCCAGAGGAGCCCCTCCCTCCCCTCTCCGGAGTTGGAGAGGCGGACCCTTCGGGAGAGCCCTGCCAGGAGGGATCGGATTCTCAGAGGCATTTTCCGATCATCCGCCAGGAGGGCCTCCCGCTTGGTAAGAGAGCACCGCCTGTAGGGCCTGACGGGAATCTTCTCCCTCTGGGGGGCGACCAGATCGGCCTCCCGGTTGTCCCCGGTGTGGAGCAACTCCTCGGAGGGGAGGTTTTCCCTCTCCAGAATCAGCCGAAAGAGCCCCCGGCTCTTTCCCACCCCTTGGAGACAAGAGAGGTAGAGCCGGTCTCCCTCCCTCCAGAGGCCCTCCCTGACGAGAATCTCTCTCAGGAAGGTTTCGGGCAGGTACATGTCGGTGGTGTAGATCACCGGTTCCCCCCTCCTGTGGAGCTCCTCCACGAGCCGGGCCGTTTCGGGAACCCGGGAGAGGGCCCACCGCTCCTCCTCCCTCTCGGCCTCCTCCATCCTCAGCAGTTCCCCTTCCCTGTACCGTCCCCGAAGGGAGGGGGCGGCGTAGAGGCCTTCCAGAGTGGTCTCCCCAAAGGGGTGAAGGGCGCGGCTCTCCCGCTCGGCCCTCCTCCGCCTCTCCACCCACTCCTCCAAGCCCTCCGGGCTTCCCCCCCCTCGGAGCCAAGAGCCTGAGAAGAGGTGCCAGGGGCGGGCATACCTTCGGACGAGGAGGGTATCGAAGAGGTCGAAGCTGTGGAGCGTCACCCTTGACTCCTCTCGGCGACGCAGATCAGGTCCAGGGAGAGGGGAAGGGAGGGGTCCACACCCTCGGCCCAGAGCTCCCACCTTCTCACTCTCCTTTGAAGCCTGAACAGGAGACGCCGGAGCAGGGAGCGGGGGGAGAGGGAGCGGCCGGGGTCCACCACCTCAAACCCCTCCAGGGAGAGGACCCGAAAGCCCTTCGCCTCCAGGAGATCTCCGAGACTCTCCCGGGTGAAGCTGTTCCGGTGGGTCCAGCAGAGGGAGCGCCAACGTTCGGCTAAGGGGGAATCGGCGTTGGGAACCGTGGCGATCACCCTTCCCCCCGGCGCCAAGGCTCGCCCCATCGCCGAAAGGTAGGCGGGCAGATCTTCGGGGGGGAGGTGTTCCAGGATGTCCAGGGCCAGGATCAGGCCGAACTCTCCCCTACGGCCTTCCAGAAAGGCCAGGGAGTCTTCGGTCCTCTCCACAGGAAGGCCCCTGAGCCGACACCCTTCGACAAGTCCCGGATCCGTGTCGATTCCCAGGAGTTTTGTGAAGCCCATCTCCCGAAGGGTCATGAGGGCGAAGCCCATGGCGCAACCCATGTCCAGCACGGAGATCGACCGGGAATCCGGCAGACGAGTCCGGAGAATCCTTCCGAAGTGGTCCTTCATCGCCGCGAGGTGGTCGGGGTCGTAGGAGTGCCACCGGCTGTAGATTCTCCCGTACTGGAGCTTCACTCTTCAGGCCTCCTGGCGACTCCCAGAAGCCCCAGGGAGAGGGGAATCTTCCCCCCCTCGGGCCACCCGAGCTCGGCGGCGAAGAGGAGGCGGCGCTTAAAACGGAAGAGGCCTCTCAGAAGCCAGCGGAACGTGGACCTCTTGGGGAGCCAGCGGAGAGGGGGAGGCTTGACGGATTCCCAAGGGCGGACCTCGGGGTCCGGAAAGCCCCCGTGAAAGAGGAGAAAGTCGAGGCTGTGCTCGGTAAAGGAGCAGGTATGGGTCCAGTCGTTGTACCGCCAACGGCTGGCCAGCGCGGAGTTGGCGTTGGGAACGGTGCAGAGGAAGACTCCCCCGGGGCGAAGGGCCTCCCTGACCGCCTCCACCACGGGAATCTGCTCCTCCCGGGGAAGGTGCTCCAGCAGGTCGAAGGCCAAGACGGCTCCGAACTCCCCCTGGTGGGAGAGGAGGAAGGGGAGAACCTCCTGCCGTGTCACCTTGAGCCCCTTGGCCTGAGCCTCCTGAACCAGGGCCTCACACCGGTCGACCCCTTGGGCCATCGAGTACCCCTCCTCGGTAAGAGCCTCCAGGATCAGGCCGGAGCCGCAACCCATATCGAGAAGGGGAAGGCTCTTGTCCAGGGGAAGGAGCCCCGACAGTCCCTGGATGACGTGTCGCTTGGCCGAACGCTCCGCCTCGGGAGTC
>Ga0209099_1004438_pt1 | contig 10668 bp, 10 predicted proteins | sample AD_JPNHW2_MetaG_FD_184430 | JGI IMG/M metagenome (GOLD analysis project Ga0209099, IMG submission 184430) | Active sludge microbial communities of municipal wastewater-treating anaerobic digesters from Japan - AD_JPNHW2_MetaG (SPAdes) (version 2) | ecosystem: Engineered > Bioreactor > Anaerobic...
ACTTTTCGCCCGAAAATACCGCCCGACGTATTCTTGATGTGGCAACCAGCTTTTTTTCTATGAGTTCAGCTTTCAGGGCTGGCGGCGACAGTGAATCAACCCGACAGCAATTCGCCGATTTTATCGGCGGTGCCATCGAAACCGGTTTCAGCCAGGCTCGCAATCTGCTTGGCGAAATGCCCGACAATGTCGTGACCGGCATCGATAAAACGCATTCGCTCGTATTCAGTGGTCTGAATGACTTTGTCAAAAATGGCATTGATGCCGAAAAAGCCGCCCCCGGCGGTGTTCTTGAAAAGATCGCCGCTTATCGCGAAGAGGGCAGAGCTCAGTTGAACAGCGTTATCAAGGGTTCGACCGCGCAAAGCTACAATGCCAACGGCGAAGCACAACCAGGTTCAGGCGAATCAGGCAAACTTTTGACCCGTGGCTGATTTTAAGCATATTCAATAAAGGCCACCATGAACGAAATACCACGATCTGCCATTAAACCCGGGCTTCGGGTCAAGATTGTTCTAAAGCAAGATCAACGCACCGGTCGGCTGACCGAAGGTGTTGTTCAAGACATTCTCACCAGTTCGCCAACTCACCCGCACGGCATTAAAGTGCGGCTGACCAGCGGCGAAGTAGGCCGCGTAAAAGAAATCTGTGGGTAACCATGTGTTGGCGGGTCTGAGCGTGCTTTAGCCCTGTTTGTTATCAGCCGGTGGAAGCGGCGGCGCGGGCGAGGTCGGCGGCGATCTGGCGTTCGAGCAGAATTGTCTGTATTCTTGGGCGTTCGGTGAAGTCGGCGACTCTTTCGAGAGAATTAGTCAGCAGAATAATTTTCAGTTCGGGGTTTTTTTGTTCGGCAACACTGATTACCGTATCGGCGACAACCAGTTCAGATTCTGTGATGATCAATGTCTTGGCGTTGCTGACCCCGGCGCTTTCCATGATGCTTTCGCGGTCAGGTTCACCGAAGATTATCTGGTGTTCCCGGCCTGCCAGATTGCAGAACCGCTGATAAAAAGGCTCGACGACGATGTAGGGCAGTTGTTTGTCGCGGAAGGCATCGGCGATGAACTCAGAAACTTCGCTGCCGCCGGTGATGATAGTATGGCCCCTGAAACCTGATTCAGGAATAGTGACACTTTTCATGCTGGCTTCGGGTTTGTATTTGCGCAGCAGGCCGTAGGCCGGCCCTGAAAGCCCTGCCAATACAGGCCCGGCCAGCATCGAGAGAATGACGACGTTAAGAATCACCAGGTATTGTTCCTGGTTGATGGCGCCGATGCTTAGCCCGGTGCGCACTACGATAAAGGCGATTTCAGAAATAGGAATCATGCCGAAGAACATGGCGAGCGGGATAATGCGCCGATAACCAAAACCACGGCCGACCAACGCCAGGATAATTCCTTTGCTGCCGGTGGTGGCGATGACCAGCACGATGATGGTGCTGAGATTGGCGAAAACAAAGGCCGGGTCGAACAGCATGCCGATCGACGCAAAAAAGGTCAGCCCGAAGAGGTCGCGAAGTGGTGCCGTTCCAGAAAGGGCTTTATGCGCGTAATCAGACTCTTTGAGTACCAGGCCGGCAACAAAGGCGCCGAAAGCCAGTGATAGACCGAACAGATATGATATGTAACCGACTCCAAACCCTATTGTTACAACTGCCAGCATGAATAATTCTTCTGAATTGAGCCGGGCAACGTAATGAAGGGCTAGTGGAATGATGCGAACCGCTATCAAAGCGATCAGCAGCACAAAAATCACAGTGCTGACGATGGGTTTAAAGACTGCGGTCAGGGCAAAACCAGCAGTGCTGACGCTGCTGAGCAGAATCATGATAGGGATCACCTGAATATCTTGAACGATTGATACGCCAAGCATGACCTTGCCTGAAAGGGTGTGGCGAAGCCCTTTGTCGCTCAAGGTTTTGAGAATCAGCGCCGTGCTCGAAGACACGATGGCGGTTGCGAGCCATAATGATGGAATAATCGGCCAGCCCAGGCAATAACCGATAAAACCACCGAGCAAAAAGGTCAGAAACACCTGAATGGTGCTGCCGAAAAAGGCAATGCGACCGATGGGCTTCAGATCTCGGGCCGAAAATTCAAGCCCGAGAGAAAACAGCAGCAACGCCGCACCGATATCAGCGAGATCGGCAATATTATCAACACTTGAAACCGTTGCCCCACCAGTGTATGGCCCGATGATAATACCCGAAAGTATGTATCCAAGCACCAGAGGTTGCTTGAAAAATCTTGCGAGCAAACCGCCGAACAAGCCGGCAAAAATTACAAGAAACAGGTCGGCGGTTATCGCTGACAAAGCTTTCTCCTGTGAATGATAAAGAGTGACTGGGTAAAGGTGCGTCTCAGTTCAGCAGCTGTAATTGTAGACTTTAGCTGGCTAAATTGCAACCCGGCTGACGAGCCGGGGTTTTGTAAGTTCTGCTGATCAGGGTGTGATCAGAAAAATTGAGCTGGGCAACATGCTGATGCTCACGGGTTCAGCTTCGACGACGCTGATTTTGCGGGCGGCGGCATCGTGAATATCGATTTCGACCGCGACTTTGTCATCACCAGCTTCGACGACGATTGTGTGCATGCGGCCACGCGTGTAGAGCTTTTTGACCGTCGCGGCGAAAATGTTTTCGAGGGTTTTTTCATGGCCTGGGCGCTGTATGTATACTGCTTCTGAACGGATGCCGAAGTGCACAGATTGTTGCAGTGTGAAGCGTTTGTCGCTGCAATGACATGGGATGACGAGGTGCCTGTTCATGGCGGTCCAGTGGATAGTGACACTGCCTTCTTCGATTGCGGTGACCGTGGCGGGAAAGAGATTCTTGATGCCGAGAAAATGCGCGGCAGCAAAGCTTTGGGGGTAATAATAAAGGCGCTCGCGGTTGCCGCTCTGCAGAATTCGGCCGTTGATCATGATCGAAATGTGGTTGCCAAGAAAGAAGGCTTCATCGAGATCGTGAGTAACAATCAGGGTTGTGGTCGAGAATTCTTCGAGAAGTTCCTTTATCAGACGCCTGATGTCTTCGCGCATTGAATGATCGATGGCTGAAAATGGCTCATCGAGAACCAGCAGGGCCGGCCGGGGCACCAGCGCTCTGGCCAGGGCGACGCGCTGCTTCTCGCCACCCGAAAGCTTGACCGGGTAACGGTCAAGCAGGTGCCCGATGTGCAAAAAGCTGATCAGATGATCGATCAACGGTTGTGCTTCGCTCTGGCTGATTCCACCCATGCGGACTCCGTAGAGAATGTTGTCTCTGACGGTCATGTTGGGAAACAGACAGGTGTCCTGGGGTACATAAGAAACCTTGCGGTCGCGGGGTGCCAGCAACGAAACCGGTTGGCCGTCGATCAGAATTTCGCCGCTGCTTAAATCACGAAGACCGACGAGCGTTTCAAGCAGAAAGGTTTTGCCCGCACCAGTCGGCCCGACTACCACATGGCATTCGCCACCAGCGATGGTGATATCGATATTCTCAAGCGTAAAAACGCCGGCAATGGCGCAGAGTTGCCGGAATTCAATCATATTTTGCTCTTAAAATGAACTTTAGAAACAGCAGCACCGCCAGCCCGACCGCCAGCAGAATGAGAATCATCATTGCCATTCCCTCTATGTCGGCGCTGCCAAGTCGCATAAAAATCGAGACCGGCATGGTTTCGCTTTTCATCGGCATCGCACCGGCAACCATTATCGTGGCTCCAAATTCGCCGATACATTTGGCAAAACAGACAACTGTGGCCGCCAGAATGCCGTTGCGAGCCATAGGCAACGTGATAGTGAAGAGCGCCCGGGCCGGGGTGGCCCCCAGGGTGCAGGCAACTGCTTCATAACGTGGCGAAATCGCGTCAAAGGTGCTTCTGATAGTGCGAATGGCCAGGCCGGCGGTGGTGAGAAACTGCGCCAGCACAATGCCCGAAAACTCAAAAACGAATTGCCAGATGTGTTGCTGCAGACCAACCCCGGTTCTGGTGTTAAAAAAGATCAGCAGCATCGCCCCAAGCGCCACGGGGGTGACGATCAACGGAAGCTCCAAAAGCATGTCAACCAGATCCTTGCCAGGAAAATTGTAGCGGGAAAGGGCATAAGCGGAGGGAATAGCAATAATTATCGCTAAAAAAGTGGCAATTAAAGCAGCTTTGACGCTCAGCCCGATCGAAAACATAACCCGGTCTGAGCCAAGAGCGGTGAACAACCGCCCCGAATCAATAAAAGTGAACAGACTGCCAACCAGCACCAGGTAGATGCAGGTTACGGCGACCGCGATTGCGATAGTCAGACGTCTGAAAGTCATTGAATGGCTCAGTGCATCCAGGTGGGGGGAACCTTGAATGGCTCGCCGCCGACCGGTTTGTCTGCACCGAGGTATTCGAGAGCTTCGGCAGATGTGGTGAAGTATTTGAATTTTTTAAAAAACGCCAGACCCTCGTCAGACTTCATGAATTCAATGAAATTGCGGGCTGTCGCCGGGTTGCCCGCATATTTTGTGACCGCTACCGCCAGATAACTGATTCTGACGATTTCCTCGGGCTTGAGTTTTACGGTTTCAATCAGCTCGGGGTTCCAGTGTTCAAAAACCCCCCAGCCAATAATCGCGTCAACAGCCTTCAGGGAAATAGCGGTCGCGGTTTTTTCGCAACTTTCGGTGTAGGTGACCAGATTTTGCCGCAGCGCCTGAATCTCGGCACTGCTCAGATTTTTTTCGAACAGTTCGGTGGCAAAGACTCCGAGGCAGACTGATTCAGGGTTGGCAATCGCCACCTTCAAGCCCGGTCGGCAGAGATCTTTGAGGTTTTTGATGTTCTGGGGATTGCCGCGTTGAACATTGATCGCCGGCACAAGATAGACGATCGGGGTAATGGTGCTTGCATCGATCTGGTTTTCTTTTTTTGCCTGTTCGATAAAATCGATCGAGCCAGGAAAATAGACATCGCCTTTGCCGGTCAGTTTTATCTGTGAGAGCAGCATTCCGGAACCGCCGATATTAACATGCACCCGAACCCCGGTTTTGACTTCGAAAGCTTTGGCAAGTTCTTCAATAACCGGCGCCGACGCGGCCCCTGCCATGAGCAACAGGCTTTCTTCGGCCAGGACAGACTGACAGAGAGTGCAAAAGCTTAGAATGACCACCAGCAGCGTAATTGTGCATTTTTTCATTTATCGCTCCCTGTTGAAAGAACCAGTGGCTCTATTGAACTAACTTAATCTTCGCTGGTGTCTTCTTCGGTGTCGTCGCCTTCGCCATCTTCGGTGGTCTCAGCGTTGGCTGTGAAGTTCATGAAGGTTGAAACAATCGAAGTGCGGGGAGAATAGATTTTCTTTTCGTAATCAAAACTGGCATCATCGATGGTCAGGTCAATCTCAGAACGGCTGCCATCAGTGTTTACCATTTCCCAGATGAATCTGGCGTAGCGCAGCACCTTGCCGTTGCTTGATCTGGGGCGTGAGGCAATTGAACTCTTCACCCACTGGCCATCATAAATAACTTTATCGTGCTCATACTGATTTTCGAAGTCTTCGGGTTCGTAATAGCTCAGGCTATACTGCACTGGCGAAGAACTGCCCGGTTTTAAAAGCCCCGGATCATAACCGTCACCAGTTTCGACTACAGCTTTCAGCTGACTTGCATACCACTTGAAGACTGCATCTGGAGTCGAGGGAGTTGAAGCCGCATTTAGCCCCTTGGCCAGCAGACCCTTCATGCCGGTCGTCGAATCGTCAAAGTTGTTTTGCTCTTGTTCGAGGATTGCATAATCAACTTTGCTGCCCGGAAAAACGGGTATCTCATTGAGGTTGCGCGGTGTCTGCGCACAGGAAACGCCTGGTAGAAGCAGTGTCGATAAAATCAGTGCCGTCAGCGCCGTTCTGATCAATTTGGGTTCCTCGGTTAAATCTGGTAATTAAATTATGGGTTCCAGTTCGCATAGTATAGCACATCTACACCTTGTATTGCTGCATCTTATGACTTAATTTACCGGCTGATTCTCCTTGCGCGAAAAACCCCCCGGCTGACCGGCAGCCGGGGGGTTAAGAGACCTGCAATCAGGCATTGTCTGCCTGTGTGGAGGTTAGCAGTCAGCGGACGACGACAATATTGCCAGGAAGATTCGGGCGATTGATGCGGGTAGAGATTCCACCGCTTACCTGGCCCCAGTTAAAACCACGGAAAAACCTGGCGAGAACAGCGCCAATTCCGATTGCGACCGGAGCAGCGATCAGAGCGCCCGCGGCGGTGCGACCACGGTAACTGTTGTGGTTGTTTGTGCTCTGGTTGTTGCCCCTGGTGCCGTTCTCTACCATTCTGATGGCAGTGTTGATGCGTTCAAGGGCATCCTGACGGTTGTTCCAGAGAATTTCCATCTTTGCCTGGTCAATGACCCGGTGCAGGCGATGATCAAAGCATGCCGACACACCGTTCTTGTTCAGCAGGCGTTCAGCGTGGCTGAGATAGGGTCTGGCGTTCTGCAGTTCAGTGTATGCGTAACCGCCGCAAACGATGTTGCTGGCAGAATTGAGATCAGAATAAATCGCATTTACCAGGTTGTTGTAACCTGCTTCAGCACCCGGAAGAGAGGAAAAAATAAAAGAGCAGATCAATACCAGACAAAGCATTTTTGAAAAATTACGTTTCATACAGCTCACCTCGTTATTTTTTTTCTGACATACTGCCGTCTGCGGCGTTCCTGAGTGGCAGTATGCAAAAGGTATTCTGCCTTGAGCAATATTTGTGCCAATTTATATAAGCGGCAGGGCTAATCGTTGCCTGGCCCGTTCTGATGTATGTTTGCTCTTACTGAATATTGAGAAATAATTCTCACTGTAAATTTTAATCGCCAGATTTTGGTTAACCGCCACAAAAATTCCGGCAATAAGTTAAAATTACTGCATTAATGAGGCTTCTCTTTCTCAGGTCAGGCTGTTGGCCTTCCACGCCGTCGAATCGGCGAAATATACTCAATGTGCTCTTATATAGTCTGCGCCCATCATGTTAAAGTCATCATGGGTTGTGCAATTTGCCAGATTTCTGAATTTGGTTTGATTGGCTGGCAAAAAGCAGTTCTTGTGCTTTGTGAACAACTATGTTTTCATTTTGTCGTCAAAAGTAAGGTTTTGGGTCGGCAGAGTTTTGCATCAGGCAGAATTCTTGATCTTGAACATTGTATCGACATTATTGAGAAGTCCTCTTGTGGCGCATTGAAAGGGTTGCGGGAGTTAATTCATGAATAAAAAAATGCTTTTAGCATTGCTGTTGCCGGCCCTCGTGGTGGCGTATTTCGCAAGCACCGGCTACGGCCGGAACAAATCAGAGACCGTAATGATGTCGGGCAATTTTGAAATCGATGAAGTGGCGACGTCTTTCAGAATCCCGGGGGTTCTCATCGAAAGAGCCTGTTCAGAAGGCGAGCATCTCGCATCCGGGGCCATAATTGCCCGGATCGACCCGGAAGAATTTCAGATTGCCGTAGCCAAAGCTTCAGCGGCTTATGAAGCCGACCGAGCCGCGCTTCTTGAACTCGAAAATGGTGCCCGGACAGAAGAAAAGGAGCAGGCCAGGGCGCAGCTTCAGGTTGCACAGGCCATGTTGCAGCAACTTGAAACCGGCTCACGCCCCCAGGAAAAGAAGTCGGCGCAGGCAATGCTGCTGCAGGCAGAGGCCATGGTTGCCAAAAATCGTGCTGCTTTTGATGAGGCAATGAAAGATAACCGCAGGTTTGCCCGACTGTATGCTGAAAATGCGGTCAGCGAAAAAGATTATCTGACCGCCAGAACCCGAGAAAAAACAGCAGGAGCCAGCCTTGAAGAAGCCATCGCCAAAGTTGAATCGGCCAGGCAGGGGCTGAGCATGGCCGACGAAGGGCCAAGAAATGAAGAAATTCTCAGGGCCAGGGCCGCAGTAAAAGCCGCGCAGGCCTCTCTCGATCTCATGATGGCCGGAACGCGTTTTGAACGAATCGAACGCGAAAGGGCGAGAGCCGCTGTTTCAGAAGCGACTCTCAAACAGGCACAACTGGCGCTTGCTTATTCAAATCTGCGAGCGCCGATTGCCGGGGTAGTGCTCACCAAGGCAGCTGAGCCCGGAGAATTCGTCAGGCAGGGCCAGGTCATTGCCACCCTCGGCAATCTTGATCAGATTTTTTTGCGAGTTTATGTCAGCGAGTCCCGCCTGGGCAAAGTGAAGGTCGGCCAGCCCGTCAAAATCATGGTCGATAGTTTCCCGGGTGAAACTTTTGCGGGCCAGATTGTCTTTATCAGCCAAGAAGCTGAATTTACCCCCAAAAGTGTTCAGACCCACGAAGAGCGGGTTAAACTGGTCTACCGCATCAAGATCGCTGTTGCTAACCCAGATCACAAATTCAAGCCAGGCATGCCTGCCGATGCAATTCTTGAACCGTAAACATGCAGATCATCGCTGAGGCACAGAACCTCTGTCGCAGTTTTGCCCAGAATCAGGCAGTGGCATCAGTTTCTCTGTCACTACAAACCGGAGAAATTTTTGGCGTGGTTGGCCCCGATGGAGCCGGGAAATCGACCCTGCTGAGAATGCTGGCAACCATTCTGCAGCCCGACAGCGGCAAAATTAAAATTTGCGGCTTTGCCGTCGGCGAAAACTCAGCAGCGGTCAAAAACCGCATTGCCTACATGAGCCAGAGATTTGCCTTGTATGTCGATCTTACCGTTGAAGAAAACATTCGATTCTACGCCGATCTATACAGTGTTCCCGAAGAAGGCATGAGCCGCCGTATCGACGAACTATTGCATTTCAGCTACATGCACCCTTTTAAAAAACGTTTGGCCGGCCGGCTTTCGGGTGGCATGAAGCAGAAGCTCCAGCTGATCTGCGCCTTAATTCACACACCCGAACTCCTGATACTCGATGAACCGACCAACGGAGTCGATCCGGTCAGCCGCAGAGATTTCTGGCGAATGCTTCAAAGCCTTGCCGAGAAGGGTGTAACTATTCTGGTTTCGACCTCGTATCTCGATGAAGCTGAGCGTTGTGGGCGACTGGCCCTCATGCATGCCGGCACCTTTTTCAAAACCGGCACAGTCAAAGAAATTATCAGCCAGTCCGGGTTTGAAATTGCGGTCTGGCGAAGCGAACAAGCGAGAGTTCTTTTCAGCGAACTTAAAAACCGGGTGGGCGATCAGGGGGTCAGACTGTTTGGCAACAGCGTCAGAATAAGAAAAGCAGACGATTTTGCTGCGACCCGGCAACTGGTGAACGATCTCGCTGCCACAGCAGGCATTACCGGAGCGTGGGAATCCGATGAACAGCCTGGCCTCGAAGACATTTTCGTGCGCTATCTTGAATCAGAAACCCAGGCAAAAAAATCAGATGTTTATGACCTTGCCATTGTTGAAAAGGGCAAAAATGCCGGAAGCTCAGTTAAGATCGCCGGATTGAGCCGTGTGTTTGGCGATTTTATTGCCGTCGATTCAATCAGTCTTGAAGTCGGACAGGGCGAAATCTTTGGCTTTCTTGGGCCAAACGGGGCGGGCAAGAGCACAACTATCAGAATGCTCTGTGGGCTGCTGCTGCCTACTTCCGGGTCTGGAACAGTTGTTGGTCTCGATCTGAAAAGCGAATCCGAAAAAATCAAGCAACGAATCGGTTATATGAGCCAGAAGTTTTCGTTGTATGTCGATCTGACCGTTGCTGAAAACATAAGGTTTTACGGCGGTATATACGGCCTTAATGGTGAATCGCTGAATCATAAACTCGCCTGGGCACTAAAGATAACCGGGCTTGAAGGCCTTGAGAGCAGTCAGGTAAAAATTCTCAGCCTGGGTTTCCGGCAGCGCCTGGCGCTTGCCTGCGCCTTGTTGCACGAACCCTCGATTGTTTTTCTCGATGAACCGACCAGCGGGGTTGACCCGCTGACCAGACGCCAGTTCTGGAGCACGATAAGGGACCTGGCGCATTCAGGGGTTACGGTTTTCGTCACCACGCATTATATGGAAGAAGCTGAATACTGTGACCGGATCGCTTTCATAAACAATGGAAAAATCATGGCGTGCGGCTCACCCGAAATGCTGAAGAGAGACACGATCAGGCATCGAATTTATAAGATTGACAGAAAGATTTCGGCAGAGCAACTTGACCGCCTGCGGCAGTTGCCGGGCGTAATTGATGCGTATATTCAGGGCGCCGGCCTGCACATTGCAGCGGCCAGCCTGCCAGATTCAGCCGGACTGCATGATGTTTTTGCCGGAAAGGTTTCTGAATCGTCATTCAGAGAGGTGGCTCCGGGCATGGAAGACGTGTTCGTGCAGTTGTCGATGGTCGGCATTGCCACCGCAAGAAACGAGGAATATAACGGATGAACTGGCGTCGTTTTCGCGCGATTGCCCGCAAAGAATGCCTGCATGTCTGGCGTGACTGGCGCAGTCTAGTCATTTCGCTGGCTATCCCGGTTCTGCTGTTGCTGTTATTCGGGTATGCGCTCAACATGGATCTGAACAATGTGCCAACTATTCTCTATGACCAGGCAGGCAACGTTCAGAGTCGCGATTTTGCTGAATTGTTCAGTGGTTCACCATATTTCGCTATTGTCGCACGCACCGATAACTATCGCGAGGTAGAGCAGGCGCTTGGCTCAGGCAAAGCGTTGGTAGCGCTGATTATTCCGACTGATTTCGGAAAAGACGTTGTAAGTGGCCGGG
>Ga0209099_1004440_pt1 | contig 10664 bp, 7 predicted proteins | sample AD_JPNHW2_MetaG_FD_184430 | JGI IMG/M metagenome (GOLD analysis project Ga0209099, IMG submission 184430) | Active sludge microbial communities of municipal wastewater-treating anaerobic digesters from Japan - AD_JPNHW2_MetaG (SPAdes) (version 2) | ecosystem: Engineered > Bioreactor > Anaerobic >...
TTAACTGCGGCATCGCTCCCATGCATAAAAGCGGACGACACCTCTATTTTAACACTAGGATTGATATCTTGCGCCGTTTTTATGAAAACATCTGTCTTGTTCATTCCAGTAGTTGATATGAAACCGAAAATAAGTCTATTGAGATTTGATTCGTCAACCTTGTCAAAATCAGTGACAACTATTTTCCCTATCCCTGCTCTGACAAGAGAAATAGCAGCGCTTGCACCAACTCCGCCAAGCCCGTAGACAGCAACAGTTGACCTTGAAAGCAACTCCATTCTTTCAGGACCGAAAATGATCTCTGTTCTTTCTTTAAAACTCATGGCCTTTCACACTTTGATTCCCAGAGAAAAATGCCTCGTCCTTCGACCACATCAAGGTTTACCTGAAGGATTCTTTTTACCGAATGGTTAAATTTGCTATATTCAGATAATATATCTATCAGTATTAATCTTTTTTCGTAATCATGATCCTGCTCTTTACATAGAAGTGAATAAATGAGCCTTTTTTCTCTTCTCAAATGTCTTTCAATTTCTTCACATTTTGCCACAAGATCCAGTTTATAGTTCTTTTTTATGCAGATTTCATGGAACTGTCTGAAAACCATCATATAACATTCAAGCAGCAGTGCCTTCTGCCGGTCAGAAAGTTTATGCTTTATCTCATCAAGCCTTACACCGTATTTTGCAATCTCCTTTGCATGGTCGCCCATTGATTCAGCTTCATCGGACATTTTCAAAAACAGCCATAGAATGTGCGTGTTCTGATTTTTACATTTACTTATTGCAGCCACCATATTTGAATGTCCGGTATCAAGAATTTCTTCATATCTTGTCACCTTTTTAAAAAGCGACCTCAGAGACGGTTTTCTGATCCCGATGTATGAATAAGCCAGCATATCTTTTAAATAATCGGCATAAGTGTCTGTAACCGGCAGAAGTTTTCTTCTTAAACTGATTTCATCATCACTTTCAAATATTTGAGGAACTATAAGCGGTGAAAAGATCAGCCGGAATCTTTTTTTTATGATTTTTTCTGCAAAAACCGCTATTTTGTTTCTTGCCGGAAAAACCATAAAAGCAAGAATAATCTTTAACAATGTCATATAGATAGCTATTTCGAAACCTGTATTTAAAAGTCCCGCTTTCCCAGAAATGAAAATTACAAACGAAACCATCGGATAAAACAATATAAGACCTGCTGTAAGCTCAATAACATTCACAAACACCTGTAAAAAAGCTGTTCTTTTTCCTTCTGCCGAAGTTCCAATTGATGCAAAAAGAGCCGTTGCCGTAGATCCCAGAGTTGAACCCAGAACAACTGCCGCACCGCTGTGCAGAGGCAGAACACCTGAAATTACCGCTGCAATTACAATCGTAGCCGTCGCACCTGAAGAGTGTATCAGTGCTGTAAATATGACACCTATTATAACCAGAATAATCATCGAGCTGACAGAATCCGACGCATTGTATTTTGCGAAAAGATCAATTATTTCAGGGCTTTCTTTTAAAAAGCCCATTGCACCGGACATTGTCTCCAATCCAAAAAAAATCAGTCCGAGACCAACAAAAAGCATACTTATCGCAATATACTGCTCTTTTCTGAAAATGAGCTTCCCGAAAACTCCGGCGGTGAACATAAATATTCCGGCTTTTGTTATTTTTATTGCAACTATCCAGGCTGTTGTAATTGAACCGATATTGGCGCCGATAAGAAAACTTACCGATTGAAGCACCGTCATCAAACCCACAGATGTCATAGTAACCAGAATTGCAGTTGTTGCACCGGAAGATTGAAAAAGCGTGGTGATAATAAAACCGGAAACAACTTTCAGAAAATCATTTCTGGCGAATCTATTGATTTTACTAGTAAAATCACCACCCGTAAAATCTGAAAGCAATGATCCCAGCTGCCCCATTCCGAAAAGAAAAAGTGCAATTCCGGCAAGAAGCATCATGAATTCATACATATTTTATCCTTTAAATATGAATTGTTCTGCCCAGAGCGTTCAATACAGCTTCAAGTGATGCTTCAGAAAGTGTGGGATGAGGATGAATAGAGTGAATAATATCTTCGGCTGTGGCTCCCATATTCATTGCCGGAATAAATTCCGCAATAAGATCTGTGGCACCGTAACCGATTATGTGAGCACCGATTATTTTGTGGCTCTCCTCTTCGATAATGACCTTTACAAAGCCGGTTGTGTGATTTGATGCGACTGCTTTTCCATTTGCACTGAACGGAAATTTTCCGACTTTAATCTTTATCCCTTTTTCAACTGCTTCAGATTCTCTGTAACCTATTGAACCTATTGAAGGAAGGCAGTATATACACCCCGGATTCAGATTATAGTCGATCGGATGGATAATATTTCCGGCAATCTGCTCAACTGTCAGAATTCCTTCATGTTCAGCAGTATGTGCCAGCATCGGTGTCGGAATGACATCACCTATCGCAAAAATTCCGGCAACATTTGTTTTGAAATGATTATCCACCTGAATAAATCCTTTTTTATCAAGCTCTATTCCGGCTGCCTCAAGGTTCAGGTTTTTGATATTAGGTGAACGACCTACACTTGAAAGCACTTGCTCTGCTTCAACAGTTGTTCCGTTATTCAGAGATATAACCATGGAATTATTAACTTTCTGAGCTTTTTCAACAAAAACGCCTGTAATTATTTTTATTTTCTTTTTCTTAAACTCCTTTGTAAGTTCTTTTGATATTTCGGCATCTTCAAAAGGAATAATCGTGTTCATCGCTTCTATGATTGTAACTTCAACTCCGAAAGAATGATAGATATAGGCCATTTCAACACCGATGACACCACCGCCGATTATCGCAATACTTTTAGGAAGAGCCGGCTGGAAAAGTGCATGGTCGGAACTGATTATGTCTTTGCCGTCAACAGGGAAACTCGCCATATCACGAACGATTGAACCTGTCGCAATGATAATATTCTCGGCTTCAAAAAGATTTTCACCGGCTTCAACAGTTTTCGGACCGGTAAAACGGGCAGCTCCCGTAACAAGTCTTATTTTGTTCTTTTTAAAAAGATATGCCACGCCTGTTCTATTCTTAAGCACCGCATTTTTTGCATGGGCTACAACTTTCCCCCAGTCAAATGTTGCAGTTGCAGTTATTCCCATTGAATCAGAGCCGAGAACAGTATTGTAAGTTTCAGCCGCTGCAATAAGCGCTTTTGTGGGAATACACCCGCAATTCAGACAAGTTCCGCCGAGATCAGCTTTTTCAATGACAACCGGCTCAAGACCGAGCTGTGCGGCTCTGATCGCTGCGACATAACCGCCGGGACCTGCACCGATTATCAGAAGTTTTACTTTTTCCATTTTAATTTCCTCGCAATTTTATCAGACAGATATGTGACATTTTCATCTTTAATGACGATCAGAACTGTAAACAGTGTTACTCCAAAAATAACAGTTATAACCGAAAATGGTATTAACTCTGTAACAATTCTGTTCCACAAGCCTTTGAAAACAGTGTATTTCCCGAAAATATTGTAAATACCCTTTTTCAGAAAAAATACCGGCAGAATACACACCGCGGATATTATAAAAAACCTGAAAGAATATATGAACGCATTCGTTATTCCCTTTAAATCTATCTTTCCACCTTTTTTCAACATCAGAACCAGCAGTACGGTGCTTACAAATGCAGAAATTGTCGAAGCAAGCGCAACGCCACCGCCTTTCATGGAATCAACCAGCATCAGTGCGGCAATAATATTCACAATTACTGAAACCACACCTGCAATTGTGGGGGATACTGTGTCTTCCTGAGCATAGAAAGCAGGAAAAAGTATTCTTGTAACTGCTATAAAAAATAACCCTGAAATATGAAACATCAAAGCGTAGGCCGTGATACGGACAGATTCATCATCGAATTTGCCGAATTTGAAAAGTAGAGAAACTATTTCATTTCTCATTAAAAGCGTAAAAACCATTGCCGGCAAAGAGATCATTGCAGTAAGCTTTATACCGAAAACCAGATTTTTATTAAAATTATCCCATCGTCCTTCTTTGGCATCAGTTGAAAATTCAGGCAGAATAACAGTACTTAGCGATATAACAAAAACTCCGAGTATAAGTTCTTCAAGCCTGTTCGAGAACTGAAGACTGCTTACGACACCCTCACCGGCCTTGTTGGCAATCCTTGTGGTCGCAATTATATTTATCTGATACGCACCCATTCCAAGCAGAGTCGGAGAAATCAGTCTCATAACCTTTTTTACTCCGGGATGAGTGAAAGCAGTTCTAAAATTTGAAAAAGAAAACCTCATTCCCGTCTTAAGCAGATACGGAATCTGAAAACCCATCTGGATCATGCCGCCTATCGTTACACCAATCGAAATAGCTCTTGCCGGATTGGCAGTGAATGGAGACAGAACAAATGCCGCCGCAATAAAAGCCAGATTAAACAAAACGGAAGTAAAGCCGCTCGGGCCGAATATCCCGGCGCTATTTAAAATCCCCTGAATAAATGCCGCAACCGAAATAAATCCAAGATAAGGAAACATAATCTGAGTCAGGAAAACCGCTTCGTCAGCAGTCTGAGTATCAAATTCAGGACCGAAAATATTTACAAAAATCCCTGATGTGAAAATTCCGGCAATGACTGTCAATGTAAAAATAGTTACAGAAAAAGTCAGTGCGGCACTTAGAAATTCTGCTGTTTCTTTTTTATTGTTCTTTGACAGATATCCTTTCAATGTCGGAATAAATGCCGCTGAAGTTGTTCCTTCGGCAAAAAGCCTTCTGAGCAGATTAGGGATGAGAAATGCCACGGTAAAAGCATCAGAAAGAGCTGTGGTTCCCAGAAATGCTGCTTTTACAGATTCACGGATAAGCCCCAGAACCCTTGAAAGCATACTGTAACCGACAAGTAGAGAACTGCTTTTCAGTATCGCCTTTCTGCTCAAAACATCCCCTCCGGAGCTTTGGCAGGATCAAGAATGTCTTTTTCTTCCAGTGTTGTCTGAGGTTCAGTACCTGCATGAAAATACATGATGACGCCTGGACCTTCTGTGACAAGACCGGTCGATGTATCTATCTTTCTGCTCACTATTCCGCCCGGATACGGATAATTGGTCGGGGGATAGTTATTTAAATATCTTTCCATAAAATCTTTCCAGATCGGCAGTGCCGCTTTTCCACCCGTTTCCGCCTTTCCCAGAGGCTTTCCATGCTGATCATTTCCAACCCAGACACCAGCAACAAGATTGGGAGAATAACCTATGAACCATGCATCAAAAAAATCATTGGTAGTGCCCGTCTTTCCGGCAACATGCCTGCTGCATATTGATCTGTCTTCGTTTTCTTCTATTTCTCCCAATTCTTCAGAAACAAGCGGATTTTTATTGCACTTATATGAATTAAGACCTCTTGCGGCAGCAGCAGTTCCTCTGTTAATTACATCTTCAAGAACTTTATTGACAATATAGGCAGTCTGCGGAGAAAGAGCGCGATGTTCTTCTCTTTTTGCAAAATACATCAGTCTGGATATTTTTTCAGGAGCGGAAATATAAGGATCGTAAAATGCTGTATTATCCTCAAGAACTTTTCCATTTTTATCATAAACTTTTCTTATAAAAGTCGTATCAGGACTCTTCCCCATGTTCGGAAAATGGGCATAAGCATCTGTAAGCTCATCGATTGTAAGACAGCTGGATCCGAGCATGCTTCCATATTCAGGTCTTATCTGGCTTTTTATTCCGAGCTTTTTAGCTGCATCAATAGCTTCTTTAAGTCCAATTTTCTGGAGAACTCTTATTGCTGGAGTATTCATCGAATGGATCAACGCTTCCCAGACAGTAACTTCACCTTTAAATGTATCTTCATAATTTGACGGTTTAAAATTCGGATCAACAACAGTAACAGGGGCATCGAGTATCATCGACGCCGGCGTAAGATAGGGTTCTCCGTCCGGTTTCTTTTCCAGTGCTATCGAATAAAATACCGGTTTTATCGCACTTCCCGGCTGTCTGCATGCCTGAGTTGTCCTATCAAACTCACTGATTTCAAAATCGTAACCGCCCATGAGAGCTTTGACATATCCCGAATAAGGATCTTTAACGATTATTGCCGCCTGACTTGCCGGTATCTGCTCAAGAACAAAGAAAAAGTCTTTTAACAGTTTTTTTGAATAATTACGGTGATCGAGCACATCTGTCGTTCCCTCTTTGTCGGTGGCTCTCACCATCACCACATCACCAGGAGAGAAAACATCTGCGGAGCTTCTAATCGTACTGCCGTATGACATCGGATCAAAAGGTCTTGCCCACTGGATATCCGAAGTAAACACAGGCCTTTTTATCTTTCCCACCTGAACAATTGCCTTGTCGGGAAGTGTTTCCAGAATCACACCCTGATAAAAAACACCGCTTTTGATATTATTTTCAGTTATGTTCCCAAAATAATCCTCATGATTTTTCAAATAGTTATCGAGATCTTTCTCTAAATTAATTTTGTAAAGAGGATTTGTAACTTCCCCGTTAAATTTTGAACCTTTCTTGAAACTATCTTCTTCATTTCTTGCATATCCCTGCCTTTTCGAAAGCTCACGAAGCCCCATAAAAACAGCTTCGTCCGCAAGTTTTGAAGCTCTCATATCAACAGTTGTCTGAACAGTCATTCCTTCTTTATAAAGTTTGTCAAATCCATATTTTTCAAGCAGATATCTTCTGACCCTTTCGCTGAAGTAAGGGGCTTTATCAAGAAAAAGCTCTTTCTGCGGATTTGTAGTTACAGGCTTGGCACTTGCTTCCTCATATTCACTTTTTGTAATAAATTTTTCTTCAAACATTCTTTTCAGAACATAGTTTCTTCTCTTCATAGCAATTTTAGGATTATGGATCGGTGAGGCAGCTGAAGGATATTTAGGAAGACCGGCGAGAGTAGCCATTTCGTGCAGATCGAGTTCCCAAACATGTTTGCTAAAATATTTTTTTGAAGCCGCTTCAACTCCGAAAGCTCCGCTTCCGAGATATATTTCATTAAGATAAAGATAAAGTATTTCCTCTTTTGAAAGATGTTTTTCAAGCTCGACAGCAAGAATAATATCCTTGATCTTTCTGCTATATGTCCTCTCAGATCCCACAAATGACTTTGCAAGCTGCTGAGTGATAGTACTTCCGCCCTGTTTGTGTCCGGTGAAAATCGTTCTGATCCCGGCTCTCAACATTCCCATCGGATCTATACCGTGATGCGTGTAAAATGAATTGTCCTCTCCTGCAACAAAAGCAAGCCTCAATTTTTCAGGGATCTTGTCGTAAGGAACTATTATTCTCCAGTTTTCATTATAAAATTCAGCAATCAGTTCACCGTCATAGGAATATACTTTTGTCCCGGCATCAGGCTTATAATCGCTGACTGTGTTTATTGAAGGAATCTCTGCCTTGAATTTAAAGAAAAGTGCCGTCGCTATTAAAAACACTGAAAGAATACATGCCAATACAAGCATCAACAGTTTTTTCCGTATTGATTTTGACCTTCCGCTGAAAATCTTTCTTCCGGCAGTTTTGGAACTTTTCATCGCTTATCTCCGAACAATTGACCGAAGGCCTTTATATAGCTGTTCTTTTTAAAATCAACTACTCTTTTTATTGCTTCTTCTTTTGTTATCCAGTCAAAAGAAATAAACTCCTTGGACGGTTTCAAATCCCATCCGCTTTCTTTTATCTCAAGCAGAAAATATGTCTGGAGCTGACCGTCAAATCCGAATCTTCTGTTGACACGATTAGGGAAAAAATATGAAACAGGATCAGAATTAGCCAATATTTTCAAATAGTTTCTTTCAATACCTGTCTCCTCTTTTATTTCCCTGAAAAGTGCTGTTGCCTCATCTTCGCCTTCATCAACGCCGCCCTGAGGTATCTGCCAGGCATTTTTAATATCTCTTCTCTCCCCTACAAGGATCAGATTGTCAGAGTTAATTATCACAGCGGCAACATTTTTTCTGAAATTCATATCACGCCTCTACTATTGCACATGATTTCTCACTTTCCCACACCATCACCTTTGACACACTTGATAAAGAGTCCTGTAATTTTATCTCAGCATCGCACTGAACAAAAATATACTTTGCAATATTCTCTGCCGTGGGATTTAAAACTTTGAATTCATCCATTGAATTCAGATCCTTGTGATCGAGAACATCGGTTATTTTTTTCAGAATCCTGTCAATATCCTTAAAATCCATGACAAAACCAGTTGCCGTAAGTTCATTCCTTGTAACATAAAGCCTGACTTTCCAGTTGTGTCCATGGATATTCTCGCATTTTCCGCAGTAATTTCTCAAGTGATGCGCCGAGGAAAAATAAATTTCTCTGTAAACTTCTGTTCTCATTAAAAAAATCCTCTATTTTTTTTCAACAGCAGCAGAATCATATACTACTGTAACTTTTTTTATTATGACCGGTTCTACCGGAACATCAGAAAATCCGTTCTTAAGACCGACCTGTCTTCCACCTATTTTATCAACAGTTTCAAAACCTTCCACAACTTTTCCAAAAACTGCATAACCGTTGGGCTCCTTGAAATCAGGTTTGGGATCAAGCTGTTTTGCAGCAGACAGTGTGATAAAAAACTGACTCGTTGCACTGTTCGCTTCTCTTGTCCTTGCCATTGAAATCGCATATTTTTCATGGGAGAAAAGAAGTTTTATGCTCTTTTTTCCCGATTCATCAGTCACCTCTCCAGTTGGAGGCGTTTCCAGTTTTACCGGAGGTCTGGTCTCTTTCTGAATCATAACTTCATTAAAGCCGCCGCCTTGAATTACAAAACCTTTAACAACTCTGTGAAAAATAAGTCCTTCATAAAAACCATCTTTTACATACTGCACAAAATTCTTAACAGTTTCAGGCATTCCATTTCCATACAAAGCAACAGTAAAGTTACCCTCGCTTGTTTCAAAAAGAACTTTTTGCGTAACTGCAGCAGGATCGTTTTTTGCAGATCCGCTCTTTGAACATGACAGCATCAAAACAGCAAGTGCAAGCACAATAAAAGAAGCATTCAGGAAAAAGCTTTTTCCTGTTTTCATATCAACCTCCGCAAAGAAAAATATCTGTCTGCGAATCTATCACAAATCGCCGGTTCTTTCAAACAAATTAATGTATGCAAACGATGATCCTTAAAAAAACTTGAAATTTACCTTGTGTTTAAATAAGGTGTTGGAAGATTTTTTGACTGTTTTAAAAATAGATTTTTCAATTGTTTTGTTAGACGGAGGATTTAATGACTCTCAAAAGAATGTTTTTTTTCCTTATTGCAACAATGTTCGTGCTTCCTCTTTTTATTGTAGCGGAAGATGATTTCGAGGACGATGAATTTGGCAGCTTTGAAGATGAAGAAAAAGCAGAACCGTTCGATGCAGAAGAATCAGCCGCAAAAAAGAAAGCCGAAGATAAAGAGCAGAGCGATGCTGCAATGAGAGATCTTCTCGGTGATGAAGAAAAAGAAGATAAAGCTGATGAACCGGTAAAAGAAGAAAAAAAGGTTGATAAAAAGAAAAAGAATGATGCTGAATCTACAAATGAAACCCCGAAAAAAGCTAAAGAACCTGTTCAGAAAGGTTTTAAGCCTGTAATTCTTGTAAAAGGCGGATTTACTCTTATTGGGAATTACAAAGAAAAGTCCACTACTGGTATTGGCACCACTTCCAAAGGTTCGATGTTCGGTTCAGTTGATGAGGGGCTTCTTGGTGCAGAATTTATCGGCGACCATGTAATTGCAAAAGGAACAATGAATTTAAGAACTAACAATCCTTTGATAAATAAAGGAAATAATCCTCTTGCAAAAATAAACCTTCATTCAATTCAAAACGGTGCCGACAATGCTCTTTATGAAATTTATGGCGGGATAAGATTTTTTGATATTTTTGTAAAAGCTGGAAAAATGATTCCAGAATATGGCTTGATGGATATGTATCAAAATCTCGGAATGGGTTTTTCAACTCCTTTCCTGACAAGAAGCCTTGTCGCTGTTGAAGGTTTCATTCCTGAAACTGATGCCGGTATTTCTTTCGGTTATAAAGGAACTTTTGCTGAAAAACATACAATTCTTGCAGGACTTATGCTTGGAACAGGAAGTATCGCTTCTGATTTCTGGAACACAGATAAAACAATGGGAATTTACGGTAGGCTTGGTTACATGCATGAATATTTTCAAATTGCTTTCGGAATCCAGCATAAAATGGATTATTATTTCAAAACAGTTGCAAAAAAACCAACTTTTACAGGAATCGGTCTTCACTTGAATGTAAGCCCCAAAATCGGAAATCATGAGATTTCAGCTCCGATTACTTTTGACTACAACTTATTTGGTCTTATTAAAGGCGGAGTTCAGCAGAAATCAGTAAATGGAATTCTTTTTTCTGCAGCTCCTGGATATGCATATTGTTTTGACAGCGAATGGGCTGACAAAATTGCACTTGCAGTAAGATTCGACCTCGTCAAAGGTGTTTATAAAAATGGCGCAACTGATTATCTTGATTATGACAAATATTCATTAGACGGAGTAATTTTCAGGATCGGTGCAACCGCTAATTTCTTTGTAAAGGAAATGAAAGGTGTTCACAGTTACGCAGGTGTTACATTCCTTATACAGCCTGAAAGAAAGATCGTCGGTTCAAAAGGCTCAACTCCT
>Ga0209099_1004443_pt1 | contig 10657 bp, 8 predicted proteins | sample AD_JPNHW2_MetaG_FD_184430 | JGI IMG/M metagenome (GOLD analysis project Ga0209099, IMG submission 184430) | Active sludge microbial communities of municipal wastewater-treating anaerobic digesters from Japan - AD_JPNHW2_MetaG (SPAdes) (version 2) | ecosystem: Engineered > Bioreactor > Anaerobic >...
CAGACTGCGCGCACAGCAATAACAGGATGCGATTATCCATCGCCGTATACCGGCGGCTTTTTTGACAGCATCATCCGGGATAATCCCGATGTTTCTTTCTCCGGTATCCTTGAGACAAACCGGGGCTGTCCCAATAACTGCGCTTTTTGTGACTGGGGTCCTCGCAAAGATAAAGTCCGCATGTTCCCATTGGAGAGAATAAAAGGTGATATTGAATGGCTTTCGGAACATAGAATTGAATATGTCTGGGAAGTTGATGCCAATTTCGGTCAGTTTGAAAGAGATTCACTGATTACCGATTGGTTGATTGCGGCAAAAAAGAGAAATGGATATCCAAACCGCATTTACATGAATTATGCGAAATACAACAATCATCATGTTTTTGAGTTAGCAAGACGATTTTCAGAGGTTGACTTAAGCAAAAGCACAACAATTTCATTGCAGACTTTATCTGATGAAGTGCTTAATAATATCGGTCGAAGCAATATGACGCTGAAACATTTTTCTGAATTGATTACTCTTTATATGAAAGCAAGAATTCCGGCTTATTCTTGGTTTGCCCGGGGAAACATATGAAAGCTTTACTGCGGGAATGGGAAAATTGCTTGAATCGGGGCAGCATTCGGGAATTGAGGTTTATGACTGTAACCTTCTGGCAAATTCAACGCTTGCCGATATGGACTATATCAGAGAACATGGAATCAAAGCTGTTCATGTTCCGTTCTTTACCCAACACAGCGAAGCTACAACTGATGATATTGTTGAATATTCGGACATTGTCATCTCTACAAACAGTCTTCAATCTGAAGACTGGGTCAGATGCAAAATTTTTGCCAATGCTATTCAGAGTTTGCACTGTCTTGGCCTGCTTAGATGTTTTGCGATTTATCTCCACAATGAAAACGAGCTTGCTTACAATGACTTTTACGAAAAGTTAATCGAATGGTATTTTAACCATCCTCTAACTCTTGGTTACGAAGTCTTCAACAAAATGCATGAGATTTTGCAAAAGATGACATCGGGTGTAAATGTTCAATATTATTATAACGAAAACTTTGGTAATGTTCGTTGGTTTCTTGATGAGGGAGCATTTCTTTGCTTCATTTCTGATTTTGATCGTTTTTATAACGAAACGAGTGATTTCTTAAAGGTTTTTGATATTGAAGACGATATATTTGAGCAATTATTGGCATATCAAAAGAATATTATTTGTATTCCAAACAACAAATATTCTGAAATGTTGCTGGATTATGATTTTTTTCATTATTTTATAAACAGCCTTAATAACGAATACAAACCACTCAAAAAAATTAAACATATTATTAAAATATCCTCAGGTGACAGTTTCTCGGATCTTTCCGATTATGCGAGAGAAGTCTTGTGGTATGGACGAAGGCTGGTGAAAACCTTAAGTACAAGCAACCCAAAATTTGTTACAATCGATATTTATTGAGCTAGAAATACGGATCAGAAATGTTATGCAGTTTTACCAAATATATATTTAACTGCAAGGAGAAGAATCTATTGAGAATACTGTTAACAACCCTAAATTATCGTTTGACTGGGCAAGAACCCCGACTTGTCCTCTATGTTTGCTGTCAATAGCCAGTTACCTTATCGCAAAAGGGATGTGGTAAAGATATTCGACAACATTGTGGATAAGGGCAGCATTACAAAATACATCAAAAAATACAACCCCGATGTTGTGCTGTGCCCCCCTATCAATAGGATAATGAAAAATTAGAAAATTTTCCTGACTGCTGCCTGCCATGTGGTGGGCAGCAGTTTTTATGCGGATATAGCATATCTGGTCCCTGCCGGTGAATTTGTGGCCGTAGTACATTTCCCGTTTCAGGATACCCCAAAAACCTTCCATCGGCCCATTGTCGATACAGTGTGCCACGCGGGACATGCTCTGCTTCCTTCTGGCTGCTTACAACTTTTGGTGAAAATGCGGCTTGTATATTGAAATCCACAGTCACTGTGAAACAGCAGGTGTGCTTCCGGGCTGGTTGACACGGCAACGTCAAAGGTATCAAATACAAGCCTGTTGTCGTTATGATCACCTATGCCATAGGCAAACGGTGCGTCGGTCGTACAAGTCTAAAACAGCACTCAAATAAATCTTGAGGATTTCTGCGCCAATATAATACTTAAATCCTGTCGCATCCGTCAGCCATTTCATGTTTGGCGCATCCGTATGAAATTGACGGTTCAGGTAGTTCTTAGCAATATATTCCGGTGACGCCGCACTTTTCGCACATCCGTGTTTCCTGTATCTAATAGTAGAATGAATATGAAGAGCACAGTCGATACGAAGAATGCGTTTATCATTGACATGGATGCCGTGATTTCTGTCCAACTCATCCCGTATCCTCCGACATCCTATATCCGAGTGCGCATTGTGGATTTTCTCTACTTCGCTCGCGATTCGGTTGGTTCAGCCAACTGTAATACGCCGACCGTGTGATGTGCAGAAAATCGCAGAGTTTCCATATGGAAAATTGCTGTTCATCAGACAGCGTCCTCACCGCATCGTAGGCTGATTGATACCTTGCAAAGCTCAGCGTCGCCTCCTCTCCAATTCTTTCACTTTTTTTAACAAAGCGTTCCCCATCTCCAAATCATAGTTTTTCCGTTCAAGTTGAGCTATTCTATCCTTCTGCTCTTCCTCAGGCGTACGGCTTGGCAATGTTCCGGCTTAGTGTACACGCCGATCTTCCAGCCCTGCCTCGCCCAGCTCGCGATACTTCTTCATACCTGTGTAAACCTGCTGATACGAAACCTGGTATTTAAGCGCTGTTCCGGCGTAATCGTTCCCGCCGACGATACATTCATTCCCTTACCATTTGGACCCGTTCCTCCCGTGTTGCATCTCTTCCTTTCGTCATGTTGCTCCCTCCTGTCTGTATCTTGAAGTCTTCATGACGTTTATACACCTTTAGCCAATTCCCAAGCTGCCTTTTATCCCTGATTCCATATTTTTCGTATATACCAATATATTTTTTTACTTGTTTCACCGCTAAACAGTGGATGCAAATAGTTTTCTTGAAAATTCGCAGTAAAAACCTCTTATTTTAGTAAGATGTTTTATAGAGCGATTCTTTGAAAGTACTGTTAATCAATACAGAACCGTTCCATGTTGAACAAAAGAGTGGGTGAGGACCGGACAAATTATCCAACCCGCACCCCTATTAAATTATATTTATTGAAATCAATGAGTTCTTAATTATTTTCGTTTAAAAGATTTTCGGCTATTATATATCGAGGTCTATGCTTAGTCTCTTTAAATATTTTGCCTACATATTCACCAACAACTCTTATCGCAAGCAACTGAAAAGCCCCTATCGCCCAAACAGATGTAAAAATAATCAGCCATGATGGTATAATGCTGTTTTCAACCTTCTGTACTATTATAGCAATAATTCCGGCAATAACCGCCAGAAAAGAAATCAACGAGAGGATGCTAATCATTTCTATTGGTTTTGTGCTGAAAGAAGTTATGCCATCGGTTGCCATTGCAAACAGCTTCCGGAGTGAGTATTTTGTTTCACCCGCAAATCTTCTATTTCTTTCATAGTAAACAATTGTGTTTTTAAATCCAAGTTGCGGGACAAGATAAGGCAAAAAAAGATTGACTTCCCCGTATTCGGAAAGCGCTTCGACAGCCCGCCGGCTCATAAGCCGATAATGGGCATGGTCGGGAACAATCTCAATTCCCATCATTCTCGTAAATCTGTAGAAATTTTCCGAGGTAAATCTTCGAATAAACAAATCGTTTTTTCGGGAAGAGCGCACGCCGTAAACAATATCGTTGCCTTGTTGATATTCCTTAACCATCTCATCAAGCACATCAATATCATCCTGTAAATCCGCGTCCATTGATACGATTATATCCGCATATTCTTTTACCGTAACCATACCGGCAAATAAAGACTTTTGCTGGCCAACATTGTGTGAAAGACTAAACCCTGAAAACATTTTGTTTTCATTATGAAGCTGCTTTATGATTTTCCAGGTGTTGTCTTTTGACCCGTCATCCACAAAAACCACTTTGCTGTTTTCACTGACGAGTCCCTGCTCAATCATTATTTTAATTTTATCGGCAAGGCGATTTGCCGTTTCGCTGAGAACTTCTTCTTCATTGAAACAGGGGATAACAATATAAAGCTTATCGTGCATTTCATCACTCTATTCTAATTTCAGTCGCCCTGATTTTATACTTATATTATAGTATGAGAATTATCTGTGAACGGTCAATCTTTGGCAAACCCGGCAACGGTACCGACATATGCTTGCGGAATTCCGACATCAAACATGGAGCCGTCAACGGCAAATCCAAAGAGCCCCGAAATTTTTCTAACCTCATCAAGAGCGTCAGTAAGCTGTATTTCTCCGTTGGTCGTGACATTTTCTTCAATATTTTTACCAAGCACATCGAATATTTCCGGAGTAAGCACATATTCGCCAAACACGGAATAGTAAAGTTTTATAGTCTCTTTTGAAGGGATTCCCAAATTCTTCTTTGCGTATTCCACACCCGGTTTTTCAACGAACTTGTGAACTTCCATGAGTTTTTCATCTTCTGCATTTGCAACCCATTTCCCGGTCAGAATACCATAATGCACAACATCATTCAGCGCTACCGGGTGAATTGACACAGTGGTTTTTTTCGTTTTTTCGAAAGCGTCAAGAAGCTGGTCCGTACAGCTCTTTTCATTGCCGGTGCGGTAAACAGTGTCCCCCAATATAAGAAGAACGGGTTGGTTGCCTGCGAAATGACGACATTGATAAACAGCGTGACCGAATCCGCGCCTTTCTTTCTGCACGACATATTCTATCTTGCTCCCGATATGGTGGATGAACTCTTCGTACAGTTTCATCTCCGGAGTAAGTTTTTCAAGATATTCATCCGGCAACGGGTCATTGAAGAATTTCCGATATTGCTCCCTGTCTTCATTCCCATTGATAACCAGGCAGAACTCCTCAATGCCTGCCCGCTCCAATTCTTCAAGCAGTACAAGAATAACAGGTTTTGCGAGGCCATCCAGATCCACAATGGGAAAGAACTCTTTTTTTATAAGTCTAGTCGCCGGATACATCCTTGTACCGAATCCGGCAACCGGAATAATCGCTTTCTTAACACTGTGCTGCGGCATAAGCGTTAATTCATATGCATCCATATGCCGGTCATTTTTTAGATATTGCATCAATTTTATCTGGCAGTCTTTGTCTTTTGCTATAAACTGAACAGTCCCGTCACCTTGAGATCCGACGCCCTTTCCTCCGTATGTCAGCTCTGTAACAACAGGATCATTTAATACGCTGTGCAAAACCGGCGCGTTAAGTTCCGACGGACAGGCAGGGGCTACTTTTTTATCAAAAAGCTTCTGTGCGCGAGTCATAAGCTCCCCCAGTCGAGGAGCGTTACCTTCTTCTATAAGCGCACAGGCGCGCGATACTATCTTGTGGTTGTCTTTACCCAGCGCGTCATGCAGACTACGGTCGAGCTCGCTCTGCGGATAAGGGAAGCTCTTATTCAAATCAGCCAATATTTTTACGGTATCCTTTTGGGCATTCAAATCTGCAAAAACAAAGAAAAGTTCAGCCCTTGATGTCAAACCGGTTGCCTCAAGATTATTCCCGTCAAACTTCATATATACAGGCCGTATGCCAAACGCGCAAGCTTGGTCCAATCGTCCGCAGCGCGATGGTGTACGCTGTTCGCCGAAATAAGCGACCTGCATTTCACCTTTCGTACTCAAATTCAGGTTATACATCCGGTTAAACGCTTTCGCAACCAAAACACAGATCGCAGCACTCGACGACAACCCGCGTTTCATCGGAAGCGTTCTTTCGGTGATGCAAATTTCAAGACCGCCGACAGAATAATTTTCATTTACATACGATGCAACACCGGCAACATACGAGAAAAAACCGCCCTCACGCGCAATTTTTTTAAGTTTGAAAACCGACATCGGGCATTCCAACCGCAAATTTTTTTCGCCCTCTATTGAAGACCGGAGAACAAAATTGTCATGTTTACGCACTGTCGCAAATACACCTTGCTCGATACCGGTTACAATTGCTTCACCGGGCACAATATCCGCGTTAAATGCACGCTGCGCACCTGCCCAGTCACTGTGTTCTCCAAAAAGGCAAAGCCTGCCCGGAACAAAAATATCGAATTGCTGCTGTTTCATGCGTTTATACATCCTTTGCAGTTCCAAGAAAACCGCCGTATTAATTCTAATCAGTTGTAAAATAAAACAGTTTTATCAGTTAGCTTGCATTTGTTTATATTATCAAAAAGCAAACTTTATATTGTTATTGTATAATAATTGACTTTTCTTGTCAACAAAGGGTTTTATATGGCTCCGAACAATATATCCCAAAGTAAAATTGACAAAAATTACCGATAATGATAGAATTAATAATTGAATTTTTTCATTTTAAAGAATTTTTTGTTATCAAAACAAACAAATCTAAACGCATTTAGTTCTTTGTCAATCCAATAAAACGCCATGTATAAACTATCGAAAATTACCTATGTTTTATTAAGAAAGAAACTGATAATTAGATATAATTTATAAATCCTTTCGTTTTCAGCAACGTTCATCATTAATCTATGAAGGGCGGTGGTTAGAATGGCAAAAACCGATGGTAAAATATCAGTGCTAAAAGAAAATATCAAGCACTATGAGTATGAAATAATACTATTTGTTTTTCTATTGCTAAGATTTGTGTTTAAAAATATTCTAAATTATAAAAAGTATTTTAATGAAAAGACGATTTTCGGTCTGTCTGACAAAGAATGTATTGCAATCGGAACAGTCATTTTACTCGCTATCTGTGTTTTATTGGCGTCAGTTTTTGGTCGCCTTATCAGATCAAGTGGAGAAAATTATGAGAAATCAGTCCTGTACCTTGTTGCTTTATTCTTAGCTTGCCCTGCATCGCTTCCTTTTCTATTTGACATAAACAGCTTAAGCGGTACGCAAATGCTTTATCCGTTCGCACTTTTTGTTTTCTCAATATTCCTCATTGGCAAGCCATTTTTTAAATGGCTTATTCCCATTATCTGCGCAGCCTATTTTATTCCTGCTGTTTATACTTCTGAAGTTTTTTTCGAAGCTTTGCATAAAGGCGCAATTCTATATGTTCCGTTAATACTATTGTTCGTGTTCCTGGATATGATGAAGAAACATATTAACCCCGGCAGCAAAAAGAAAAAGCAGTCTGCGCATGAATCAAATTTCTCAATACTGTATATTATCAGTTGCCTTGTTAGCGCCGGATCATATATCTTGACATTGTTCCGGGGTAGATCATATAACGAAATGTTTTTCGGCACTGGTCAAAAGCTGAATCAGTATTTTTTAGCTTGCATCTTAATTGTTGCCCCCACATTGTGTGGTGTCTGTGCCGTTCTGTATAATGCGCTTAAAAACGGTTATCCTAAAAAAATATTTCAAGTTTTCGCGATAGCACCGCTCCTCCTCTTGCTGATTTCCAGAAGCAATTACTACGGAATCTGGATTCCTTTTTTGGTGATTTCTTTATTTTTAATCGTATTTTACAGCATTTGGCAGAAAAGCCCTGCCATACTTGCAGCAACCTGCACTTTTGGTCTTTTTTTTGAGAAACATAAATTTTTGTTATTCTTCGTAATAATGACTACTGCATCTTTGTCAATGGTCGACTCCTCTTATTTGTCAAGTTCCTTCCAAACGGTATTTGAAAATTTACCGTATTGAGACATCAGTATCTTTTTCGCATAACCGATACCGGTAATAACGTAGAATTCTGATGAAAGGAGAAGCTGTATGACCTGTTCTGATACAAACATGTTGCTACAAAAAAATTCACGGTACTTTGGATACTATGAGCTCCCCATATTTTCTTTCCTCCTTTTTGAATTTTTTGTAATGATACCAGATAAAGTTGTGGATTCTATCGCAATGGCGTCCTACCTTATCACTTACAAATTCGGTTTTGCATCCAAAGCACTTGTAGGATCTATATTCTCTTTGTTTACAGACATCATAACCTCTAATGCCATATATAATATGGCTGTTATAGCTTTTATGATTCTCATCGCTTTTATATCTTCGCTGCTAGGAACAGTAATACGTAGAAGCCGATCAGAAGTGAGACCTTCAGTAATATTGTTCGTCATACTTTTTTTATCTTCTCCTCTATCTGTAACCTATTTACTCGGAATGTATTTAGGACGATTTGACACCTATTGGATAATCATCACACTGGTATCACTATTATTTTTAAAAAAACCTTTTTTAAGATGGACAATTCCTTTGCTTTGTGGTATTGCCATATCTGTGCATCAGGGGTATATGTTCTCATACATGCCATCTTTAGCGATTCCGTTGTTATATGAAATATATAAAAATAAGTATTCAAAAATAAATATAGCTGTTTTTCTATTGAGTTGCTTTTCTGCGATATTGCTTTTTATTATCTTTCAGGTATCCCCTAGCAAAGTTCCCTTCGATAATGCCCTATATTTTTCTGACTATCTTTCAAATTTTGCGGATTTCAAAGTATCGGTGGTTATGCTTTATAATGTATATTTTGCCAACTTTAAGGAAAGTTTTTACGGTTATGTCCAGCCGCTTTTATTGAGTTATGTTGTGCCTGCGTGTATCACTATTTTGACTTACAGCCTACCGCTTATCCTGATTTTTGGTGTTTTGTGGAAAAATTGTTTTTGCAATACCGGAAACAGATTTTTGAAATTCATCTTCATTCTCTGTGCTTTTTCTCCTTTGATTTTTATACCAATTATTTTTCTTTTAAATGATTTGGATAGATACATATCAGCAATTATTAACACCCAGTTTATTCTCATTTTTTATTTTATATACTCAAATGAATCATCTGTTATTGATTCCGTCATAAAAATCGGCAATTTCTTTGATAAGCATTTTCTTTTGCTGATTGTAACTATTATTTTTTTATGTTCCATTAAATTCTCGGAAGCAGTCACAAATATTTTTTCTTTTATACAAGATAAAGATGCTGTATCTAAAGCACTTGAAGAATACATGAATAGCAAGATTTTCGGTTATTAACCTAAAAACATAAAATTTTTCAAAAAATATTATATGCTGTTCTAGAACAAGAGTATAGACAAAGCATTAATATTAGTTATGATATCATCTGTTAAAATGAGTACATGGCATTTTGATGTAAACAGTTTTGACAAACCAAATTGTTTTGTCAATTGGTTTTATATAATTGCAGATTATTAATTTGTCTCTGCCAACGGAAAAGGTAAAAAATCTCTGTCGGCGTTTTCAAAGCTCTGGCTCAAACTAAAAAGATTGTTTGTGCCGGAAAGTGTTGTTGTGTCATCACAAAGGCTGAGCGCATGCTTCAAGGATCCCCGAATTGAACCGCTTTTCAAAAATAATTTTGCTGTCTGCCTTTCCATAACTCCTCAGCCAAACACGTTTTTACATCAATGAGATTTTGCAAAGACATACCGAGAAAAATCCCGCCCTCTTCTATAACCTTTTTGGGGTTGTCTTCCACACCGTATATCCTCACAGCATAATCTCTATCATTCTGTTTCAAGCAGTGAATAACTGTGTCATTTGAGATTGTCACCGACCGAAGAGTAATGTTTGAGACAATACATCACTTACCAACCTAAGAATTATAAAAACAGCTGTTTTCAATATAACAGCCTGCTCCGACAACGCTCATTTCATCAACATATGAACCGTTTGTGGAAAAACAACCAGATGTTTTTCCTGTTGAGTTCAACAATCTTTCCAGCCAAGTGAAGGGTATCTTTCAATTCCCAAAATCATCATATCAAGTAATTCCGCTGTAGTATCGAAATGGACAAAGTCAGCTTTTGATAGTTTGATCAGTTTCATTTTGTACCCATGCAAAATCTCAAAAAGGATTTTTCGACACGATGCAAGCTCTTTTGTATAATCCCACTCCGGTTTTTCTTTCATATATTGTTCAAATGTAGCATCTGTTGCAAACGGATACACCAAATCGGCATAAAATGACAACCGTTCATTTTTATCTGCGAATTTTTCAAGAAAGCCATCTTAATAACACATCATTCATCCGGATTAGCCCGGCGTATGATATCATCAATATCCGCCTTTTCATAGCTTTGTTGCAGACTGACACGCCGGTCGATTTCGCAACTTCCCGCTGAATCCGTACAAAGGCTTAAAGCATATTCCAAAGATTGACTCATTGAAGCGCTCTTGCAAAACAGCTTTGCGTCCCACAGACAATATGGTTCGCTGTCCCATAAATCGGAAACCTTAAGCCTATGCTCTTTCAAAAAATTGCGTATCGGGATACCAAGGAAAGTTCCGCCGTCATAAAAACCCAATTTAGGATCATCGTTAATTCCGTAAATTCTTACAACAAAATCTCCGTCATTCTGTTTCAAGCTGTGGATAACAACATTGTCGGGAATTTTCACCAAATTAAGAGTAGTGTTTGAAATAATGCAATTTTTACCAACCTTTGAATTGTAAATCAAGCTGTTTTCAATGTAACTGCCATCGCCGATTTCAGTATTTTTATCGACAAAAGAACTGTTTACGCTGAATTTGCCGGATGCATCGATGTTTGTATTGACTGCGCTTTTCCAACCGAAGCA
>Ga0209099_1004445_pt1 | contig 10657 bp, 8 predicted proteins | sample AD_JPNHW2_MetaG_FD_184430 | JGI IMG/M metagenome (GOLD analysis project Ga0209099, IMG submission 184430) | Active sludge microbial communities of municipal wastewater-treating anaerobic digesters from Japan - AD_JPNHW2_MetaG (SPAdes) (version 2) | ecosystem: Engineered > Bioreactor > Anaerobic >...
CCACGGAAAGCTTGCGTCACACCATGGAAAAGCTTGGGCTCGATTACAAGGTCGATGAAGGCGGTGGTGCTTTCTATGGTCCCAAGATAGATATCAAGATCAAGGACGCTCTTGGCAGAGCCTGGCAATGCACAACTATTCAGTTCGATTTCAATCTGCCGGCGCGTTTTAATATGGAGTATTTCGGCGCTGATAACAAGCCGCACCGTCCCTACATGATCCATAGAGCGGTACTTGGTTCGGTCGAGCGTTTCTTCGCGACCCTGGTGGAATACCACTCCGGCAATCTGCCCCTCTGGCTCTCCCCTATCCAGATCATGATCATTCCCATTACAGATCAACAGCTGGATTATGCCGGAACGACCTCTGAAAAGCTGAAACTTCTGGGATTCAGGACAGAGATCGATACCCGCGGCGAGAAGGTCGGCTATAAGATCCGTGATGCCGAGATGAAGAAGATCCCCTTCATGTGCGTCGTGGGCAAGAATGAAGAGGAGAACCAGACCGTAACCCTGCGTCAGCATACTCAGGGTGATCTTGGTTCCATGAGTTTTGATGAAGCCGTCAAAGCTATCCGCGAACACCAATGAACATAACAGAAACCGTTATAAACGAACTCAAGCTGGAAGCATCCGCCATCCTTAGGGTGGCGGATCAGCTTGAACCGGAAAGTATACAAAGCGCCTTTGATCTGCTGATCAACTGCCAGGGCAAGGTCGTCCTGACGGGGATCGGCAAAGCCGGCATCATTGCGCGTAAGATAAGCGCGACTCTTGCCTCGACGGGCACGACCTCGATCTTCCTGCATGCCGCGGAAGGCGTTCATGGAGATCTGGGTATGATCAATAGCGGCGATGTGGTCGTGGCTATATCCAATAGCGGCAATACGCATGAACTGATCTCTATCATCCCCTTCATCAAGTTCATAAAAGTCCCTTTGATCGCCATAACCGGCGCGGTGGATTCTCAGCTTGCTCAGAACGCGGATGTCGTGCTAAACTGCTCTGTGCCCAAAGAGTATGAGCCTTTGGGATTGGTTCCGACTTCCAGCACGACCGTAGCACTCGCCGTGGGTGATGCTTTGTCGATTGCTTTGCTTCGGCATAAGAACTTCCAGGAGAAGGATTTTGCCCGTTTTCATCCCGGTGGCACGATCGGTAAAAGGCTTCTTCTCCGTGTGCGTGATCTGATGCACCAGAATGAGGAACTTCCTTTGGTGACAAGTGACGCGCCTATGTCCCGCGTGATCATGGAGATGACCGGCAAGAAGCTTGGTTGCACAGCCGTGGTCGATGCGGTAGGATACCTTGTCGGGATGATCACGGATGGCGATCTGCGGCGTCAGCTTCAGGAGCGAGGAAATCACCTGCTCGAAGTTCAGGCAAAGGATTGCATGACCTCATGTCCTAAGTATCTCAATCCTGACGATTTAGCTGTAAATGCCTTGAACTTTATGGAAACCAACAAGATAACCATGATCCCGATCGTGGATTCATCCAAGGCACCGGTTGGCATGCTGCATATGCACGATCTCATCAATGCCGGTGTGATCTGATCGAGCCTGCTTCGCTTCACCAGAGATGTTGAAAGTCACTCCGGAGCTAGTCTCCTGCGTCAAGAAACTTTACAAAGCTGACAGCGATCCGGTTTATTTCGCCGGTGGTCATAACTGGTCAGACGGCACTCTATTCGAGTTTATACGCTCAGGTCAGAACTACCTGGTCAAGTTCTTGGATGCTACTGAACCGGGGAAGACGGCTTCCATGGCAGAGCGTCTGGATTACCTCAATTATCTTTCCTCGCTGGGGATCGATATCATTCCCCCCATAGCTTCTGAGAAGGGAAACCTGATCGAAACCGCCGAGCTCGAGGGGGCTAAAGCCTTCTTTGCCTGGAAGAAGGTCGAAGGCGATCATATCAACCTGGCAGATCCGCTGGATCTCACGGATTTCTATCGTAACTGGGGCAGCCTTATAGGCAGGATACATCACCTGGCACAGTCTTATCCTCATTGGCAGGAATCACTTGCGCGCGATGATGAAAACGTCTCGCTGATCTCCTGGCAACGTGAATGGGATGTTTTTTACAACTGGGTCCCCGATGCTGAGGTCAAGCAAGCTTGGGTTAAGATGCGGGAACAGCTCGAAGCTTTTCCCCGTCACAGACAGAATTTCGGCTTCATCCACAATGATCCTCACCCCGGAAACATCCTGCTGAGCGGGGGAAAGCTCGTCCTGATCGACTTCGACGTGTCTAACTATATGTGGTTTATCACGGATATCGCGATCTGTATCTATAGTGAGTACTCCCGCTGCGGATTTCATTCTCAGCATCAGAACCGGGTCAAGGATCTCCCCAAGCTCTTTCTCTTACCCTTCTTACAAGGATATTTAGAGAACAATCAACTCCCCATGGAGGAGTTTTCCCGGCTGGAATTCTTCCTGAACTATCGGCGTGTCCTTATGTTTACAGTCTTCTACGAGCAGATCCAGAAGGGGAATCCGGCTCATCTGAAGCGTATGAAAGAGGAGATAATCTCCGCAGCACCATATCTCAGCTTCCCCATCGAAACCGTTCTCTGAGCTGATCGATCTCAATTCAACATATTCAGAACTCCATATATCCGGTTGCTCTCCTTTAAGATATTTAATTATCTACTGAATTTGAAACCCCAAGTCGATCGACCCTAGTCTCCTTTCCTTCTACCCTATCCTTACCGTACGCCTCCCATACGCCTCCCGTATGATATCCGTACGAACGTACGAAGATCGTTCACGATGGATGCGGCAGGTTTACTTCATGAAAATGCCATACCAGGGAGAGAGATATTAGATGAAAAAGAAACGCTGTCACGTGATCAGAGATCATAATGACAGCGTTTTAGATATATATAGTTAATGTGATCTATCGGAGATAGATTCTTATCTTACAAATTCTCAATGTTTTTTAAGGCTTTAGGTGCAGTCGCGGGAGTGATCCCTTCGGCAGTGATATAACCCAGTAAGGGTGCACCAACCGGCTTGCCTTCAGCATCTTCACGATAGAAACTGACTTTGATCCGAACAGGGTGCTGATCGTCACCGACGACGTCTTTACCATCTGAATCGACGGCAAAAGGATTCTGATAGAGCCAGGCAAGGCCGATACCGGCAGTGCCGTTCTCTTCGTTGACGTTCTTTCTGCCGGAGCCGATTGCCAAGCGTTTGTCCAGAGAGAGATTGGGTGAATTGATCGAGGATGTGACGGAGCCGAGGCGTTTGCCATCCAGATAGACTCCTCTGCCGGTTGCGATGCCTTCTGTGATAATGATAACGAGTTTCTTGGTGCAACCATGAGCGAGTTCACGGGCGATGGCTGATCTGCCGACGAATTCTGCTTTGTTGAGGTCAACAGCAGCCTCAAAGAGAGGAGCATTCGTGGGTGTATGATGTGGGTCATATTCCTGTCCCATGAGAGGAAGACCGAAAGCTCCGGCAGAGATGCGGTTCTCATCCCGTCCACCCAGACCTACAAGGAGTCCACCCAGTTCCAGAGCGGAAGTGACGATCGCCCTAAAATCCTCGGCCGCGTTTGCGATAGGCAGATAAACTTCCCAGCCCCAGCGATTGGTGTAACCCGTACGGCTGATAAAATAGTGCGCGCCATTACGGTCAAACTCGTTGAAGGTGAAGTAGTTCATATTCTTCTCGGGATTGGAGCGATTCTTTAGAACTGATTCACCAAAGATGCCTTTGATCAGCTTGAAGGATAAAGGACCCTGGATATCGACTTTAACGAGGTCGGCGGAGATGTCTTGCGCGAAGACTTCTTCCCCGTTCTGTTTGACGCTCATGATCCTGTCGATATCGGCGATCAGATCGGTTTCGACTCCGTGCTCGGTTCCTTTGCCGGTGATATCGTGTCCGGCGTTGATCACCAGAATGAATTCCTGCTCCGAGACACGCATGGCGATGAGATCGTCCTGGACTCCGCCTTTGTCGTTTAACAGGAGGGTATATTTACAGGAACCGATCTTCATTTCTCCGATGGGACCAGCCAGAGCGCGATCCAGGAGAGCGGATACGTCTTTTCCCCAGAACTTTAACTGTGCCATGTGATCGATGTTATAAACAGCCACTTTACTGACTGCCTGGGCTTCTTCCAGGACAGAAGTCTGGTAATTCACAGCCATATTGTACTGACCGAAGTTACTGCGCTTCGTAGGGGTTGGCTCGACGCCCAAACGCTTTGCCAAAAGAGGTTGATACCAGTTTTCCTCGAGGTCGAAGAGGAAGGTGTTCCTGATCTGTTGAGGAAAGTCAAAACCAAGCTTGGACATGATAATCTCCTTTGTGTTCATAATCTTCCAATTGCACTCCAAGAAGCTTGGAACTAGCTTTTTGTAAAGGATTTTCTTTTTTTCAGGATGCTCTTTGTTTTGCGGAGGGACGATCTGGAGATAATTATATTGACGAAATCCTGCGGTTAAGCTTAGCGGAGAATATGAACAATGATAGTAAGAAAAAACCAAAGATAGCGTTTCTTGGACCAGCTCCACCTCTCAGAGGGGGGATATCCCAGTTTGCCCTGAATCTGGCAAGAGCTTTTCGCGAAAGGGATCTGGAAGTGACAATGTTCAACTTTATCAGGCAATACCCGGATAAGCTCTTCCCCTCGGGAAGCCAGTTCGATCCAGAGTGTACGGCTAAAGATATTAACATCATTGGTTCATTCACACCCTACCTGCCCTACACCTGGTGTCATGCTGTGCGTCAGATCAGGAACAATGCTCCTGATCTGTTGATCGTCTCCTACTGGCTGCCGTTCTTTGCCCCTGCTTACGCGTTTATCATCTCCAGATTGAAGGATATCAAGGTCATCTTTCTGGTTCATAACGTCGTCAGCCACGAGCGTTGGCCGTTGGGTTCCTCCTTTCGTGACATTGCTTTGTCTAAGGCAGATAAGCTGGTTGTCTTGTCTCAGAGCTGTCTTGAGGATATCCACAAGCTCCTGCCTCTTCGAGTCGCAAGACGAACTGTTCTGGGTTTTCACCCGATATACGACAGCTATGGACAGTATGAGAACCAAGCGAAAGAGATCGGGAAAGATACTTTTACGCTGCTATTCTTCGGTCTTATCAAGCCCTACAAGGGTTTGGATGTGCTGCTAAAGGCATTCAGGTTGCTTCTGGATAGAAAGCCAGAACTGCGGCTTATCATCGCCGGTGACGTCTATGGAGACAGCTCTCCTTACCTTGAGCTGATCCGTAGCCTCAGGCTTGGGGATCATGTCGAGACGCATTTCCGCTATATCAGCGATGCTGAGATAGGCAGTTTCTTTGTGCAAAGCGACCTTTGTATCCTGCCATACAAAACAGCTACCCAGAGCGGTGTCATCGCTACATCATACTGTTTTGACGTTCCTGTGATCGCTTCGGACGTCGGAGGAATGAGTGAATACATCCTGCCGGGAAAGACAGGGTTCCTGGTCAGATCAGAAGATCCTTCAGCCCTGGCAGAGACCATATTCAAAGCCCTGGATAGAGAGCTTCTTACCAACATGCAGGATGAGATCAAGAACTACAAGAAACGTTTCTCCTGGGCAGCTTTAGCGGAGTTGATACTCGGTTTATGAAGCGTATCTTGCTGATCACTTACTACTTTCCACCTTGTGGAGGAGCACCTGTGCAGCGCTGGTTACGTTTCATCCCCCGGCTGATCGATAGTGGTTATGGCGTCACGGTCATCTGCCCTGAACAGGGAGACTATCCCTCATTTGATCCAAGTTTGCTAGAAACCATCCCCGGAGAAGTAAAGATAATCCGTTGCGGCAAAAACAATATCAAGCGCTGGTGGCGGCTTTTAACAAGAAAAGGGGATTCCTTACCCTATGGAAATCTGGAGCGTTCAGAAGAAGACAGCTGGTTGAAACGCCTGATCGTGTGGCTGAGGCTGAATCTCGTCATCCCCGACATGCGGATGGTCTGGAATCCTTCCGCCCTCAATCACGCGATCACAGAACTGCGCAGCAGTGCCTATAACGCCGTTATAACCACAGGTCCGCCGCAGTCCACACACCTGATCGGGTTGAAGCTGAAGCAGATGTTCCCGGTTTACTGGATCACAGACTTTCGTGATCCCTGGAGCGAGATCCACTATCTGAAGCTCAATCCCCCCGGCAAGCACGCCCTGAAGCTGCATAAACATCTGGAGCAGAGGGTGCTCAGCACCGCTGATATGAATGTGATCGTTTCACACAGCATTGCTGATCAACTCCCTGAGGGGAATAAGGTCGTGATCTATAACGGCTTTGAGCCGGAGCAATTCGCGAAGCTATCCTTCTCTTCAGGTGAGCAATTCCGGATCAAGTACATCGGTATGATCACTGCAGGACAGAGACTTGAGCCTCTGATAAACGCTATGAATGATCTTCATGTGGGCTCTACCATCGAGTTCTCTGTGATTGGAAAGAATGATAAAGCTGTTCATGAGAAGATCAAAGCCGCTTCGAAAAGCTATTCGCTGAAGATCAGCGACTTCCTGCCTCACGCCAAAGCCCTCGAAGAAATGGTGAATGCCGAGCTCCTTGTGCTGTTGATCAATGAATATGAGGGTAACGAAGGCATGCTGACTACCAAATTGTTTGAGTATCTTGGATCCCGCACTCCGATCCTCTGTCTGGGAAACACCAGAGGTGAAGCAGCGGAGGTAATCCGAACCTGTGACGCGGGTAACTGCTTTGAATACGAAGACAGCGGGGTGTCTGAATACATTAGAAGTGTTTACCAATCCTGGAAGGATGGCAATCCACTCCGCTCAACAGGCATTATCTCGGCATACGGGACGACCGGACAGATTGGCAAACTGCTGGAACTGATCCCGGATCGAAGACCTTAGTTAACCTGTCTGAGCCTGATCCCCACCGGTCTGTGATCTGAGATCTGGCTGCTGTAATTCGTCCAGCTGCCAAACCAGTTCTCGACCAGAAGGCTGCTGCAGACTGAATCTGCCGCGGCAAAATCGTCAAAAAGCTCGTTCGTGATCAGGATCTGATCGATCTGACTATTCGAATTGGGGTATGAAACCGTATTATATGTGGGGTTGAGAGCAATAGGCATCGTCGCGAACAGGTATTCATCAGGCTTGTTCAGGAAGGCGAGAAAGACGTTATATGCCGCAGGTTCGGCGATCTGATCGTTCATATCTCCCATGACCACAACGTTCTTGTCTCCCAGATTGGTGCTGATATATTGATCCAGCATCTCGCAAGCCAGCCTGCGCCTCACTTCTTCATCCCAGTCGTCAGTCTCGTCTATATAGTTATCACCGTAGGCTTTGAGGTGATTGTCGATGAGATAGTATTCCTGAGCGTTCCAACGTGCCTTGAGAATATAGGGCGGACGCGGGAAGGGATTGCTGTCTTCGTTGTAGATAGTATATTGATCAAGCATTTCGACGGTGCTGGTATTGTAAAGATAAGCCAGACGATAGCTGGTCGTGGCATTGGAGATGCAAGCATCATAGCCGGGAATCATACTCGCCAGCGTATTAAAAGCGCTGTAGTCGTTTATCTCCTGAAACGCGATGACATCGACCTTCAGAAGGGGGATCAGCTGCGCCAGAGCTTCGATTGTCTGGGAACCCTGCCAGGGGAACTCACGCAGATTCCACGTGACGATATCCAGGGTTTCGTCTGTTCCGAAGATCAATGAATCTTCATCGATATCCGGAGTTAGATTGGTGTTCGTTCCGCATCCCCAGAAAAGGAACAGGGACGCAAGCACGATCATTATCAGGGGTAATCTATACTTCATTTTGATACTCCATTATTTGCTGAGGAAATGACAGGATTGATAAGTGATTATTCTGTCAATAGCTTTTTCAATCTTGCCCTTTGTTTGCAGGGCAGTTTCTCTCTATCCCCTCTCTATCATCTTACGTCATGACATAAGATGATAGAGAGGGGATAGAGAGATGATACTCAGTTTATCAAAATAAAGAAGTAAGAATGGATGCGGATGAGAACTTAACCGCTGAGGTTGATCTTCCTGCTTTTAAATCCATAGCCGAGAACATCGTTGACCTCGGTCAGGATCATGAACGCATCCTCATCTATGTCTTTGACAATATCGGTCAGAAGTGGAACTTGCCGGCGGTTCATGACGCAGAACAGGACGTTTATGTCTTTTTTGCTGAAGCCACTGATACCTTTGAGATAAGTCACTCCCCTATCGAGCTTTTCGTAGATCTCGTCTCTGATCTCGTCAACCTTGTCTGAAATGATATAGACACCTTTGATATAGGGAAGTCCTTCGCTGGTAAGATCGGTTATCTTGGTGCTGATAAAGAGGTTGACGTAACCCCAAATAATGAGCTTGAGATCGCCGAAAACCAGACCAACGCTGAGAATAATAGCCGTTTCCACGAGCCAATAGCCCATACCGATCGAAACACCCGCTTTCTGCTTGATCAGAGCCACGGGAATATCAGTTCCGCCGGTGGAGCCTCTGAAACGGAAAATCAGTCCCAAGCCGATGCCCAGCATCACTGATCCGGCTATGGCAGAAAGATAGATATCCTGGGGAGGAAGCATGGCAAAGATCTCTCTGCCTTTGTCGATGAAGGTGTATTTTGCCAGATCCCGGATTATACCGAGTTTGTGCAAGCTGGGAATGCTGATCAGATCGGTCATGAGCGAACAGCTGAGCATACCCCAGAGAGACTTCCCTCCAAAGGACTTGCCGATGAAGATGAAGCTGATCACAAAGAGAGGGACGTTCAGAACGATCATGGTCATACCATAGGGTACCTTGGTGAAGTGATTGATTATCTGTGCGATACCGGCAACTCCACCCGGGGCAATATTGTAGGGCAACAAAAACCAGCTGTAGCCAATAGCAAAAAACACCGAGGCAAACACTATTCCAAGATAGCGTCCAATCTCCCTGTAGAGATGCTTTCTGACACTGTTCAACATTTCTCTCTCCTTTAGTCTTGACGGATTACTCAGTTCGCAAAATATGTCTCTTCACTAATTTAAGGAAGTTAACATGACAATAGATATCAGATTAAACGGTGAAGAACATAGCGTTATAAAGCTTGAAGAGCCGGCTCAAATCAAGGACATCATCAGGACTCTCGATATTGATCGGAACACCGTCTTGTCCTATAAAATAAATCACACAATATATGTCAATGATGAATATCTGGTCGAGCACGACGAGATGATTAACTGCATCACCTATTCACATCCCGAAGGCATGCGAATCTATCAGGACTCGGCGATCTTCATCATGGCAAAAGCGCTCTTTACGATCATGGGCATGAGCCACAACCTGGTGATCGAACACTCGATCGGAGACGGAGTCTTTTGCGAAGTATTCAATACTGAAAAGTTCACGGAACAGGATTGCGCCCGGTTGTCAGAGACGATGAATGAGATAGTGGCTGCGGATATACCCATCGACAGGATCGAAGTTCGTACCGACGAAGCTCTGGATATCTTTTCCGGTATGGGCAGGAAAGACCTGCTGAAGAATCTGCGCTACAAGTATGAACAGAATGTGGCGATCTATCGCTGCGGCAAATACTTTGACATGTTCATCCGTCCCCTGGCGGACCGGACCGGGATGATCAAGGAATTCGAGCTGATCTATCAGGCGCCGGGGTTCATCCTGAGGTTTCCCAAGGATAAAGACTGCAAGGTCTCCAAGCCGTTCATCCTGCCCAGGAAGCTCTTCGCTCTGCACCAGGAACACGATAAGTGGCTGGATATCCTCGACGTGCATAATATCTATGACGTAAACAGACTCATCGATAACTATGACATCTCTGAATTCATTCTGGTGGAAGAGGCTCTGCATGAGAAGAAGATAGCGGAGATCGCTGCCGACATCGTGAAAAACAAAGATGCCAAGATCATCCTCATCGCGGGACCTTCATCAAGCGGGAAGACGACCTTTGCCAAACGTCTGGGAGTTCAATTGCAGGCGTCCAAGGCAAAGCCTATCGTAATTGGTCTGGATGACTACTTTATCGATCGGGACAGGACTGCCAGAAAGGAAAACGGAGATTTCGACTTCGAGTCGATCTATGCTCTCGATCTGGAATTCCTCAATGAACAACTTACTGCTCTGCTGAACGGCGAACAGGTCGATCTGCCGAGCTATGACTTTGCCAGAGGTGTCAGACGGAAAGGCAACCGCAGCGTCAGGCTCAAACATGATAACGTAATCGTTATGGAAGGTATCCATGGCTTGAACGGCATCCTGACGCAGTCGATACCAGACAACCGAAAAGCAAAGATCTATATCAGCGCTTTGAATCAATTGAATATTGATAATCATAACCGCATCCCCACGACAGATTGCCGTTTGATCCGCAGAATTGTGCGTGATCACCAGTATCGGGGATACCGGGCGGATGAGACCATTCTTCGCTGGCCGGACGTCCGCGATGGTGAAGAAAAGAACATCTTTCCATATCAGGAAAACGCGGATTATATGTTCAACAGCAGCTTGACCTACGAACTTGGAGTCTTACGCAAACACGCATGGAAACTTCTCCTCAAGGTACCAAAGTCCTCAAGCAGCTACACTGAAGCGCAGAGGCTCCTACGTCTCCTGGCGCATGTGAACGACGTTCCGGACGCTCTGGTTCCCTATAACTCCATCATCAGG
>Ga0209099_1004447_pt1 | contig 10647 bp, 13 predicted proteins | sample AD_JPNHW2_MetaG_FD_184430 | JGI IMG/M metagenome (GOLD analysis project Ga0209099, IMG submission 184430) | Active sludge microbial communities of municipal wastewater-treating anaerobic digesters from Japan - AD_JPNHW2_MetaG (SPAdes) (version 2) | ecosystem: Engineered > Bioreactor > Anaerobic...
TCACCGCCGAAGGGATCTATGACGTGATCCACCTCGACCTCCAGATCGCAACCGAACACGTGGTCTTCGCGTTCGACCACCTCCGGGCCGGGGGATACATGGCCTGCTACACGCCATTTCTGGAGCAGATGGCAATCGTGGTGGACGCAGCGCAGGAACGGTTCCCCGAAGTCCACACCCACGAGCTGATCGAGCGGGAGATGACCCGGTCAAAGAGGGGGACCCGACCTTCGACGAGTATCAGCCACTCGGGGTATATCACGATTGCGAGGAAGTAAATTCTCTTTTTTTAGTTATCTAATCTGATCAAATCCCGACAACCAACCATTTAATCGATGGAACACGTCCACATCACTACCGTTGGTGACGACATCGCCTCCACATTCACCGCATCGTTCCGGGACTATCCCGGCATCACCCGGACGTACGTCTTTTCCGACAATACCCTCTATTTCAGACACGCGGATCCCGAAATTGAAAGGGCAAGTTTTGCCACCAGCACGCTGGTCAGGACCTAGACCGTGCTGGAATCGCTCTGGGAAAAAACGAAAGGACCGGAAAAGATCCGGAAAAATATTTTCGGGCCGAAAAAGAAGTGTAAGTTAACCAGCCGATTATCGGATAATTATCCGATAATCGGATGTACAACCGACAATGTTTTTTTAGTTCCGACGTGAATTTTCAGGAGATCCCGGATTTTAAGAAAAAAACCCGGATCGCCCGGGCCGACAAAATTTTTTGGCCGCAAAAAAAATCCGGAATTTATTTTTCGGGCCGGAAAAAAGTATCCGGATCCGGCCGGCCCGGGTCTGGTAACGTTCCCAAAAAGAGAGAAACCTGCCCCCCGGAAAGCGTGGAGGACACGAAAGGAGCGCCATAGTACCGACCCGAGCACCACCCTTGTGAGAAAATTCCCGCCCGAAATTTTCCAACTTCCCGCGCTTTATACCACACCCGGGTCAAGGATTGGATCAGCAAAAAAAAGAGGAAGTATCATGACCGAACCCAGCTTCACAACCCCCACACAAGGACACGCACCGGCAAAAATGAAGATCCCCCTCGCAGTTCACCTGGCAGGCATCCTGCTCCTCGTCGCTGTTACCGCCACCACCGGTCCGCTCGCCGCGTTCTTTGTATAAGATCCCGTTCGTGCGCTGTCGTCCGGGAAACCCCGCCCGCGAGCGATGGCCCCCCGATCCTTTTTTGCACCCCTCACTCTGCTCGGGAAAAGAGGATTACAGGAAAACAAGCGGGTTTAACTCGCAGGCCGGGGAGGAATGCGTCTTGATCCTTCGGATAACGGCCAGCTCGTTTTTCAGCCCGAGTTCCCGGGCATAGGCCTCTGCCTGCTCCAGTTTCCCCGCGGTATCGGCGTACTTGTCCGGGAACTCTTCAGCCATCGTATGGTAGAGCAGCGCCTCGGAGAGGAAACACTGGACCATCCCCCACTTTGAACCGATCTGGCAGGAGATATCAAACGCGTTTGCATATTTCGCGGCGATATCCCCGGGCAGCGGCCTGTTGAACTTCCGGGAGGCCACCCGGGCAAGTTCGCATTCGCCGATCAACGCATAGGCAAACCGGCTGATGATCCTGATACGCTGGGCGGCGGTCTTTGCCTCCTCGTACAGGCTGGCGGCATCTCTTAAGTAACGGTCAACAGCCGCTGCATCAGCGGCGGCAACCGCACAGGCCCGTTCCAGCTCCGCCCGCTCCGGCAGCAGCAGTGCCCGCCCCCGGAACATATCGTTCTGGTAGATGGCGTCCGCGGCCGCGTAGCATTCCCGGGCCTTGTCGTACTGCCCGTTGATCCGGTGGAGCGTCCCCGTCCTGCGCAGGATATCCCCTTTGAGTTCGTCCACATCAGGGTTGGTGTGATCCGGATCCGCCTTTGCGGTAAGTTCGAGCGCTCGGGCAAACCGGGCCGGGGCAAGCGCGGGGGCGATATCCCCACAGATCAACTCTATTTCCCCGGCGCCAAACAGGTTCTTTCCTTGTACAAACGGGCCGGCACCGGTCTCGCGGGAATCGGCAAGGAATACATCCTTTGCCCCGGCGAGGTTATTAAGGTGCAGGAGAATGCTGCCCCGCGTGATCCGTGCCTCGCCAAGGATCGCAGGTAAGGAAAGTCCCCGTTCTGTGGCAAGCCCGACGCCCCAGTCAAAGACCCCCGACGACGCCTCGTACAGGTCGAGCGTCTGGAAGAACTGCGCATACCAGAAGAAGAACCTGACCTCGTGCTCCTCGGGAGGGGCTGTTGCGACAAACCTGAGGAAATCCCGGGCGAGCGACCCGTCAATATCGCTCGCGGGGACCGCACCGGTAAATATCGCGTCATAGATACCTTCAAGGTAATCTCCGATTGCGTTGGGATTTCCCAGCCGTTCGCGGAACGCCCGGTACGCCGCTTCCACCTCGTGGCTCCGCTCGGTCCGCTCGCCGATTGCAGATATTACGCGGGGCTGGACGGTATCGGGTTTCCCGCCCGGGGTCTCCCGGGAGATCTCGCCAAGCAGGATCCGCAGGTCAAGGAGGCCCCCGGATGGGTTCTCCCTGCACCGGATCAGGATATAGCGGTTGAACAGCCACGACCGGCGGATGAAATAATAGGGGTTGGTCCGCTCGTTCCCGGCCCGGGCGATGATCCCCCGGCCGATCAGTATCTCAAGGCGTTTCCTGAGCGCGGATTCGGAGATCGTGCGCTCCTTTGCGACATCCTTTGGCTCTGCCGGCCTTGAAGCGTTGACACTGGAGAGGATCTGGCGGATCTTCAGGGGACCGTCGTACAATGCCCGCAGCGTCTCCCTCCCGGGCTGGGAGAGATCCGGTTCTTCATCGACAATTTTTCCAAATACGGCCCGGTCGGGATACATCTCTCATGGTAACTACAATGGTCTGCCGCTTATAGGTTCCGGAATTGTTCAGGCAATACAGCCAGATCCGTGAGAAACCGCAAGGGATGACTGGAAAAGAACAGCGGGTTTTTTTCCAACTTCCCGTGCTTTATATACAGACCGGTGCAACCAATGGATCAGGCCTGCAGGAATGCAGGTAACGCATCAGGAATCACCGGACCCCCGCATGACACCCGGGGGCTCACACCTCATAAGAACGATCCACCCTCTCTAGAAAAAAAAGGGCAGCCTGAAAAGAAGAGAAGGAAAACAACTCCCTGTGCCTTCTCTTCCGGGCTTTTAAGCCCCGACAATTGCGGCGTAATCCCATGGAACGAGGAAGAATCCGGAAAAACTCTTCCCTCTAAAAAAAGGCCTCCTCCAAAGCCCCGTACCCGGTAAACGGCGCCTCGTTCCACAAAAACGCCCGAAAAAAGATCGTTCCAGGAAGCCCGGCAACCTTCCCGCCCCGTGCAAGCATCCCGGACATCAGCACATCTGACACCGCTGCCACTTCATCCCGGCCAATTACCGGGCGCACAACCGGTATCTGCATGCCCGGACCCTCCCGTAAAAACCGGGTATTTTGGTTTTTAACCCCGGGTAATTATCGGATACTGTTATTCCTGTCAGGAATCCCGGGTGTACTGCTTCCGGACTGGCCTCCAGCCCAATACCTGCAAGGAGAGTGGATAGGTACATTATGTTTTAAAAGATACATATTCCATATCAAACGCGCCGGGAGGAGTTGCCACGCATCACATCATATCTATCGGGGATTTTGACCGCAGCGCAATCGATCGTCTGCTGGATCATGCACAACAGATCGAGAAAAAGAAATATTCCAAAAACGCCCTTGACGGCAAAATCCTTGCCGTCCTCTTTTTTGAACCAAGTACCCGTACACGGATGTCCTTTGAGTCTGCGATGGCGCGCCTCGGCGGCTCCTCGATATCGGTGAGCAGTGTCGAGGCCTGCTCAATTGCAAAGGGCGAGACGCTTGCCGACACGATCCGGGTGGTGAGCGGGTACGCGGATGCGATTGTTATCCGCCACCCCAAGGAGGGCGCAGCCCGGCTTGCAGCGGAATTCGCGAAGGTGCCGGTTATAAACGCCGGGGACGGCGCCGGCCAGCACCCGTCACAGACGCTTCTTGACCTCTACACCATCAGGCAGTCGATGCCGATCGATAGGATTGATGTGGCGCTGATAGGAGACCTGCGGTACGGGAGGACTGCCCACTCGCTTGCCTCCGCACTCTCCCTCTACGGGGTCCGGCTTCACACGATCTCGCCCCCCGGTCTCGAACTGCCACCCACCCTTGCCGCCGGCCTTGCGGAAAAAGGCATGGAGATTATTATGCACACGGATATTGACGAGGTGATAAACGATGTGGATGTTCTCTATGTCACGAGGATCCAGCGGGAACGGTTCCCGGACTCGACCTCGTACTTCAATGTCGCCTCCAGTTACCGGATCACCCCGGAACTCCTTACCGGGGCAAAAAAGCACCTGATCGTCCTGCACCCTCTCCCGAGGGTGGACGAGATCGACCCCCGGCTTGATGCCTCGCCCCATGCCCGGTACTTCGAGCAGTCGAAAAACGGGGTGCCCGTGAGAATGGCGATGCTCCTGGACGTGATGGGATGAGACACATCGTACCCGCAGAAACGAGCGATGACGAAGGGGAGGGACTCCTTGTACGGAGGATCAAAAACGGCACCGTGATCGACCATATCGATGGGGGCGAAGCGCTCAACGTGATAAAGATCCTCGGGATCGTTGGGGCGACACCGGAAGCGCTCTCGATCGCAACCAATGTCCCAAGCAAGAACATGGGCAAAAAAGACATTGTCAAGATCTCCAACCGGGAACTCTCGAAAGAAGAGGTCGACCGGATCGCGCTTATCTCCCCCCGTGCAACCATCAATATCATCAGGAACTTCAAGGTCTGCGAAAAGCAGGGGGTCGAGATCCCGACTCTGATTGTCGGGAGCGTGCGGTGCCCGAACCCCGGCTGCATCACCCGCACGAACGAACCGATCAAAAGCAGGTTTGAGGTTTTGCCGGAGGGAAAAGGCCTGCGCTGCCTTTACTGCGATTCGGTCATCACAAAAGATCTGACCAGTTACATCATATGACGGGATACCCGGACAGGACAGCCCACTCCGGATACATCCTTTTTTCCCCGTATTTTATTATCCGGATTTTGCTGGGGGGATCAGGTGGCCGTGGACGTCGATCTCGCCGCGCCATATACGGGTAGACGAGATCCAGCGGCCATCCTCGGCAAGCACGCAGGTAATCTGGTGGATGTCCACCTTGCGTAATTTTTTCTCTCGCCGCATCCGGTTGATCTCGACAGCGACCGGAAGCGTCTCTTCAGAGACGACAATCGCGTCGAAATCCGCATCGAGCGCCGAACCGAACCGGTCGCTGAGCGACTCGACCTCCCAGTGCGTCGCATACTTGTTCCCTGCGGCTTTTGTAGTGATGCTTTCAGCAATAAACTTCTCAAGGTCGGCTTTACGCTCGGCAAACGGGTGAATCGGATGAGTCTTCCTGCTCGCAAATGCGTCAGTGGTCAGCCCGATCACGACCTGCCCTTCAGGCCCGGCGAGCGCAAACGACCGGGTCAGGAGCCGTTTGTGGCCGTCGTGAAGCGGGTCAAAGGTGCCCCCTACCATAACCTTCATACTGTCTGTACGTTAAGTTCCTATGATAATATGGGTATGGATGGGAAGATCACTGGCACACCGCTGTTCGCTGCACCCAATGTAACGGTGGTGGGAAACGTCACCTTTGGAAAAGATGTGGGCATCTGGTTTGGCGCGGTCATCCGGGCTGACAAGGACCGGATCGTCATCGGCGACCGGTCCAATGTCCAGGACAACTGCGTCGTCCACACAAGCAAGGGTTTTCCCACCGTGCTCGGGAACGATGTGTCTGTGGGGCACGGGGCAATCCTCCACGGCTGCACCATCGGCGACCGGGTGCTGGTCGGGATGGGCGCGATCGTGTTAAACGGCGCACGGGTGGGGGAGGATTCCCTGATCGGCGCAGGAGCGGTCGTTACTGAAGGCATGCAGGTCCCGTCCGGATCGGTCGTGATCGGGATCCCGGGGAGGGTGCTCAAAGAGACCACCCCGGCCCAGCGTGCACACATTCTTGAAAATGCGCAGTCTTATGTCAGGCTCGCCGGGGAATATGTCCATGGGTGACGTTGTCGTCATAGGAGCCGGGATCAGCGGTATCCAGGCAGCGCTCGATCTCGCAAACCTCGGTGTCATCGTACACCTGATCGAGAGGGAGCCCACCATCGGCGGCCACATGGCGCAGCTCGACAAGACGTTTCCGACAAACGACTGCTCCATGTGCATCCTCTCGCCGAAAATGGTGGATGTGCAAAGGCATGCAAATATCCGGGTTCATACCCTTTCAGAAGTGGAAAAAGTTGAAGGTGAAGCCGGGCATTTCCAGGTCACCATCCGCGAGCACCCGCGCTACATCGACATGGATACCTGCACCGGCTGCGGCGATTGTATCGGGATTTGCCCGGTGGAGGTTTACAACCGGTTCGATGCAGGAGTGGGCGTCCGTAAGGCAATCTACAAGCCCTACCCGCAGGCTGTTCCCGACCGGGTGGTGAAGGACAAGGAGCACTGTATCGAATGCGGGCTCTGCTACGATATCTGCGGGCCTCAGGCGATCCTGCACGAAGATACTGAAAAGGAGATCGAAATCGAGGCCGCAAGTATTGTCGTCACTACCGGGTACGAGGTCTTCGATGCCCGGAAAAAGTCCCCGCTCGGGTACCTGCAATTCCCCGATGTGATTACCAGCCTCGAACTGGAGCGGATGATCAACGCAAGCGGCCCGACCGGCGGGAAGATCCGGCGCTTAAGTGACGGGACTGAGCCAAAAAGCATTGTGTTTATCCAGTGCGTGGGTTCACGGGACATACCCCTTAAGCGGCCGTACTGCTCCTGCGTCTGCTGTATGCAGGCGATGAAGAACGCGATGCTCATCAAAGAAAAGCACCCGGAGATTGACGTGACCATCTTTTACATGGACGTCCGCGCCTACGGGAAGGGTTACGAGGAGTACTATGAGCGGGCAAAGGGTGTCGGTGTCCGGTTCGTGCGGGGGTTGCCCTCCAATGTGCTTGCCGACAAAAACAGCAACAGCCTGATGTTCCAGGTAGAGAACACTGAGAACGGGGAGATACAGATCCTTCACCCGGGCCTTGTCGTGCTCTCGGTTGGCATTCAGCCGACGGATGCGACAGCAGCACTCGCGGAAAAACTTGGCCTCCCTCTCGAAGAGACCGGGTTTATCCGGTCGGTGCACGATGCGATGGATACGGTGGGCACCATGAGGCCGGGTATCTTTGTCGCCGGCACCGCGATTGCACCTAAAGATATTCCCGACAGCGTGGCCTCAGGGGAATCGGCGGCGATACGGGCGTTTATCGAGAGGAAAAAAGCAGCGGCAACAAGGGCGCGATCCCGGTGAGGGAGACCGCCACGCTCTGGTGGGACGATGCACTCCCGGGGATCCGGTTCATCGACCAGACACTGCTTCCCACGCAGTATGTTATTGCAGAATGTATCACGGTCGACCGGCTGATCACCGCAATCAAACGGCTGGAGATCCGGGGAGCACCGGCGCTCGGGGTTGCCGGGGGCTACGGGGTCGCCCTTGCTGCGATTACCTGTACCGGTTCATCTCCTGACGCGTTTGTCCGGGAGGTACGACACGAGGCGGGGCGCATCCGTGAGAGCCGTCCGACCGCAGTTAACCTCAGTTGGGGGGTCGACCGGGTGCTTGCACGAGTACTCGCCGCTCCCGGTGCGGCATCCGCACAAAAAGCCGCTCTTGACGAAGCAAAGGCAATCGCCGTGGAAGATACCCGCTGCTGCCATGCCATTGGCGATTATGGCGCCGCACTCCTCCCTGACCAGTGTACCGTGCTCACGCACTGCAACGCGGGAGCACTCGCCTGCTCCTCGTGGGGTACGGCACTTGGCGTTGTCCGGTCTGCGATCGCTGCCGGGAAACACGTGACGGTGATCTCCTGTGAGACCCGGCCGCTCCTCCAGGGTGCCAGGCTCACCGCATGGGAGCTCGCACGTGACGGGATCGATGTCACAGTCATCACTGACTCAACCGCCGCTCACATCATGCGCACCGGGACGATCGATGCCGTGATTGTCGGGGCGGACCGGATCACCGGTGATGCGGTCTTTAACAAGATCGGCACCTACATGCATGCCGTCTGTGCCCGCCACCACGGCATTCCCTTCTACGTTGCTGCCCCGCTCTCCACGTTCGATGCAACCCGGATGGAACGAGAGGTAACCATCGAGGAGCGGGGGCGCGAGGAACTCGCAGTCGTAGGAAACCGGACCCTCATCCCTGATGGCGTACCGGTGAAGAACTACGCCTTCGATGCGACACCCATGGAACTTGTCAGCGCAATTATCACCGAAAAGGGTGTCATCCGGCCGCCCGTGGATATCGGCGCACTCTTATCTGAAAACAACGCCTACTAATCTCTCACAAGAAGGATCTGCCTGCAATGGAATTCGATCTCGGCCCCTGGCACAGCGCTGTGTATATCATAGGCGAAGCGACCGTCTTTTTTATCCTCGCAGCACTCCTGATATCATTTGTCCTTGTCGTCATCTCCATTTACTCGATAAAAAAAGGACGGTTGTATTTTCCCCGGCTCATCAAGGCGGGTATCGTCTTTTTGGAAGGGTTCATGAAAGGGTTCTTCCGGCTCCTCGGCCTCGAAGACAAAGAGATGCTCACGTTTCTTATCAAGATCCACAACACGATGAATGCCAGTGCATTCTCCCAGGTTCCCCTGGCCGAACGTGCGGTCTTCTTCCCCCAGTGTCTGAGAAATGCAAAGTGCCCGGCCCACCTCACCCCGGAGGGTCTCAAATGCGTGAACTGCGGGCAGTGCACGGTGGGGGAGTCCCGGCTCTCCTTAGAAAAACTGGGATACCGGGTCTTCATCATACCGGGATCCTCGTTTATCAAACGGATGGTTAAAAAATACCACCCGAAGGCAATCATCGGCGTCGGCTGCCTGACCGAGGTAAAAGAAGGGATCGACATGGCCGACAAGATCGGCCTTGTCGCGATGGGAGTCGTGACCCTAAAGGAAGGGTGCGTGGAAACGCTGGTCAACTGGCAGGATATTTACGAGGTGGCGGTGCTGGGACTCGACCCGGCCTCAGTTCCCGATGACCTTCATGCTCTTACCGGTTAACTTCCCGCTCTTTATTTTGCCGTGAACGATGATCGTATCGCTGCTCGTTACATCGCCGACATGGACATCGGGCCTTATCGTGACCTTCCCGCCGGCCTGTACCGAATAGACCACGCAGTGATCGAGGAGGGTGACATCCCCGGTTGCAACGAGCGGCCCCTTGACCCGGGCATGGCTTCCGATGATCGCGCTTCCGCATCCCACATCAAGGGCCACACTTGACTTCAGCCCCAGTTCAAGCCTTCCGGTCACGACAAGCCGTCCCCAGAAATGGGTCCGGGCGGGCACGATAAAATCGCCATCGATCCTGACATTGCCTTCGTAATAGGACCCTTTCGGGGCATAATACGTGCTGCCTTTTCTGATGACGTTTGCCATGTGTGTATCAAGGTAGATGAGGCATGACCTTGTGCATAAAGGTTGTTGTCGCCCGGGGGAACGGCACTTCACAGGTACACTGCGGACAGCGTGAATACGACAAGGGAGGCAAACATCCCGATCTTGAGAAGGTTTGTCGATCCGGCCGCTTTGAGCCGGGCGGGATCGGTGCAGCCGAGCGCCCTGACTGCGGCCACGAGGATGACGATGTCGACGAGGGCGATGCCAAGAAGGTACCACGCCCCCCACCAGAACCAGGGCAGCATACTTGCCGCAACGGCCGCGACCGTAAAGATGAATGCAATAAGTGCGGTTTTTCGTACGCCGATCCGGATGGGCAGGGTATCGGCTCCCCCGGCGCGATCCCCTTCAATGTCCTCGGCATCTTTTAAGAGTTCCCGGGCGAGCATCGCAAGGAACGTAATGACAACAAGGGGCAGCATGTCCACCAGCCGGTCCCCGCCGGCAAGCGCCCCGCCAAAGAGGAAGATGCTTGCCGCAAGATACGAGACCGCCACATTCCCGAAAAACGGCGTGCTCTTGAGCCGGGCCGCATAGGCGACAAGGAGTACGGCATTAAAGAGGGCAATTACCAGGCAGAGCGGAGATGTAAACCCGCTCAGGAGAATGCCAAGGAAAAACAGGACTCCCGCATACACCAGTGCGGCGTTCCGGCTCACGGTGCCGGACGGAATGGGACGCTCGGGGCGGTTGATCGCATCAATCTCCGCATCGAAGTAATCGTTGATCACATTCCCGGCTGCGGTAATGAGGGTGACAACGGCCATGAGCAGGATAACACCGGGCACGAGCGTACCGGTGGCAATAAGGTACGCGACGACTGCCGCAAGCCCGGCGACAAACGAGTTTGCCGGGCGGGTAATGGTGAAAAATCCTGCGAGGCCCATACGTTAGGGATCACGTATCTGGCCGTTTGGTAATTAACCTGCCCTAAAAATGTCCTTACGGGCGAGGGGGGATTTGAACCCCCGACCATTAGCTTAGGAGGCTAACGCTCTATCCGGACTAAGCCACTCGCCCACTGCTCATACCAATTGCAGGGGAATATGTATAAGTTTTGCGCGCTCGAAG
>Ga0209099_1004449_pt1 | contig 10643 bp, 8 predicted proteins | sample AD_JPNHW2_MetaG_FD_184430 | JGI IMG/M metagenome (GOLD analysis project Ga0209099, IMG submission 184430) | Active sludge microbial communities of municipal wastewater-treating anaerobic digesters from Japan - AD_JPNHW2_MetaG (SPAdes) (version 2) | ecosystem: Engineered > Bioreactor > Anaerobic >...
ACCGGGATTAGGATGTTATTCGCATGTTGACGGGTACGTGTACAACGCGGGAAATACCGCAATCCCGGATGTGCGGCTGAATTTCAACCTGATAAACAGTAAGACAACCACGATCCGGGATTCACGTCTGGTCTATATCGGGCAGGTTGCACCGGGAGAAACCCGGTCCTATGAAACAATCCTTGACGGCGAATGCACGCAGGACTATCGGGTTGAACCCACATTTTTATAATAGGGAAACTGGCCGGGAAAAATTCCGGCAGTATTTTTTATCGGGGGGGTATTTCAGGTAAAAATCCCCGGATACTATGCCCGGTGTTCCAACGGGTCCGCGACACCTGCCAGTCCGAATGCCTCGCGCCGCTCGGTGCATGCCCCGCACTTCCCGCAGGGGCGGTCTTCTCCCTTGTAGCATGACCACGTCTCCGCGTAATCCACGTTAAGGGTCAGTCCCTTTTTGACAATATCTCCCTTACTGATCATCAGGTAGGGTGCATGGAGGGTCACATCGTTCCAGTCGCAGAGATGCAGGGCAGTTGCCATAGCGCTTACAAACGCCGGCCGGCAGTCCGGGTAGATCGCATGATCCCCGGCATGGGCTGCATAAAAAAGATCCTTTGACCCGATACCAATAGTATACGACGCGGCAAGGCTTAAGAAAACCATGTTCCGGTTCGGGACGACCGTCTGCTTCATCATCTCTTCTGCATAATTGCCCTCGGGCACGTCCCACTGTGCCCGGGTCAGGCTTGACGGGGCAAGGTTGTTTAAGACTGAAACGTCGACGATTTTGTGAAGAATCCGAAGTTTTTTGCAGATATTTTCTGCGCACCGGATCTCTTTATTGTGTTTTTGGCAGTAATCGAACGTGATCGCACTGACCTCGTATTCTTCGTGGATCAGATCGTAGAGGAGGGTGGTACTGTCCGTCCCACCGGAAAAAATGAGCACCGCTTTCATAGAGCTATCATCGCACGGTTAACGGTATCTTCAGGTTCCTATATCAAAGGAACACCGGATGATTCTCCCGGGGAGGATACCGGGAGCCGGACTGGGCATTATTAAAAAAATGGATCCAGGCTGCCGGTGTACCAGGGAGATACACCGGTATTCCTGTAAACTGATATGGGGCATTACATGAGTGGACAATGAGTGATGGTTACATGGGTTTTTTTGGTGGAGGGAATCGCGCCGTCCCAATGGATGTGGTGCTGGATCCCCTAAGGGACCTCCTTTCCCTGATTTTCGGGAAGTGCCGGCATGTCATCCACGTAATGACGGGATCCACTCCCGGACTCTTCTCGATCAAAGGGTGGAATCAAGATCGTCGAGCAGTTTCTTAATATCGATCCAGATGATCAGTTCGTTGATCTCCTTGTCCTTGACCTTGATTTTGCGCTTGATAATCCCGATGATCGCTGTATCCTCGTGGCTGATCGACGCGGACGTGTGATCGACCTGGTTTCCCTCGAATGTGGAAACCGAGGTCACGTCGTCAACAAGGATCCCGATCTTGGATTTGGTGATCTTGTCATCAAGGACGATGATCCGTGAAGCCTCAAGCGATTTTGTGCTGGCTTCGGTGATGTTCAACCGGTGTTTAAGATCGATGATCATCGTGATCTCGCCACGCAAGTCGATAATCCCGCGGACGTAGGGCTGGACATTGGGAAGTTTTGTGATCGTTGTATATTCGACCACTTCCTTGACTTCAAACAGGTCGATGGCGAAATGCTCGTTCCCGAGCACAAACTCCACGACCTGTATCGTGCCCAGATCATTCTGGGCGGCAGCGGGGTTCTTTGCCGTTGCAACAGGTTCGCTTGCCTTTGCAGTCATGGGCGCCAAACCTCCGTTATTCCACCTTGAATCGGCGGTTTGCTTCTGTGGCCTCGACTGCAATATCGTTGACATTCTGTATCATTCTTGTGATCTCGTCAAGCGCTGCGGCTGACTCCTCTGTCGCTGCTGCTGCATCGCCAGCCTCTTTTGCGGTCCGTTCGATAAGACTCCCGACCTCGTGAACGCTTGCGGTGATCTCCTCGGTTGTTGCTGCCTGCTCTTCTGTTGCTGCGGCAACTTCGGAAGCGCTGTTTGAAACGGTCTCAACCGCAACCTGGATCTTCTTGAATGCTTCGACCGCATCGGCAGAGGCAATGACACCTTTGCTGACCAGTTCCTTTGAGGCCTCCATGGCTTCGGTCGCCTTCTTGGTAGCCGCATTGAGCTGGGTGATCATCTCCTCGATCCTCTCGGCACTGGAGCGTGATTCCTGGGCAAGGGACTTGACCTCGGATGCAACAACCGCAAAGCCCCTGCCGTGTTCGCCGGCTCGTGCTGCCTCGATTGCTGCATTCAGGGCAAGCAGGTTGGTCTGGTTGGCAAGATCGCGGATGAGCACGATAATCTTGCTGATGTCGGCCATCTGTTTTCCAATCTCTGTGACGATAGCATGGACATTGTTCGATGAAGCAGTGATCGCGGTCATATCTTTGTTGACCGTATCTGCGAGGATGGCACCCGACTTTGCGGAATCGTTTGCGCTCTTTGCCTGGGTGGATACACTCTCCATGCTCGATGTAATTTCCTCAACGGCTGCGCTCATGTCCTGCATGGCTTTTGACATCTGGTCGACGCCTTCGGCAGCTTTCTGCGCATTCTCGCTGACGCCCCCGGCGTTCTTTGCGATCTGGTTGACACCTTTTGATGCCTCTTCGATGCTCTTGTTGGCGTTGTCGGCCGTGGTTGTGAGGTTCTGCATCTTCTTGTTGACATCGCCGATGTTCTTTTCGAGATTGATGACAATCCCGCGGACTGCATCACGCAGTTTAACGATCTGGTCGTGGGTTTCTTTGGTATCTTCATCCGGCGGGGTAATCTCGTACCGGACTGTAAGATCTCCTTCTGCCATCTTGCTGTAATTCTTACTCATCTCGGCGATTTCGTGCTCCATATACTGCCGGGTCTTTACGACACTGGTGATCTCGTTGTACGTGATATAGACCAGTTTTACTTCCCCTTTCTCGTTAAGAATGGGAATGTTTGTGCGGAGAACCACGTGCAGGCCGGAGGGGGTCTCAATCGTGCTCTCCCCGATCGTTTTGTGCCGTGCATTGATGGCTTCCGTCACCGACTCACCCGAATTTTTCAGGTACTTGAGCATCTGCTGGTCTTTGAAATCGCTGAACTTAATCGCCAGCAAACGGTCTCTGCCATAACCGGTCAGTTTGCAGAATGCTTCGTTCACCATGACAATCCTGAGGTTTGCCTCCACAATCGCTTGTGCAAGGGGATTCCTCTCAAACATTTCCGTGAAATCCTGTACTTCAACCATTTTCATCACCCAAGTCTTACGACAGTTTCTTTCCACACTTCATTCATGATCTGCCCGAGGCCTATATACATCGAGCACAGCCCGCAGAGGATACCGTCGATACCGGCAACCACCAGAATCGTGCTGTTCCCAAGGGCATTCCCTACGATCAGGAGGAAGAAGAGTATTACCAGCAGGGCAAAGAGGACCTGCATCGATTTTGCCATCCTGAACGTAATCAGGAACAATGCAAACGCAAAGAGTCCCCAGATGCCAAGGAAACAAACCATCCCCTCTTTACTGATGGCAGGACCCCATCCCCACATGGGCATGAGGAGCATAAATACCAGACAGATCCAGAAGAATCCGAACGAGGTAAACACGGTCAGCCCGAACGTGTTGTTCTTCTTCCATTCCATAATTCCCGCAATGATCTGGGCAATACCCCCGTAGAATATACCCATGGCAAAGACCACGGAACCCATTCCGAAGATACCGGCATTATGCATATTCAGGATAATCGTCGTCAGTCCGAACGCCAGCAGGCCAAGCGCCCCCGGGTTTCCCGTCGTATCAGTAATCTTAAGCTCGTTTTTGAATACCTGATCAATCTGTGCTTCCATTTTCATCACCGCATCGCTACGCTCTCGTTCATTTCATCCATACCGGTCGTAATTGCCAGTGTTTGCATGGCAAAGTACTGGTCAATTTTTTCCGAGAGGTCACCGAGGAGTCGGATATTCTTCTGGAGGCCATCGTGTTGAATGACCGTTCCCGGAGAACTCAGACCATCTTTTACTGTGTATGTCGTGTATTCCGTCACATCAATCACCTTTTTTTGATGCAATTTCAGCACGGATTTATTTGCCATGCCCTTTTGGTGCAATTTTTACTTTGGCACAAAATAGTTTATAAACACTATTAATTGCTTTGCATATAAGCATGGCAAAGGGATATTTTTTAAAGGCACATAACCGACACTGGATACAGCAGGACAGAAAGAAACATACCATGGAAGAGTATTTGGAAGAGATTTCCCGAATCAAGGAGGAACTCGAACAGCACCCGGAAGGGATGAGTATCACCGACATAGCCGGTCTGCTGCACATGAACCGGAACTCGGTAGCAAAATATATGGACATCCTGCAGATTCAGGGATCTGTTGACGGGAGAAAACGGGGAACCTCAAAGATCTATTATATCTCCCATCGCATGCCTGCAGCCTCCATAAGGAAAGTCTGCCTCCAGCCATTCATTACTCTCGATCAGGACAGCCTTGTGACAGATCATAACCAGAAATTTTCCCGGCTGACTGGCCACTCCTCAGAGCAGATCGTTGGTCAACCGTTTGAGAGGTTTCCGTTTAAGATCCTTGAAGGCGGAACAGTCCAGCAGATATTCAGGGCAGCACTTAAAGGCGTTGAGCAGCGGGTGCGAGCCAGAATCGTTTTTAACGGAGAAGACCGCCCGGTCTCCCTGTTCCTGATACCGCTGGTCTATTGCACCGGCAAGCCCGGGGTAGCAGTTATCGTGGACGATGAAAACATAACATCCGGGGGCAGTACATCTTCGGATGCAATCCTCCCAGAATTCTACACGCTCCTTGACAAACAGATGGAGTATGTTGTAAAGTATACCCCGGAGGGAATTATCCAGTATGTTAATGAACCCTATTGCCAGGCAATGGCACGATCACGAGAGGATCTCATCGGTCGACCCTTCAAGCACCTTATCCTGGCAGAAGATTCAGAGCGGGTTCGTGTGAACCGGTCCCGGTTAAGCCTGCAGTACCCGGCTGGTATGATTGAATTCCGGGCGATCATGGCTAATGGAGAGGCACGATGGCAGCGATGGTGGGATCACGCCCTGTTCGATAATCATGGACAGCTGACCGGATATTTTTCCTGCGGGCTCGACATCACGGAAGATGTCCGTGTCCATGCAAAACTAAAAAAATCGCAGGAAATACTTGAAGAAACCATTGTAACCCGCACAAATGAATTCCGTGAAATTAACCGACAATTGTACGAGGAGATGGCAAACCGGGAAAAAATGGAACAACAACTGCTCCTGACCCAGTTTACCATGGATAACGCGGCAGATATGGTGTTCTGGGTGAACCATAATGCAAGGATGGATTATGCAAACAAGGCCGCTGTTATCAGTCTGGGATACACAGCCGATGAAATACCCAATCTCACGTTAGTGGATATATTCCCTGCCCCTGTTATAGATACATGGGACGATCTCTGGGAGCACCTCAAAGGTGAGGGTACCATAACCCGCGATACGGTTATGATCAGAAAGGATGGTACGCCTATACCTGTTGAAATGGTAGTCAGGTACCTGGAATACCAGAATAACGGGTTTGCCTGCTGTCTCTGTCGGGACATTTCAGAGAGAATCCGTATGGAGCAGACACTCCGTCTGGCCAACAAAAAACTCAATGTGCTTACCAGCCTCACCCGCCATGATATCCAGAATAAGATCACGGTTCTACTGGGTTATCTGGGCAGGGCGCAGAAACAGGAGAAGGATCCGGTTATCCTTGGTTACCTTGAACGGCAGGAACATGCGGCAAAAGCCATACGGGATAAAATTACTACTACCAGGGATTTCAAAGATCTGGGTTCCAAAACCCCAGAGTGGCTGAATATCCGGCAGGTTGTTGCTGCAGCTGTCTCACAGTGCAGCGAAAGCACTGTCAGGTATTCTATCGATCTTCCGGATCTTTTTGTTTATGCGGATCACCAGATGGAACGGGTCTTTTCCCGGTTGTTCAAGAATGCGATTCAAGCTGAACATCCCCCGTCATCCATCAGGGTCTTTTCACGGGAAGAACCGGAGAGATTTGCAATTATTGTGGAATATAATGGTCCCGGCATTAAGTCCGAGGACAAAAAACGGATCTTTGAACTGGAGGGGGATGTCCCGGGCCAGAGTGGACTTTATATATTGAGTGAAATCCTGTCACTGACTGATATTACCCTTGAGGAAACCGGAGTATCTGGAAAAGAGACACGGTTCGAGATGGGGGTACCACCCGCATCATACCGTCTGATCCGGCACGGGGATTCAGAATAAATTTCTAGTATATGCCGGTTTTTAACTCTTGCCCGGACTAAATTCCTGCATAATACCATTTTAAATATAGGTACCAGCAATTTTTGAACAGCAGGATCAATGACGCGTATTCTTATTGTTGATGATGATGTGGATATTCTGGAAATCCTGCGTCTTGAATTTGAAGATGATCCGGAATGTTGTGCGGATACCGCGACGGAAGTCGTCCGGGCACTGGCATTGGTACAGGAACACACGTACGACGTCATTATCACAGACTGGAAGATGCCGGTGATGAACGGTACGGTTTTTGTCAGTACACTGCGCCAACAGGGGTGTACCTCTTATATTATCATTTACAGCGGGATGGACTTGGATCGGGAGATCAAGGAAACCCTTGATGCCGGCGCCAACTATTATATCCACCGCAGAGGAGATCCTGCCCATGAATTCGGCGAATTAAAAAAGATCTTCAAGAGGGTATCTGCTGCGCGACCAGGTAACGCAGAATAAACAGGGTATTTTTTATCTTAAAAAAAGACAAGGGATCTTTCTTCCTCATTCTGATTGATACCGTCCTTGTATTTTTTAAAGGGAATTGCCTCATGGATATGACCTGCTTCTGGATCAGAGGTAAATCCCTTTCGTTATCTCACCAGCCAAAGATCCGGGTCACATACGACAGATATGATCGTTCCTGCAGGTGCTCCTTTACCGGGGTACTTATGTCTTCGCAAACATTCAGAGCCAACAGGTTCTGTCAAATGATGACCGGTCAAAAATGATGACCATCTAAAAAGCATATCACTACAGACAACGAAAATGTATCCGGAGAGTGCTCACGATGGCTGGCCCGTACCTGAAAAGCGGCGAATCCATAATCCTGACAACGGATCGGGTACTGATCGACGATATTGAGTTTGATGTTATTCTTACCAGCCAGCGTCTTGCCCTCGTTGACAGCGGTCATACCAGCGACCAGCCGCGGGTCGTTTTGTTTGCTTCCATCCTGTCTGTAAAAGGGGGAACAACCCCGGCACGTGAGCCGTTCATCACCCTTACAGTTATCGACCCAAACGGCCTTGAAGACTCAAAAATTCTTGATCTGATCTTTTCCCAGCAGCCGTATGAAGACAGAAGCGCGGAATGTGACCTCTGGGTACAAAAACTGATCGAGCATATTGTATCCATCCGTCAGGAACCAGCCCCTGTCGGAAAACAACAGGTCTTAGTAAAATCCCCGGGTATGCATCCAACGGTTCGCCGTTTTGAAGCCCCCGAGGTGCCACGGCCCCACTCGCAGGTTGCCCAGAAGAGCAGTCGGCCATCAGAGGATCTGCTTTCCGCGTTACAGGTGTCCTCAAGGGAGACCCCGGACAATGAGATTGATGAACCCGCCGCCCCTAATGAACAAATACCTCCTGAAGATGATGAGTATTCTGTAGATGAACAGGAAACCGGACCGGAGATACCGACCCATTCCGTTGAAGATGTGGGCACCGTCTCCACCCCGATACCCATAGAGCCGGTTGATCTCACAAAAGCAGATACTTCCGGGGAGAATACTGATGTGCACGGCGAGGTCGCTCCCGTAGGGGTAAGCACCCCGGCATCTGTTCAGGACGAAGATGAGGTAAAAATTCCCAAAAACCCGTATAAGGGGGTCATCCCGACACCACCCTCTGATGAACGGGTGCCGGGAATAAGTGGTGAAGAACCGGAATCATCAGTTCCGGCCCTGCCGGACGAGGGTCCGGTTAAAGAAGAGCCGGGATTTACCGATGCTATGGGACCGGTTGAAGACGCGGAAACACTCGTTCCGATACTACCCAAAACACCTTTGCACCCGGAAACCCCCCCCGAACCGGAGATCCCAACTACTTCAGTTCAGAATGAAAGCGCAGGACTACCGATAGGTGAGCCTGACGAACTATCGGTGGATAAAGGAACCGGCGAACCGGCTCTGCCCGAAGAGACTCCCGGATTACCTGCGGGGGTTGTACCGGATCATACCGACGATGCCGCCATTCCCCGGCCCGACTCCGGGATACAGACCGGCCTCCCCGACACGGTAGTTTTTCCGGTAATCTCCGATACAGATCTCTCTGTTGCACCGGAGACACCCCCGGTAAAAACCCTTCCGGCAGTACAGGCTCCTGCCCGGCAGCCTCCCGTGTTACAGCCTGAAAAAATTCCGGTCCGGGTGACCATTGCAATTGTCCTTGTGCTTCTGGTAATCATCGGCGGAATGGCCATCCTCCTCATGTATCCGGCGGGAAATACCAAAGGGTCAGATTATCCGGTCGCAACACCTACTCTGACACTCCTGCCAATTTCAACCGCCGCACCGGTTGTGATCCCCATCGAGGGTGTATGGGTAAAGGTGATATACAACGGAACCTATTATGGAGAATACGGGAACCCGGGAGACCTTAAAGAGGTACGTGGAACAGGGGAACAGGTCTATGCGATCAAGAACGGCGATGCTCTTGTGCAGGCCTCATTCCGGAAACTGGATTATTCCGGGGACCGCATGACCGTTGAAGTCTATAATAACGGTACGATGGTCACGCAGGTCACCAAGCGCGCCCCGAGCGGAACAATTGCAATTCTTGTCGATCCAAAGACAGGAAACGCCCCGTACGTGCCGGTCACTTCTATGAGTCCCTGAAGTTTTCCGGTTATCACGTGAATCTGACTGCCTGACGTTTAGTTCTGGTTTGTACAAATTCCCGGGTGTTCCCAAAAAAGGTCGACCAATCTTTTTAGCACCCGGAAATCTTACTCACAGTCTCTTCTTCGGGAACTGCGGAATAAAAAGCGTTGCCCGGGTGCGCATCAGCCCATAAACAGACTTAGCACCCGGAACGCAATTCCTCCGATCACCGTCGCGGCGACAACTTCCACGAACGTGATCGCCAGCGATTTTTTCCAGCCGAATTCCGATGCAAGCGCAAGGATGACGGAAATGCAGGGGATGTAGATCATCGTGACGAGAGCGAGGACAATGAGCTGGACCGGTGTGAGGACCGTGGCAAAGTTGGTTGTACCGAGAAGCACAGCAAGGGTCAGGATCGTCATCTCTTTTCTCACGATCCCAAAGATGAGCGTGATTCCGACAATTGCCGGGAGTCCCAGCCACAGGACCGTGATGGGTGCAAGTGCATTGTTGATGGGGGTCAGCCACCCCGCCCAGTAAACGGCCTGGATGAGGGCACTTCCGATAATATACGCCGGGAAAACGAGCCAGATGAGCGATTTGGTGCGTGCCCATGTCTGCTTGAGCACGACAGAATACGAGGGCACATGGTAATCCGGCATCTCCATAATGAGACCCACCGATTCGCCGGGCATCACCCGGAATGCCAACCGCCCGGCAACGATAATCAGGAGGATATCGAACGCATAGAGCGCAAGCGCCCACCAGATGTTGACAAACGCGGCGACAAGGCCGAGGATCACAACCGTCCGCGCTGTGCATGGGACAAGGGTGACAAGAAATGCGGACAGCAGTTTCTGTTTGGGGGACTCCATGATCCGGCACGAGTAGCAGGCCGGCACATTGCACCCGTACCCGAGAATGATGGGGATGATTGCTTTACCGTGCAGCCCCAGTTTGTGCATGCCCCGGTCCAGCATCACCGAGATCCGGGTCAGGTACCCGGAATCCTCGATCACGGCGAGGATCAGGTAGAACGGCAGGACATACGGGATGATCAGGGTCACCCCGGCAACGAACCCTGTCCAGGCACCGTTTAAGAGAACGCTTGAAAGCGAACCGTTGATCACCGGCTCGTACTGCCCGAACTGGGAGAAGAAACCGGCGAGATAATTTGAGATCTGCGCCCCGATCAGAAAGGTCCAGACGAGAAGCCCGCCGATCACGGCAATAACCATAAGGTATCCAAAATAGGGGTGGAGCGCAATCTGGTCAATCCGGTCCGTCAGGCTCTTTTTAATCGACCCGTCTTCCGGGGACCGGACGGTAATTACTTCTGCTGCAATCCGGTCCGCGATCTGGTAACGCTCCGCGCTCATCACGACGCAGACCGGTTCCCCGTGCAGCGTCTCGATCTCTTCGGAGAGTTTTCTGGCAGCGGCAATAATGGAGGGATCCTGTGAACCGACGATGCGGGCAACCTCGGGATCCCGCTCCAGCAGTTTTATGGCGATCCAGCGGAGGGGATACGGGGTAGTCACCGCACCCATCAGGGAAACGATTTTCCCGATGCGCTCTTCAATCTCCCGGCCATAGGTAAGAACCGGC
>Ga0209099_1004450_pt1 | contig 10635 bp, 8 predicted proteins | sample AD_JPNHW2_MetaG_FD_184430 | JGI IMG/M metagenome (GOLD analysis project Ga0209099, IMG submission 184430) | Active sludge microbial communities of municipal wastewater-treating anaerobic digesters from Japan - AD_JPNHW2_MetaG (SPAdes) (version 2) | ecosystem: Engineered > Bioreactor > Anaerobic >...
GTGAAGTGGTTAAATCAATCCTTTACAAAGATGACCTCATCATGGAAATCAACGGTCAAAAAGTGGAACGCTAGAACATGAAGAAAATATCGCTATTTCTGATTCTATTAACCCTCCTTTTCAACAATTTTGGGTTTGCTCAAAGAAAGATCTCTTTTAGAGCAGAATGGCAATACCATGATGATGAGAATTTCCCTGGAATTGAGAAGTTTGTTGGAAATGTGGTCTTTACTCACGAAAACACCATCGGATATTGCGATAGCGCGTACAGCTACATCAACGAAAACTACACCATAGCCTACGGAAGTCCGGTGAGGATTTACATCAACGATACCGTGACTCTTTACGGAGATCAGGTAATGTACAATGCCAACACCAAAATGACAACCATCACCGGGAAAGTGATCCTAAAAGATAAAAGTTCTGCGTTGTACACTGATAATCTCACTTACGACATCAACAATGAGTTTGGATATTACCCTTTTTGGGGGAAAATGATTAATGTTGAAGACACATTAACCAGTAACACAGGTTATTATTACACTAATAACAAGATGGTTTTTCTAAAAGGGGATGTAAAACTAGTAAACGACTCTTATGTAATGAATTGTGATTCACTACGTTACAACACCCTCAATGAAGTGGTTTATTTCATCTCTCCTACCCACCTGGTTTCAGATGAAAACCGGATTCTGACCCATTCAGGCTGGTACGATACCCGTCAGGATTTTGCGCTGCTGGTGGATTCCGTTGAGATGATCAATAATGATCAGAAATTAACCGGTGACAGCATCTATTACGATAAAAAGAAAGAGTTTGGTATCGGTAAAAACAATATCGTTTTAACTGATACAACAAAAGGGTACGTAGTCAAAGGAAATTATGTGGAATATTCTGAAATCGGAGGTAATTCGATGGCTACCGACAGTGCTTTATTGATTATGATTGATGATGCCGATTCCCTTTTTCTTCACGCCGACACCTTAAGATTATTGTTTGATACCCTTCAAAACCCATTGGAGATTCATGCATTCAATAAAGCTAAATTTTATAGTTTCGACATGCAAGGAGCTTGCGATTCCATGGTTTATATGATCAATGACTCCACGTTAACACTGTATTACAATCCGGTTTTATGGTCAGGAGAAAATCAACTGACAGCCGATACGATTCGTTTTACCATTATCGATTCTGTTCAAACCAAGCTAGAATTGTGTAAGGCAGGTTTTATTGCCTCTTCTTTGTACGAAGAGACCGAATTTAATCAGATAAAAGGGGCTCTTATCATCGGATATATTGAGAATAACAAATTACAAAGAGTAGATGTGATCAACAATGCCGAATGCATTTATTACATTGTGGATGAGGATACTGCGCTGATTGGGATCAATGTGTCACTCACTTCTGAGATGAAATTGATTTTTACTAATAATAAAATTGAAAGGATTCATTACTATAATAAACCGGACGGGAAAATTTACGCCGATGCTGATCTGAAAAAAGAGGATCGCTTATTGCGGGATTTCAGATGGTTAAATGGTTATAGGCCTAAGGAGATCTTAGATATTTTCCATACACCGATGCCCCGGTTTAAGCAGGAGCCACAATCTGCGCCAGCTTCAAATAAAGATCAGTAAACACCAGGTTTGAGTTGCCGTTTCTTTCGATGTGATAGATAGCACTATTGCATTCCGATAAAATCTGAGCAGAATTTTTAAGATTCACCACATTCAGGAATGAAGATAACACCCTTTTTTCATCGTTAGTAGCCTTCACCATCACTTCATTTCCGGTAGAAAGCATCAAGATGTTTCGGAAACCACGAATCATATACTTGATAAAGCTTTTTTGTTCCTCACGACCTTTGGCAATAATTTCTGTAAAAATATCTTTTACTTCATTAAAATTGATTTGATCATTAGAGGCTTTATTGGCCAGTGCGACAAAGCTTTTAATTATCGTTTCAAATTGATTTAAGGTCTCTTTCAACTGAGCTCCCTCTTGCACTAAAGTTCTGGCTTGATTGTAATTTCCTTCACAGATAGAAGCAATATCTTCTGCTTTTGTCGTAGAAACACCGAAATCTTGAATCAACTGATCCACAATCGTTTGAAATTGTAACTGAGGAATTTTCACCAGTTGGGTTCTGGATAAAATGGTTGTTAAGATCTTATCCTGGTTTTCGGTTAAGAGAATGAACAAGGTTTTATTTTCCGGCTCTTCCAAAGTTTTTAACAATTTGGGAGCAGCAGCATGATACAAACGATCCGCATTCCAGATGATATAAATTTTGTGTCCCCCTTCGAATGATCGGGTACTGTTCTGATTAATGATATTGGAACAATCGCGGATATTGATGCTCGCCTGTTTATTCTCACCGTCGAGTTCTTTGAGCCAGTCTTCTATGTCAATATGATACTTATTTTTAAATACAAAATCTCTGAATTCTTGCGCAAACTGGAACGAATCGGGATCTTTTTTAACGGTTTTGGAGATGCAGTTCGGGAAAATCAAATGCAAATCCGGATGGGCTAACTTTTCAAATTTTTGACATGTTGGACAAACCCCGCAAGAATCATGTTCGCTTTTATTTTCGCATGACAAATATTGAGCATACGCCACCGCTAAGGCAAATGAATGGGATCCGGGAGCTGAGAGAAAAAGTTGGGCATGACTAATTCTATTTTCGTTTACGAGTGAAATGAGTTGATTTTTCAACTCTTGATCTACCATCACATCTTTGAATAACATAGCTTTTTTATTTTTAAGCAAAAATACAAAATAATAGTGTTCAATTTTAAAAAGCCAATCAGAAATTTAGTTTCTATTAAAATTGAAATTGAAGTTTGAGCCTAAAATTTCGACCGGGCATCGGGTAATTTTTAACAATTTGATACTGTTGATTGGTAATATTAATTATTTCCAATTTCACCCCTAATCTAAATGGGCTTGCTTTCTTTGAATTTTTAAAAGTGAACTCTTTCCCCAGGCTCATCGAATGATCGATGTATCCTGACAATAGATTCTGCGGAATATTTTGACCTGACACATATCGGGATCCGGAAATGATCGCACTGTAACTCACACTTATCCATTTAGATTGTAGAGAAACGCCTACGGAACCGGAGTGAACCGGTGTATAAGGTAATTGGTTTTTATATGTTTTAGATTCAGGATCAGTCATATCTATAGCTTTTTGAATACTATATGATCCCATCAATGCAACTTGTAGCTCTTTTTGAATCTGATAATTGGATTGCAACGTCACATCAGAGCCGTAAGTGTAAACTTTTCCGTAATTGATCATACTCCAGACAAAGAGGTTCCGCGAAGGTATTGCCACGATTTTGTCGTGAATGAGGTTGAAATACAAATCTAAAGTACCTGAAAAGCTCCACTTTTTATTTTTGGATTCGGTGTAATAGGTTGATCCTAAACTATATTGGTAGGTGTTTTCCGGTTTAAGATTTACATTCCCGATCTCCCGATAGTATAAGTCATTGAAGGTGGGCAATCTAAAAATATTTTTAAAAAATGCTCTTACATAAAACTCCTTTTTAGAATTGGGTTTGATTGAGAATCCAATGGTTGGAGACCATTTATTGTTATTGGGTGCTGATTCACCGGTTAGAACATTATTGATCACATACGTATGCAAAATATTAGCACTCCATTTCAACCATTTATAGTGCATCTCTGTAGAGAAAGAGGTGAGTGAACTCCAGCGGTTTGGGTAACTGAAACCGGGGGTATTAGCCACTAAATCGTTATAAAAAAGGTCATTTGCAATTGAAAAGTCAAATAAAGTTCCCAGATAACTGACATTATTGCTCATATACCATTCATTTTGGGTGTATCGGTTGTCCAGTTTTCCCTCTTCGTTCATGTAGGAAGGATCAAGATATCTGATATAAGAATGATTCATTTTTAAAGCATTCGAAAAGCCCCAATTTTTATTGAAGAAACGGATATATTTTGTTTGAGCAAAAACATTGGCATCCCAAAGTCGTTGATCGGATGTTGTATTGTAGTAAAGTACAGCTCCTGGCAACCCTCTTTCTGATTGATAATAAAACAGTTGTGCTTTAAAGATCTCTTTTCTCACTTTGTGACTCATCAGAAGTAAACCTTCCGCCACAACAGCCTTCACATCTGCATTGGATCGAATCTCCTGAGATGTACTATCGCTGGCTCCACCAAAAAAGAGGGTGAACGGATAATCCCCTTTTAATTGGGTATAATTTCCTTGTATAGAGCACACTGCATCCCATTTTTTAAAGATCTTCGGATTGATTCTATGGTTTATTTTCAATGCTCCATTGATCAAATCGAACGATCCCAAACTGAACAGGGCATTCATTTTTGTTTTCTCTTTTCCTGTGAAAGTGGGGTTTTCAGATACAATATTCATGACTGCCCCAAATGAGTGTTCTCTGGCGGAAGTAAAAATATAGCGACTTGGCCCGTTGGACAAGGTGATCGACTCAATAAAATCCATAGGAAGCTTACCCACATCAATCTGTCCGGTTTGACAGTCAGACAATGCAACCCCATTGTAAAGTACCCCGGTATGTTGAGAACCGAGTCCTCTGACCGAAACGGTTTTCATCCCTCCTACTCCGCCATAATCTTTCACAACAGTACCTGCAAAATGTTTGATCACATCGGAAAGTTGAAAAGAGGTGATCTGTTTCAGATTCTCCTTATCCATTTTTTGAATAGGCTGAATTGCAAATATTTGCACAGGAACAGGATCCGCTTTCACCACGAATTCGTCAATCTTTTGTTGAGGAATCGAATCAGTTTGAGCATCTAGAGATAAGGTCAAGACACATAGTAAGGAAAAGGTAATCCAAAGACGCATGACACGATTACTTTTTAATTTTATCCAACCAAAGGGGATTATTTGGACTTTCATATTGTTCCAGTTGAACAAAAAGATCATCGATAGTTGTTGCGACAATGAGTAATTTATAATGAAAATCTCTTAAGAATCCTTCTTGATGAAAATGGTTGATAAGGGCGATCAGATGGTCATAATAGCCAAAGACATTCAACACTGCGACCGGTTTATGATGAAGTCCGAGTTGAGCATCTGTGATCACTTCAAAAAACTCATCCATAGTACCGTAAGATCCGGGAAGGATTACGAAAGCATCTGAAGAACGCTCCAACATCTGTTTACGTTCACTCATGGAATCCACTAAGTACAGCTCTTGCAAGCTATTATCTACAACGGTATCATCCGAGAAGAAACTGGGGGTGATTCCAATAATTCTACCACCATGATCCCTACTGGCATGAGCAGCTGCTTTCATCAAGCCCAAAGAGGCCCCGCCGTAGTACATAGCGTACCCTTTTTCGGCACATTTTTTTCCGAATTCCTGAGCAATGGCAACATATTTAGGGTCATTTCCCTCTGAAGATCCACAAAAAAGGGCGATAGAATCCATTTTCATATCCAATGTAATTTAGTGATAATAAGCATGATGAGAGAGATCAAAATATATAATAAAATGATCACCGGGAAAGCTCCTAATTGAAAAGCAACCAACAAGATAGCTGATATTCCGATTAAGATATAACGAGCCAGGTTCTCTTTCCAGTTAAAGTTTTTAAACTTCAAAGAAAACATTGGCAAATTGGAAATCAATAACATAGAGAAAACAACTGCTGTTCCGATCACCACCCAGAAATTTCCGAAAATGGAGATTCTCTCCGCAGCAAATGGGAGAAATCCCAAAAATAGAGCATTCGCAGGGGTTGCTAATCCGATAAATGTATCCGACTGACGTTCATCGTGGTTAAATTTGGCCAGACGAACCGCAGAAAGTGCAGGAATCAGGAACACAACATATTTTAATACTTCCACATAGGAATTTTGTAGAAACGGTGATAGATTGTAAAAACAACTCTCCAACCATGCAAAAAGGATCATGGAGGGAGCCACACCAAAAGAAACCACATCCGCTAAAGAATCTAAGTCAACCCCTATTGTTGATTTTGCATGCAAAAGACGCGCTGTGAAGCCGTCAAAGAAATCAAAAACAGCCGAAAGGATAATCAATAAAGCAGCTGTTTCTATGTTCCCTCTAAGAGCCATAACGATAGATATACAACCACTGACCAGATTAAGGCAGGTAATCAAATTGGGTAGATGTTTTTTCATAGGTTGATTTTTTTGCAAAATTACACATATTTTTTGATTTCTGTTTCCTTTTAGAACCAATTAAACTACTGCTGAGCACCTGTTTTTTTTGTATCTTTGCGCTCTAAATCAAATAAATGAAACAATATATAAGATCCTTATTGTTAGTGTTTTATTTTTTATTTTGTATGGTGATTGCTGGATATTCTCAAAAATTTACGATTTCAGGAATCATCAAAGATAAAGCGAACGGGGAGAGTATTGTGGGTGCTTTTGTGATTGCTAAAGACACCACTACCCATAAAGTGATCCAGGGCAACTACACCAACACCTCCGGATTCTATTCTATAACGCTACCTAAAGGGGTCTTCGCAATTTCCGTCAATTACCTAGGCTATAAAGAGTTTACCAAAACAGTAAATCTGGCTAAAAATACCACCATCAACATTGAAATTGAAACCGAAGCGGTAAGGGCCAATGAGGTGGTTGTTACCGGAAAAAGGGTGGATCAAAACGTTTCTACGGTTCAAGTAGGAAAGATGGAGATGAAAATCGAAACCATCAAAAGTTTACCTGCTCTAATGGGCGAAGTGGATATCCTGAAATCGATACAGTTGCTCCCCGGTATTCAATCGGGAAGTGAAGGAAATTCAGGGTTCTATGTTCGTGGTGGAAATGCTGATCAGAACCTCATCTTACTAGATGATGCTCCTATTTACAATGCGGGACACCTTTTTGGTTTCTTCTCCATTTTTAATGCTGATGCTGTAAAAGGGGTAGAGATCATGAAATCGGGAATCCCCGCCAACTATGGCGGACGTCTCTCCTCCATTCTGGATGTCTACCAAAAAGAGGGAAACATGAAAAAATACGAGGTGGATGGCGGCATTGGGTTGATCTTCTCCCGTCTGACCGTTCAAGGTCCGATCAAAAAGGACAAAGCCTCCTTCATTGTATCTGCCCGCAGAACCTATATCGATTTTCTGGTTCAACCTTTCTTAAAAGACTCCTCCCCAATGAAAGGGAGTAAATTCTACTTTTATGATCTGAATGCGAAAGTAAATCTGATCATCAATGACAAACACAGGCTTTACATTGGAGGTTACTATGGTGATGACACTTATGGATTTAAATCTGGAGATCGTACCCTCAATGCCAATTTTTTATGGTCTAATGGGGCCATCTCTGCCAGATGGTCATGGATTGTATCTCCCAAAGTGTTCATCAACACATCCGCCATTTTGAGCGATTACGCCTTTGAGACTGTGATGCAACAAGAAACCACCAAGTTCTCCATCAATTCCGGAATCAGAGACTACACCATAAAATCTGAAGTCACCTATATTCCCAATCCTAAGCACAACATCAAAGCGGGCGTTCACTACATATATCACTCTTTTTACCCTACAAAATTTGAATCTGACAACAGCCAAAATGCCATTGCACTTCCAGATGCACCCCCCTATTATGCCAACGACCTCTCCTTCTACGTAACTGATCAAACCGACATCACCAAGTGGTGGTCATTAAATGCCGGTTTGCGGTTCACTATTTTCCAACATATTGGTTCATTTACCAGATATGTCGTTAATGATCAGGATTATATTGTAGATTCTATCATCTATAAAAAAGGGGAAGTGATCAAACAATATCAATATTTAGAACCCAGAATCTCTACCAGATTCACCTTGAATAAAAGCACTTCCATAAAAGCCTCTTATACCATCAACTACCAACCGCTCCATCAGATCTCGCTAGCGTCGATCACCTTACCAACAGATGTCTGGATGCCATCCACGGAGCTGATCAAACCGCAGCAGGGACACCATTTCTCTTTAGGTGTTTTTAAAAATTTTAAAAACAACGAGATTGAAACATACATTGATGGGTATTATAAAATCATGAATAACCTGGCAGAGTATAAGGATAATCTTGCATTTGCTTCATTGATGGGAAATCAGGATCAGATGTACACATTTGGAAAGGGTCGCTCGTATGGGGTAGAAGTTTTTATCCACAAAACATCAGGGCGTTTCCATGGATTTATTGGATATACCCTTTCTTTTACCGAACGACAATTCGATGATTTGAATAATGGACAATGGTTTTATGCCAAATATGATAGAAGGCACGATTTATCTATCAATTTGAACTACGAAATATATCCACAAATACTCACTGTTTCTTTAGTCTGGATTTATGCTTCCGGCAATACCATGACCATTCCGGTGGGCTACTATTTCTATAACGGCCATTTAATGACTGAGTTCAGCGAAAGAAACGCATACAGGATGCCCGCTTATCACCGAATGGACCTCTCCATCAACTGGCAGATTTTGAAAAGAAAAAATTTCGAGACCGGTATCAATTTCTCGATTTATAACGTTTATAATAGAAAAAATCCATTTTATATCTATTTCAGTACAAAAGAATATACGCCATCTGAACTCACTACCAAAGCCTACAAAGTAAGTCTTTTCCCCATCATACCAACCTTAACCTGGAACTTTAAAATCAAATAATGAAACGGTCTAATTATTTTCTATTGCTTGTTAGCCTCATGTTTTTTGTTTCTTGTGAGACCGAAATCGATGTTTCATTACCGCAATATAAAAATGAGTTGGTTGTTGAAGGCTGGATTGAACCGGGTGAGCCTGCAAAAGTGAGTCTATCTAAGAGCGTGCCTTATCTTTCCACCATCAACATGAACACTTTATATGAGGATGTGATTGTAAAAGATGCTATTGTGACCGTTCAGGATGAGCATGGTTTGATTGATACGTTAGTGTTGGTTCAGAACAACGAAGCCCCACTTTATTGGTATTACACCTCTCCTACCCTTAGAGGTGAGCTCAATACGAAATACACTTTAAAGATTGATTGGAACGGGAAAAAATACAGTTCCAATACATCTATCCCGGATACGATGGCTTTAGATTCTGTTTGGTTGGATAACTTCCAATCATTTGAATCAGACACCATCAAGAGTTTAAAAGTCAAATTTCAGGATCAGCCGGGAAGCAAGGATTATTATCTGTTTAAAGTCAAGATTGCCAACGAAATATATACCGATCGGGTATGGTTGACTTCATTTCCTATTGCATTGGATGATGTATCATTTCCCGGAGCCCCTTATACCGGTGATATCCTTAGGTTTGGAACCTCTGAATTTTACATGCCGGATAATCTGTCGCAACAAGATTCCTGGGAGTATTACCGACCCTATTATTCTGTTGGGGATACGATCTATCTTAAAGCTTCCAAAATCGACTACAACTCATTTCGCTTTTTATCGAGTGCCGGATCCACTATGTATTTCGGGGTGAATCCTTTTACAAATCCCCCTCAAATATACTCCAACATCACTTCGGAAACCGAAGACAAATGCTTAGGTGTTTGGATGGGGTGTGCTTCAACCATGCGAAAAATTATATTTTAAAAACCTATAATTAAAAAAATAAAACATTATGAACAAATTATTATCAGGAAAAACGGCAATGATTACAGGCGCCGGACGTGGAATTGGAAAACAGATCGCTTTAACATTTGCTGATCATGGTGCTAATGTAATTGTTACAGATTTAAAAGAAACAGAAAGCTCCATTGAACTCATGAATGAAATTGAGAAAAGAGGCGTTAAAGGTTTATTCTTAGCTTATGATGTTTCTAAGCTTGACCAAACTGAAACTGCTATCAAACAAGCGATTGATACTTTCGGAGTGATTGACGTTTTGGTTAACAATGCCGGAATCACCAGAGACACTCTTTTGATGAGAATGAGCGAAACCGATTGGGATATGGTGATGAATGTGAATGTTAAATCAATCTTCAACCATACCAAAGCGATCCAATCGTTTATGTTAAAACAAAGATTTGGTTCCATCATCAATATGGGATCTATCGTTGGTATTACCGGAAATGCAGGCCAAATCAACTACTCTGCTTCAAAAGCAGCAATTATTGGTCTTAGTAAATCTGTAGCTCGTGAGTTGGGTAGCAGAAACATCAGATGTAATGTAATCGCTCCCGGTTTCATTGAAACTGAAATGACCCATGTACTTTCTCAAGAAGTGAAAGATGCTTACATGAAAAACATTGCCTTAAGAAGAACCGGAAAACCTCAGGATATCGCAAATACCGCTGTATTCTTAGCTTCCGATTTGTCTGATTATATTACAGGTCAAGTGATCATTTGTGATGGTGGCATGTAATATTTTACATATTAAACGTTGGTTTCTAACAGGTACATTCATTGCAATGTACCTGTTAATACCACTGTTTTCCAATGCTCAGGCGGAAGACAACACTCCAATACGTATTGAATTTGAATCAGGGAAAGATTGGTACGAATATAACTATTTACCTATAGGAGATCATGGTGTGATTATCATTAACAGAGGGAAACTGATCCATCAGGATACCGTTTTGTGGAATTTTACCTTCTATGACACCAACTTCGTTAAGAAAAACAACATAGAGATCAAAGC
>Ga0209099_1004451_pt1 | contig 10635 bp, 10 predicted proteins | sample AD_JPNHW2_MetaG_FD_184430 | JGI IMG/M metagenome (GOLD analysis project Ga0209099, IMG submission 184430) | Active sludge microbial communities of municipal wastewater-treating anaerobic digesters from Japan - AD_JPNHW2_MetaG (SPAdes) (version 2) | ecosystem: Engineered > Bioreactor > Anaerobic...
AATTTTTTTTATCGATTTCCCGGTTTAGATTTCCTTTACCATATAGGGCCCACTTTGCTCATATCCCTGTCTCCGGTAATAAGGCCGGACGCCGATACCGCTCATGATGGCCACGCGGAGAAAACCTGCGGATTTTGCGATCTCTTCGGCACGGGAAAGAAGGACCCGCCCGAAGTTCCGGTGCTGCCACTCTTCAGACTCTGCCGCATCGACGCCCACCGGGACAAGGCTCCCGTAGACATGGAGCTCGCGGACAAGCGCGGCGCCGTGAAGTTCGGGGCGGAACTCAGAGGACGGGAACCGGAGCCGGGCAAACCCGATGAGGGAATCCCCCGCCACAGCAGAGATGAAATGTTCGGTCCCGCCGCAACACTCGTACTGGATCACCTGTATTTCAGGCTCCACATCAGAGGGGAGCCGGCCAATCTCCCGGCACCGGATGCAGCGGCAGTGCCGGCCCAGCGCTAAAAGACGGTTCTGGGCCAGCTGCCGGAAGTTGGAGTGCCGGGAACCGGCCACGATCAGCTTTGCCGGGATGTCGCGCTGTACCCGCGAGAGACGGGTGTACTCCGGAATAAGCGATTTTGCGTAGGCGATGAGATCGATAAGCTGCTCTTCATCATACGGGGCATACTTCTTTTGTTTCCAGAGTTCCTCAATCTCGGAGCCTGGGGTAACCAGTGTTGGGTATATTTTTAAAAAATCCGGCTTGAACCGGGGATCGGAAAAGATGGTCTCGAACATCTCCTTATCCGATTCAATCGTCGAATGAGGCAGGTTCGGCATCATATGGAACCCGACTTTTATCCCGGCATCACGCAGGAGCCGGTTTGCCTCCACCGTATCTGCTACTGTGCAGCCCCGCCGGTTGAACGTGAGGATCTCATCGTCCACATGCTGGACGCCCAGTTCCACTTTCGTGACCCCGAGGTCGAGCATCCGGTCGATGTGCTCTTTTTTACACCAGTCAGGGCGGGTCTCAAACGTGATCGCAACGCACCGGACATCGGCAGTCTCGTTTGCCGCCTCGACCTCTGCAACAGAAGGAACGGTTGCCGCCGGCGTGTCCATCGGATAAACGTTCATTGCCTCAATGCACCGGGCGACAAACTCATTCTGGTACTCCACGGGACGGGCAGTCATCGTCCCGCCCATCACGATCAGTTCCACTTTTTCGACCCGGTGGCCCAGCAGCTCGAACTGCCCGAGCCGGGCGTTAACCTGTGCAAACGGATCGTAGGCATGCTCCCGGGCCCGTTTTGCTGCCGGTTCCTCACCGGTGTAACTCTGAGGCGAACCAAACGGATGGTCCGGCCCCCCGGGGCAGGGCAGGCATTTACCGTGCGGGCAGGGGTACGGCGAGGTCATCACTGCAACCGGTGCCACACCCGAGAGGGTGCGGGTGGGCTTGACAAGCAGGATCCTGCGCAGGATCTCCCGCTCATCCGGCGTCGCTGCTGCTAAAATTGCTGAGTTTTTCGGAACTGCATTCAGCCGGTACTTCCGGCAGATGTCGATTTTTACAGCAACAATCCCGCTGTCACCGGGAGGCAGGGAGAGGATGCGGGAGATAATCTCCCGTAATGCCAGTGCCTCATCCATGACAGTTAATGTTCGACTGCGACCTGTTGTGTCGGAGCTGTTGCAGTCTCAGGAGAATAGTTCATCACATGCACGGGGTGATGTCCATTAATATGAGCAACGATCTCTTCGCCGAGTGTGAGAAGAGCATCCTTATGGGCTTTTTTATCCTTATGGATGTGAACCGGCGATATTTCAAGAGCATCGTAGCGTTCAGTTACTATTTCTTCGTTTGTCGTGTTCTCGTAATACTTCCTGATGTGTACCATCAGCATATGCAGATGTAGTAACTCTTCCTTTTGCACACTATCGCCTTCTCTCTGAAAAGTTATTTTTTCTGTTCTGCAGATATACCTTATTGGTGAAATTTATAAGAGAATACATTCACCCAAGGGGATTATTGGCAGGACTCGCAATTGGGGACGCTTTGGGTGCGCCCCTGGAAGGATCTCCCCAGCCTGAAGCGTGGGTGGCAAATATGCGGCCCGGAGGGCGCCATTTTCGGAATGCCGGCGAGTACACTGACGACACACTGCAGGCACTGGCGGTCGCAGAATCGCTTGTCGCGTGCGGGGGATTTAACCCGCCTGACCTTGTACAGCGGTTGCTTTCCGGGTACAAGAAGCGCCCGGAATGGTACGGTCCGACGTCTTCTGCTTTTTTGGCACTCGTGCATTCCGGCACCCCGCCGCAGCGTGCCGCATGGCTCGTGCACCGGCACCATCACGGGAGCAGGAGCAACGGGAGCGTCATGCGGGGATTTCCTCTCGGGATCTTTTATCCCGCCGATCAGGTGTACGAGATAAGTATCGCATGCTCACAGCTGACGCACTATGACATGGTCGCTGCTCACTGCTCCGCATGGCTTACCATGATGTCAGCCGATATGTGCCGGGGGGTTTCCCGGGCCCGGGCATTTGTCCATGCCCGCTCGCGGTGCAGGGACGCGGAAGTCCTTGACAAGCTCGGGAGTTACAAACGGTACCGGCCCGAACCTTCGCTTGACGCCGTACTCTGTTCCCATGCAGCACTCTCCTGTTTTATGAATGCCCGTACGTTTGAGAACGCCGTGCTCTCGGCAATTAACCTTGGGGGAGATGCGGATACCGTGGGTGCCTGCTGCGGGGCGCTTTCCGGGTCCTGCTGGGGGATCGATGAAGTACCGGAGCGGTGGAGCCGGGTAGTCGAAGGGTACGACATGCTGATCCAGATTGCCGGGTCCTTGTGGGAGAAAAGGAAGGACTACAGGTAACTGGGTACACCGCCCGACCCCTCCCCCCCTCCCGCTATCCCGGAGTACGGTTCGCATATCCATTCAGGATACTAGGGAGCGCATTTTCACGCCGGTATTGTTCCGGAATATCGGATCGCTTTTTTCACAACGGACGCAGGGATTTGTGCGACCGTTTCTAAAAAAAAGTTGTCCGACCCCCTCCATAGTGTTCCGGAAAAGACGGCATTTTTGGGGCAATTTTACGACGATAACTCCGACAAATTTTCAGGAGCTTCTGCTGGAGGGGGTCGGGCGGTGTACTGTGGCCGGTCCAGCGGGAATGCGTGCTGAAGGTATACACAGCAGGCAAGAATCCAACAGGAGAACGAAAAAAACATCTGAAGTACCTGCATGACCACACATCAAAAGGCACACCGGACGAAAAAGGAACGGGAAGAAAACAGGTAATAAAATATATTAAGCCGGCCTGATCTCGACAAGTTTGAGCGCCCGGCCCTTACTGCAGATATCTGATGCGTTACCCAGCACATCGGCAACCACGTATTTTTCGCCTTCCACCACCCCGTCCGGCCGGCAGAGCGGGTAACTCCTGCAGTCTGATTTATTGCAGGAGAATTCTATCTTTACCTTAGAATTCACTATTGCCATTGGAGCACTGATAAGCATGGTGACAGGCGCGTCCATCACTTCGACTGCAGTCACACCATTATAATGGACTGCACATTCGTGATGGGTACTCCTGATTGTGACGATCCGGTACCGGTGGCCCTTGTTTAAGTTGTTGCACGCTTTCTTGACCTTGCAGGTCTCGCACCCCGGAGATTCGCCTTCGTAGATGAATTCAGTGCCGGGTTTTGCAAGGACCGTTCCAACAAGCGTTACTTTGGTTTTTGTATCTGCCATGACAAAATTTCCTAAAATGTAGGTATACAGGATTATTCTGAATAGAGCATCTGAATAAGTTTCTCCGCCGATTCTTTGGTAATACCCATATCAAAGATTGTAAAGCGTTCCGGGCGGATAGTCTTTGCCATCAGGAGCGCTTCAACTGCAACTTCATCACTGATGCCCAGATCCGCAGGTGTCACCGGGGCACCGATAGTCTTTAAGGACTCCCGGATCCCCCGCCAGTCGCCGCCGTGAAGATACATCGAGATGATAGTCCCGATGCCGCAGCTTTCCCCGTGCAGCGCCTTCCCCGGGGCAAGCAGGTCAAGGGCATGGGAAAATTTGTGCTCCCCGCCGCTTGCCGGGCGGGACGACCCCGCAATACTCATCGCAACCCCGCTTGACACGAGGGCCTTTGTCACAAACCATGCAGACTCTTCCTGGTTTGGTTTTATAAGATCTGCATTTTTGACGAGGATCTCAGCAGTCATTTTTGAGAGCGCAATCGCGTACTCGCTCATCGGTTCGCCCTTGATCCGGTGGGCCAGTTCCCAGTCGAGGATCGCAGTATAATTGGAGATTATATCCGCACAGCCGGCTGCGAGGAGACGGTGCGGGGCGGACGCAATAATGCCGGTATCTGCGATGATGGCAAGAGGGGGATGCGCTTCAAGGGATACCGTTCCTTCACCTGTCGGCACCGAGGCCCGGGCTGATGCAATGCCGTCATGGGAAGCCGCAGTCGGGACGGAGACAAACTGCCGGTCGGTATTGTACGACACAATCTTTGCCGTATCAATCACCCGGCCCCCGCCAACCCCAATCACAAAGTCCGTGCCCTGTACCGCCTGCTCCGCTTCCCGTATGATTTTCGGGCTGATCTCTTCTGCAATGAATACTTTTACTGTACCCGTACGGGAAAGCAGATCCTGCACGGTCTTTCCTGCCCGCACCATCGTGCTTTTACCAGAGATCAGGAGCGCAGACCGTCCCAGTTTGAGGTCTTCGCAGACCGGGGGGATCTGGTTAAGGACATCGTGACCGATCACGACATCACGGGGTAACTGCATCCACTTGGACTTGTCAAAGACCTTCTCTTTAAGTAATTTTATAGTATCCGGGCTCATCGGTATAATGAATGATTAGTGATTTCATATACAAATACTACATCGATCCCGTCAAGTACGGCGAGCCCTATAATATTGTCGAGACGCTCACCTACGCCATTTTTCTTATTATTGGTGTATACTTGATATACCGCTGGTTTTCGGATTCAAAGTGGCTTTCAGAACGTGGTATAAAACTCGATTCTTCGTTTATCCTTGCCACGATTCCCTATGTAGTGCTTGGCGGCGTGCTCCGTGTCATCCAGGATGCCGGCATGGTAACCGGCGACTGGCAGTACCTGATTGTCACACCTCCGATCTATTTCCTGCTGTTCTTTTTTACGCTCGGCATGATCTTTGTCGGGGGCACACTCAGGAAAAACAACCTGATCAAAAATTTCCTGTCGTTCTACGCCATTGCCGGCTGCCTGGCAGTCTTTGTTATCTCGCTTATTCTTCTCTCATGGGGCATCGCCCACACTCAGGTCGATCTCTTCATTCTTTTTGTTATACCGCTCATGGCAATCACGGCAACCGTGCTGATCTGGGCCTGCATGCGATATGTCCTCAAGTGGGAATATGTAAACGATCCGCTCTACCTTGTACTTATCTTCGGGCAGATGCTGGACGCAAGTGCCACGAGTTATGGACTTACCTTCCACCCGGCCATTCATTACATCGAGCAGCACGTGGTCGGTTCAAACCTTATCGAAATGACCGGCACGGCATTTGTCATGTTCCCGCTCAAGCTCGTCGTTCTCTTCCCGGCTATCTATATTATGCAGCTGTATCGTAAGGAGGCAAACCCGGCTTTCTGGCACCTGGTACTGCTTGCGATGATTGTAGTCGGACTTGCACCGGGTATCCGCGACATGATCCGGATGGTACTTTATGTCTGATCCCGGTTCATCGTATAACTCTGGCCGAACCACACTCGGGAACGCGATCATCCTTGCAATTCTTCTCTTTTTTGTTGCAATGTGCGTGGGATGGATAGGAACGGTGCAAAACCCGGCGATCGGAGACGACCTGATCAAGATCTTCCAGAAAGAGGTCGCCGGCCAGATCACAGTAAGCGACCCGGTTGACATGTGCGCCAAGCTCTTTTTTAACAATCTCGAAGCCTGCATCCTGCTCTTTTTGGGAGGGGCGTCATTTGGCATTCTCACGCTTTTTATATTGAGCCTGAACGGGATCGTGATAGGAGCGGTCACCGAGATCATCAGCCACGGCCATTCGGTGATCTTTATCGCCGCTGCCCTGCTCCCCCACGGGATTTTTGAGATTCCTGCATTCCTTATCTCAGGGGCTCTCGGGTTAATCATGGCTCACTCGCTTATTGCCGAATGGTACGGGGCCGGGGATACTGCCGCTGATGCGATAGAGTTTGCACGGCTCTTTCTCCTGTACGTGCTGCCCCTTATCGCAGTAGCGGCACTTGTCGAGGCTTTTATTACGCCGGCGGTCATACAATTGGTAGCTTAAGAGGTTTTTAATGGACGAGGATGCGGGCGCCCTGCCAAAAAAGGTGGATTTTTCCGAATGGTACAATGAACTTTTGTGGCGTGCGGAGATCATGGACGTCCGCTACCCGGTAAAAGGGCTTTACGTCTGGTTCCCGTACGGGTTTGCGATCCGCAAATTTGTGTACCAGCGCCTGCACGAACTACTTGACCGGGACCACAAGGAGACGCTCTTTCCCCTGCTGATCCCCGAGCAGGAGTTCATGAAGGAGGCAGAGCACATCAAGGGCTTCGAGAATGAAGTGTACTGGGTGACTCATGGCGGCACAACACCCCTTGACGTGAAACTGGCACTCCGGCCCACGAGCGAGACGGCAATCTACCCGATGTTTGCCCTCTGGGTACGGTCCCATGCAGATCTCCCGATAAAGATCTACCAGGTTGTAAACACGTTCCGGTACGAGACAAAACAGACCCGCCCCATGATCCGTGCCCGCGAGATCACTTCGTTCATGGAATCGCATACGGTTCATGCAACGTGGGACGAAGCAGAAGCACAGGTAGAGTCCGAGATCGCGCTCACCCGCGAGTTTTACCAGAGCCTCTGCATCCCGATTATTATCTCGAAACGCCCCGACTGGGATAAGTTCCCGGGCGCGGATTATACAATCGCGGTGGACACAATCATGCCGAACGGCAAAACCCTCCAGATCGGCACCGTCCACCATCTCGGCGACCACTTCTCAAAAACATTCTCTATCCAGTACGAGGACAGGAACGGGGAGCAGAAAGTCGCATTCCAGACCTGCTATGGCATCTCGGAGCGCTGCATCGCGGCGCTGATCTCTGTTCATGGCGATGATAAGGGGCTCATCCTCCCGCCGGCAGTTGCCACGCTCCAGGCGGTCATCGTGCCGATCACGATCGGGAAACGTCATGACGATGTAATGGCCGCAGCGGAAAAACTCAAAACCGATCTCGAAGCAACCGGGTTACGGGTGAAACTGGATGCCCGGGACATGCGGCCGGGTGCGAAATATTACTGGTGGGAACTCCGGGGCGTCCCGCTCAGGCTTGAACTCGGCCCAAGAGATCTCGATGCCGGTAAAGCGATGGCGGTAAAACGGTGTGGCGGTAAAACTACCATATCGCTTGCAACGGCAGCGGAGGATGTGACAAAAGTTCTTGGTGAGATCGCACAGGATATCCGGGCAAAAGCCGGGGAGCACACAAGATCACATCTCCTGGCAGTTGATACAATGGAGACCTTAAACTCCGCACTTAATGAAGAGAAAGTTGCGGTGGTCCACTGGTGCGGGGACCGGGACTGCGGGGATGCAATCGAAGAGAAGGCAAACTCAAGCCTGCTTGGAACAGAAGTCCGGTCTGATTATATAAAAGCCTCGGACGGCCCCTGTATCATCTGCAAAAAGCCGGGGAAGGCCACCCTGGTCGGGCGGACATACTAATGCGGTATTGCCGCCCATACCACACGACCTCCCTGTTTATTTTATCCAGGTAGTTTAACGCAAGCGTCAGGTGTCAGGGTTCTGGCAATAAGGTTTACCTCTTTTTATCATCAAAAAACAGTATACCTGCGTTAAGGTTATGACAGGATACCACCCCTATTTACATACGCGTTCGCTTTACCCGGGAAAGCGATAATATCCTGCAAGAGAGGGTACATGAAATCAGCGATCAATACCGTAATCCTGTGTGCGCTCATAGTCTTATTGAGTCTGCCGGCTTCCGCCGCACTCACCATAGTAACCAGCGGTCAGCAGACCATTGCAAAAGCAGATACGGTCACACTTACAGGCACCGGTGCAGAGAATGGTTCTGTTACACTCTGGATCGTCGGGCGCAACTATTTTGACACGAAAACGGCCACACCGGACAAAAAAGGGAATTATACCTTTGTAATCAAACCCGAAGAATCCAATAAATTTTCCAGCGGGGAGTATGCCTTTTTGATCCAGGACCCCGGGGCCGACCGGAGTAACGATATCACCCCGCTGTTCTGGAGCGACGGGATACGTATTGCAGATAAGGGAAAAGTCGTCACTAATATCGGGCTGAAATCATCATTCCGGGCGGATATCAAACGGGTTGTCTTTGGTATCCTCAATGTATCGATGCGATCGGGCGTTGACGACCACATCACTCCCAATTACCTGTATGTTGAGGAACCGTACATGCGTTTTAACCGGATCAGTGAGAGCGGTTCCGGCAAATTGCCGGACCAGGTTACCGGTGAAGCGATCCTGATCACTGGTACTACGAACGTTGGAACGGAGAACCTCCTCCAGGTAGAGATCAGAAATGCGACGTCAAACGATCTCGTTACGTCACGAACCATTCCGGTTGAGGGGGGTACAAATTCAAACCAGTGGTCCTATTTACTTGATGCCCCGGGCCTGCCGGCGGGTTTGTATACAGTGACTATTGGTGAACAAAAATTCACGACATCGGCCAACGCATCTGCAATGCTTACAATTCTCGAATATCGTATGGCAGGTACAACCTCTCCGCCCCTGCAACCGGAACTGCCGGCAGCAGATACTCCCTATGGCATTATCCTGCCATTGGTCATCAGTTTTGCCGCACTTGTGATTATCGGGATTATCATACTGGTGACATTGCGGAAGTGAGACTGTACTCTTCTTTATTCACCAGTATTTCTCTAAAATTATCCACTCCCGGTTGTCCCCCCGAAGTGTGTCAAATTATTTCCTCTTATTCACACGGTATCGATCCCTTAATCCGGGGCCGGATAGGACTTATTTTCCCATCAGGGCCCGGGAGTGAACAAAAAAGGGAACAGTTTTGTCCACCACAGAACGTCTCTCTGCGATTTGTGGCTGAAATTAAAAACCGGGCGAATTTTTGGACGTTAGAGTTTCCCTTTAGCGGTGTCCTGCAGGAGGTATTTTTTAGTCGGCCGGATGAAGGTCCGGCTCACAAAGAGGCCCCCGAAATGCCACCAGAGGCCCCAATCAGGATTGGGGGCATACGGGAAAATGAGGATGGCCAGGCATCCTGGTTTTTAAGATAGCTGTACCGATTTTTGGCGTTATTGATCCAACCTGAAAGGAAGGCGAGCATTAAACACCAGAAACAGTATATCGCCAAAATATGGCGAGGATTCATCGGTTACGGGTGTGACGGGATACTACACTCCTGGAGGGCAGACCGTAAAAAAAAATCCGGCTCTGTTGAAACGCATATGAGTCCCGACTCAAGCAAACATGATGAATAGCCGTGGGCTTTTCATGGTAACTCCTCTTTTCATAGAGAGAGTCTCCCCTCCTGCGACGTTCAGTTTTACCCAAAAAGAAAATTCCTGCACTTTTATGTACAGGTAATACAGCACTATCGCAACAGGGGGATTCCAAACCGGCGGGGGGTTTAGCTAAAAAGAGCATCATAAAAGAGAGCAAATGATTGCTCCAGAGATAAAAAAATTCAATAAAAGATTCAGACTGTTTTAGCAACGGTCGCATACGTACTGGATACGCACTGATGTGTGGCGCATATCACCAACGATCTGTTTTCGTCCGCCCCGCACAAAGAGATGGTTACACTTCACGCACCGCTTCACCCGGATACGGTCGAGAATTCCCATCGGCAATTCAAGAGAGAACTCTGTTTTCGTCCACTCTTCAGGAGGCTTGTCTGCATTCTGTTCATAGCTGGAGACAAACTCCATAATCTGCGATGGCGGAACCCCAAGATCGACAAACTTCTTGAAGACAAAATAATTGAAGATCAGCCATGACATGTCGGAACGATCGAGAATCCCCTCATATTCGCCAATAGATTCTTCAAAATCTTCCAGTGAACAACCGCACAGCGGGCATTTGCCACCCACAAGCTCATCCAGAAAAACCTCTTCCTGGCAACCAGGACAGGTCGTGTGCGGGGCATGCATGCGTGATGTCATTATGATCTCCATTTTAGTTGTATAGCCTGTTTTTTTTAGAATAAGCGAGGGAAAATCATCCAAAGGGGGTTGTTTTATCAGATCATACATGTGCCGGATGGGCACTTATAGGTATCATTCTTAGCATATTTACCCCGATAATATCCTTTTGGTACAGACCTTTTTTTTTAGGATGCTTCCGGCTCCGGCGGCTCCATCACGAGCGTCCCGAAGATTGCCTTTTCCAGCACCTGCGCGACATAGCGGATGTGCATCGCCTTTTCCAGGTCCTCGTTCCGGTGGATATCTGCATAGAGCTGGAGACGCAGGAGAGCAAACCGGAACCGGTCGAGCGTCTCATCGTCGAGTTTCATGGCCTCGCGGTAGACCGGTTCCAGGAGATCGGGAAACGCCTGCGGATTTTCCAGGCAGGCAATGACC
>Ga0209099_1004454_pt1 | contig 10632 bp, 10 predicted proteins | sample AD_JPNHW2_MetaG_FD_184430 | JGI IMG/M metagenome (GOLD analysis project Ga0209099, IMG submission 184430) | Active sludge microbial communities of municipal wastewater-treating anaerobic digesters from Japan - AD_JPNHW2_MetaG (SPAdes) (version 2) | ecosystem: Engineered > Bioreactor > Anaerobic...
CCGGCGCTCCTGTCCAAGCTAGGATTCTGCCCCGATTACGATTTCCTGCCCCCGGACCTCAAGGGCCGCGAATATCTGCGCTTCGTGGCCGGCCTGCACGGGATGGACGGCGCTCGCACGGCGACCAGGGTGAACGACGTGCTGGGCATAGTCAGCATGACCAAGGACGCCGACCGGGTGATGGGCGGCTACTCCAAGGGCATGAGGCAGCGCATCAAGATCGCCGGGGCGTTGCTGCACGAGCCGCAGCTGCTTCTGCTGGACGAACCTCTAACCGGAACAGATCCACTGATCCGCAAGGAGATAATCGACCTGGTCAAGGACCTGCACAAGGTGCACGGGCATGACGTGATCGTATCCTCGCACGTGCTGCACGAGATCGAGAGGATGACCCACCAGGTGGCCCTGATATACAAGGGTCGGTCGGTGGCCAGCGGGGACATCTCCGAGATACGCCAGCTGATGAGCGACCACCCGCACAACATCGTGCTGGAGGGGCGCGGTCTAGTGCCGTTGGCGCAGGCGCTGCTCACCAAACCGTACACCTCCTCGATCGAACTGCGCGCCGACCGCCTGGGCATGTACGTCCGGGTGGACCGGCCGGAGGAGTTCTTCGATTCCCTGCCGGAACTGGTGGCGGGAACGGGATGCGAGCTGGAACGAGTGGAAAGCCTGGATGATGACCTGGAATCGGTGTTCCGGTATCTGGTGGGGTGATGAACATGTCCTTCAATTTCATCGGTCTTCGCACGGTGGCGGCCTTCTCCGCCCGCAAGCTGCTCATGAACCGGCGATGGATGACGGTCGCGCTGCTCGGGGCCCTGGTCGCCCTGGTCATGGGCTACGCGGCGACGCAGGACGGGGTCAACATGGACTCCGCCAGCGAGCTGATGGTCTTGCTGCTGCTGGCGTTCCTTCTTCCGGTGCTCTCCCTGATCTACGGGGCGTCCATGATCCGGAACGAGATGGACGACCGGAGCATCGTGCAGGTGATCACCGCGCCGCTGGACCGCAGGATATCCTATCTGGGATACTACATAGGGCTGGTGGTGGTGCTGTGCCTCCTGATCACGGTCGTGACCGTCATCGGCGGAGCGGCGTTCCTTATCTTCTCCCCGGTGAGGGATGGCGGGCTGCAGCTGATCGTCACCTTCATCGCCCTGCAATATCTGGGAGTGATGGTCTATTCCGCCCTGTTCCTGTTCCTGGGGACGCTGATGAAGCAGCCGATATACCTGGGACTGATCTACATCTTCGTCTGGGAGGGCTTCGTGGCCTCCATTCCCGGCTCCATCGGCAAGGTGACCATCCGCCATCAGCTACAGGTTATCGGCAACGAGCTCACCGATTACGGTTCCTGGACCAACGGGGACTGGGCAGTGTCCATACTGGCCCTGGTGCTGGTGACCGCGTTACTGGTGCTGGCCGGAGCCTACGTGCTCCGGCAGGAAGAGGTCTCCTGATCGGCGGCCGAGCGAGCTCCGAACGTTGAAAAAACTTTTTCACCGCCTAGGTGAACCATGGCCGGGAGGGGGTACAGGGACGGGGGGCTGGTCATCAGTTCCAAGTGCGGATACCGCGGAATGGCTTATGGAAGAGGGCGATCGACCCGTAAGATATCCGGTCCTTCGCGATCTCCAGAAGATGAGGGTCAGAGCTTTCGGCAGATCTTCCGGCGGGCCTCGAGAAAGATCATCAGAGATCCGATCACCAGGAAGGCCAGGAAGATGAGCAGGACCGCCGGGCTGTCAACGGTCATTATTCCCAGTCCCATCATGACCACCGAGACGAGAAGCCCGAGGAACACCAGCTCCCTGGTGGGGTCCGTCTCCTTCAATTCGCACGAACCTCCATGTATCCATTTGGCGACCGTCGCCGCGGTCAGGTCGGCCATGAGAGCGCCGACGAATATGACCAGAAGTCCGATGACCACCCGAATGGCGTAGTTCTCGACCAGCGTACCTCCGTCACCGAAGAGGCCGCTGTCGATCAGAACATCGATGGCGAATACGGCAGCGATGGCGAACACCAGCGCCTTGGCGATCTTGCCAGCTACTATCGAGACCTTCGAACCGGAGATGCCAACGGTCCGGTCCCGCCCGAAATGGCAGCAGACCTCCCGGACCAGCTCCCCGGCCACATAGGCTAGGATGAACCCTATTATCAGCGTCGCTATGGCGATTATGACGTTCGGTACCGTGTCCAGCAATATTCCCAACCAAGCACCGAACTCTACGGGGACGTCCGCCAAGATCAATCCTCTTCTCTTAAGTTGTCGCTCGAGCTTATAATGGTGCTTCTTCGGCACCCAGAAAAATGGGAGAAAGGATAAAAGGGGGCAGCGCCCCGTTCACGGCTTGGCCATCTTCTTGGTCATGGCGAAGGCCACCGGGACCAGCATCAACGCCATGGCGATGGCGAAGGCCCAGGAAATGTTTGCTATAATGCTCGTCACGCCCGGGAAGGTGGCGAAGATAGCGCCGGTCCCGATGATCAGGAAGATCGCGTACAGCACGAACTTGGCGTAGCCGGCGACCTCCTTGAAATCGGGGTGCTCGTCCGCGACGGACTTGATTAGGGCGTCCGTCAGCAGTATTCCCACTCCGATGATCACGAAGCCCAGGACCAGGGTGTACACCAGGGCGCCGGTGAGCAGCATCACGTTCAGAGCCAGCAGCACCACGAAGGCGATGAGGCCGATGAACAGCAGGTTCTTCAGCATCTCGGCGATGTTCTGCTTGCCCTCCGGGAACATGGGCCGCACGATGCGGCCGATGAAGGAGGACAGGAAATCAGCGAAGAACGCTCCCAGGACCAGCACCAGAACGCCCACGAACACCTTGGGCAGGTAGTTCGCCAGACCGGTGAGGTAATCCCCGAAGATCCCGCTCATGTCCAGGACCTGGATGGACAGAACGATGAAGAAGATCATGACGAAGGCCATCACCAGCATGCTGGCCAGGTTGGAGGCGTATAATCCTGACGACAGGAACGCCCGGCCGGTGGCGGTCTGGTTGAAGAACCTCTCCAGACCGACCTTCCGCACCACCATCTTGATTATCTTTCCCGCTACCCAGGCCACCAAGAGGCCTATGATCAGAACGATGATGGCCGCCAGGATGGCCGGTACCGCCAACAGGAAGTCGTCCCACATCGTGCTCAGTTCATCTACAAGGTCAACCAATTTTTCACCTTACCATCCCTTTTAATTTATATTTTATAATTAACTTTCCATCCGCGTTGAATCTGGATTATCAAAAATGATAGAATATTATCCTGAATGTTTTCATTGATCGTTCCTCATCCCCTCCCCGCCCCGTTGACGAATATGTCCGCCCAGCCTCTCAGCAGCATCTCCTCCTCGTGCGGGTCGATGGTGCCCGCCCCTATGACGTAGTTCATTAGGAAATGCAACTGCACCGTGCCGGTCCAGGAGCGGGCCGCCACGTAGGGGTCCACGTCCCGCAGACGCCCGTCCTGGATCAAGATCATCATCAGCGAGGCGACGAAGTCCACTGCCTGCTCGAAGGCCTCCAGGCCGACCTCCTCCTTCAGCTCCGGGTGCCTCCACAGCTCCCCCACCAGTATCATGAAGATGTGGCGATTTTCCTTCAGGATGTCAAGCACCAGGAGGGCGTTATGCACCAGCACCTCCTCGGCGCTGCCTTCTAAAAGGAAGTCCACCCCGACCTTGATGTGACGGATGGGGAGCATTTCCCTGGCCACCTGGCGGAAGAGGTCCTTCTTGCTGCCGAACGTACGGAAGATGGTCACCTCGTTCACTTCCGCCCTCTCAGCGATGGACCTTGTCGTCGTTCCGTCAAAACCCTTCTCCGCGAAGAGCGCGAAGGCCGCGGCCAATATCCTCTCCTTTGCGCTCTCCATCTCTTCCGGGAGAATTTCCTTCGTAACGGTCATCAATATAGCAAGTAATTACTTGCATACATATATGTACGCCTAAACCCAGGATCTACGAGCATCGAAAAAAATACTGCGATCGTCGATTTTCAACCATCAAGGAAATAAACATAATCTTTTTAATAGGGTTGCCGTTGGGAACCTAAATGGACTTCGCCGAGTATATCCGCAAGTTCGATACCCAAACCGCCAGGTACATACCAAATCGGGCGGATTGGACGCCATCGGATCACGCCGTATACGGACCATCGGACTTTTTCCGACTGGACCCCAAGGAGGCGAACGATCTCCGCTACAAGGCGGTGAAGTACCAGCTGAACCGGCATATCAAGAGCAACCGGACCTACCGCAGCTTCTGCGAGGACCTGAAGTTCGATCCCGAGTCGATAAGGTCCGCAGAGGACCTGGACAAGGTCCCGGTGGTCTCCACCGACTTCTTCAAGACCTATCCCACGGGGAAGGACTTCGCCCTCTGGTTGGCCAACGTGTACACCGGGGAGCTTCCCAAGATACACATCAAGAGCAAGGACCCTTCACCTGACGACGTCATCAGCTCCTTCAACGCCGCTGGCATGGCCGTGGCCTACAGCAGCGGCACCTCCGGGCGACACACCTTCATTCCGAGGGACAAGAAGGCCTTCCACGCCAATGAGTACGCTCTGTCCAAGGGCGCCCTGACCATGTTCTACCCCCGCTGGGGGCCGGACATGCGCAGCTTCCTGCTGATGCCCAACCCCTTCAAGACCAATCTGTTCGCGGGGAGGCTGGGCGAGGTGATGTACGAGATCATGAAGGATGTCGAGGTGGCTCTGGACCGCGAAGTGAACACCGAGACCGTTCGCCAATCCATGCTCAAGGGGGACACCCTGGTCGGCAAGATCACCAAGTTCGTGATCAGCCGCAGCACCCAGAGATCGGTGGACCGCATAGTGGACTGGATAGGGGAGAGGTCCAAGGACGGCTCCCGCATCGCCCTGGTCGGCGTTCCGTTCATGCTGCATTACGTTCTCAACGAGCTCAAGGAGAGGGGCAAGTCATACGACATCGGCGACCGGACCATGATCCTCACCGGAGGCGGTTGGAAGGCTCACGAGAACGAACGGATCCCCGAGGAGAAGTTCCGCAAGGAGATCGAGGAGCTTCTGGGCGTCCATCCGGAGCACTGCCTGGACATGTACGGCATGGTGGAAGGCAACGGCTGGATGCTGCAGTGTCCGGAGGGGCATTACTTCCACATTCCTACCAACTATCTGCACCCCATGGTGCTGGACGACGACGGCAACAACGTCGGATACGGCAAATACGGCCGCTTCGCCTTCCTGGATGGCTCCATGAACGCCTATCCCGGCTTCATAGTCACCAACGACAAGGTCAAGATGCTGGAGCACTGCCCGCACTGCGACCGTCCCGGTCCGGTGCTGGAATCCGGCATCACCCGCATAGCCGGGAATGAGGTACGGGGCTGCGGCGAGGAGATGCGAAAGATGATGGCCTCTGACGTAGGAGGGGAGTGATTTGCGCTCGCTAGGTTACATGAAGAGGCATGAGTTCCTGCCCAACACCCCTTTCATCAAGCTGCTGGCCACCGGCGTGATCTCCGTGCTCAAGACCAGCGCCTTCCACCTTTCCGAGGTCAAGAAGATGAGGGTGCGGCCGCCGGAATCGGAGCGGTATCAGCGGCGCCAACGTCCGTACGACATTCCGGAGTACCAGGAGGGCATGCGTTGCGCCTCCCGTGACGAAAAGTACCTTTCCGCCACTCTATACTGCGAGCCGTGCGACCCTCGCATCGTGGCCATGGCCCACAAGCTGGGGGCCTTCCAGGTATCCGATCTGGAGTTCGCCAAGCGCGCTCACGACCTGGCCAAGAACCAGATGATCGTGGAGTACGTTCCGTTCGACTCCGCCGGCGACACGCTGGAAAGAGGAACCGGAACCTGCTTCCATCTGGCCAACACCATGGTGGCCCTGTGCCGCGCGGCTGGAATTAAAGCAAGGTACAAGGTGTTCGCCATGAACATGATCGCCGTCTGGTACGACAAGATGCTGGGCGCGGACAGCTTCATGCAGAAGTGGTATAACTCTCTCGGTTACTTCCTCATCGAGGCCGAGGTGCAGGTGTTCATCGACGGCAAATGGATGGACGCGGTGGTCGGTCCGGACGACGGATGGCAGGCTACCATGGGCGATCCCCTGAGCAGGCTCGGGGAGACCTCCCTGGAGAACTGGTTCGAGGCCATTCCGGGAACGGTCATGCTCCGGGAGTCCATTCCTTACGGGCTGCCGATACTCGGTATGTTGATGATCACCTTGGCCCCCGGTTCCGTGGAAAGGGTGAGCTGCAACGTGCAGAAGATGTCCCGGGACGGCTACAAGCTCATCGAGGAAATGGGCGGCCCCGAGGCCTACGATGCCATGGTCAGGGCCAAGTGCGTCAAGAGGCCGATGGTCGACATAGAGAACCACTCCCAGATAGTGTTCGACTGAGGTTCTCTCCTTCCGATCCGTCCGATGGGTAGGTCGTCTGTTTTCCACCGTTCCATGTCGTTTCGTGGATAACCCCGGGGGCGACCGGACCATCGCGCCACTCCGATGAACGCCATGTTTTTATTCCGCGCTATCGCATGACCTTCCTGTCTATGGGGCTTCTAGATCGGTTCAGAAGGAAGGGCGGCTCGCGTCCTGAGGAGGAGATCAGGCGCCTGGTGCTCCAGGTGCTGGAGGTCCTGCGGGAGACCGAGGAGATAATGGACGAGCTCCCGCCCGAAATGCGTCAGGGGGCCCGCCGCTCCTTCGATGAGAGCGTCGGTGAGTCCATCGGGGACTGCCGCAAACGGCTGGAAAAGATGGACCGCAAGCTGCTGACCGGAGAGCTGAAGGACGTTCCGAGGCCGGAGCTGGTCGGGCTCAAGGAGCGCATGTCACGCTTGGATGACCATCTGATCCGTTCGTATCTAGCGGCCGTTAAGCTCACCGGCAACCGGCACAATAAAAAGGTCATCCGGGCCTCGGCCAGAAGGCGTGCCGATCAGGTCGAGGAGCTGCTGAAGGCTCTGGAAAAGGTCGTTGGCTGATCCGCTGGTCGAATAACGGTCGTCCGGCATCCCGTGGCGTCGCAAGTATCATAAGGGCGTCTTACTTCCTTTCGAGGGATATCATGCGTTTCATCTACTTCGTCGGCACCGCCGGGAGCGGAAAAAGTTCTCTCATCTACGCTTTCCAGGAATGGCTAACCCTGCAGGGACTGGACTCGGTCATCATCAACCTCGATCCGGGCGTGGAGCACATGCCCTACCAGCCGGACATCGATATCCGCGATTGGGTGCGGGTGGACGACGTAATGGAGGAGTACGGTCTGGGACCGAACGGCGCGCAGATCGTGGCCGCGGACATGATGGCGGTCAACGCCAAGGACCTTGCCGAGTCGGTGGAGAAGTTCCGCACCAACTACGTTCTGGTCGATACGCCAGGACAGATCGAGCTGTTCGCCTTCCGGCAGAGCAGCGAGGTCATCATGGATGAACTGGGAAAGGAGGATTCCTGCCTGGTGTTCCTGGCCGACCCCAATCTGTGCAAGACGCCCTCCGGCTTCGTTTCATCGGTCATGCTGGCGGCCACCGTGCACTTCCGTTTCTCCGTACCGTTCATCATCGTTCTATCCAAGAGCGACCTCTTGAAGGACGAGGAGATCGAGACCATCAGCGAATGGGCCGATTCGCCGGACGCCCTGTACGCGGCGCTAACGGACAAGATCGACACCCGCGCCGTGCTGGGCATCGAGCTGTTCAAGGCCCTGGAGTCGATCGGCGCCTACAAGAAGGTGGTCGCGGCGTCCGCCACGGAACCGTCGGGCCTGGAGGACATCTACGCCATGGTGCAGGAGTCCTTCGAGGGCGGCGAGGACCTCTCGGACGATTGATTTAAGTTCGGAGAGGCCGGTCATTACATCATGAAGACCTGGGTGGCCACCTGCCCCGACTGCGGTTCCATCGATGTGATATACGAAACGGGAATGGTCCTGGGTCAGAAGTACCGCTGCCTGAGCTGCGGTTACATGGGGTCCTTCATCCTGGAAAAGGAAATAGAAGTTGGGAAAGAGGTTTCAGGCGAACATGACGCCTGACTCGGTGCACTTGGACGTTTCGTTGTCCAGCACCTTGACGATGGCCCTCTCGAAGTCGGCCATGCTCACCGAGTCCCGGTTGTCCCGGATGGCGAACATTCCAGCCTCGGTGCATATGGACTTGATGTCCGCGCCGGTGGCCAGCTCGGTCTTGGTGGCCAGGGATTCTATGTTCAGTCCTTCGTCCACGCTCATCTTGCCGGTGTGGATGCGGAATATCTCCAGGCGGGCCTCGTAGCTCGGGACGGGCACCTCGATTATGCGGTCGAAGCGTCCCGGCCGCAGCAGCGCGTCGTCCAGGATGTCCGGGCGGTTGGTGGCGCCGATGATCTTGATGTTGTCTAACGGGTTGAAACCATCAAGTTCGGCCAGCAGCTGCATTAACGTACGCTGAACCTCGCGGTCCCCGGACGTGGCGACGTCCAGGCGCTTGGCGCCCACGGAATCCAGTTCATCGATGAAGATGATGCTGGGAGCTTTCTCGCGGGCCAGCTCGAACAGCTCCCGGACCAGCCGGGCGCCTTCCCCGATGTACTTCTGTACCAGCTCGGAACCGACGAAGCGGATGAAGGTGGCGTTGGTGTTGTTAGCGACCGCTTTAGCGATGAGCGTCTTTCCGGTGCCGGGCGGGCCTACCAATAGCACTCCCTTCGGAGGCTCTATGCCCACGCGCCGGTAGAGATCGGGACGAAGCAGGGGGTCCTCCACCGCCTCGCGGACCTCGAGTATCTGCTCGTCGAGGCCGCCTATCATGTCGTAGGTGATGGTCGGCTTGTCGATGATCTCGGCCCCGGTGACGATGGGGTCCAGGGATTGCGGGAGAACGGACATCACGGCCAGGGTCTGCTTGTTGAGAGCGACGCGGGCGCCAACGATGAGGTCCTCCGACGGAACGTACTCGGAAGTGGTAACGATGAAATCCGGGCCGGTGCTGCTCTTGACGATCACGCGGCCGTCGATGAGGATGTCCTTTATGCTGCCGATGATGAGGGGAGGGGACTTCAAACGCTCCAGCTCGGAGCGCATCCTCTTTATCTCCTTCTGCAGCCGGAAGAGCTCGCTCTCCACATACCTCTTCTCACCCTCCACCCGTCTGACCTCTTCGAGCAGCTCGCTGTTCTGGCGCTCCATGAGCTCCAGCTTCTCGACGATCTCGTTGGAGATGGATTGGTCCAGCTCTTCGTCCAACAAATATGGCACCTTCGAGGATTGATTAAACCGCCCTCTATTTGAGCATTTGCCATATTATACCGATCACGCACATCGTCCGTTCGTTCCATCTGACAGGACATCGGTTGACTGGCATTGGTCCCCGGAACCTACCAGTTCCGGCGATAATGGCGGCAGAAAAAATGTTAAATCAGATGCAACGTTCTGGTCACCCATAGTTCCGACCTTTCAAAACGACCTTGGATCGATCGGAAGCGCCATCTCCCTGGGCGGTACATCATCCTAAAAGGATCGGTACCGAGGAGACCCAAGTGGATCTAGAAAATTGTATGAAGGATGTGCATGGACGAACTGACCCGATTCCTGCTGGACATGGTCTACCTGCTGCTCATCGCAGGGGGCTGCTCGATAATCTTCTCCAAGCTGCGAATGCCGGCCATAACAGGTTATCTGGCAGCCGGTCTCATCCTTGGTCCGACGATGCTCCGCGAGGTATCGGTGCAGGAGAGCACGATCTTCCTCCTCTCGAACCTGGGGATCGTGCTCCTGATGTTCTACATCGGGATGGAGCTGAACTTCAAACGCCTGCGTAAGACCGGGCCCTTCATCTTCGCGGCGATGACCATACAGATGGTCCTGATGGTCATCATAGGGTACCTATCCGGCCTAGCCATCGGACTGGACCACGTGGCATCCATCTTCCTCGGTGCCATAATCTCCGGGACCAGCACGGCCGTGGTGGTGGCCGTTCTCAAGGACCGCAAGCTCCTGGACCCCGAGGTGGCCGAGACCGTGATTATCTTCACCGTCCTCGAGGACATTGGCCAAGTGTTCATATTGACCTTGGCGGCCCCTCTGCTGGTGGGGGACACCCCCGCCCTCGGCTCCACCGTCCTGATGGTGGTAGGCATCGTGGTGTTCTTCGGGCTCAGCATCATCATCGGATCGGCCTTGGTGCCCCGGGCATTGGAGGCGATCTCCCGAAAGTTCCCCTCCGAGGTGCTCATCATCGTGGCCATCGGGATGTGCTTCGCCATGGCCCTGCTCTCCAACTTCATAGGGCTGTCCATAGCCATAGGGGCTTTCCTCATGGGCACGCTCGTCTCGCAGTCGTCCGTGGCCTCCACGGTCAAGTCCAAGGTGGAGCCGATGAAGGACGTGTTCATGGCCGTCTTCTTCATTGACGTGGGCATCCGGGTGGTTCCGGCCGAAATATTCAGCAACATCTGGTTGGTATTGGCGATAGTTGTGGTGTTCATGGGCTCCAAGATAGTGGCGGTGAGCACCTCGTGCTTCATATCAGGGAGGTCCGGCCGGACCAGTCTGATAATCGCCTTGAGCCTGCCGGTGATGGGGGAGTTCGCCTTCGTGATTGCCAAGATGGCCTTGGACGCTGAAGTGGTGGCGCCATCCTTCTACGC
>Ga0209099_1004457_pt1 | contig 10629 bp, 8 predicted proteins | sample AD_JPNHW2_MetaG_FD_184430 | JGI IMG/M metagenome (GOLD analysis project Ga0209099, IMG submission 184430) | Active sludge microbial communities of municipal wastewater-treating anaerobic digesters from Japan - AD_JPNHW2_MetaG (SPAdes) (version 2) | ecosystem: Engineered > Bioreactor > Anaerobic >...
ACGGCTGTGCTCATGTCCAAAGTCTTGCCTTGCAAACCGATGTGGACAATCTGATGGTCGTTGTTCCAGGGGCAGACTCCCAGTTCGGTGTAAACCGAGAACGGGCGTTCATCCTTGGGTTTTGGATAGTCGTAATCGAAATAATTGACCATCTCCTCGATGCGGATCATGTTTGGAGGAGGCAATTCACTGTTATTCAGCATGCGTCTGACGTTTGAATAGGTCGCGGTATCCACGTCGATGGAGAAGGTGGAAAGCGGTTCCGTCAGGGGACTGTGATAGATGTTCTGGTTGATGGAGCTGTAATCCTCGGTGTTGAAAGGAGGATAGCTTTCGTCCAGGCTGACGTAGCCACCCATTCCCGAAGCATAGCCTGCGCTGTAGGCAGCCATTCCGTCGACGGTCTCATACGTGGCATTACCAATGGCTGTAGCAGTCTGGCTGTCACGCTTGTGGGGGGTCTTCTCTTTGGGGGGCTTGGGGGCTATTTGTGGTTTTACCTTGCGGGGTGTGGGCGTCAGCTGGATACTCAGCACTTCCGGAGCGCCTTCTCCCAGCTCAAGCTCCACGTAGTATGGTTCGTAGCCTTTGGCTGTGACGTCAATACGATATGAGCCCTGCTCCAGATTCAGGAACATGAACCAGCCCTTGAGGTCGGTCTTGGTCTGTTCCACGCGCTGGTTGTCCAGATAGGCCTCGATCTTTGCCTTGGGCACCAGCTTGCCGTTCTCACCAAATACAGTGCCGCTGATGGAATTCTTCTTCAGCCCGCTCTGGGCAAAAAGGACCGCCAGGAGCAGTAATACAACTATAAGCAACGAAATGCGTTTCATAATTCCTCCTTAAAGGGAACTTGAAGCTATCACTACTGTTCGCGAGGGGTTGTTCCCGACGCTGGAAACTATTTCAGACTGAAATCAGCTGTAAGCGTGACCGATATATGCTTGTTCTTGGTTGCGGTATTATATTGGCCATAGTCCGAGACTTCCGTGGAATAGGGCTCCGTTATCTGGAAAACTCCGGCACGGGCATTGATGATCTTGCCCGCTTTGTTACGCGACGCGGAGGTGATCTCTTTGGCGCGTGCTACGGCATCTTTGGTGGCTTCCGAAAGGAGAGCTTTCTTCAGCTCGGGAAGCTTGGTGTAATAGTAACCGAGGTTGGAATTGCTGATCACGATGCCTTTCTCGGCAAAGAACGCCGGATTGATGGACATATCCTCGATAGTGGTCATGTCCGTAGAGATCACATAGACGTTCTGAGACATAGTGTAGGAAACGATATTGCCGTCGCGATCCGTCACCTGCATGCTGTAAACCGGCTGGATGTCTATGTCCTTCTCGGGGATCTTCTTGTCCAGCAGATGCTGCTTGAAAGTCTGAGTGTCCCGGTAAACGGCTGCGGTCGTCTCGCCTATCATATCCGGACTGCAATTGCGGGTGATGGTGACGTTCCACTTCACGAGGTCGGAGACGAAGGGTTTGGTGGCATAACCGACGACGTGCAGGGTCTTTTCAGTCTGTCTGCTCTGGACGATAAAGGTTCCCAATATCGCCAGACCGATGACAAAGCTGATTCCCAAAACTGCCAGATGACGTTCCTGTTTCTTACCGAAAAGCTCCAATGCCACGATGAGCACGATGGAGATCGCTACGGTGATCCAAGTTGCAAGCTGCATAGCTGCTCCTTATACACTTAGGTTCGGGGCTCGTTTAGGGGGCGAAGGAATCCTCCACCCGTGCCGGAGGCGTGATCGTCACCTCTCTGTGGGTGCCGTCAAATATAAAATCCAGATCGAAGCCCTGATAGGGTAATATGTTTTTCGCCAGCTCAGGCCACTCGATCACGGTTATCCCGCTGTCTATCATATCCAGGATGCCCAGATCGAGAAGTTCTTCCTCATGCTTGAGCCGGTAAAGATCAAGGTGATAGAAGGGGTATTTCCCGGAATAGTATTCCTTGAGCAAGACAAAGGAAGGGCTGTCTATCTCCTCGGTTATATGAAGGTTTCTGCCCAGTGCCTTGGTGAAGAAAGTCTTGCCGCTACCCAGGTCTCCGCTCAGGCAAAGGATGTCTCCCGGTGCCAGGAGCGGAGCTATATAGGCAGCTAAGTCTATGGTATCCTGTTCGGTACGCAAGACGATCGTCTGTTTCATGATACTTTCCGGGACGTTACTTAGTCCCTTTGCTACGGCAGGTGGCAACCGGCAGGATCATCTCTTCCATGGAGACTCCTCCGTGCTGGAAGGTGCCGTTGTACTGCCTCTGGTATTGATGGTAGCTATTGGGATAGACGAAGTAATAGTCATCCTTGGCAAAGATGAAGTTGTCCACGATGCTCTTGGTGGGCAGACCGTATTCGACGGGCTTCTTCACGAAGAGAGCATGACGGTCGTTCGCGGTAAGGTTCTTGCCTTCTTTATAGCGGACGGTCACGGAGGTGTCGCGGTCTCCGATCACCTGAGTCGCACGGTTGACCTTGATGGAGCCGTGGTCGGTGGTGATCACCACGATAGCGTCCTGCTTGGCGATCAGCTTCAGCGCCTCGTAGAGCGAGGAATGCAGGAACCAGTGCTTGGTAAAGGCGCGCAGTCCTTCCTCGTGCGGGATGGTCTCCTGAAGTATCTGATCCCGTGAACGGTGATGTGCCAGCAGATCAAGGAAGTTATAGACCAGAATGACCAGGTTTTCCTTGTTCCAGGTCTCGATCTTACGCAGAACGAAGTTGCCTTCTTCCATGTTGAAGATCTTGACGTACTTGGAGCTGGGATCGAGGTTATAGCCAAGTTCCGTGATATGCTCGTCCAGGAGCTGATGTTCATTACGGTTTCTGCTGTTGTCCAGTTCATTGGAGGTCACCCAGTATTCCGGGAACCGCTTGGCAATATCTATAGGGAGCAGACCGCTGAAGATCGAATTGCGCGAGTACGGCGTAGCCGTCGGCAGGATCGAGTAATAGAGGTTCAGCTCTTCGTCGAAGAGCTCCTGAATGAACGGCTGGATCGAGAGATACTGATCGAGCCGCATGCAGTCTATGATGATGAAATAGATCGGCACGTGCTCTTCAAAGTTCGGTGCGATGTACTGCGAGATCACGTCAAAGGAGAGGTTAGGACGGTCATCGGTGCGGAGCCATTCCTTGTAATTGCGCTCCACGTAGTTCGTGAACTCAGTATTACAATTACGCTTCTCCAGAAAGTGCGTCTGACGCAGTCCTTCGTCGTTGACCTCATCGATCTTGAGTTCCCACTGCGCCATCTCGCGATAGATATCTGCCCATTCTTCCCAGTTTGGCGTAGTAAAGAGCCTCTGGTTCAATTGCGCGATGTATTGGGAATACTGCTCGCCGATCTGATTGGCGCGTATCTCGTCTGCCTGGAATATCTTCTTGATCGCCATTATGATCTGACTCGGATTGATAGGCTTGATCAGATAGTCGGTGATCTGCGAGGCGATGGCTTTATTCATCAAACCTTCCTCCTCGCTCTTGGTGACCATCACGATAGGCAGCGAGGGGTGAGTCCGTTTGATCTCCTGCAGGGTCGTGAGACCATCCATGCCCGGCATCATTTCATCCATGATGACCAGATCGTATTTATTATCGACGACCTTCTCCACGGCATCGCTACCGTTGTTACAGGTGTCAACAAGGTAATTGCGTTCCTCGAGGAACATGATGAAGGGCTTCAGGAGTTCTATCTCGTCATCCACCCATAGTATCTTCATTTGCTTCATTGATTGTTACTCCTTCGTTTGGTGCTGCTCGATCTCGAACTGACGCTGGCGTTCTTTAACGACCTTTTTCACGTGTTCAAGATCGGCATCCTGGAAGAACAGAGCGAGCTTGAATTGAAGCTCCTTGCCTGAACAATTAAACCATGTAAGCATTTTCTCCATATATTGATCGACGAGGACGGTCTTCAGATCGACGTCTTCGTTCTTTTCCTGTTTCTTGATCTCTTTGATGTGATCGCGCAGATCTTTGGTCGGCATTGCGCCGGCTTTTTCGATCCACTCTTCGCGTTCTTTCCATTCGGCTTTGGCGATCAGGGGGCGCACCATCGAAAGGCGATCCAGCCCGATCTCCTTGGCTGTGGCTTCATCCATATCCATTTCTTCGATAAAGAAATCAAAGCTCTGCACCAGCTTCCCGGCGAGAGATCCGCTCAAAGCATATTCACCTTCGATGAAATCCTTGAACTTTTCGTAGCCCTTGAATCTATAAAGCTTGGCTCTCTTGATCTCCGAGAGTAACTGACCTAGGCTGATGAAGTTATCCTCGAGCGCGTCCTTCAAATTAGCTATGGCATGGAATTTCTCTTCCGGGCTCATTGTCTCTTTTTGTTCATATCTCTCATTCATGGTAAAATCCTTTATTCTTTTGATATTGGGTAATATACATATTCAGCGGTGGGGAATTCTCCGCTTTTCACCTCGCATGAATAGCGATCGATGGCGTCGATGATCCCGGCGTTCAGCCCGGCATATTGCTTCACGAATTTCGGTTGCATGTCAGAATAGCCCAGAAGATCGTTGCAGACGAGCACCTGACCATCCGTGTATCTTCCCGCGCCTATTCCGACCGTGGGTATCTTAACCAGTTCGGTGATCTCCTTGCCCAGAAGTTCCGGGATACCTTCCAAAACAAGCATAAAGGCTCCTGCTGCTTCGACAGCCAGCGCTTCCGCCAGCAAAACCTCATGCTCCGCTGCCGTCTTTCCCTGCACCTTGTAGCCACCTATCCTGAAGACCGATTGAGGCGTCAGCCCGATATGGGCGCAGACGGGGATCTCGCAATCCACGATCGCCTTGATGGCATCGACTCTGGAAACGCTTCCGCCCTCAAGTTTGACGGCATTCGCGGCTCCACTGACAAGAAGTTTGGCGGCATTTTCCTTTGCCTGTTTGGCACCGAGGTGATAGCTCATATAGGGCATATCTATGATCATAAATGAGTTGGGCGCTCCACGGCGAACTGCAGCGGAGTGATAGACCATGTCTTCGATCGTCACTTGCAGGGTGTTGTCATAACCGAGCACGACCATGCCCAGGCTATCACCCACGAGGATCAGATCCGCGTTCGAACTTGCCACGCATTTCGCCATGGCATAATCATAGGCGGTTATCATGCTGATCTTCCGCCCTTCGTGCTTCATTGTCATGAAGGAATCAAGCTGAATGTTCGCGGTTTTTGCTGTCTTAGTCACCTTCATTAACCCTTGCGTCGCCTTCTCCTTCTTCAGTTTCACCTGAATCCATGGAGCGGTCATCGTCGATAAAGTCGCCGGCATAGCCGGAATTGTTGATCACCATGTCATAGAGGATCCCGCCATGCATATACCAGCCCAGAAAACGCCCGTTCAATTGACCGTGCCTGTAGTTGACGTACATTTGGGGAACACCGTTAGGATACCAGACGTAGCTGGGTCCATCCAGGATACCATCCTTAAAGTTCTGAACTCTTGCCAGTTTCCCATTGTCATAACGCTCATAGGTCGTACCGGTAAAGAGTTTGTTCTCATATTTCATATATCTCGGAGCATCCCGCATATCGGCTTGAGTCGCGCCTTGCGGCAGAACGACAACTTCCTGAACATCGGACAAGGGCACGGCAGTTTCGGGCAGTTGATAACCCTTGACCAGATCGAAATCGTCATTATTCGGCTGAGCCTTGAGTCCGCTGCAAGCCGCTAACGCAGATACTGCCAAAAGCAGAAGCAGGATCTTCATCCTGGACCGGGAAACTAGCGTCGTTTTCATTATAAATCCCCTATAATACCGTTATTGGGTTTATCCACATCTATTAATTGCGGATTTTCGGTCAACTCTTTTCTGATAGTATAAGTAAAAGTGAGGCTTTTGCTATAGGGAACACAGCCGGAGCCTCCGAAACCGGAGCGCGCGCGACTCTCCGATACGGCTTTCAGGGACGCCTTTGTTCCCCTTTCGCTTTCCCCTCATTTCCTGAGTGTCTTACTGATATCCTCTCTCTATCATCTTATGTCATGACGTAAGATGATAGAGAGAGGATAGAGAGGTGATAGCCGGAAATCAAAGCGGTAAAGTTAGTTAGCATTTGGAGCGCAAGGCAGTGGATACTGATCATAGTTTTGAGCTCAAGGCGGATCTGAGTTTGGGGTTCAAAGCGGATCTGAGTTTGGAGTTCAAGGCGGCTAAACACTCTTTACGTTGATAACTCTTCTTAGCGCCGCCTTGGACTTCAAAACGTTCACCGGCAGCATGTTACGGCACGGTGTTGCAACTGATCGCATGAAGTCCAAATCGCCCTTCAAGACTTGATATCGATCCAAGACTAGTTACGGCGCTTTGAACTCCATGCTTAGAAAAAAACTGGGCACAAAATGAAGATCCCCGCCATAAGACGGGGATCAAGATACGCCAGAAGAAGAACTTACGGCGCGACCATAGTGATCCGTGATTGCTGAGAAACTTGATTTTGGTAATAGGCAGTAAATCCCCAGGTGGCGGTCTGCGTCACGTCATAGTCCGTATCGGTATATTCTGTCGCGGCACCGGGAAGTACTGAATAACGGCCAACCCAAGCCTGACCTTCGAGCTGTTTGGCGACGACTATGCTGTCTGCCCATGGCGCTTGATTTGACCAGAAGAAACGGATTCTGGTGGGATTGCTCCAGGAAAAATCGTAATCAGGATTCAGGGGATAGGGAAGCCAGAAATTGTAATCCCATAGCTGTTCGTCCGACTCGGCATTTCCTTTGTAAGCATACACTTTGTAACGATATGATGATCCCATGATGGCAGTGGTATCGATCGCGGTATGGAAATCCTGCCCGACGACCAATATCTTACGTTCCCATTCCTGCCAGCCACCGTCCCAGATCTGACGGTCGATATAGAAACCATCCTCATCGGCGAAATCCTCGACCCAGTTCAGCGTCACGCTATGCGGGCTTGAAACCAGAAATGTCACTTCCGTGACGGAACCGCCGGTAAAGACCTCGGGATCGTCGTCATTGTTGAAGAGATTACAGGAGCTAAGCCCCAAGGTAAAGGTGATCACAAACATTAGAATTAACGCTTTTTGCATATGGAACCTCTTTTTTAAATCGTGATTCAGCATGCGGCATGCTCAGCAGATAAAGTCTGGATGTCAAGGAATAAAATCCGACGTAGGATATAATTGATCTGAACAGATGCGCTGTCGAGCAGTAACAAATGGGCGGATCACGAAGATCCGCCCAGTTTAAATATCCTGCAATGAGTCGGGATTATACTATTTGGTCAGGGTCATCTTCCCGGTTAGCTGGGCATCACCGAAATCGATAACGTAGAAATATACTCCGCTGGGAGCGATGCCCCCTTGCTGATCCTTACCATTCCAAACGATCTCATAATCGCCTTTGGCATCAACGCGCAATCCCAGTACCCTTATCACTTGTCCCCGCAGGTTGTAGATCTTGATCCTGACTTGTTTGTCCACATCCTTTGCCACAGAGAAACTGATCGTGGTCTCGGGGTTAAAAGGATTTGGGAAATTACCTTTTAAAACATACGGTGCAGGGATAAGACCGGCATCGACATCATCTTCGATGTCAGTACCGCCTCCGCCACCACCACCTCCGCCACCTCCGCTTCCGCCCTGGAAGCTGGTGAAGGGTGAGATCACGCCATAAGCCATGCTCACATCGACGATCTGCTGACGGTAAGACTGTGCTTCCGCGGAATCCTCAGGGAAGTTGTAATACAACACCAGTAGATGTTCGATCTTCAGCTTTGCCCAGATTTTGGTCAGGAATTGGCGGGCGATGACCAGAGAATCGGCAAATGGTACCGTATAATCATAGGTTACCTGGTTTTGATAGGTTTGCCCATGTAAGCCGATTACGGTGTTGCCGCCCCAGGAATATCTGCCGCTTACGAGCATTTGCGAACCCAGATAGAGATTTGGCAGGGGATCGGGATAGACCTCTGTGATCTCTCCGGGACCCTGGAAACTGATCGTTGGATGGATCAGAACTGGATTGGCGATGATATTGTAGAACCCTGTTATAGCTGCCTCAAGCTCATCGCTGCCAAGAAACTGGGCGATACCACCATTGTCCGCAGCCATCTGGGTCAGGAGCTGGACGTTGGCATCGGTACCAATTCCGAAGTTAAAGAGATTGATCGGCGCATCGATCTGGCTGATCAGGTTTGTGATATGAGCCCGTAACTGGGCTGAGTTCGTGATCCCGGCGGTTGCTTCGCCATCAGTGAAGAAGATGATGATGTTAGCTTCTTCACTGCTGGCATTGGCAAACTGGGGTACTGCGGTGGAGAAAGAACCGGAGATGTTTGTACCTCCCGAGGCATTTAACCCGGAGATATAGCTTAGAGCTGCTAACTTATTCTCCGTGGTGAATTCCACATGCCCGGGGCGGAAAGTTGACACATCGGTAGCGAAAGAAACGATGTTAAAGAGATCATTCGGATTGAGATGATTGACAATGTAAGTCGCCGCGTTGCGAGCCTGCACGATCTTTGTGCCGCCCATACTGCCCGAGCGGTCAATGATCAGAGTAAAGCGTTTGTTGATCACATCCTGGTTATCAGAGGGGTCAGGCTCGGCAATAAACAGGAAGAATCCCTCCGGATTCAGATCCGGAACCTGATCCAGCATGGTACTCATGGCAAAAAGCCCCAGCTCATCGGATGCTAGGCTGTAAGATACATCATATCCTACATTTGCGGCATGATTATAGGCAACGTAAGATAGGTTTGCGGTATTGCCATTGATCACACAGCTGGTTGGAGTCAGGTTCTCGAGGTTCAGCGATGTGATAGTCCGCTGGGAAGTGATGCTAAAATTCAAGGCTATACTGGTCAGCGGAGTAGACTGGATAAGAGAGTAGTTGTTTGGATAGGAAAAGTTTACACTGCCCATACTGTAAGGCAGAAGCATTACATAGGTCAGCTCCACGCGAATACTTGCGTTGGCAGCAACGAGATCTTCGAAGTTATAGTAAAGAGGATTTTCTCCGGCATACTCGAGAATGTTGTAAGCCCAATATTCCGATGGTCCGGGCGGAAGTGAGTCCTGAGGAACAGGAGCAAAGTTTGCAGTAAACCACTTGTCATTGGCTCTCCAACGAAGCATAGTAGCACTGGCGCCTTCAGGAAGTGGGAAAAGGTACTTTGGCACGATAGGCCAGTTAAAGCCATTTACAAAGTCTTGGGTTGTCGTCACGATCGCCACCTGATCCTCGACTTGGACGCTCACAAGGCTTGAGGTCAGGTTAAAACAATCCCCGTCCTCTCCATCAGCTATCAATACGCCATTCGAAAACAGAGGCATTGATATCAGGATCAATGCTGCCATACACAATAAAACATACGGTTTCATAAAGCCTCCTAATTCCGTTATGTTCGGTAAGATACGATTAAGCACAAACCGTGCCAATTGATATTATTAAATGATAATGATGTATTGATTGTCCGTTCGAGGACAGGGTGTAGCAAGGGTGCATTGTATCTGCGTGATTTTTATTGACAGGGAGATTTCCGGTAGGAATGTGGCAAAATGATAAAGAGATTACTATTTACATTTACGATGCTGAGCGCGGCTATCTGGCTGGCGGGCTTCAGCCTGCGTCCCAAAGTGCCATTTGCTCAGCCCGTTCCGGATACACTCAGTGTTCACAAGATGAGTATCGTTGACAACTGGAGCTGGCTCAAGGATCGTGAAGATCCTCGCTTACCGGGAGTCCTGAAGGCAGAAGCGGTATATACAAAGAAAACCATGAGCAGTTCCCGCGGTCTGGCGAAAAAGCTCTATAAGGAGTTTGAGGCCTTCGAACCCAAAGATTATCAATCATATCCTTATCTGCGGAATGGTTATTATTACTACACCCGCGAAAAGAGCGGGAAATCCTATCCTATCCACTGCCGGATCAAGGATAATCCCAAAGCCAGAGAAGAAGTCATTCTGGATGAGAATAAACTCGCGAAAGGGCATGAGTTCTTCGCTTTGGGGGCCTACAGCATCAGCTTTGACGGCAGATGGCTGGCATACAGCGTGGATTTCAGCGGCGACGAGAATTACAGCCTCTTCATCAAAGACCTGAACAAGGATAAGACGCATGATACAGGGATCCCCGGAGTGTCTGAATGCCTGTGGAAATCTGATGACAAGACCCTGATCCTATCGCGCATCAACGGTCGCTATCAGACCGATACGGTGTGGTCTTACGACAGAACGACCAAGGAAGAGAAGCTACTTTACACGGAGTTGGATGCGGCATGGGATATCAGCCTCTATTACAGCGGGAATTATGACCTGATCTTCCTGCTCAGCAGTAGCAAGGATACATCCGAGGCGCAGTTCATGCCCTCCCGGGGACTTGAGAACCAGTTTCGTCTCCTGACAACCCGCAGTCAGGGACATATCTATTATCCGGACTACTATTCAGGGCTGTTCTATATCCAGTCGAACCGTCTGAATCCGGATTATACGATCTACCTCTGTCACGAACGCAGCACCATCCTCGAAAGCTGGAAAGTCGTCGTGCCGGGTGTGGCGGGTTCACCCATAACAGGCTTTATGGTCTTTGACAAGGCGCTAGTCGTGCTCAGCCGGCATGATGGCTTTGAACGACTATCGATCTGGGA
>Ga0209099_1004458_pt1 | contig 10628 bp, 6 predicted proteins | sample AD_JPNHW2_MetaG_FD_184430 | JGI IMG/M metagenome (GOLD analysis project Ga0209099, IMG submission 184430) | Active sludge microbial communities of municipal wastewater-treating anaerobic digesters from Japan - AD_JPNHW2_MetaG (SPAdes) (version 2) | ecosystem: Engineered > Bioreactor > Anaerobic >...
TCGGAAAAGTCTCATTTGAGCCTCAGAAGATCGTTGATAATGCAAAAGAGTTTATCTCTATTGTAAACAAACTTAAACCGGCTGCTGCCAAAGGAACATACATTCGTAGTCTGTTCATATCAAGCACCATGAGCCCGGGTGTAAGAATCGATCCAAAAGGTTTTGATGAATAATAAAACTAGAAAGAAATAATGAGACGGGAAGAAAAAAATGCTATCATAGACAGCCTTACTGAGAATCTAAAAGAGTACAGCCACTTCTATCTGACTGATACTGCTCAGCTTAATGCCGCTGATACAAGTGATTTGAGAAGAAAGTGCTTTAACAACGATATCAAACTTATGGTTGTTAAGAATACTTTACTCAAAAGAGCACTTGAGCAGACTAATGGGAACTTTGAAGAACTATATCCGGTTCTCCAGGGTACTACGTCCATCATGTTTACACAATCGGGAAATGTTCCTGCAAAGCTTATCAAGGAATTCCGGAAAAAACATGATAAACCTGTACTTAAAGGTGCATACGTTCAGGAATCAGTTTATGTTGGAGATAATATGCTTGATGCACTTATCTCAGTTAAGACTAAAGAAGAACTGATAGGTGATGTTATCATGCTTTTGCAATCACCTGCAAAGAACGTTATTTCAGCCCTTCAATCAGGTGGAAATACAATTCATGGTGTTCTTGAAACACTATCAAAAAGAGAAGAAAAATAAAGTATAATCAAATTAAAAATCAATAAAAATGGCAGATCTTAAGAAATTTGCAGAAGAACTTGTTAATTTATCTGTAAAGGAAGTCAACGAACTGGCTAAAATACTGAAAGATGAGTATGGTATTGAACCAGCTGCAGCTGCAGTCGCAGTTGCCGGACCAGCCGCTGGTGGCGATGTTGCTGCTGTTGCTGAGAAATCAACATTTGATGTTATTCTCAAGGCAGCTGGTGGTCAGAAATTACAGATTGTTAAACTTGTTAAGGACATCACCGGTCTTGGACTGAAAGAAGCTAAAGCAGTAGTTGATTCTGCTCCGGCTCCGGTTAAAGAAGGTGTTTCCAAAGAAGAAGCTGAAGCTATTAAAGGTCAATTAGTAGAAGCAGGAGCTGAAGTTGAACTTAAATAAGTTATACCTAATTGCTGGGTTCTAGGTTTAGTCCCGATTTAAATCGGGACTAGGCCTTTTCGTTCTTTTAATAATAAGTTCACTTAATCTTTTTATAAATGTCCTCAAAAAATACCGAAAGAATAAGTTTCGCATCCAGAAAAGACCAACTCGAATATCCTGATTTTCTGGAAATTCAGCTGAAATCATTCGGCGAGTTTTTTCAGCTTGGAACAACTCCCGAAAACAGGAAGAAAGAGGGACTTTTTAAGGTTTTTACAGAAAATTTCCCAATTACTGATACTAGGAACAATTTCGTTCTTGAATTTTTGGATTATTATATTGACCCTCCACGTTATACAATTGAAGAGTGTATAGAACGCGGATTGACTTTCAGCGTTCCTCTAAAAGCAAAACTAAAACTTTATTGTACTGATCCTGAACATGAGGATTTTGATACAGTAATCCAGGATGTATATCTTGGAACAGTGCCGTACATGACTGAACGTGCTACTTTTGTCATTAATGGCGCTGAAAGAGTTGTTGTATCTCAGTTACACAGATCACCTGGAGTATTCTTTGGTCAGAGTATACACGCAAACGGTACAAAACTTTATTCCGCAAGGATTATCCCTTTCAAAGGATCGTGGATAGAGTTTGCTACCGACATTAATAATGTGATGTATGCATATATCGACAGAAAGAAAAAGCTGCCGGTAACAACTCTTCTCCGTGCTATCGGTTTCGAAAGCGATAAGGAGATCCTTGAAATTTTTAACCTCGCTGAAGAACATAAGGTATCAAAAACAAATATCAAAAAACTAGTCGGACGTAAACTGGCTGCCAGGGTACTTAAGACATGGGTTGAAGACTTTGTTGATGAAGATACCGGTGAGGTTGTATCAATTGAAAGAAATGAAGTAATCCTCGACAGGGAAACGGTTATAGAACCGGAACATGTCGATATGATTGTTGACTCAGGTGCAAAAGCAATTCTTTTGCATAGGGAAGATACCAATCTTTCGGATTATGCAATTATATATAACACACTTCAGAAAGATCCTTGTAACTCTGAAAAAGAGGCAGTTGTCTATATTTACCGCCAGCTGCGTAATGCAGAACCACCCGACGAAGCAACAGCACGCGACGTGATCGACAAACTGTTCTTCTCCGATAAGAGGTATGACCTCGGTGACGTAGGACGTTACAGGATTAACAAGAAACTGGGCCTTAATACAGAAATAGATGTTAAGGTTCTTACACGCGAAGATATCATTAAGATTATCGGTTATCTGATTGAACTCATCAATGCAAAAACCGATGTTGACGATATCGACCATCTAAGCAACAGAAGGGTACGTACAGTCGGCGAGCAGTTGTATGCACAGTTCGGTGTCGGTCTGGCACGTATGGCACGTACTATCCGTGAAAGAATGAATGTAAGAGATAACGAAGTGTTTACTCCGGTTGACCTTATTAATTCAAAAACCCTTTCGTCTGTTATTAACTCCTTCTTCGGAACAAACCAGCTGTCGCAGTTCATGGATCAAACCAACCCTCTTGCTGAAATGACGCACAAACGTCGTTTATCAGCTCTTGGACCTGGTGGTCTTTCCCGCGAAAGAGCAGGATTTGAGGTCAGGGACGTTCACTATACTCACTACGGCAGACTTTGCCCGATTGAAACTCCTGAAGGACCAAATATCGGTCTTATTTCATCGCTATGTATTTATGCAAAAATAAATAACCTCGGCTTTATTGAAACGCCTTACCGTAAGGTAAATGATGGAGTAGCCGACTTTAGCGAGAATGGTGTTTTGTGGCTAAGCGCTGAAGAGGAAGAACAAAAAACAATCGCCCAGGCTAACACTCCGCTTACTGATGACGGACATTTTAAAGAAGGAAGGGCAAAATGCCGCTACGAGGCTGACTATCCTGTAGAAGAGCCTTCCAAGATCGACTTGATGGATGTTGCTCCAAACCAGATAGCTTCAATAGCAGCATCACTTATTCCTTTCCTTGAACATGATGATGCTAACAGGGCCCTTATGGGTTCTAATATGATGCGTCAGGCAGTTCCGCTTATTAATCCGCAGGCACCAATTGTAGGTACAGGCCTGGAAGGACCTGTAGTAAGAGACAGCCGCATACTTTATATGGCTGAAGGCGACGGTGTTGTGGAATTCGTTGATTCTAACGAGATTGTTATCAGATATACCCGGACTGATGAAGAAAAATTTGTCAGCTTTGATGATGATATAAAACGTTATACCCTTCCGAAATACAGGAAGACAAACCAGAGTACCTGTGTTAATCTTACACCTATTGTAAGGAAAGGTGAAAAAGTTACAAAAGGACAGGTTCTCACAGAAGGTTACGGTACCAAAAACGGAGAACTTGCTCTCGGACGAAACCTGAAAGTGGCTTTCATGCCATGGAAAGGATATAACTTTGAGGATGCTATCGTTCTTTCTGAAAAAGTTGTACAGCAGGATTTCTTTACATCAGTACATATTGATGAATATCAGCTGGAGGTACGTGATACAAAACGTGGTCTTGAAGAACTTACATCCGATATTCCAAATGTAAGTGAGGAAGCAACCAAAAACCTCGATGAAAACGGACTTATCAGGATTGGAGCACACATCAGACCAGGTGATATACTTATTGGTAAAATTACTCCTAAAGGAGAATCAGATCCTTCACCTGAGGAAAAACTGCTGCGTGCTATCTTCGGCGATAAGGCTGGTGATGTAAAAGATGCTTCTCTTAAAGCAGGCCCATCTCTTGATGGTGTTGTGATTGATAAGAAACTCTTTACAAGAGCTATTAAGGACAGAAAAGCCAAAGCCGTTGAGAAACCTCTTCTTGATAAAATTGAAGGAGAATTTGAAAGAAGCATTGATGATCTCAAAGCCCGTCTTGTTGATAAACTGTTTATTCTTGTAAATGGCAAGACTTCACAGGGTGTAAAGGATTATCTTAACGTAGATGTTATTCCTAAAGGAAGCAAGTTTACATTAAAGCAGCTTCAGGAGATCGATTTTCTGAATGTCAATCCTAATAAATGGACTACTGACAAAAAGAAGAATGACAGCATCAAACAGCTTCTTTATAATTACATTAATAAGTTCAAGGAGATTGACGGTGTCTGCAAACGTAAAAAATACAATATTACAATCGGTGATGAACTTCCTGCTGGAATAGTTCGCCTTGCAAAAGTATATATAGCTAAAAAACGTAAGGTGAAAGTAGGAGACAAGATGGCCGGTCGTCATGGAAACAAGGGTATCGTTTCACGAATTGTTCGTGCTGAAGATATGCCTTTCCTTGAAGATGGTACACCGGTCGATATTGTACTGAATCCTCTGGGTGTTCCTTCGAGAATGAACCTTGGACAGATCTACGAGACAGTCCTTGGCTGGGCAGGTAAAGAGCTTGGTCTTACTTTTTCAACGCCTATTTTCGATGGTGCTTCACTGGAAGATATTTGCGATTATACCGATAAGGCAGGGCTCCCACGTTACGGTACAACTTACCTTTATGATGGTGGCACAGGCGAAAGATTCGATCAGCCTGCAACCGTTGGCGTAATTTATATGCTTAAGCTGGGCCATATGGTTGATGATAAGATGCATGCACGTTCAATAGGGCCATACTCACTCATTACTCAGCAACCGTTAGGCGGTAAAGCACAGTTCGGAGGCCAGCGTTTTGGTGAAATGGAAGTCTGGGCACTTGAAGCATTCGGTGCAGCCCATATTCTTCAGGAGATACTTACAATTAAATCTGATGATGTCGTTGGCCGTGCCAAAGCATACGAGGCAATTGTTAAGGGTGAACCAATGCCTCAGGCAGGCATTCCTGAATCTCTAAATGTTCTCTTGCATGAATTGAGAGGTCTTGGACTGAGCATAATACTTGATTAGTTAGCTTTTTAAGTATTGTGTGTAAGTGATTGAATTTTAGTTTTAGAATAAAAAAATATTCAGCATATGTCATTCAGAAGAGATAACAAAACAAAAACAAGTTACTCGAAAATCTCAATAGGACTTGCTTCACCTGAGGAAATACTCGATCGTTCAAGTGGTGAAGTATTGAAGCCTGAAACAATTAACTACCGTACTTATAAACCTGAACGTGATGGACTATTCTGCGAAAGGATTTTCGGTCCGGTAAAAGATTACGAGTGCCATTGCGGAAAGTACAAAAGAATCCGTTATAAAGGAATCGTTTGCGACCGTTGCGGTGTTGAGGTTACAGAAAAGAAAGTTCGTCGCGAAAGAATGGGGCACATCTCTCTGGTGGTACCTGTTGCTCATATCTGGTATTTCCGGTCATTACCTAATAAGATTGGATACCTGCTGGGCCTGCCGACAAAGAAACTCGACTCTATAATCTATTATGAAAGGTATGTCGTAATTAACCCTGGTATAAAAGCTGCTGATGGAGTCAATTATCTCGATTTTCTGACAGAAGAAGAGTATCTCGAGATCGTTGAATCGCTTCCTAAAGAAAATCAGTATCTTGATGATAATCATCCTGACAAGTTTGTCGCAGATATGGGAGCAGACGCTCTTAATAAACTTCTGGGACGCATCGACCTTGATGATCTGTCATATACACTTCGTCACAGGGCAAATACTGAAACTTCACAACAGCGTAAAAATGAAGCACTAAAACGTCTTCAGGTTGTTGAAGCTTTCCGCGATTCCAAACAGGTTAACAAACCTGAATGGATGATCATTAAGGTAGTTCCCGTTATTCCTCCTGAACTGAGACCTTTGGTGCCTCTTGATGGAGGACGCTTTGCAACAAGCGACCTGAACGACCTTTACAGAAGGGTGATAATAAGAAACAACCGTCTGAAACGACTTATTGAGATCAAGGCTCCTGAGGTAATCCTTCGTAATGAAAAACGAATGTTACAGGAAGCCGTCGATTCTCTTTTCGATAATTCACGTAAAGCAAATGCTGTTAAGACAGATGCTAATCGTCCTCTTAAATCACTTAGTGACAGTTTGAAAGGAAAACAGGGAAGGTTCCGTCAGAACCTTCTTGGTAAAAGGGTTGACTATTCAGCACGTTCGGTTATCGTTGTGGGACCTGAACTCAAACTTCACGAGTGCGGACTGCCGAAAGATATGGCAGCTGAGCTTTATAAACCATTTATCATCCGTAAACTGATAGAACGCGGTATTGTAAAAACAGTTAAATCAGCAAAGAAGATAGTTGACAGGAAGGACCCGGTTGTATGGGATATCCTTGAAAACGTTCTGAAAGGACATCCTGTTCTGTTAAACCGTGCTCCTACACTTCACAGACTTGGTATTCAGGCATTCCAGCCGAAACTTATTGAAGGAAAAGCTATTCAGCTTCACCCGCTCGCATGTACCGCTTTCAACGCTGACTTCGATGGTGACCAGATGGCTGTCCATCTTCCTCTCGGAAATAGTGCAGTGCTTGAAGCCCAGATGCTTATGCTGGCTTCACATAATATTCTTAACCCGGCAAATGGTGCTCCGGTAGCAGTTCCTTCACAGGACATGGTACTTGGTCTTTATTATATCACCAAGGGAAGGAAGAGTAGCGAAACCGAAAAGGTAAAAGGTGAAGGACTCGTCTTCTATTCCCCACAGGAGGTTAGCATAGCATACAACGAAGGAAAGATTGACCTTCATGCTTTCATCAAAGTGAAAGTAAACGACAGGAAAGACGGCCAGCCGATAAATCATCTTATCGATACAACAGTCGGAAGGGTAATGTTCAACCAGGTTGTACCGGAAGAAGTTGGATATATTAATGAAATTCTGACTAAGAAATCATTAAGAGATATTATCGGACGTGTTCTCAAACTTTCGGGCACGGCAAAAACAGCTGATTTCCTTGATGACATAAAGAGCCTTGGATACTATATGGCTTTCAAAGGCGGTTTGTCCTTTAACCTCAATGATGTGATCATTCCTGATGAAAAAACGAAATTTGTTAATGAGGGATATGAACAGGTTGAAGAGGTTGTGAATAACTATAGTATGGGATTCATTACCAATAACGAACGTTATAACCAGATAATTGATATCTGGACACATGTTAATGCACGACTTACCCAAACCCTGATGAAACAGCTTTCGACTGATAAACAGGGATTCAACTCGGTTTATATGATGCTTGATTCAGGCGCCAGGGGTTCAAAGGAGCAGATACGTCAGCTTTCAGGTATGAGGGGCCTTATGGCTAAACCTCAGAAATCGGGAGCAACAGGTTCTGAAATCATTGAGAATCCTATTCTTTCGAACTTTAAAGAGGGATTGTCGGTTCTTGAATACTTCATATCAACACACGGTGCCCGTAAAGGACTTGCCGATACAGCTCTTAAGACAGCTGATGCAGGTTATCTGACACGTCGTCTTGTCGATGTATCTCAGGATGTCATCATTAATGAAGAAGACTGCGGTACCTTGAGAGGTCTGGTTGCTACTGCCATCAAGAAAAATGAAGAGGTGGTTGAATCATTATACGAAAGAATTCTGGGACGTACCACCGTTCACAATGTATATCATCCTCTGACAGGCGAGCTGATCGTTGAAGCTGGTCAGGAGCTTACTGAAGATATTGCAAAGAAGATTGAAGATTCTCCAATAGAACAGGTTGAGATAAGATCGGTTCTTACATGCGAATCGAAAAAAGGTGTATGTGCAAAATGTTATGGACGTAACCTTGCCAACGGTCAGATGGTTCAAAGAGGTGAGGCTGTCGGCGTAATTGCCGCACAGAGTATCGGAGAGCCCGGTACACAGCTGACACTTCGTACATTCCACGTTGGAGGTACCGCATCAAACATTGCTACAGAATCAAGGATCATTGCACGTTATAACGGTATAGCTGAAATAGAGGAGCTCAGGACTGTTCCGAAAAATGATTCAGAAAAGGGAGATATCGATATAGTTATCGGACGTCTTGCCGAACTAAGGATTATTGACAAAAAAACTGGTATAGCCCTTACTACTCATTCAATTCCTTATGGTTCAAAGCTTTACATTAAGCAGGGACAGGAAATTGAAAAGGGTAAGCTGATTTGCGAATGGGACCCGTTTAATGCCGTTATTATTTCGGAAATGGGCGGTAAGATCGGATATGACTTCCTTATTGAGGGTGTTACATTCCGTGAAGAATCTGATGAGCAGACCGGCTTTAAAGAGAAAGTGATCATCGAAAGCAGGGATAAGACAAAGAACCCTGCAATAAAAATATTAGAACCAAAAGGCGGAGAGGAACTCAGGTTGTATAATCTTCCTGTTGGCGCTCACCTTGTTGTTGAATCAGACAAAATGGTTGAAGCAGGTGAGGTACTTGCAAAAATACCTCGTGCAATAGGAAAATCGGGCGATATAACGGGAGGTCTTCCTCGTGTTACAGAGCTGTTCGAAGCACGTAACCCCTCCAACCCGGCTGTTGTTTCAGAAATCGATGGTGAAGTGACTTTCGGAAAGATAAAGAGAGGTAACAGGGAAATAATAATCAAATCAAAAGCAGACGAGGTTAAGAAATATCTTGTTCCACTTTCAAAACAGATACTTGTTCAGGAAAACGATTATGTAAAAGCAGGTATTCCTCTTTCCGACGGAGCTATTACTCCTTCAGATATCCTTGCAATCAAAGGACCTACAAAAGTTCAGGAATATATCGTTAATGAGATCCAGGAGGTATATCGTCTTCAGGGTGTGAAAATTAATGATAAACATTTTGAGATCATTGTGCGCCAAATGATGCGTAAGGTTGAGATTGTTGATCCGGGTGACACAAAATTCCTTGAACGTCAGGTTGTTGACAAACTGGAATTTATGGATGAAAATGACTGGATTTATGGCAAGAAGGTGATCCTTGATGCCGGCGATTCTCAGTCACTTAAACCAGGTATGATAATAACGGCACGTAAACTAAGGGATGAAAATTCTGTGCTGAAACGCCGCGACCTTAAGCTCGTCGACTCAAGGGATGCAGTACCTGCAACTTCAAGTCAGGTTTTGCAGGGTATAACAAGAGCATCTCTGCAGACCAAGAGCTTCTTCTCTGCTGCCTCTTTCCAGGAAACAACAAAAGTGTTGAACGAGGCTGCAATATTGGGTAAGGTAGACAGACTTGAAGGATTGAAGGAAAACGTTATTGTTGGTCACCTTATTCCTGCCGGAACAGGACAGCGCCAGTATAATGACATTATTGTCGGTTCTCTTGAAGATTATGAAAATCTTGTAGGTGCCGGTAATGAAACTGAAGTCGAAACCGGAAAAAAGAGTAAAAATGTCTAATCAGGATCCTAATAATCCTTCTCAGATCAGTATCGAACTGAATGAAGAAGTTGCCCAGGGAACATATTCGAACCTTGCTGTAATAACTCATTCAGCATCAGAATTTATTCTTGATTTTATAAGAATCATGCCAGGTATTCCAAAGGCACAGGTCAAATCGAGGATAATTCTGACTCCTGAACATGCAAAAAGATTGGTTGCTGCTATGCAGGATAATATAGCCAAGTATGAAGCTGTTCATGGAAAGATCAAAGATGTAAAAGGATCGGAACCTGCAATGCCCTTGACATTCGGTGGTCCGACAGCACAAGCGTAATTGCTTTTAACTCCAAATACCCGGCCGTCATAAATTCGTTTATGACGGCTTTTTTTATAATCGTATTCTTACATTTTTGTATATTTCAGAAAAATTAGGAATGGCCAGGTTTAATATATCATTTATCGGGGCCGGTAGAGTGGCAGGCGCTTTGAGCCGTGCAATGTTTAATGCAGGCTGTAAGGTTGAGTTAATCGTATCGCATGATGAGAATAATGGCAGGTCATTGGCCGATTCCTGCAAGGCATCCTGGTCTTTCAAACCCGAAATTCCATCATCGACTGATATTATAATAGTTGCGGTTCCTGACCACAGGTTGCAGGAAGTTCTGGGTACAATAAAATGCAGGCAGGGAACTCTGATTGCGCACACTGCCGGAAGCATGGGGCTTGATGTTTTTCCAGAAGAGATCACCCGAAAGGGCATTTTCTATCCTCTTCAGACTTTTTCGAAGGGACGCACGGTTAGCTTCAAAGATCTTCCTTTCTTTATCGAGACATCCGATAAGCAGTCGTCGGAGACATTGGAAGAACTTGCAAAATCGTTGGGTGCAAAGGTCTTCTTTGCCGATACGGAACACAGAATGATGCTTCACCTGGCAGCTGTTTTTATTAATAACTTTACAAATCATGTTATTACTGAAGGCAAAGATATTGCCACGAAAGCTGGTTTCCCGTTTGAAATACTTATACCATTGCTGAATGAAACTGTTTCAAAGGCATTCGAGATAGGGCCTGAAAAGTCTCAGACCGGACCAGCTGTACGAAATGACCGTAATACTATAGAAAAACATTTGGATTTACTATCTTTCTCGCCCGATTTACAGAGGCTGTATAATGAAATGACCATATCAATAATTAATTATCATAATAAGTTGTAGCACATGGCTAATTTTAAAGAGGACC
>Ga0209099_1004460_pt1 | contig 10625 bp, 8 predicted proteins | sample AD_JPNHW2_MetaG_FD_184430 | JGI IMG/M metagenome (GOLD analysis project Ga0209099, IMG submission 184430) | Active sludge microbial communities of municipal wastewater-treating anaerobic digesters from Japan - AD_JPNHW2_MetaG (SPAdes) (version 2) | ecosystem: Engineered > Bioreactor > Anaerobic >...
CCAGCGTTTCCAGTGTTTTAATGAATTCAGCCATCACAAAACCCCACTAATCGTTATTCTTTCAGATTCGAAATATACAATATTGTCTTTTTTTTCTCAAGATAAAACTCACCCCTTTCTGCTTTCTTGACAACCTTGAATATGGCAGTTAAATATCAAGGTGCTTATAAATCATCGGGCCGGGGTTTAAATGAATAGTTATGTTAACGAAAAAAAACTTCTGCTGAATAGCTATCTTGAGCTTCAACTTAAGCAGTACGGTCAGATCTTTTCAGGACACAACCGCTGGGCGGATGATTCTTTTGAGAAAATAACAGAGTTCGTATCCCGTGGCAAAATGATCCGCGGAGCGCTTGCTCACCTCGGGTTTGAGGCATACAAAGGGCAAAATTACGATCTGATAAATCCGGTCTCTGGTGCTCTCGAACTTCTCCATGCAGGCTTTCTCATACATGACGATGTCATGGATAGTGATGAGATCAGACGGGGAAAACCTTCGATACATGTCCAGTACAGAGATCTGCTTACGGCTCAAAATAGCGGCAATATTGTGAAAAATTCCGAAAATATCGCTCTATGTCTTGGAAATATCTGCTATTTTCTTGCATTTGATCTTCTCGGCAGGACAAAAATATCTCCCAAAAGGAAAAATGATCTCAAAACACTTTTCAACCGTGAAGCTGTCATGACTGGACTCGGTCAGATGGAAGATCTCTACATTTCAGGCATAAAAGAACTCCCCGATCTTAATACTATCCTTAACATCTATCGTATGAAAACTGCAAGATACACATTCTCTCTTCCGCTTGCCGCTGGAGCTATCGCAGGCTCGGCTTCTGTCAATGAAGCGGAAAAGCTGATAAATGCAGGCATAGAGATAGGAACCCTTTTCCAGATGAGAGATGATGAATTAAATCTTTTCGGAAATACAACTAAAACCGGAAAATCTTCCGGAAGCGATGTCAGAGAAGGGAAAAAAACTATAATCTATTCACTAATTCTTGAAAATACAACCGGCAAAGAACGGGAATTTGCGAGCGGACTTCTTGGAAACATCAATGTATCAGAAAAAGATATTTCTAAACTTATAAAAATCGCTGAAAGTTGCGGTGCTCATGAAAAACACAGGATTTTGGCGTTTCAGTTTGCGCAAAACGCTTCAAGTATTATAAAAACGCTCAAAACAGAAGAAAGATTTAAATCCATTTTTGAGACAATCCTGAACTTTTCGTATAAAAGAGAAAACTGATCCGTCTTTTATCTGTCATAATTACCAAAATATTTAGTTGACTTTGTCAAAAATCGGAACATATATTCCGCCTGTGTTGTTCAACCTTTTCAAACCGGAGACTATAAAATGGATTTTATCAGATCATTACATCAAAAAGCCATTGCTGCATCTAAAACCATCGTTCTTCCTGAGGGAAGCGAACCGAGAACTTTAAAAGCGGCAGAGATTATCACCCGTGAAAAACTCGCTAAAGTAATTCTTGTCGGAAATGAAAATGAAATCAGAAACGCTGCTTCGAAAGGATCTGTCAATCTTGCAGGGATAAAGATCATTGATCCTGAAAAAAGTGAACATTTTGAAAATTTTTCAAACACTTTCTTTGAAATGAGAAAAGCGAAAGGTGTGACAGAACAGCAGGCTGCTGAAACAATGAAAGATACAGTCTATTTTGCAACAATGATGGTACACAAAAACCTTGCAGACGGACTTGTCAGCGGTGCAATTCACTCAACAGGAGACACTATCCGACCTGCACTTCAAATTATTAAAACAAAGCCGGGAATAAAAGTGATTTCCAGTTCGTTTGTAATGCTCGTTCCTGATTGCACAATGGGAAATAACGGAATGTTCGTGTTTGGCGACTGTGCTGTAAATATCAATCCTACAGCTTCAGAGCTTGCCGAAATCGCAATATCCAGTGCTGGAACAGCAAAAGTTCTATGCGGAATGGAACCTAAAATTGCAATGCTCAGTTTCTCAACTCATGGAAGCGCAAAACACGAATTTGTAGATAAAGTTACAGAAGCAGTCCGAATAATCAGGACAGCTGCACCAGACCTTAAAGTTGACGGCGATATTCAGGCAGATGCAGCAATAGTTGCAAGCGTAGGAAAAACAAAGTGCCCCGATTCAAAAATCGCAGGCGAAGCAAATGTTCTCATCTTCCCTGATCTTCAGAGCGGAAACATCGGATATAAACTTGTTCAGCGACTTGCCAAAGCTGAAGCGGTAGGACCATTCCTTCAAGGCATTGCAAAACCGATAAACGACCTCTCCAGAGGCTGTTCAGTTGAAGATATCGTGAATGTCGTGGCAATTACCGCAGTTCAGGCTACTTCGGAATAAAAAAAATCAGAAATCACTTTACGCAGCGGAACCCACTGTTTCCGTAACCTAAAACAGGTTCATAAGTATTTCTGAAAGAAGTACGCATGTAATCATTGTCATACCACGATCCGCCTCTCAGGACACGATATGTGCCGGTTTCAGGGCCTTCTGCGGAATTCTCATTGTAGAGATCGAACCAGTCATTTACCCATTCCCAGACATTACCGGCCATATCATAAGCTCCATAAGGTGACCTTCCGTCCAGTTTACTGCCGACTTCCATCGTACCATTGTTTCCGCAACCGTATCCGCCGGCATCAGCATCATTCATTACGGCATGTTCGCAATCAGGTTCAGGCTCATTTCCCCACGGATAAATTCTGCCGTCGGTTCCTCTCGCCGCTTTTTCCCATTCCGCTTCAGTCGGAAGCCGTTTCCCTAACCATTCACAGTAAACTTTCGCTCCGAACCAGGTTACACAGTTCATCGGATGATTGCCTCTGTCGGTCAGCGTTATATTGCAATCAGAACCGGCATTTTCTGTCGCATAATGCGGCTCATTTTCATTGTCGTTGTTACATGCACCATTATCAATACATGCCTGATACTGCGAAACAGTTACTTCATATTTGTCTATTTTATATTCCGCAAGTGTCACTTCATGATAGGGTTTTTCGTCATTTCCGCATTTATCATCAACTGATTCATTACATCCCATCTGGAACGAACCGGCAGAAACAGTTACCATTTCACCGGCATCATCAATATTTTCAGAATCTTCAAGATTAGAATCTCCGGAATCAAAACCATCAGTATCATTAGTGTCATCAATATCATCAATATCTTCAGAACTGTCGACATCTACGGTTTTGTCAATTCTTATTCTATGGACATCATTTTCACAACCTGACAGAAATAAAACAAAAATCACAAAAACTGCCACAAGAATGTTTTTCATAACCGACTCCTTGAAAGAATTGTTTAAGCTGTAGATAATTTATAAAATAAGAACCGGAATGTCAAACTTACCTGATAATTTACTGGTATGATTATTCCTTAACCATTACGGCGTTTTCAATTACTATCGGTTCAACAGGAACATCGTCGTAATGTCTTACTGATGTTGTTTTGACTGCTGCTATTGCGTCGACTACTTCCATTCCTTCAAGTACTGTTCCGAAAGCTGCATACTGATTGTCAAGGCTCGGGCAGTCGTCTGTGCAGATGAAAAACTGTGATGTAGCACTGTTGGGTTCGCTTGTTCTTGCCATTGAGAGTGTATACTGTTTGTGAAGGATCTTGGGGTTTCTTTCAAGTTTGATAGGCTCGCCAAGTGCGGTTTTTTCAAACATTCCTTTAAGCATTCCGCCGCCCTGAATTACGAATCCCGGGATAACTCTGTGGAATATCAGCTTGTTATAATACTTTGCTTCGACATGTTTGATGAAATTCTTAACTGTGACCGGCATATCTTCGCCGTAAAGACCGATTGTGATCTTTCCTTTTGTGGTCTCAAAAACCGCTTTGTCTGTAACCTTCATTTTTTCCTCCGTTTAATGAATAAAGACCGGGAATATTAATAGAAGAACTGCCCTTTTTCAACTATTAATCTGTTTTTTCTTGTTAGCTTTTCCATATTGTGGTATTTATAACAGTATTTTTAGTCTTATTTACAATCCCGGAGGACAATTTATGTCAAACGCTATTTATAGATCTGTGTGTTTTCCTGTTTTTCTGTTTTTTTTCCTAATATATTCAAATTGTTGGGCTCTTGATCCTCAGCAGAAAATGAACCGTTTCACAACTGAATGCTTTAATTCGGCTGTCGGTCTCCCTCAAAATACTGTTGCAGACATATTTCAGGATAAAGAGGGATATATACACTTTGCAACGCAGGAAGGGTCTGTAAAATATGACGGAAAGAAGTTTGAACCTTCAAATGCAAAGCTTTTTGCTGATAAAGTTTCAAAAAATGTCCTTAAGATCATCGATTCGGGTGATGAACTTATATATGCAACTGCGTCAGGGATTGTTTCTTCAAAAAAAATAATCAACATCACAGCCGATACCTATGTTAATGATATTATTATTGAAAAAGACGGTACCATCTGGGTCGCAACATACAGTTCAGGTATAATCAGGATCGCTCAAAACGGAAAACAGACCGTTTTTAACAAGGTCGGCAAGGGTATCAATTCCGATATCATCACAGACATACTTATCGACTCTCAAAACCGTATTTTTGCAACCACACTTGAAGGTTTGAGTTATTTTGACGGAAAGACCTTCGTTCCTGTCGAAGGGATATATGCTTTTTCATACAGGATGACAGTTGATAAAAAAGGATGGCTGTGGGTTGCGACAGAAAGAGGGCTCGCTCTGGTCAAAGATATGAAGCTCGACTACATTTACACAAAAGAGGACGGTCTAAGGTCGGAATCACTCAGATCTGTGTTTGCTGACTCTTATGATGCTTTGTGGATAGGCACAGATAAAGGCGAAATGATCCGTTTTAATAACGGTAGATTTTCATATCTTCCTGTAAAAGCTGAAGAAAGATTCGGTGCGATAGTTTCAATTTTCGAGGATCGTGAAAAAAATATCTGGTTCGGAACAGAAGTTACCGGAGCATGTATTATCAGAGAAGGTTCAGTTTTTCAGGCCGGGATTAACAGCGGCAACATAAGGTCTATAACGGAAACTTCTGGCGGAGATATCTGGGCGGCGACTTTCGGAGAAGGTGTAAAGATCCTGAAAAAAGACGAGTCAGTTGAGACTCTTGACAGTTCAAAAGGATTGAGAAACGACTCTGTCACAACAGTTTTTGCCGATAAAGAGGGTAAAGTCTGGATAGGAACAAGAAGAAACGGGGTTCAGGTTTTTGCTGACGGGAAGATCACCGACTTTGACTCCATGACAAAGAACTTCTCCGAGGCTAATCCGGTTGCTCCGACACTTTTCTTCCAGGATTCGAGAAACAATATCTGGATAGCTGACAGACATTCGAACCGTCCGCTTTATATCTGGAAAGATGGTATTCTCAAATCATTCAAAATAAAAGAAGGTGAGATATCAGTTCTTGACATTGCGGAAAACAGTAACGGAATGATCTTTATCGCCACGATGAAAGACGGAATATTCACATTTGACAGCATCAAAGAGGAGTTTTCTCCTGTTGAATTTAAAAAAGATCTTAAAATATCCTCTATTTTTATCGATAAAAAGAACCGGCTGTGGGTCGCATCACCTTCAAAAGGAATATTTCTAAAACTTGAAAACGACATTATTGAACTGAACGAATCAAACGGTCTTTACAGTAATACGATACACGACATTGTTCAGGATAATTCAGGATCATTCTGGTTTTCCACCAACAAAGGAATATTTACTATCACGGAAAACTCTCTCGATGAATTTATAAATGGAAAATCAGACAAACTTTCGATCCGTGTTTTCAAAGAAGAGGACGGAATGAAAGCCGGAGAATGCAACGGCGGATCACAGCCTTCAATACTCAAATCATCTGACGGCACTGTCTGGTTCCCCACCATAAACGGCATCGTTACAATAGATCCAGGCAAAATATCTCTGACGACAGGCATACCTCCCGTATCAGTCAGAGGAGCGATTCTTGATAATTCAAAACACATTGATCTTGAGAGCGGACAAAGCTTCACCATACCGGCAGGTACAAAAAGTGTTGAAATATTCTTTACTTCACTTTATTTTGCTCATCCCGATAAAGTCAATTTTGATTATAAGCTCGATGGATTTGACTCGGACTGGAACAAAGCCGGCAACAGAAGAAGTGTCAAATACACCAACATTTCACCGGGAAGATACTCATTCTCGGTAAAAAGTTATCTATCTGATTCTCCTGAAGAATTTTCCGATCAGACTGTAACTCTTGATTACAGACCTTTCTTTTATCAAGATTTCCGTTTCAGAGCTCTTGCGGGAATACTCCTTCTTTTGATAATCTTTCTTGCATATCATCTGAAGATCAGATTCCACAAACTTCGCGAAAAAGAGCTTCGGATAATTGTAGCTCAGAGAACCGAAGAACTTGTAAAAACAAATGAAAAGCTCACACAGTCGATTTTAAAAGATCCGATGACCGAACTTTGCAACAGACGGTATCTGTTCGAGATAGAAAAGCCCAGATATGAAAGGATGCTGTTTGCCGCGGCAAAAACCGTTGAAAAGGACGGCATTCCGGCAGAAATGAAAGTGACAGGAATGTTCCTTATTGATATTGACGGATTGAAGAAAATAAATGAAAGGAAAGGTTACGATTTCGGTGACAGACTTCTTACGGCATTTGCTGAAACATTGAAAGACAGTGTCAGAAAAGACGACCTCGTTGTCAGATGGGGCGGCGATGAATTCCTTGTGCTCCTCAACACCACAAATTACGACCATCTTCCGGTATATGCAAAAAAGATCAGAACTATTGCTCATAACGGAATCAAAATAGATGGCGAAGAACCGATAAGCCTCTCACTCTCAATAGGTTTTTCGGCAATGCCATTCTATAAACAGGGATTGAACGCACTCAATTTTGAAGAAAGCCTCCTCATGTCCGACATGGCGCTTTTCAAAGCACTCGCAAAAGATTCAAGCCGAATTAAACAGGCTGTCCCCGGCACAGAGATCCCGACAAAAGAAGAAATCGCAACCTTCATGAAAGACATCGACACAGGGATCAAAAAAGGATTCTTCAAAATACTGGATGTGTGAGATTGTCGCTGATGAATAAAATAATAAAATAGCAAATCTGCTTAGTTCAATCGGCACAAAGCCGCTCTCTATTATACAAATATGCAGAAATTCAGCAAAACACCAAAATAAAGCTTGACTTTGTGTGTTTTTATGATTTATATTCTTACAGAAATTGCTTTTTAAAACATCTATCAGAGGTTTGAATGATACATTCATTGTCAGTAAAAAACTTCCTGTCAATCAAGGATAAAATCACATTAAGTTTTGAGGCAACAAAAGACAAACATTTAAGAGATATTCATGTAATAAATGTTGCTAAAGATGTGAATTTATTAAAACTCGGAATACTTTTTGGTGCAAACGCTTCTGGAAAATCTAATATTATCAACGCATTGGCGTTTATTAAAGACTTCTGGTTCAAAATATTGAATGATAAAGAACAAAAAATAAACGCTGTTCCTTTCATGCTTGACAATGAAAGCCGGAATAATCAATCTGAATTTTCACTTGTTTTTTATAAAGACGATATGAAATACAGCTATTTCTTATCTTTTCAGAAAAACACCGTTATTTCTGAAAAACTTGATTTTTATCCTGGGGTTCAGCCTGCAAATGTTTTTGAAAGAAGATATGAGGATGGATTGTCAAAAATAATATTTGGACCCAAAATAAAAATAAGTGATCCGGTTAAAAATGAAATAAATGTCAAATGCCTTCCGAACATTTCTTTTTTCACGGCATATAATCAGGTAAATACAAATATTACAGAGATAAATCAAGCTGTTGAGTGGATGAAAAGACAAATAATGCCTCCGATAAGACCACTAACTTCACTTGAACCTTTTACTGAAGATATGGTTTACTCTCAAAATGAATGCAAAGAAAAGGCACTGAATTATCTAAAAGAAGCCGATTTCAACATTTCTGCTATAAAAACAAATGAAAAAGAAGAAGAAATAACCGACGAAGTGATTAATCAGCTTAAAAATATTGGATTTCCTGATGCTGAGATTAAAAAACTGGAAAAAGAGCATAAGATTAAAATCAGAAACACGGAATTTGAACATTCTGTGGTGATTAATGGTCGAGAAGAATATTTTAATATTCCTTTAAAAGAGCAATCAGATGGAACAAAAAGGATGTTCGGCTTATCTGGAGCCATATACAAGGCAATAAAAGAAGATGCTTTTCTGGCAATTGATGAGATTGAAGCTAAGCTACATCCCCGTCTGATTGAATATGTACTTCAGAAATTTTTAGAAGAATCAAAACAGGCACAGCTTTTTGTTACAACACATTATGATAATCTTTTTGATGAAGATGATCTTCTGAGAAAAGATAATTTCTGGTTTACCAAAAAGAAAGAAGATGGTTCGACTGATCTCTACCCTCTTCACAAGTTTAACGGATTAAACAGAATATCATCCCTGCAAAAAGCTTATAAGTATGGGAAATTCGGTGCAATTCCAAATATAGATTAAAATGAAAACTAAAGATTCCATTGTTATCGTTGGTGAAGGTATAACAGAGCAGTACTATTTTAAACACTTAAAAAAAATTAAAAACTACAGATGCATTGTAAAACCGAGATTTTTTGAAAAAACAAGTCTGGATGAAATTAAGAAAACAACTGAAAAGCTTTTGTCAGGAGATGTCACCGTCGTCTGCGTATTTGATGCCGATATTTCAATCAGGGATAAAAAAGAAACGGAAAAACTAAAGAAATTCATAAAAAAGTATGAAAAAAACAAAAATGTTATCATTTGTGACAGTTTACCTGCGATAGAATTCTGGTTCTTACTCCATTTTGTAAAAAAGAATAAGGCTTTTAACAACAACAAAACACTATGCAGAGAATTATCCAAATATCTTAAAAATTATGAAAAAAAAGAAGCCTTCCTCGAAAAAGAAGAATGGGTAACTATTCTTGTCAAAAAAATGGATGAAGCTGTAAAAAACGCAAAAACCATTAACGCTGACGGTTCTTATTCAAATGTCTATAAAGCGATAGAATTATTAGAAAGCAATCTTTGATTTTCAGCTTTTTGAACTTCTGATAAGTAAGAACAGGAAAAACGGTCCGCCTGCAAGTGCGGTTATGACTCCGACGGGGATTTCTGATGGTGCGATGACTGTTCTTGCGATTGTGTCTGAGATGAGAAGAAGCAGTCCGCCGATGAGAAGTGATGCGGGTATGAGATATCTGTGTTCTCTGCCGACCAGGTTGCGGCCTATGTGCGGAGCGATCAGTCCGATGAATCCTATCGGTCCTGTCTGGGAAACAACTGCGGCCACTGCAAATGATACTGTAAAGAAGATGATGTTATTCACCCTTTTTATGTTCACGCCTCTGGATTGCGCTATCTCGGTATTTATCTTCATGAGGTCAAGTTCGCGGTGTAGAAAAAATGCGACAGGAACAATTATAAAAAATGCACAGAGCATCTTAATTACCGGCTCCATACCTGTGTAATCGAGGCTTCCCATCATCCACCGTATCATGCTTGAACTTTCAGAGCCGCTTGCAAGAAATTGTATGAAAAGTATCAGTCCTGATGCGGTAAAATTGACAGCTATGCCTGCAAGGATCAGAAATTGTGCAGTATTCCTTTTCTTTGCCGATGCAAGGAGAAAAATAAGCCCGACAGTTGCAAGCGCTCCTGCAAAACTGAGTATTTCAACAAACGGCAGGTTCAGAAACAGTCCGTCTGAAAAGAGCTTTATTGCTATAACTGCTCCCAGAGCCGCTCCACTGCTGACTCCAAGAGTGTACGGTGTTGCAAGATCGTTCCTGAACATGGATTGGAACGACATTCCGGCAATAGCAAGAACAGCTCCTGCAATAAAGGCCCCTGCTACTCTCGGCACTCTGATCTGCCAGAATATCCTTTCAGTTACGCTATCCTGAAAAACTGAAGACAGTGAAATATCTGCAAGCCCTGCAAAAGGAGCGCAAATAAGTATAACCGCTGAAATAAACACAAGAAAAACAAGCATCTGCCGGGATCTTCCTATCATTTTGACCCTCCCGGGAAATACATCATTTTTCCAGTGACCGGATTCATGATCTTCATAAATTCTGTAGCAAAAACAGCATCAAGCACATTTGAAACCATAAGTTTTTCCGGAACATCATCAAAAACCAGTCGTCCCTGCGACATTACCAGTATTCTTGAAGAAAAGCTTAAAGCCTCGTTAATTTCATGAGTTACAGTTATGACCAGCCTGTTCTCCTTTTTCGAAATAGTATCAATGAGTTTTGTAATTTTATCCCTTTGAACAGGATCAAGATATGTCAGCGGTTCATCAAGAAGTATTACAGGACAGTCCTGTGCAATTGCTCCGGCGATAAGAACGCGCTGTTTTTCGCCACCGCTCAACGAACCCATCTCTCTATCTGCAAACTCTGTGCATTCAGTCATATATATTGCATTTTCAACGAGTTCCGTATCTTTTGAATTGATACTTTCCCATGGTTTTCTATACGGAAACCTTGAAAGTTCGACAAAACTTCTAACCGTAAATTCTCCGTCGATATCGCTTCCCTGAGGAATGAATGAAATCT
>Ga0209099_1004463_pt1 | contig 10622 bp, 9 predicted proteins | sample AD_JPNHW2_MetaG_FD_184430 | JGI IMG/M metagenome (GOLD analysis project Ga0209099, IMG submission 184430) | Active sludge microbial communities of municipal wastewater-treating anaerobic digesters from Japan - AD_JPNHW2_MetaG (SPAdes) (version 2) | ecosystem: Engineered > Bioreactor > Anaerobic >...
CCTAATAAGGTTGTTGTGATCACTGATGATACTGTGAAGGTGAAACTCGGTAACAATGAAGTAGTTGTGAATGATGAAGGTGATGTAAAAGTTAAACGCGATAAGAAGAAAAATAAATTCAACGGCCACTGGACAGGACTTGAACTCGGATTAAATGGTTACCTCACCCCTGATATGGATTTCAACTACCCGTCAGCCTATTCGGGCCTTGAACAGAACTATGTAAAATCCACCAATGTAAACATTAACCTTTTTGAACAAAATATTAACCTGTTGCATAATAAACTCGGACTTGTAACCGGATTAGGTTTTACCTGGAACAACTATCGTTTTGATGCCACCGATACACGGCTGGAAAAGGATAATGGACAACTAGTCGTTTATTCCGAACAAACTCCTGATGTCAGCTATACCAAAAGCAAGCTGGTTGTCAACTACCTCACTGTTCCACTGATGCTTGAATACCAGACCAATCCTCGTTCAAAGGTGAACAGTTTCCACCTGGGTGCTGGTGTTGTGGGTGGTCTTCGTATCGGGTCGCACACCAAATATATGTATGATAATGGCACAAAGCAAAAGGATAAGACTCCCGGCGACTTCTATCTCAATCCTTTCAAAATGGACGGCATTGTGAAAATTGGCTGGGGTGTAATAAATCTTTACGGAACATACTCATTCTCAACACTCTTCCGTTCAGGAAAAGGTCCGGAACTCTATCCTTTCAGCATAGGCATCTGCATCACCGACCTTACCGATCTCTAAAAATCTACTCTCACAAGCTCAAAACTCTTACCCCTCCAAATAACATTAAACTTTAAACATCAAACTTTTAACTATTAACACTTACTTTCTCGTAACTGGTTTGTGTTTGACTGGCCGCCGGGTTCAATTCCCGGCGGTTTTTTTGTTTCATTGCTTTGTAGTATTTTTGCAATCTACATAATCTAAATATCTATTATTTAGATAAATAGGCCAATCTGAAACAGAAAAACATCATAACATATGTCAGGACACAATAAATGGTCAACCATCAAGCGTAAGAAGGGTGCTTTGGACGCCAAACGTTCAAAGATCTTCTCAAAGATTATCAAGGAAATTACTGTTGCCGTGAAAGAAAGCGGCTCTGATCCCAACAGCAATCCCCGCCTGCGGCTGGCTATTGCCAATGCCAAAGGTGCCAGCATGCCCAAAGATAATATTCAGCGAGCCATCAGCAAAGGCTCCGACAAAGATGCGGCATCGTTTGTTGAAACCACCTACGAAGGCTACGCCAATGGCGGAATCGCTATTTTTCTTGAAGCTACAACCGACAACACCCAGCGCACCATTTCCAATGTTCGCTCCTATTTCAACAAATATGGCGGCAACCTCGGCACCAATGGCTCTCTCGGTTTCATTTTCGACAGGAAAGGTATTTTCACCGTTCCGCTTGGCAATCTTAACCTCGACGACTTTGAGATGGAAATGATTGACGCAGGCGCCGAGGACATTCAACTTGAAGAAGGAATGCTGACAATTACTACCGCAATGGAAGATTTCGGCCCGGTGATGAGAAAGCTTGAAGAGATGCACGTGGAGCCCGAAAGTGCCGAACTGCAGCGAATTCCAAAAGACACCACCACCCTCGATCTCGAATCAGCAAAAAAAGTGATGCGGTTGGTTGAAGTTTTTGAAGAAGATGACGATATACAAGCCGTTTACCACAATATGACAATCACTGATGAACTTATGGAAGCCCTTGACCAGTAAGGTTTTTGATTGATTTTCCCAATCCGTTCACAACAAAAGAGGCTGCCTGTTATTACCGGCAGCCTCTTTTGTATCATGCAGACAGATAATTACTTCGTGACTATTTCAAAAGTATCCTGGGCAATAACAAGTTCTTCGTTTGTAGGAATTACCATGGCTGTAACTTTCGAATCATCGGTTGTAAGGATCGTTTCCTTGCCGCGGACTTTGGTATTGCGTTCTTTGCTGAGATGCATCCCCATGAACTCAAATCCTTTGAGACATTCTTCGCGGGTTTCCCATCCGTTTTCGCCAACCCCGCCGGTAAAAATCACTACATCCACTCCACCCATGGCTGCTGCATAGGAACCAATATATTTCCTGATGCGGTAATGATAGATGTCCAGAGCCGTTTTTGCCCGCTGGTTGCCTTCTTCGGCAGCCTTTTCAACATCGCGCATATCGCTCGACACGCCTGAAATTCCAAGCATGCCGCTATGTTTATTGAGCAATGTATTGGTAAAAGGGATACTTGTTTCTTCCTTATCGGCAATATACAGCACTGCACCGGCATCAATGTCGCCGCAACGTGTTCCCATTACCAGCCCTTCAACCGGTGTCATACCCATGCTGGTATCCACTGATTTACCACCATCGATGGCAGCGATTGAAGCGCCATTGCCTAAGTGGCAACTGATGATTTTCAGGTCTTTAATATCCTTTCCGAGGATTTCGGCGGCGCGTTTCGAAACAAAACGGTGGCTTGATCCGTGAAAACCATAACGGCGAACTTTGTATTTCTCGTAAAGTGAGTAAGGAATGCCATACAGAAAAGCATATTCCGGCATCGTTTGGTGAAAAGCAGTATCAAAAACGCCAACCTGCGGCAACTGAGGCAGCAGGTTTGTTATTGCATAAATACCCTCAAGGTTGGGCGGATTATGAAGCGGCGCCAGGTCGATACACTCTTCGAGCGCTGAAATAACTTCAGGTGTAATGGCTACCGAACCGTTATATTTTTCGCCGGCATGAACAACCCTGTGGCCTACTGCACCAATTTCAGCAAGATCTGCAATACTGCCGTAATCTTTATGGGTAAGTATTGCCAGCACATGTTCAATACCTGCCTGGTGATCCAGTATTTCGCCTTCGAGTTTCAGCACTGTTCCGTCATTGCGTGTATGCTTGATTGATGCGCCTTTGAGTCCTATTTTATCAACAAGGCCTTTCGCCACCACATCTGCCGAAGGCATATCAAAAAGCTGGTATTTTATGGAAGAACTACCACAGTTCAACACTATTATTTTCATCGTATTTTCTGTTTAATGTCTGATAATCTATTACTTAAATTCAGGACAGGTGACTGAGTACCCGACTACTTTGCCTGAAGCATCATACTTGTAGAAACCCTGGCCGGTTGATTTGCCGAGGTGGTTGGCGCGTACAAGCCTCTTGATGATAGGTGATGTTTTATAATTGTGCTCACCAAATTCGTTGTACAGGCCATCCATCCATTTCATTACCTTGTCGAGGCCAACCCTGTCGGCCAGTTCAAAAGGACCGAACATGAACCCCAGGTTCGATTTCATGGTTTCGTCGATATCATTAATTGAAGCAATTCCTTCCATAAGCATTTCACAAGCCTCATTGATCATCACTACGATCATACGGGTTGTGATATTGCCCGGAGATTCCTGCAGGCGGACAGGCTTTTTTTCGAGCATTCGCACAAAACGGCATACCGTATCATAGGCTGATTCGGATGTTTTGGCGCTGCGCACCACTTCAAGGACTTTCACCTTGTCGGTTGGAGCCATAAAATGAAGTCCGACTGCCCTCTCGGGGAAATGCAAGCCTTCGGCCAGGTCGGAAATCATGAGAACTGCCGTATTTGAAGTAATGATGGTATCGCGGCCAACATGTTCTTCAATTTTTTTGAAAATTTCTTTCCGGAGTTCAAGGCTGGTGCCGGGTTTCTTTGAATTGATGGTTTCGATCACAATATCGCAGTCGCTGAGGTCGCGGTACTCGCTTGAGCCTTTAATACGTGAGAGGATGAGCCGCTTTTCGCTGTTTGTCATGCCCCAGCGCCGGATTTCATCATCAAGCATTGCGGTGATTCCAGCCAAAGCATCAGCAACATGATTGTCATTAACATCGATGCAAACCACGTCAAAGCCATGCTGGCTGATAGTTTTTGCGATCTGCTGCCCCATAGAGCCACAACCAATGACACCCACCTTCTGAATTGTTCCGGTAGGCTGTTCCTGGCGGCTTAGGGTAAAATCTTCAAGCTTTGCAATTATTTCTGCCATTTGTAATGAGTTTGAAATTATCCGGAGATTCATAAAACTCTATCCGGTTATATTATTAGCTGATTATCAATTATTTAACCTTGTTATTTTGATACGATGCAAAGGTAGAATTTATTCAGCGACACAAGTACTAGTCTGTTAATTTTTTCACAGCCAGGCTTTCTTATTTGACTTGAACACATTCCCGTCACCTGAATCGATTCTTTGTATTTTTGCAGCAACTCTGAAAAAATGACTGAATACCCGGCACGATATAAGACCAATTCGCACATAACTGATACAGCCGGGTTTTACAATACTTATGTTCCTTTTAGTCCTGATGATTACCCAAACTCCGGTGATTCACTCAAAACATTTGTCAAGTATCCTGTAAGTCATACTAAAGGAATCACAGATACATTGTTTGTTCATGAAACTGTTTCCATCTTCAAGCCTCATCAGTTGCAGGTAAGCAACCACAAACCGATCATGAAGACAGAGGCATCGGCTGACTGGATAATTGGCATGATAATTCTATGCCTGATGATTGTGGCCATTATACAGGCTTCGGTCCCGCGCAGGCTCCAGCAGGTTTTCAGGTCGGTTGCATTACCCTATTACGTAAACCAGCTTGAACGTGAAGGTAACCTGCTGAGCGAAAGGATGAGCCTGGCGCTTCTGTTTGTTTACTTTACATCGCTTTCGCTTTTACTTTATAAAGTGGCTGTTATTTTATCGCCGGAATTGCTGCAGCAGGTTCATGGCATTATGCTATTCCTGGCCATATTTGTTGTTTGTATGGCTCTGTACCTGTTAAAGACTGCCACTGTTACGCTGATTGGAAATGTTTTTAAAACCACCAGGAACGCTCATGAATACCTCGTTAACAACATGATATTCAACATTGTAACCGGGCTGTTGCTTTTACCTGCTGTTACTTTCAGTATTTATATCGATAAGTCAGTGTATCTTTGGATTGCTATTTCGGTGGTATCTATTTTATTGATTTACAGGTTTATAAGAAGTTTTATGATAGGATTGTCAAACACACAGTATTCGATATTCTATTTATTTTTATACCTTTGCACCCTCGAAATTTTACCACTCATACTTCTTTTAAAAACTGTTCAACAGCTTTAAAAGTAACTGATTTACTGATAGTTATTTATTATCAACACTAAACACAGCTGCGAATTGAAAGTAAAGAACATACTTATTTCGCAACCAGTACCGGTTGACTTGGAAAAATCGCCGTATGCCGATATAATACGGAAGTACAATGTGAGCATTGAATTTCATAAATTCTTCAAGATAGAAGGAGTCAATGCACGTGAGTTCCGTGATGAAAAAGTTTACATCAATGAGTATTCGGCCGTGATCTTTAACAGCAAACATGCTGTTGACCACTTTTTCAGGATTGCAAAAGAGGTTCGCATCGACGTACCTGAAACAATGAAATATTTCTGCATGTCGGAATCCGTTGCATTTTACCTCCAGAAGTATGTGCAGTTCCGTAAGCGTAAAATATTCCATGCCGACCAGGATGTTTCCCAGTTGTTAGACCTGATCAAGAAACACAAAACAGAAAAATACCTTATTCCCTGTTCAAATACCTACAACCCGGAACTCACTTCCTTACTCGACACTTCAAAGATCGATTATAATACTGCTGTGCTGTATCGTACAGTTCCCGATGACATGAGAGAAGTAATTGATCTGTCGAAATTTGACCTGCTTGTGTTTTTCAGCCCGCAGGGAATCAAATCATTATTTTACAACTGGCCTGAATTTACCCAGGACGAGAAGCTCATCGGCACTTTCGGGGCTACAACCACAACTGCCGCAACCGAAGCGGGCCTGGTTGTCAACATTCCTGCACCTACGGCATCAGCTCCTTCAATGGCAATGGCTATTGACCAGTACCTTGCCAGGAATTGTAAAAAGTAAACCCGGGTTATCTGAAAGCACTTTAACAGCCGGCATGCTTCTGGCTGTTTTCATTTATAATTGTTTCTATATGAGAGTGTTGAATGATCTCAAAATCGACTTGCCATTTGTTCATTACCTTTGCCCATAAATATGGACGCTGAATTAAAATATTCGTTCGGGAAAAAGGAAAAACTAACCGGAAAAAAAAGCACCGCTCAATTATTTGCGGAAGGCAAGTCTTTTTTCGTTCCACCGGTCAAAGTGTTATGGCTCGATGTTGCCCATGAAGGATCGGCTCCTGCCCGGCTGCTTATCTCTGTCCCGCGCCGTTTATTTAAAAAGGCGGTTGACCGGAACAGGATCAGGCGCCTGATGAGAGAAGCATACAGGCTTAATAAATTTAGACTGCTCGAAACCCTTGAAAAACAAGGTTTACAATGCTCAATTGCGCTGCTGATGACAGGGAAGTCCATCCCTGATTTTAATGAAATTGAGCGGATAATAATCCTAATTTTGCAGCGTTTACAACTTGAACATGAAAAAATTGCCGGCAAAAATACTGATCGGGCTGATTAAGTTCTACCAGTATGCCATATCTCCTTACCTGCCGCCTTCATGCCGCTATACACCTACCTGCTCGGCTTATGGTATTGAAGCCATCAGGAAACACGGGGCAATAAAAGGCGGCTGGCTCACCTTGAAAAGGCTGGCATCATGCCACCCGTGGGGAGGAAGCGGTTACGACCCGGTACCTTAAAACCAATGACTTAAAATTCCGACTTAGATGAAAAAATTGACCCAAAGAATAATCGTACTCGTAATCCTGCTCATTGCTGTTGCACCGTTCACCGGAATAAAAGCGCAGCAGTCACAGGAGTTTGAGATATCCAAGAACCTCGACATATTTGTTACCCTCTATAAAGAACTGAATACCAACTATGTTGACGACATCAACGCTTCGGAACTGATGCAGACAGGCATTGATGCCATGCTCGACGATCTGGATCCGTACACCGTTTACATTCCTGAGGCTGAAATAGAGGATTACCGTTTTATGACAACAGGCGAATATGGAGGAATCGGTTCCCTTATTCACCAGCAGGATGGCAAGGTAGTAATTTCAGAACCTTACGAAAATTCGCCTGCACAAAAAGCCGGGCTTCGCGCTGGTGACCGCCTTTTAAAAATCAACGACAAGACGACTGATGGCAAATCCGTTGATGAAGTCAGCAGCATCCTGAAAGGCCAGCCCGGAACTCCTCTAAAGCTCGAAATCGAAAGGGCAGGAAATGACAAGCCGCTGACATTCAATATTACACGCGAAAAGATTGTGCTGGATGCCGTTCCCTATTATGGCATGCTCAACGACCAGATTGGTTATATTAAACTCACCAGTTTTACACAAACAGCTTCTGCCGAAGTTAAAAAAGCTTTACTCAGCCTCAAACAAAATACCGGGCTGAAAGGCCTCGTGCTCGACCTGCGCGATAACGGCGGCGGACTGCTCACCGAAGCCGTGAATATTGTGAGCCTCTTTGTTAATAAAGGCGAACTCGTTGTCAGCACCAAGGGCAAGCAAATGGACAAAAACAAGACCTACCGCACTACACTGGACCCTGTGGATGCAAATATTCCCCTTGTGGTAATGGTAAACGGTGCCAGTGCATCAGCCTCCGAAATCGTGAGCGGCGCGCTTCAGGACCTTGACCGGGCTGTGATAGTTGGGCGGAACACCTATGGCAAAGGTCTGGTTCAGAATATTTTCCCTCTCACCTATAACACCCAGGTAAAGATAACAGTTGCCAAATATTACATACCCAGCGGCAGATGCATACAGGCAATCGATTATGCACATAAAGACGACAACGGCAAAGCCGGGCATATTCCCGACTCGCTCATCACAGCATACAAAACACAGCACGGACGCACTGTGTATGATGGCAAAGGCATTGCCCCCGACATTGACCTTGACACGACACGTTTCAGTGCAATTGCTTATAACCTTTTTGCCAAATACCTGATCTTTGATTTTGCAACGAAATTCGCTTCAGGCAATCCACAAATTTCGCCTGCTGCAAAATTTGAAATCACAGACGATATTTATAATGATTTCAAAAAGTTCGTATCGCAAAAAGGATTTGAATTCACCACGCTTGCGGATAAGAACCTTGCCGACCTTCAAACATCGGCTGAAGCAGAAGGATGTTGGGAGGAAATCAAAACTGACTTTGACGACCTTAAGGCAAAAATTGAAAAACACAAAGCAGAAGATATTGATAACAACCGTAATGAAATTTCGCAACTGCTAAAGCTTGAGATTGTAAGCCGCTATTATTACCAGAAAGGCCGTATTGAATCTTCGCTCAGCATCGACAAGGACTTGCTGCAGTCAATCAAAGTAATTAATGACCAACCGACTTATACTGCCATTCTCGATGGCAGTTACGCTAAACCGGCTAAGCAACCTTCCGCGAAAAAGATCTGATATCAGGGCTGGTCATGATTAGAATACTCAAACAGCAGATACCCCTGAATTATAATACGCTCTATCATCTGGCCTTGTTTCTGCTGATGGGGTCAATTCCGCTTTCAAAATACACCACCAGTATGTCGCAAATGGGCCTTGCTGCCCTGTGGCTGTGGCATGGTGTAAATACAGCATACCTTAAAAACCTTAGTCCTAAAGATCTCCTGAACCCGGTGAACCTGATCAAATTCCTGGGTAAAAGCCTCATGGAGATATGGTTAGCATTTGTCAGGAAACTGAAAACATTCTTCAGTAATAAACCTGCAGTGGTAATCGCATCAATGTATGTGATGCTGATTGCCGGTCTTTTATGGACTACTGACATGCATTATGCGCTGAAGGATCTTCGTACGAAATTACCATTGCTTATACTTCCCCTGTTTCTATCAACCGGCCCTGAAGTAAATACCCGCACCCTTAACTGGATGCTCACGGGTTTCGGACTGGCGCTGCTTGGTGGTACCATATACAGGCTTGTCCTTCTGCTGAACCTGCCTGTTGCTGATTCACGAAATATTTCTGCTCATGTATCGCATATAAGGTTCAGCCTCAACCTTGTTCTGGGGATGTTTTCACTACTTTACATTGCCCGCAAACGCTTTTTCTCCAGTGCGCGGATAAACCTCCTTCTCGTGTTACTTGCCTCATGGTTTATGGCATTTATGGTCTATATGCAATACGACACCGGCGTTGTGATCACGATAATTGTGACCATTTTCATAGCTTTTATCAGCGCCTTCAGGCAATCAGGACTACGTTCACGCATTATTCTGATCGTAGCTTCACTCATCATTTTGCTTGTTCCGGTTATATATGTCCTCAGTGTAATTCACGAATTCAGAACGGTGAAACCGGTCTATTTCCTGCAATTGGATCAATATACCCAAAATGGAAACCGATATACGCATGATACTACCAACTTCGTTGTTGAAAACGGCAAGTACCCCGGGCTGTACATATGTGATAAAGAATTACGGAGCGGCTGGAACAGGAGGAGCAGTATTCCTTTTGACAGCCTCGACCATAAAAAGCAGCTATTGCGCAGTACGCTTATCCGTTATATGGCATCAAAAGATCTCAGGAAAGATTCCGTCGGGCTTTGTGCATTAGATTCGAAGGACATTGGTGTCATTGAATCCGGAATTGCTAACAGCAAGAGCACGAGTGGTTTTAATATCAAAACGCAGATTTACAATTACCTGATAGCATACCGCAATTACCGTTTACTGGGTGACCCTAACGCAGGTACACTGGTACAGCGGCTTGAGTATTGGCGTACATCACTGCTTATTTTCAGCAAACATCCGATAATCGGAGTGGGTACCGGTGACCTGCCTGCAGCTTTTGATAAGCAGTATGACGAAATGAAATCGCCCCTGAAACCGGAATACAGGAAACGCTCACATAACCAGTATCTTTCAACACTTGTCGCTTTTGGCATCCTGGGATTTATATGGTTCATTTTTTCACTTGTTTACCCACCGGTGAAACTCCGGGGTTTCAGGCATTACTATTTTGTTGTTTTTTATTTGGTTGCCATGATATCGATGGTTAGCGAGGATACGATTGAAAGCCAGGAAGGTGTGACATTTTTTGTATTTTTCACCTGCCTGTTTCTGCTGGCGTGGAGCGATGTAAAACAGAAGGCTGAAAAAATGATTGAAACTCAGGAACCGGAAAGCACTTTATCTGCATGATAAAAGCTGTGTGCCCTTTGTTACTGATTTCCTGCTATCTTTATAAACTCAAAAATGCCGGATATGAACTTGCTTCAGATTGAGATTAAAGTTAAAGAATACATTGACACATCAGAAATGCCTGAAAATGACAGGTATTTGCTTGAAAAAGCTATTGAAGCCACAACCACTGCCTATGCGCCCTATTCCACATTTAACGTTGGAGCGGCGGTAAGACTGTCAGGAGGTAAAATATTCACCGGCAGTAACCAGGAAAATTCAGCCTATCCTTCAGGCATTTGCGCGGAAAGGGTTGCGATATTTGCCGCCTCTTCACAGCAACCCGGCGAAGCAATAGAAGCAATTGCCATTGCAGCTCAGACCGAAAGCTTTGAATTATCCAACCCGGTAACTCCATGTGGCTCATGCAGACAGGTAATGGCTGAATATCAGAACCTGTCAGGCAAA
>Ga0209099_1004469_pt1 | contig 10614 bp, 6 predicted proteins | sample AD_JPNHW2_MetaG_FD_184430 | JGI IMG/M metagenome (GOLD analysis project Ga0209099, IMG submission 184430) | Active sludge microbial communities of municipal wastewater-treating anaerobic digesters from Japan - AD_JPNHW2_MetaG (SPAdes) (version 2) | ecosystem: Engineered > Bioreactor > Anaerobic >...
CCCGAACAGGGGTACGACAATGAAAGTGATCAGGATTGACAATGGTATGCCAAAGGAGGCAAACAGGGCATTACGCCAACCCAGGAAGATCAACAGCGCAAGGAAGACCAGAATGATGCCCTGCAAAGCGCTGGAACCGAGGGCATTGATCCCGTTCCGGACGTCCACAGAACCATCATTGCGTACGCTGATCTTGACGCCGGGGACTTTCTTCTCATAGGCAGAAATATAGTTCCGGACATCCTGCATAACCTTGATGATATTGCCGTCACCTTTTTTGTAGACCAGAATGCTCGTTCCCGAAGCTCCATTGAGCTTCGCCAGGGTCTCTGCTCTGGAGAGGGTATCTTTGACCGTGGCAACGTCCGAGATGCGGATCGCACGGCCTGTATCATCGGATTGAACGATCATTGAGCCAAGTTCATCCAGAGATTGGAACTGCCCGAGGGTACGCACGAGGAATTCCGTCTTACCAAATCTGGTCGTACCACCGGGTATATTGAGATTACGCCCCTGCAATAGCCCGGAAATATCCGAAAGGCTGATCCCATAGGCATCGATCTTGGCTTGATCCACGTCCACCCAGATCTGACGGTCACGCGCTCCAACAAGATCGACTTTGGAGATATCATCCAGTTCCAGGATGCCATCCTTGACCTCATCAGCGATCTCGCGCAGCGCCAGAGGACTGAAATCACCACTCACGACGATCTGGGCGATGGGATTGACTTCACGCATGTTCAGGCGTAGAATCGTCGGGTCGATCGCGTCTGAAGGCAGATCGGATATCTTGTTCACTTCCCGGACGACGTTGTCATACGCCTCTTCCGGATCGGTTTTAGGAGTGAAACGCAGCATGATGATAGCTTTGCCTTCCTCAGAATTACTGGTGATATAATCCAGTCCGTCGAGGTCGGAAACCTCTTTTTCGATCTTACTGGTGATAAGCTGTTCGATCTCAGCCGAGGAAGCTCCCGGATAGGGAACTACTACGACCACGGAACCAAAATCCACTGCGGGGTATTCTTCCCGGGGCATGGTGGCCATGGAGATCAAACCTCCCAGCAGGATCGCCAGAGTCAGCATATTTATCAATACTGAATAGCGAATTGATGTTTCGGCAACTTTCATTACAGAGCCCCTTACTTTCTGATCTCGACGAGGCTGCCCTCTTCCAGATTTTCAGCGCCGCTGGTCACGATCTTGTCCCCTACCTCGAGACCGGAGGTGATCACTACGTATTCGCCGATGACCTGACCCAGCACCACTTCACGCTTCTCGGCTTTGTTCTGCTGATCGATCACGTAGGCGTAGTTCTTGCCGTATTCTTTACTGATATTGGTGATGTCCGTATAGAGGAGATCAGAGTAGTGCTCGGAGAGGATCTTGGCACTGACGACCATACCGGGCAACAGGGATTTGGGATTGCTGAGCTCGATCTCGACAGGATAGGCAGAGCTTCCAGTCAGAGGACGGATGCCAAAGCCTCTGACCCTGCCGGAGAGCTTTTCGCTCAATCCTGGATAGGTGACCTCGACCGCCTGACCCTTCTTAATCCTGGAGATCTGGCTCTCGCCCACACCCGTCTTGATGATCAGGGTGCTGGCATCGGTTATAGAAGCGACTGGCGCGCCTGCCGCGATGAACTGACCCTGTGTAATGTTCAGGTTTGAGATCATCCCTGAGGCGGGGGCTGTGAAATAGGAACCATTGACACCGCTACGTGAGGATTCTAAGCCCGCGCGTGCTCCGTCCAGACCAGCTTTTGCACCTTTGTAAGCAGACAGCGCTGTGTTATATTCCGCCGTGGAGATGAGTCCCCGCTTGAGGGATTCTTCGGCGTAATTCAGGTTCTTCTGGGCGTTGTCAAAGGCTGCCTGAGCCGAACCCAGAGCCGCTTCCGACTGGTCGTAACGATATTGATAGACGTCGTTATCGACTCTGCCGATACGCTCGCCTTGTTTGACATAGTCTCCCAGCTTCTTGTAAACCTGCATGATCCTTCCGGAAGTCTCACTGGACATAGTGATATCGGTTATCCCTGTCAATTTGCCGGATACGCTGATGTAGTCGTCCAGTCCTCTCAGGGAAAGCTCTTCGACTGTGACAGGCTGTTTCTCGTCTTTGCCTTTGAACTGCTCCTTTTTGCCTTTGGCGCAGGCAGAGAAGAGAAGCAGAGCGGATAGAACGGGGATGATTATTCTTGTAGATCTCATTTATTTTCTCCGGATATAAGCATTTCATTTAAGGTTTGGATATCTTCAAGGTTAAGAGCTTGCATAAGCGCCGCTCTGGCTTTCAGATAGCTGTAGATGCTGTTCGTATATGAAGTTCTGGCTGCGGAAAGCATCAGCTCCGCGTCCAGCAGTTCGGTACTGGAGATCATGTTCATGACATAGCGTTGCTGCAATTGCTCATAACTCTGCTGGGTGTAATCCAGAGCCAGCTTCGCCGCGCGAACCTGCTTTGCCGAATTCACCAGGTTCAGAACCGAAGCCTCTGTTCCCAGCTTGATGCCCTGAGACGCCGTTTCCGCACTGAGCACCGTCTTCTGGTATTCTGCCCTGCTCTTGCGCATGGCGGCATAGTTCCCTAATTGCGGCAGGATAGGCAGGGAAGCGGTCAGCATGATCTGATTTGAGGGAGTGAAATCCCAGCGATCGATCCCATTTTCTTCATATTGTCTGCTGCCGGTGAGCATCAGAGTCGGAAGGAAGCTGCCCTTGCTGATCTGATATGCCCGCTTGGAGAGCTCGACGCCTCTCTGAGTCAGGTGGAGCGGGATACTGCCGGATTCTGCACGTGCCAAAGCTCTCGTTGTAAACTCCTGCGTCTTAAACTTATCAAAGCCATCCAGGAGCAGCATGCCGGGATCATCATCGATCCCTTCAAGAGCTTCGGGAAGAGGCATATATTCAATACCCAGATAGTTACGCAGATTAAGCTGTGCGAGTTGCATCGCCGCTTGTGCCTGAAGCAGGCTTACTTCTTTTGAAGCTTGACGGCTCTGAAACTTGAGATAATCAGCCTTGGAGATCAGGCTGCTGTCAAACTTCAGCTGGGCGATCTCAAGATTCTTCCGGGCTGACTGATAGTCGATCTCGGTCATTTCCAGCAGAGACTTGGTCTGGAGAAGCGCCAGATAGCGATTGTCAACTTCCGCCAGAAGGGTCAGTTTCTGGTTCTGGAGGCTCAGTTCCGCCATCTCAAAGGAGATCTTGGCGATCTGATAACCCTGCCAGATCTTGCCACCAAGAAATATGGGCTGGGAAAGGCTCAATCCGAAGGTGCGGAAATCATGATTGAGGGTGATCGAACCCGCACCGGTCGTCACTGTCTGCGCCGGATCCATATAGAGATAGGCAGCGCTCAGACTCAACGAAGGCAGAAAACTGCTCAGAGCCTGAGTCTTTGCCCATTTTGCCGATTCCACCGCCTGAAGCTGTGCCTGATAATCGCTGTTGTTCTGCAGGGCAATGGATCTGGCATCGGTCAGACTCAGAGTCTGTTCCGCCGTTTCCGCTCCCAGGATCAGGCATCCCAGAAGGGTAATAATCAGGATTATTCTTTTCAAACTACTCTCCTTCTCTGATAAAGAAATCATCGTGTCCACCGCTGAGAATATCATCTATCAGCTCTTGCAGGGTCTTGAGTTCAGCGCTGTGATGCCGTTTCCCCAGCTCGAAAATATGATTCATAATGAAGGGAAGCTCCTTGTCCTCGACGCGAGTCTGGCAGATCCCCGCCTTCTCACGATTGCTGATCGACTTGACCATATCAATGCGCTGGTTCAAGGCTCTCAACATCTCGGACTTGGTCACCGCCTTCAGGCTGAAAGAGACCACCATCCACCAATCCATCGGAGTAAGATCCGTGTTCATCAGCTCTTCCAGGATCATCTTGTGCAGCAGTTCTGTACCTTTGGGGTTCACGTGAAATACCGTCCTGGGCGGATTATTGCCTTCGGTCACCTGCTCGCCTCTGATATAGCCTTCGCTTTCCAGAGTCTGCAGCGCTTTGTATATGGACGGCAGCTTGATCCCGGCCCAGACGTGCAACTTCATCTCTTCCACGATCTGTCCGATCTGATAACCATACATTGGTCTTTTGGTCAAGAATCCAAGCACCACCAGTTGTGGCTTAGCCATATGACTACTCCTTTATCTACTATTGGTTTAGATACTATTCTACGATATAATAGTCAAAACTATAATATGCGCAAATTCATGCAAGGATTATTTTGCTTTTTGAGAGGATTTCTGGTTAAATACCCTGTATGGTTCTACTTGATGCAAGTCATCAGTCTGGCTAGTATCTTATCTGCGCCCCTGAGGTCCGACCCTTTATATCCCCAAGATCCACCTTACTCATCTCTAGTCTTTCGCTAATCATTCCCTAATCATTCCCTAATCCGATTAGGGAATGATTAGGGAATGATTAGGGGATCATTAGAGATGTGTCCGATATATCTTGGGGGGATCAGGGATAATTTTAGCCTGAAAGTGCCAATTGATCATCATGCGGATAACGGTGGATCGTCACCCATTTAAGTACGCACCCAAATGGTCGGAAAATCCATCAGTGATGGGCAAAGCGGGGAGCGAGGATGGCTTGAGAGGGAACGTAGCGAAGCCGTTGAAGCGATCTCTCCGGCACAAAATCGGCATCTTGCGGATATTTCCGCGGGTCGCCTGTAATTTTTTCTTGACGGCAATAGCGCGTCCGGCAATACTTGATAATCCTTGAGAAGAAGGATAGGGAGTCAATAATGAAAAAGATTTCGCTGTTCGCGCTGTTCATCAGCGTCTTCATCTGCCTTGGGGCTCAATGGAGTTCCGACGCTTCTCAGCCGACTTTGGTCGTCAATGGCCTCGGGGAACAGGTCATGCCAAAGATAGCCATTGATGCCGCGGGAAATTGCTATATGAGCTACTTCGACAATTCCACTGGCAATTACAGGGTCTGGCTCAGGCGCTTTAATCTGGCGGGTTACCCTACTTACAATCCACCCACAGGCATTCTCCTCAGCGATCACACTTCTGAGACTTGGCTGACGGATTATGATATGACTCTGGATCAGGGGGGAAATCCTATCGTCACCTTCCAGGATATACGGACTGGTTCAAACAACGTCTTTGTCTATAAATATTCAGCCTTTGTCGATGAGAATCTCTGGGGAAACAACGGTATCCAACTGAGCAACGATACAAGCACAGAGATCGCGAACTATACCCCGATCGTGATAAATACTGCCGATGATAATACTTACGTTGCCTGGATGCGGATGGGCGGAGACGTGGGCGAGATCAGACTTCAACGTATCGGAACCGGGGGCACAGTGCTCTGGGGAGAAGGCGGACAACCCTTCAATTCTACAGCGGGGGATTGTACCTGGCCGCAATTCGTCCTATCAGATAATAATACACTCCTGATGAAATACTACGTGGACAGCGGTCCCTATTGGGCGCCAACCAGGCATATGTACGTCACGAAACTCACTCCCGATGGAGTCTCGAGCTGGACTACTCCGATCACCACGGCGGGCGGGATAAGTGCCTGGAATCAGATCATTGGTTTTGAAAGCGATGGAAGCGGCGGCGCGGTTCTGGCATGGTATGACGACAGAAACAGCGATATGGTCAATGAGGCTTATGTCGCCAGGATCACTTCTTCAGGAGCTTTGACCACAGCTGAGAACGGCAGCTTGGTCACGGGGAATACAGGTAACCAGCAGTACTATCCGAAGCTGGCTGTGGATACGGCTCAGCAGCGGATCTATGTCTTTTATCGCATCACCGACGCGGATCAGATCAGCACCGGACTTGGCTGTCAGAAGCTGGACTATAGCGGCAATCAAGGCTGGGGCGCAGGCGGGATGAGTCCCGAAACTCTCAGTTCATATTCAGTTTCTCCGCTGTATGCTTATATGACCAATTCAGGAGCAGTTTGCGTTTATGAGCGGGGAACAGTGCCTTCCAGCGATGTCAATATGCAGCTCAGGGCACGCTGCTTTACTCAGGATGGCTCGAGCGGCTGGACGAATGAATATGTCGATATAGCTTCCAATAGTACTCCAAAGCTGCACTTTAACTTCGATCGGCATCCCGGAGGTTGGATTGCCGGCATCTGGGAAGAGGGCACATCCGGATATGATATCTATGCTCAGAAATTTAACGACGATGGAACGTTGGGAATCGTCTTTTATCCGCCTCAGAACCTGCAGGTGGAAATGTACGGTTCCTACGGTATTCATCTTACGTGGGATTCGCCTCAGGGGGATATGGAACCCGTCTCCTATGAAATATTCTGCAATGGGACTGAGGTTACTACGGTTGATGGCGAAACTACACAACACTATTTTGAGGATCTTACACCCGATACTTACAGCTTCTACATCCGCGCGATCTATTCGGGAGGTCATACTTCCGCAAATTCAAACACAGTGACTATTACGATCGTGGATAATGACGATCCAGTAAGCCCTGTGATACCCTTGAGCCTGCGCCTGAGTCCCAATCCCTGCCGCAGTGTCTGCACGCTGAATTGGGAAGCGGCAAAGACGGGACTGGCATCCATCCGGGTTTATAACCTCAAAGGTCAATTGGTGAAAGAGATTCAGGCAGACACGCATAATGGCGTCAATGAGAAACAGCTTCCTCTGAACGATCTAGCCAATGGCATCTACCTGATCAGGATACGGCTGGAAGGACAGTCACAGACAGCAAAACTGCTGATCCAGAATTGATGAGCAGAACTCTCTATCTAATAGACGGCACGGCGCTACTCTATAGGGCGCACTTTGCCTTTATACGTAATCCTCTGATCAACTCTAAAGGGATGAATACCAGCGCGATCTTTGGCGTGGTCAATTCCTTTATGCATTTCGTCGAAACGATGAATCCGGAACACGTCATAATCGCTTTTGACCGCAAGGGTCCTACCTTCAGGCATGAGAAAAGCGAGCAATATAAAGCGAATCGCCCTCCCATGCCGCCGGATATGATCGCGCAGGTCGAGCCGGTCATGAAGTTCTTTGAGCTTATCACTATTCCCGAAATGGGCATGGACGGCTGGGAAGCCGATGATGTTCTGGGGACTCTCGCGAACCATTTTAAGCGGGATTACGAGATCATCATCGTGACCGGAGACAAGGATTATTCACAGCTTGTTGACGATCGTATCAGGCTCTACGATCCAATGAAGGACAAGGAGATAGACCGCTCGGCAGTGCTGGAGAGATATGGCATCGGGCCTGAGCAGTTCATAGACTACCTTGCGCTCATGGGAGACAGTTCCGATAATATCCCCGGTGTCAAAGGCATAGGACCAAAAGGAGCGGAAAAGCTGCTCAGCGAGTTTGGCAGTCTGGATGGTATTTACGCGCACCTGGATGACATTCCGGAGAAAGTGAGGACCAAATTGGCAGAGGACAAGGATAATGCCTATCTCTCTCAGGATCTTGCCACTATCGCTCTCAACGCGCCTATAACTATGCCTGATCCGGAGTCGATCCGGTTTGAGCCGAAACTGCTGGGAAAGGCGAGGGAATTCCTCGCGAAGTATGAGCTGACCACCCTGAAACGCAGGCTGGATAGTCTCTATCCTGAAGAATTCATGCCTCAGGAAGAGGATGTCTGGCAGGACGATATCTTCAGTGAAACAGCCCCTCAGGGGAATGAATCAGCCGAGACTGACGGGCTTCCATCTGAGAAACTCTTTGAAGCGATAACCGTGACTCCCGTGAACATCTCCGAGCTTTGGCAGGAGATCAGCGGGTCTCCTCTGGTCAGCATCGATTGTGAGACCGATTCTGTTGATCCGCTCCTGGCGAATTTGGTTGGGATCTCCCTCTGTTGCACCGATTCTCATGCCTGGTACATGCCTTTGGCGCATCAGATGTCAGATAATCTCCCTCTGGAAGAGACTCTTGCGGCATTGAGCAAAGCTCTGAGTGGAAAGACGCTGCTTGGGCACAACCTGAAGTATGATCTACTGGTCTTTTCGCGCCACGCTCTGGAATTGGACAATCCTCATTGGGACACGATGCTGGCTGCATACATCATCGATCCCGGCTTGAACCGTTATTCCCTGGATGCCTGCGCGCTGGCTGAACTGCATTATCAGATGCAACCTATTTCCGCTCTTATCGGCAAGGGTAAGAATGAGATCACGTTTGATCTCGTGGAAGTTGAGAAAGCTAGTTTCTATGCTGCGGAAGACGCCTGGGCGGTCTGGATGCTATATCCCATCTACAAGCGTAAACTGGTGATGTCCGGCTTGATCGGGCTATACGAAGGAATCGAGCTTCCTCTGCTGAACGTGCTTCGCAAGATGGAGCAGACAGGTGTGTTCATCGATCCTAAAACCTTGAGTGAAATAGGCTTCAAGCTGAATCGTGAGATCAAGCTGGTCACGGATGAGATCTATGATCTGGCTGGCTATCAATTCAACCTGAACAGCCCTGCGCAACTGGGTAAGCTGCTCTTTGAAGATCTGAAACTGCCCACCCGGAAGAAAACCAAGACAGGCTTCTCGACCGATAATTCTGTCCTCGAAGAGCTTGCCTATGAGCATAAGATCGCAGATAAGATCATTCAATACAGACAGTTATCAAAGCTGGATTCGACCTATGTCAGCGCTCTACCGAAGCTGATCAATCCGCACAGCGGGAGAGTTCATACTTCTTTCAATCAGACGGTCGCTTCGACGGGAAGGTTGTCTTCGACCAATCCCAATCTCCAGAACATCCCGATACGCACTGAGCTTGGACGTGAGATCCGTAAAGCCTTCGTTCCTCAGGAGCAAGGTTGGGTCATGGCGGGAGCGGACTATTCTCAGATCGAGCTGAGGCTTCTGGCTTTGATGTCCGGTGATGAGGTTTTACTGGAATCTTTCGCTCAGGACAAGGACATTCACCGTCAGATGGCTGCCAGGATAGCCGGGAAACCGCTTGAGGAGATCAGCAGTGAAGAGCGGCGTAGAGCAAAAGTGATCAATTTTGGTCTGCTCTATGGCATGGGGCAGCGCAAGCTTTCGCGTGAACTTGGTATCAGCCTTTCTGAAGCCAAAGCCATGATCGAGGAGTATTTTGCCCAGTTCCCTTCCATACGGGATTATATCAGCAAGTCCGTGACTCAGGCAAGGCGGATGCATTATTGTGAGACGATCTTTGGCAGAAGGCTCTATCTGCCCAATATCAGCAGCCCGAATCAGGGGCTGAAGAGCGAAGCTGAACGGGTTGCCGTGAATATGCCGATCCAGGGAAGCGCAGCTGATCTGATCAAACTCGCCATGATCGATATTCATGAGAAGATAAGGAAGATACCTGAGATCAGGATGATCCTCCAGGTGCATGACGAACTTCTCTTCGAAGTAAAGGAAAGCTATCTGGACAAAGCCAGGGAGATCATTACACGGAGTATGGAAAATGCTCTGCCGGAGTCATACCGGGATAAACTCAGACTGAGGGCGGATTGGGGGAGCGGTGCCTCATGGTATGAGGCGCATTAAGGTTCTTTCGGTTTATTCTCGTTCAGGTGATGCATCCAGTCCAGAAGATGTGACTTACGTGCAATTCGGACCAGCCAGAAAAGCATCGCGACGATCAGAACAAAGATGATGAAGCCAAGGATAACGATCAGCCAAGGGAAGCCTTTCTGGACCTCGACGCTCATGACTTCCGTCTTGTTCCAGAGCTTGCTCGTGTCATAGCTCCAGCTCAGGGCTCCGGTCTTTTTGTCCACGTGATGCGCGTTCGAGGAGATCACTTCCCAGGGCAGATGCAGGCGGTAGTTCCATTTCTGTCCGCTGTCGGTCTTGGGACGGAAGATCTGATCCCAGAGGTCATTTTCATCCGCTTGAGCCCCAAGTGAGATCCTGCGTTTGAAGGTGATCCTGCGTCCATGACCCTTGTTCAGGGTGATCTTACCCCAAAAGTCATTATCACTCACCTGGTCATTGATGTTGTTGAACGCTTCGATACTATCAAATCTGAACCGGATGGTGTAGATGAAATTCTTGTTGCTTTTCTTGACAGAGTAATCCTGCAAATGGATTCCCTTGAGGTCATCCTTGTGCATAATTTCTTCCGAATTCTCGTAAGGTGATGCGTGAACGACCACCAGTTTTGCCTTTCCGCTGCCGTCCGGATTGAGCCACAGCTCCTCATCGTAATTGACGCAGCCGGAAAGGATTACAAGAATCACTGCCAGGAATGTTAAGCGCTTCATCGAGTTTATCCTTATCCCATCACTTAGTTTTGTACATGCCAAAACGCTATCACTTTTTTGGCAAGAAAAATCTTGGTAGTTCTGGCGAGTCCTCCTTCAATGAGCTTTGCTCCACCCACTGTGGCACCACTTAGAGTTCAAGGCGTAGAGCATTTGTTCTGTCTGGGCAAATGTCTGCTAGACATTATTCACTCTATACACTTGAGAAAGATCTGTCATGCTTTTACGGCATCAAGAGGAGACACGCAGCATTAACCCTCTAACTTACTAACCCATTAACTCTTTTCTATCTGTTAATCTGTTAATCTGAAAAAACTCCTCTATATATATTAGGGGGGACAGTTTTGGATTTCTAGGGACAGTTTTGCAATTTTCTTGTGTTTTT
>Ga0209099_1004470_pt1 | contig 10612 bp, 5 predicted proteins | sample AD_JPNHW2_MetaG_FD_184430 | JGI IMG/M metagenome (GOLD analysis project Ga0209099, IMG submission 184430) | Active sludge microbial communities of municipal wastewater-treating anaerobic digesters from Japan - AD_JPNHW2_MetaG (SPAdes) (version 2) | ecosystem: Engineered > Bioreactor > Anaerobic >...
AGCCCTATCGAGATAAAATTCACGAATGAACCTTCCCGGAGCTTTGTCCATGATCAGAATCCGATCGGAGAGACGGATGGCTTCATGGATATCGTGAGTGACCATGAGGATGGTCAGATCCAGCTTATGCTTGATCTCTTTGAGCCAATCCTGCATACGCAATCTGGTGATGGCGTCGAGATTGGCGAAGGGTTCGTCCAGAAGCAGAAGCCGTGAATTGGTCATATAGGTGCGAAGGAAGGCGACGCGTTGTTTCAACCCTCCGGAAAGCTGATGAGGAAGGAGGTCGGCATGGTTATCCAGCCCAAAAACAGGGAGAAGCTCGAGGGCTTTGGCTTTGGCGGAGCTATAGTCGCCGTGCTTGATCCTGACAGGGAGAAGAACGTTCTGGATGGAACTGAGCCAAGGGAAGAGCAGATCCTCCTGTGGCATATAGCCCAGGAAACCACCTCTACCGGTGATCACCTGTCCGTCGTAGAGAATCTCTCCCGAATCGGGACGGGTGATCCCGGCAAGCAGTTCCAGCAGAGTGCTTTTACCACACCCGCTGGAACCAACAATGGTGATAAACTCATGCTCGCTGATCAGCAGATCTAGATCTTCGAGGACGATCAGGCGTTGTCCTTTGAAGAGAAATGACTTTGTGATACGCTGTGCCGCGAGGAGATCTTTCATTGAGGCAGGAAGTCGTTCGTCCAGGCAGCTTTGGCGTCAATATTCGTATCGATCAGATGGTTGCTGTACATCCAATCACTGAAGTTCTTCCACACTGTGTCTTTCTGTTCGCCCCAGCGTGGAGCTTCAGCCTTATACTCTTTGGCGAGGTAGTCCATGCTCATACGAACCAGATCGGGATTGAGTTCGGGCGCGTGTTTGACCAGTATCCCTGCAGCCTGTCCGGGATGGGAGATGCAATAATCATAGCCCTGACTCACGGCTTTCATAAAGGCGCGAACGATCTCAGGTTTGGATTGGATCATCTTTTCGCTGGTGATCACTACGGGAGTATAATAGTCAAAAACAGGATCAAGGTCTTTGAGGTTTATGAGGTTCAGTTCGATCCCACGCTGTTTTGCCTCGATTCCTGTCCAGCCCAGATAGATCCATTCGAAATCGGCGTCCTTGCCGATGGTTGAGAAGAAATCTGCGACTCCGGATATGATCTGGACGTTGGTATAGTTTGCGCCGGCTTTGAGCATGATCGACTTGAGGATTGCTTTTTCGGAAGGTGAATCCCAACTGCCATAACGCTTGCCTTCGAAGTCTTTGGGGGTGAGGATGTTTGCTGCTTTGAGCGAGGCAAAAGCCGAAGTATTATGCTGGATCACGGCACCGATCGATACCAGAGGAATGCTCTTGGCACGGGCTGTGATCACGTTCTCCTGATAGCTGATCCCGAATTCACTCGAGCCATTGGCAACGATCTGATCGGAAGTGTTCTGACCGGGTTGAATGATCTCTACGTCCAGACCAGCGTCTTTGAAGAAGCCGAGTTCCTTGGCGACATACAAGCCTGTATGATTGGTATTGGGAGTCCAATCGAGCGTGACCCGGACTTTGGTGATCTCTTTTGGCTTGGCAGAATCCTTTTCTTTCTTGCATGAACTGATCCCCAGGATGAGGAACAAAGTTATACAGAGGATAAGAGCTTTTTTCATGGGATTTATCTCCTGTTATTCATTATTTAGCGCGTGGATGATAGATCTTGTGGGTTTCTATCAGATGTCTGGTATCGACGTGGGTGTAGATCTGGGTCGTATCGATCGAAGCGTGTCCCAGGAGGACCTGGACGATCCTGAGGTTGACTCCGCCTTCCAGGAGGTGAGTCGCAAAGCTGTGCCTGAAGGTATGGGGTGTGATCTCAGTTTTGATATTGGCTTTGAGGAGCTCCTGCTGGAGTATCTTCCAGAACCCCATGCGGGACATCTTTTTACCCAGGTAGTTGGGGAAGAGGATATCGGAGGATCGGAATTTCAGGATGGCGGGTCTGGCAGAGCCAAGATAGATGCCAATAAGCTCTGAAAGATTGTCCAGATAAGGCACAAAGCGCTGTTTGCTGCCTTTACCCCGGACGAGGATGACCTGAGCTTCGTGGTTCAGATCATGAGTAGTTAGCCCCAGCAGTTCTGAGATGCGCAAGCCACACCCATAGAGCATTTCGAACATGACCTTGTTCCGGATCTCCAGCTGATTGGTCACGGGTAAGCCATCCAGGAAGCTTAGCATCTCTTCGACACTGAGGAAATCAGGCAGATGCTGACCGATCTTGATCGTCGGGACTTTATCGAAGTTGACATTGATCCGGTTATCTGTTTCCTGAAGGTAAGTAAAAAACTGCTTGAGAGCGACCTTCTTTCTCGCGATACTGGTATTTATCAGCCCCAGATACTGAAGCTCGACGAAATAGTTGATGATATCCTTGTGATCACATTCCAGAGCAGGTTTAGCGATGTACTCGAAGAAATCACGGATGTCACGGGTGTAGCTATCGACACTATTGCCGGCGAGACCTTTCTCCACCTTGAGGTAATAGATAAAACCCGTGAGGAGCTTGGCGTTATCAGTCGCTGACGTTGTAATTTGGGGTTTCCTTGGTGATCCTGATGTCGTGAGGATGGGATTCTTTGAGCCCGGCACTGCTGATCTCGATGAACTCAGCGTTCTTTCTGAGAGCGTTCAGATCGCCCGCTCCGCAATATCCCATGCCCGAGCGTATTCCACCGACTAGTTGGAAGACATAGTCCTTCAGAGGTCCCTTGTAGGGAACCATGCCTTCGATACCTTCCGCGACAAGCTTGTTGTCATCGCTGGATTCCTGAAAATAGCGGTCTTTGCTTCCATGTTTCATGGCACCGATCGAGCCCATACCACGGTAGGTCTTGAAGCGTCTGCCATTATAGATGATGTACTCCCCGGGGCTTTCGTCCGTTCCGGCAAAGAGAGAACCGATCATGACGGCGTTCGCTCCTCCTGCGAGGGCTTTTACGATATCTCCGGAAAACTTGATCCCACCGTCGGCGATGAGATGAATGCCATGCTTGACGGCAATCTCAGCGCAGTCCATGATGGCTGAAAGCTGGGGAACGCCTATTCCGGCAACCACACGCGTCGTGCAGATCGAACCGGGTCCGATGCCGACCTTGATGGCGTCAGCTCCGGCGTCGATAAGGAACTGAGCGGCTTTCGCGGTGGCGATATTACCTGCGATTATATCGATTGAGTGTTTATTCTTAAGCTTGGTGAGGGCATCTTTGATATTGATCTGATGGCCATGGGCAGTATCGATCGTGATCAGATCCACACCGCTATTGATCAGTTCCTGGGCACGCTCCAGAAAGTCACCGGTCACACCAACAGCAGCTCCGACAAGGAGACGGTTCTTTATGTCCTGCACAGCGTTCGGATAGTCTATGCGCTTCATGATATCCCTGACAGTGATCATGCCGGCTAGGCTTCCATCAGCATTGACGAGCAGGAGCTTTTCGATACGATGTTTCTGGAGGATAGCTTTGGCTTCATCCATAGTCGTGTTCACGGGAGCTGTGATCAAACGGGGAAGAGGAGTCATCAGGTCACTAACGAGGCGTTTGGGATTGGTCTCGAATCTGATGTCACGGTTCGTGAGGATGCCGCAGAGCTTGCCATTGTCCACGACCGGGAAACCTCCCACATTGTGCTCTTTCTTCAATTGGAGCACGGTTGAAAGTCTGTCCTTAGGACTGATCATGTAGGGTCTGGTGACGATACCGCTCTCGGCACGTTTGACCAGATGGACTTGCATGGCTTGTTCACTGATGCTCAGGTTCTTGTGAATGATCCCGATTCCACCGGCACGAGCCATCGCTATCGCCATCTGAGCTTCGGTGACGGTATCCATTGCGGCGCTGAGGAGGGGTATCCTGAGGCTGATTCCGGGGGTGATCTGGCTGTCGAGTTTGACGTTCGTGGGCAGAACTTTCGATGCTTGCGGGACGAGCAGCACGTCATCAAAAGTATAAGTCTTTCTGATAGTTTTCATCATCGGAACTCCTTAAGATCTCCATGTTTTTATCGAGTAAGTGATTGTCAAGCTTTGCCTACAGGTTTGGTTTGCTGTAATTCATCCGGCTGATGATCTGACGCAGCCTCGGAGAGAAGATGCTGTTCGGGTTTTCTTTGAGATACTCACGGGCGAAACGCTGTTCATAGGCGCTGTCTCTGGAGAGAGAGAGCTTCAGGATCGTCGAGTATTCCTTGGCGACCTCATCCTCCCAGGGGTAATCCAACAAGGCGGAAGCTTGATCAATCTCCCCCAGAGAAAGCGCCCATTCGATCGCGAGTAAGCGTAGCTCTTCGTCTTTATTGGTCTCAAACACGGCGTTCAGCATCGCGGGAGCATTTTTGTTCACGAGATTGTATGCTCTCAGAGCGTCGAAGAAACTTTGGCGTCCTGTCTCGCTCAGATCATAGACAAGCATCATCAGATAAATGGCGTCGTTGGTGAAGCTGCTTCCGGGGAAGCGGATGATATACTCGTTCATCAGAGAATCGGCAAGGCTGAGTTGATTCTGCGTGAGGACAGCCAGAAAGCGGAAGAACTCGATCTTCTCTGCCTGTGCCGGATCGGTCACGCGCTTGAACTGCGCTTCCGCCTTGTCATACTCCTGAAGCATGAGGTGGAATCTCCCGATGAGCAGATCAGCTTCCTGAATCTCATATTGGTTACGGCCATATGCTCTGGCTTCCTGCAGAACAGCCAGAACGCTGTCCTGAGCGGCGTTGGTACTCAGCAGGATGTCCGCCAGGAGCTTTCTGCCGACGTAGTTTGCCTGTATGCGATTTTTAACGGCGGGGCTATTTAGCTGAGGTTCCCGGAACAAGCTATCCAATATGGTCTTAGCCTGTATTGTCCTTCCATTTCGATAATCTATCTGTGCCAACCTAAGCCTGTAATCAGCCCGCCAGCCGATATCCGTGGCTGTGCTGTCCAGATAGGCAAAGGACAACGCGGCGACCTCATCATGCAAGGCAGCGTACTGATCCTCCGCGAACCGGTAGAGCTTTGTCGGAGGGAGATTCTGATAAGCCTGCAACGCCTTATGGTACTGCTTGAGCTCGACGAGCGTATTTGCGTAAAGCTCCCAGAGGATCGGCTCTCCAGTCTTAAGAGTCCTGTCCCTGATCTGGTCAACGAGAGTTGAATCCTCGCTGATGATCGTCTTGATCTGGTTATTGATGAAATAGATGTTTCCCGGATTCAGCACGATGAACCTAAGATACTCATCCATTGCTCTCGGAAGCTGACGAAAGTTCAGCGCTGAATTGGCTATCTCAAGGATGAAGAGATCGTTGTTATGATAATATGTCCGGGCTGAGTCATAAAGCTGCAAAACCTGTTCATAGAACCCTCTTGAATCAAAGTATGAAGCTATCAGGCGATACTTGTTCTGATCATAGTTCTCCTGTGCCAGATACTGATGAGCGAGCTTCATCGCCTCGAGAGGAAGTCCTTTGTGAATATCCAGCAAGATGCTTTGTTCCGTGTAGAGACCGGAAGGAAGAACACGCTGCTTCTCGTTTAGCATAGCCTCCGCTTTGGGCAGTTGTGAGGTTTGAAAGTATATCTGTAAAAGCTGCTGGATCGACATCTGGTCATCAGGATACTTATCCAGGATCTGAAGAAAGAGCTGCTCGGCTTCGCTGAACTGCCTGCGTGCCAATAACTGATATGCTTGCTGGGATAGGATATCACGTTCGTTGTACTGGGCAGATAGGATTGTCGTCAAGCCCAGCATTATGATCAATATCAGGCAAAGGCGCTTCATCTGCCTTCTCCGGAAGCGTTATTCACCCGCTTCAGGTATTCCAGGATGACTTGCTGGTACTCACGCGGATAGCTCCTGTAAGTCTCATCCAGCATGGCACTGCGCCGCATAGTCTCAAAGTCAGGATTCTTACCGGATGACTCCCAATCCTGTTTCAGATTGGTCTCTCCCTTCCTCTTCTGCGACATTTCCCGCTGGTTGATAGAGCGTTGCGCGTCCAGAAGCTTGGAGACGATCCTTTCCTGCCTTTCCAGGGTATCGCGGTTGATCTGTCCTGCCTTGAGCTGACGCGAGACAGATTCTGCCTCATCGATGATCTGTTGCAGCGAGTTTCCCTGTTTCTGTGCGTCAGGATTATTCTGTAAAGCCCGTTTGAGATTATCTGCCAGACGCTGTTGATCACTCGCAAGCTTCTGCATTTGCTGCTGCATCGCGGGAGTCATGCCTCCGCCTTGCTGTTGCATCTGCTGCATGAGCGACTGAGTCAGCATGTTCATCGCCATCTGTTCCTGTCCCATCTGCTCCAGCATCTGCATCAGTGATTGCATACCTGATCCGCTTCCCGAACCCTGTCCCTGATTCTTAAGAGCTTGCATCAGGTCATAGATCATCAGGTTCAAGCCTTTCTGGACAGAGTTCAAAACCTGAGGTATCTGAGTGTATTGCATCTCGTTGACATTGACGAAGAGGTCTCGAAATGACGTATGCGTCGATGTCAGGTCGATAAAGAACTTTGGAGGCACGAACATCAGCACCTGTGGATTGGAATAGAGCTTGCCCAGAGAGAGATCAATGCCGTCATATTCGGCGATGAGGTCACTCAGGATCAGGTAGGGATCGTTCTTGAACTTACCGGCAAGCTCTTCGTGATTCTTGGAAAAGATCAGCAGTTCACGTATGGTGGTCTGGATAGCTTTGATGATCTGCTGCTGTGAACCTGAGGACATGGATTCCTTCATCTTCGCCAGTCTCTTGGTGAAAGTCCGCATCTTTTCCATGGCTTCCTGCTGGCTCTGTGCCGCTGAAGCCCGTTTATTCTGCTGAAGCTGATCCTGACTATCCTGGAGGTTCTTCTCCATCTTGGCGTTCTGCATATCTTTCTGCAGCTCAGACAGCTGATCTTTTGCCTGTTTATCCTTCGCCGGATCGAGCATGTTATCAAGCTTATCGAGCTCTTCTTTAAGATTCTCGTATTTATCCGAAATATCTTTCTGCTCCTGAGCCAGTTTCTCATTTCCCTGTTTGGGATCGGAAGTCTTCTCCTGAAGCGCGGATTGCATCTTTTCCATTTCCTGAGATATCTGCAGAGCTTTCTGAACAGCTTGTTCTTTCTTGATGCTCTCAAGAAGCTTCAGAGTCTGATCGATCTTCTGGCTAAAGTCCTCCATCGAGAACTTGAAATTCTCCATCGCCTTACGCAGTGCGTCAGGATCGAGGTTCTTCAGGTTCTCGTTGAATTTCTCCATCGCCTTCTGCAGATCTTCGTTGCTGATCTGCTCCATCAGTTCCTGGATCTTCATCATCTTCTGCAGCATCTCAGGCGAAAGGGTGGAATTAGCCTGCATCTTTTCAATCAACTGCTGATAATCATCCGCGATGTTATCCACCTGCTTGGCAAGCTGCTCCTGATCTTTGAGGAGGTTCTCCAGCTCTTTCTTGTCCTGATAGTCCACTTTCTCGTCTTTGAGTATCTCACGCCGTTTCTCTTCAAAGTCTTGCTTCAACTGATCGGATTTGTCCTTGACCTGTTCCAGTTCACTCTGTTTCGTCTTTTCCTTGCGCTCGATCTCTCGATAGATGTCTTCGATAGAGGGTAGTTTTGCCCGATATTTCGTACTTTCAGCTTTTTGATGCGCCGGAGAATTGTCAAAAACTTCTGCCCAATATGTGACGACACTACCCGGCATCAAGCCAAGATTCTTCATGTCAAAGATATAATCCTTGGCAAAAAGCTTAGTGGGGATCAGGCTTTGGATGGGAACTGACATTGCTTCGCCTTCGTTGACGATAAACTTCAGATTGCAATTCTGCAGACCAAAATCGTCATCGGCATTTATGATCAAAGGAAGGAGCAGATCCTGATTCAACATCACGTCCTGAGCCGGGAAGCTGATCTTGATCTGAGGCGGGTTATCGGGGATCAGACTAATTGTCTTCTCCTCAGGTTTGGATCTTCTACCCAGTTCATCGACCATTTCCAGATACCAGGTTTGTGCCTTGGTAACGGTCAATCTTCCGATATAGTTCCGCGGATCGATCGCCGATAACGGGACTGATGTTCCGTCGGCAAAGCGCATTATCGCATTCTTGACCGGCACATTGGTTCTTATCCCGAGCGTGACCTGAGTCTGCGGATAAGCCGAGATATTGCCATAGCTGAGTGTATCCGCGATGGTGTGAAGACCTGTATAAGCCGGATAAGCATAGCTGAGCAGCCAGTTCTTCACATACGGCTCATCCAGCGTTTCCACGTGATATATCTGTGATTTCGCCGCATTGTTCTCAACATAGTAGTCAATATCGTTATCCAATGCTTCGAAAGTATAGCGGTAATCCGTCAGAGCGAGCTGCCTCCAAGCTTTATCTGTCCTGTAAAACAGCCTGTGCTCCAGCCTGGTTTCGGGGTTCAAGACCCTGATGGTCAGCGATGTGTTCTTGCCGATCCGCACATTACCCGGACTAAGCTCGATCGTGCTCTTATAGACGATCTTTTCACTTTTGTTGGTATAGAATTGCCTGAAAGCCCGGCTGAAATTCTGTACATCCATTGCCCAAACGGATACAATGCCAAGATAGACCGAAAAGATGAGCAACAGCAACCCGGAACTGATCACTCTCGGGATTCGGGGTGGGGAAGTGCTGAACCGGGATAACGCCTTATCAGTCAATGCTTCGACAATGACGTCATCCTTGAATTTCTCGTTCAATTCATAGGCATTTTGATAGAGATCATCCGTCTCGCCGGAAACAGAATCCAATAATCTGGCGGTAGCTCTGTCATCATACAGTTTCTGATAGGCGCGGAAAATAAGATAGATCAGCGTTAGAACAAGCGTGACGCGGATACAGATATTCATATAGATCAGCGCTTGAGAAGCATGATCCATGTTCTTCCAGAGCAAATAGTAAAGATGGATGCCCACCAAAAAAAGCAAAACAACACCCGCCAGCGTTCGCAGCGATAACTTGAGGTTCACCTTGCCACGTACGCTTTTCAGCTTGCGCGCGTATTGCTCTTTCATCTGAACATCTTTCATGTGTTAGCCGATAAACTCAGCATGCGAAAGGTGTCAATAAGATTTTGCCTAAAACATCCCCTTCCGGCTTAGTCTTCCGCAGTGGCGTAAAGCACTTCAGGGATCGATGTGACTCCGGCTTTGATCCGTTCCAGCCCCGATTGCTTCATCGAAAGCATACCGTGTTTTTCCGCTATGTGCCTGATCTTCTCCTCATCGATGTGGTTATCGGAATCCACAATTTCCTGCCTGATCTCGGGATAGAAATAGAGAGCTTCGACGAGACATAACCTCCCGCTGTAACCATCCGTGCACTTACTGCAGCCAACCGGCATGAAGATCTTTCCGGCGTCCAGCTCATCCTGCGTGATACCGATCGACAAAGCCGAAGGATAGAGATCGGGAGAGAGTGGCTTTTTACAGTGGTCGCAGAGCTTACGAACCAGTCTCTGCGCGATGACGATATTGATCGAATAGGCAAGCAGGAAGGGTTCGATCCCCATCTTATACAGTCTGGTGATCGCCGATGGAGCGTTGTTTGTGTGCAAGGTCGTCAGCGTCAGATGTCCCGTATTTGCCAGTTTGACAGAGATATCAGCCGTGATCTTATCCCGAATCTCACCTACCATCACGATATCCGGATCATGACGCAGTATAGAACGCATAGCCTCATCAAAAGACATGTTATGACCGATCTTGAGCTGCCTGGCTCCATCGATGACGTATTCAACGGGGTCTTCACAGGTCAGGACGTTATAGGCAGGATCGATTATATGGTTCAAAGCCGCCATCAGAGTAGTGCTCTTTCCGCTTCCCGTCGGTCCTGTGACGATCACGATCCCTTTGTAGGCATTGATCGCCTTGATGAATTCCTCTTCTGCCTGGGGAAGAAAACCGAGCTTGTGGAAATTATCGATGACCTTGCGATCGTCGATGACGCGAATGACGATGCTTTCGAGCCGCCGGTTGAATTCCGCGGAGACCATAGGCAGGACGGAGATGCGAAACCTGATCAAGTGACCATCCACGACCTTCTGCGTGTATCCGTCCTGAGCTTTATCCACGATGAACCGGTCTATCCCGATACTGCGGTCTTTGACGACTGCCGCGATCGCTTCAGCGGGAGTATTATCCCGTCTCAGCCAGAGCTTCAGCCTCCCATCGACCCGTATATAGATCTCGACGGAGCTTTTCCCCTTCGGCAGGATATGGATATCGGATGCGTCATTACGAACCGCGTCTATAAGGACGTTATCGACCAATTCCTGCAGGAAGCCCTTGTTAATCTCCTCATCGATCGAGATACCTTCCTGCTCTTCCGCGTTCCTGCTGTTTTCCAGAAGGGTCTGATCGCTTTTCCGGATGATCTGGCAGAACTCCAGAGGCATCTTTGCCTTCTCGATCAGTTTCTCGATCGTTTCACTGGTCGTCCAGTCGATCTCCAGCGACTTGAATGCCGTCTCCGATTCTATCTCCCTGATCAGAGGACTTGTCGTATCATTGACGAGGATCTGAAGAGTATCTAGGTTTTTGCCCACCAGCCTGAAGGGGAAGATCTTCTCCTCCAGCATC
>Ga0209099_1004474_pt1 | contig 10602 bp, 8 predicted proteins | sample AD_JPNHW2_MetaG_FD_184430 | JGI IMG/M metagenome (GOLD analysis project Ga0209099, IMG submission 184430) | Active sludge microbial communities of municipal wastewater-treating anaerobic digesters from Japan - AD_JPNHW2_MetaG (SPAdes) (version 2) | ecosystem: Engineered > Bioreactor > Anaerobic >...
GCCTCGGTGAAGAGGCGCTTGGTCAACGGATTGTTCGTGTATACCCTCTGGAACGGAGGTACCATGGACCGGACGTGCGAGACCCATACCCCGTACTGGTTGAGGTCCACGATAGGCACCAGGAAGAAGTCCTTGATGCCGTCCTCCCGCAGGGCGCGGGATATCATGAGATGCCTTTCTCCGGCGGTGAACGGGTTGTCGAAGGTGTGGGATATCTGAGCGCTGCCGATGCCTATGATGAGCTCGTCGCATTCCTTGGCTATCTTACGAACAACCTCCAGGTGGCCGAGGTGGAACGGTTGGAATCGACCGATCAATAGGCAGTCCACGCGATTTACGTCGCTCATAACGCCAGGTCAATCCGGTTCTGCCGATAAAACCCTTGTCCTAAAAAAAATGGAAAAAGTAAGGGGTTTACTGGACGATCGGTTTCGCCGCCGGCTTCAGCGGAGCGCTGACCAGGGCGGCCAGCTTCTGCAGCAGACCGTCCTTCTTGCTCCCGTTGATGAGCGCGTGCGAGAGCACCTCGCCCATGTTGGTCACCGGTATGATCTCGATCTTTCCGATGTAGCGCTCCTCGAGCACCACGTCGAACTGGTTGGCCTTGGGTATCAGGACCTTCTTCAGCCCCGACTCCGCGGCCGCCTCGATCTTGGCGGTGACGCCGCCGACGGGAAGCACCTGGCCCCTGACGCTCAGGGAACCGGTCATGGCCACCGTCTGGTCCACCGGCACATCCTCCAGGGCGGAGATGACCGCCGTGGCGATGGATATGGAGGCCGAATCGCCCTCCACTCCGTCGTAGGTCCCGATGAACTGCACGTGCACGTCGTGGTTGCTGATGTCCTCGCCGGTGTACTTCTTGATTATGGCGGAGACGTTCTGTACCGCTTCCTTGGCGATCTCCCCGAGCTTGCCGGTGGCGATGATCTGGCCGCCGTTCTTGGTCTGTGCCGGGGTGACCTCGGCCACGATGGGAAGCACGATGCCGGACAGCTCGGACATGCTGCTGGAGGAGTTCATGGCCGCCAATCCGTTGACGATGCCCACCGCTCCGCCCTCGGTGTTGAACGATGGGTAGAGCTTGTGCGCCTGGATGTAACGGTCCACTATCTGCTGCTCGAGCGAGCGGGCCACCCTCTTGGCCTTAGTGACATGCTCCTGGGTGACGATCGGTGCGGACTCCTCGGTGGCGATGTCGCCGGCGACCCGGATGAGACCGCCCAGTTCCCTCAGGCGGAGGGTGAGCTGCCCGCGCCTTCCGGCGCGCCTCTGAGCCTCCTTGACTATCTCCATGACCGCCATCTTGTCGAAGTGGGGGATCTTCTTGTCCTTGGCCACCTCCTGAGCTACGAACCTTACCAGCTTGGCGCGGTTCTCCTCGGTGTCGTCCATGGTGGAGCGCATGTACACCTCGTAGCCGTAGCCGCGAACGCGGGAACGGAGGGCGGGATGCATGCCCTGCATGGCGTCCATGTTACCAGCGCAAACCAGTACGAAGTCGCAAGGCACGGCCTCCGACTTCACCATCGCGCCGGAGCTCCTCTCGGATTGTCCAGTGATGCTGAACTTGCCCTCCTGAAGCGCGGTAAGCAACGACTGCTGGGATTCCATCCTCAGCATGTTGATCTCGTCCACGAACAGGATGCCCTTGGACGCCTTGTGAATGGCGCCGACCTCTAGGCGCTCGTGCGCCGGGGTCTCCAGGCCGCCGGACTGGAACGGATCGTGCTTGACGTCGCCCAGCAGCGAACCGGCGTGGGCGCCGGTGGCGTCTATGAACGGTATGGTCGACCCTTCCTCGTGGGTGATCAGCAGCTTGGGGATCATGAAGTTCTCCTGGCGCTGACCAACGTAACGGGTGGCGAAGAAGATCATGGCCGCGGCCATTATTCCGAACAGCAGGATCATGGGGTCCTTGGCGCCTCCGCTCCAATACAGAACGACCGTCAGGACCATGACCATCATGACGATGGCCGTGATCATGGAGGACTTCTTGGACTTGCGGGCCATGGCCTCCCTCTTTTGAGCTGAAACTATCTCTTTGCCCTTTCCGGCCGGTACGGTACGGATGCGCGGCTCATTGGGATCGTCAGGGTTGTGATAGGCTATGACGTCCTGCAGATCGTCCTTAGGGAGGTACTCCGTCATGGACTTGGCCAGCATCGATTTGCCAGTGCCCGGCTCGCCGATGAGCATGACGTGGCGCTTCTGCTCGGCCGCCTTGCGAACGACCTCCACCGCGGAGTCCTGACCGATGACCTGGTCGGAAAGCTTCTCCGGGATCTTGATGTCGGCGGTGCTCGTGAAGGACTGGGTCCCTATCCAGGTCTCCACGTCGGGTATCTTCACCGCATTCTCCTTAACATCCTGTTCCATGTTCACCTTATCTCAAAACAATCCCATGCAAGCGCTGCTATATAAACAAATTCCTCGCAATCAGTGGAATGATTGTAAGGCCAGCATTGATTCTGAACGCGTAATGATGATTGGTTCGAATAGCATAAATTATGTCCATTCTCGAATCGTTGAATACTATTCAGAGAACCCTCATATAATTTGATGTATCCAGGAAATATATGACATCCAGGTACATTGGTGTGAAATAATGTTTATTTATTGTTGTTTTCTTAAATCCTAAAAGTTCGTAGAATCCCTCACAGCCCTTTTTCGAATCGACCGTCATAATCCTGCATCCAGAATATTTTACAATCTCGAAAAGATAACTTAGAGCCAACCTGATCATTTCAGTGCCAAGTCCTTTTCCTTCGTATCCTCTCCGGCAAGTTAGTCTGCCTATTTTCAATGCGGGAATCGATGCGTACTCAATTCCACTTATTCCGGGATGGTCACCGATGACCTTGACTTTGATGGAATCCGTGAGCAATGACAAGTAACCTAAGGTGGATCCAGTTTCGTCAACCAAAAGATGCGTCGTTGCTAAAAGAAGTGATTGATCCCTTAACGCTTCCTCGTGTAGATATGCAGTAAGCTCGTCATTCGATGATTCGAAGCCAGCTATCTGCTCTTTATCGATCAGAGGTACTACCGAGCATCTCGGCATTTTTACATCTTTCACGGGATTTTGCTAGCTCGTATGCTTCCCTGATAATTTGCATTCCCCGTAATGTACAGGTGGGATTCCTAAGGTATTCTAGAAAATCAATGGCATCTTGGCCTTCTAGTTCTAAACCAACATCAATTCTTTGAGCCATGACGATCCCCAGACGTGCTATCGGTTGATTATAATTGATAACTGGTTAATAATTCCATCGCGCAGATGTAGTCCTCGAACCGGTATTGGTGAGGCTATCGCGCCAAACGATAGGAGCAAGTGAAACTGTAATAACCCCTCCGGACATCCCCTATCGCCCATGTCAGACTGGAAGAGCATGCTGCCGCCGAAGGTGCTGGAGATCCTGGCGGAGGACGGCATAACGTCGCTGTATCCGCCGCAGGAGAAGGCGGTGCCGCTGGTCCTGCAGGGCAAGAACCTGGTGCTGGCGGTGCCGACCGCCTCCGGCAAATCACTTGTGGCCTACCTGGCGGCAGTGAAACGTGTTTTAGAGGACCATGGCAAGGTCCTGTACATCGTTCCCTTAAAGGCATTGGCGGCGGAGAAGCTGGAGGAGCTGAAGCGCTTCGAGCAGCTCGGGATACGGGTGGGAATGTCCATCGGCGACTATGATGACGGCGACCGGGACCTCGATCGCCTTGACGTTCTGGTAGCCACGTCCGAGAAGGCTGACGCCATCATGCGCCACCGCCCGGATTGGGTACGCTCCATGTCCTTGGTCATCGCGGACGAGGTGCACCTGATGAACGACCCCAACCGGGGTCCCACGCTGGAGATTACCCTCACCAAGTTCCGCATGCTGAACCCCAAGCTGCAGGTGATAGCGCTCTCCGCGACGGTGGGCAACAGCAAGGAGATGGCCAAATGGCTGGACGCCGAGCATGTGGCCACCAACTGGCGCCCGGTCAAGTTGAAAGAGGGCGTGCTGCTCGAGGACACCATCAACTTCACGGACAACACCCATCGCAAGGTGAAGCGCCTGGACGACCAGGTGTGGTCCTTGGTCAAGGATACGATTGACGAAGGAGGTCAGGCGCTGGTGTTCGTGAACACTCGACGGTCCACAGAGACCTTGGCGGTCAAGTTCGCCCGGCTGGTCAAGGACAGGCCGGACGAAGAGGTGGAGAAGCAGCTGAAGGAGGGATTCCGGGACGAGCATACCTCGATCGGCCTGTCGCTCAGGGACTGCATGCGGAACGGCATGGCCTTCCACAATGCCGCCCTCAGCGGCGAGCATCGCACGCTCGTGGAAAAGCTGTTCAAGGCCGGGAAGATAAAGTGCATCGTGGCCACGCCGACGCTGGCGGCGGGAATAAATCTCCCGGCCAGGCGGGTGATCGTCAGGGACGTGAACCGCTTCGACGACGGCGGTTACGTTCCGCTTCCGGTGATGGAAGTCAAGCAGATGTGCGGCCGGGCCGGCCGTCCTCGTTACGACCCGTACGGCGAAGCGGTGCTCCTGGCGAAGACCGTCGAACAGAGCCACATGCTGTTCGAGAACTATCTTCTGGGCGAGCCGGAGGACGTAATATCCAAGGTGGGGAGCGAGCGGGTCCTAAGGGCGCACGTCCTGGCGCTGATAGCCACGGACACCTCGAACACCAGGAAGGCCATCCTGGACTTCCTGCGGAGAACGTTCTACGCCCATCAGCGCGGTGAGCAGGGCATGGAGGAGGCGGTCGACAACATCGTGCGCTTCCTGTGGGAGGAGGGCTTCATCCGCTGCCCGGGAACGGAGATGCTGGCCCTGGAATTGGAGGCCGATCTCAAGGCGACCTTCTTCGGTCGACGAGTCTCGGACCTGTACATTGACCCCATGTCCGCCGTAAAGTTACGCGATGGGTTGCTGGCCTACGTCCCGGGAGAGAAGACGCTGGGATTCCTGCACGCCGTGTGCTCCACGCCGGACATGCTCAACCTTTACCTCAAGAGGGATGACTTCGATCATCTGACGGAGGTCGTGCTGGAACGGAAGGAGGAGATGCTCTTCATGGTCCCGGACATGGAGACACCCGATTACGAGTACTTCCTGGCCGAGGTGAAGACGGCGCTCGTTCTCGATGCGTGGATAGCCGAGACGGACGAGGAGGAGATGCACCGGGCCTTCGGCACCGGTCCGGGGGACATTCACAACAAGGTGGAGATCGGCGAATGGCTCCTCTACTCCATGCGCGAGATGTCCAACATCTTCAACAAGGATTGCTATCCGATCCTGACCAAGCTCATGACCCGCATGCGCTACGGCGTGCGGGAGGACCTGCTGGAGCTGGTGGAGCTGAAAGGGGTCGGCCGTATCCGCGCCCGGTCCCTGCAGAAGAGGGGGTTCACCTCCTGGGAAACGATTAAGGAAGCCGACGTCCACGCCATATCGGCCGTCACCGGTATCGGTGATACCTTGGCGGAACGAATAAAGAAGCAGGTGGACCCAGATTTCGTGCCGAGCAAGCCTGCCAAGCCGAGAACGGCGAAGGAAGAGAGACCGCCGGTAAAGAATGAACCGAACGTGCCTTCCAAGAAGGGGCAGAGCAAGCTGTTCGACTTCTAGTCCCCGGACGTCAGACGCTTAAGGGCCTCCATGGCCACGTCCGTCCTCTGCTCCATCATCATTCTCATGAACACCTCGATCATCCCTTTCACATCGCCGTCGTCCCCTTTGGTCAAGGCCCTGAGGTAACGTTGCCTCTCCCCGCTCGCGAATGGCACTCTAGGGAACCCGTTCGATTCGAGCATGATATTGAACAGTTCACGTCCCACCCGGCCGTTGCCGTCGGTGAAGGGATGAACGCTCTCGAACTGATGATGGAACAGCACCGCCGCGAAGAAGGGGTGCGTCCCTCTTTCCAACGACCCGTAATATTCGTCGAGGGCCGAGGTTAGCTCCTCTTCGATCATGATGGAAGGGGTGAGCAGCAGGTCCCTGCCCACTATCCCAATGTCGTCCGTTCGTCTTAGAGTTCCGGCGGAACCTTCGATGTTTGACATTATCAGGTAGTGTATCTTCTTGATCGTGGACAGGGTGAGGCGTCCATGATGCCTCTCTCGGAACACGCGGACTGCCAGGTAGTTCTGTACCTCGTTGATCTCCCTCAATGAACGCCCCTCGGGAACGATGCCTTCCTGCAGCAGCAGTCGAGTCTCCTGCAAGGTTAGCGTATTTCCTTCGATTCCCGTGCTGCCGTTTACGTAACGATGCTCGAGCGACTCCTCCGTTTCTCTCATCTCGTCCGGACGGAGGTTCTCCGATAGCGAACGATGCAAGGAACGGAAACGTTCCAGCATCTGTACTATGATCGTACCTTCCTGAGGACCGAAAGGTAAAGAGGAGTATCGGGAAGAACTGAGCTCGGCTCTTTTCTCTAGGGCTTTGCGCTCCAGATCGTACGCCGCGGCGACCAGAGCTCTTTCCAATTCGCCGAGCGACGGCTCCTCGGTCCCCAGGTACTTGGTGACCTTGGCCTTCCTATCGCCGACCCGAACGTCCTTGGCCAGAAAGAACTGCAGCTGGCCCTTGCTCGTTCGCCTTCGCTCCAATCTCGCCGGGAAGACCACGTGAGACATAATGTAATGGCAGATATATGAATACTTAATAAATTGCCATTACATGAATATATATTTTCCAATAGCTCACGGTTTAATTGATCTCAATTTCCACACGATAGATGGATGCAGGTGTAACGCTTTGTGAACTTGCAGATGCTCGAACAGAAGGTTCTGGTCGATGCGTTTCTCCGAATACATCGCCTGAAAGAAATCCTTCTCCCGTTGCGACAGCGTTAACAGGTCCCTGGCAAAAGATAAGGCATCTCCTCTCAATGCCACCGCGTCTATCGAGGACGTACGAGGGAGCATTGGTACAAGATTGTTGAGCATGTCCTTTTCGGTCACGCTCTCCACCGCTCCGGTTCCCATACTGCGAGCGTCGCCATACATCGAAAGGTAGAAGAGGACGAGCTTGCGGAATAGAGAGCTGTCGATTGCCTGGACCGTACTAAAGATCATGTTGGCGTCGTAAATGTCCCGGGGAGTCCCACGGATTATCAGCGCACGCATCTTTCCTGCGAAAAGCTCCTCCGGCCGGTAGGTTATCGCTTTTACAGAGCCCAGGTCCTCGAAAGGATGTTTAAGCTCACCCTCGATGGTTCCTGCGACAGGCATCCTTTCCAGGTAATTGATCTCCAATTTCAGGTGATCAGCACCACCCCCACAGTTCCTAAAATGAATATCGAACTGTTCCTCGGCATACATCGACACCGGCGCATCGGCCTTATAACCGAGGTCCTTGAAAAGGAGCAATAATGATCTCCTTATCTCCGCCCGGTCCTTCTGCATAATTGTCCGGTCAATATCCCCGATATAGTTCAGATCGATATCTACGGAGAGGCGTTTGAAACCGAATACCATACCCTGAATGGCGGTCCCTCCTTTCAAGGCCAAGTTGTTGGATAGTTCCGGTACGGTCTGCATTCGGTCGAGGATCATCATGAGCCGATAGACCTTCTCCAAGGAATCCGCCTTGAAACCAGTTCGACCGACCAATCGGGAGAAGTAAGTTTTACCTGGAACATCAGACAAAACGAACCATCTCCTCAATATTACCAGGAACTAGGACGTTCCATTCCTTTACTAAGCGGCCTCCAGCCTTCCTCCCCGGTACCAGGTAGGTGACGTTGGGTCCGACCTTGCCCCTCAAGGATTCCAGGAGATCCTCCGACACCCTGATCCTGTCCTTTAGATAGGATAGGATGAAACCGGCCTTGTGGTACAACCCCTTCTCATCGAAACGTTCCAGATATTTCAGGATCTTATGTTGGTCCATCAGGGCAAATGCCTCCATGCTCTTGAGGTACTCCTCCACCCCACCGCACAGGTCCGGCCGGCGGATGCAGTCCAAGAAGGTCCTTTCCCGGTCTGTGACATTTATAGGAATGTCGTCCACGTAATGTACGGTCATGCCGAATAGCTTGGAGGCCAACACGGGCCGATAAAAAATATCTTGGAAATCGAAGGGTTTGAACTTCTTGACCGATAGATAATAGACCGTCGTGAACTGCGAGTTGACGGCGCCATGAAGTTCAAGGGCGCTGTGGAATGCCAGGGCACCGGTCCTGTCCATGGCCCTGTCGGCAAGAAGGTAGCGATCGAACTCATATTCAGAACCAGCATGTTCCGGTGGAACGGCCGCGTACAGACCTTCTCGGACCCTGACCAAATTTCCTTTCGTGGTCAAACGCCATAGAGCCATTCTTGCCGTGCTCTCAGTGCATGCGATACGCAGCGCTTCATCTGTTGTGATGAACTGACCGCGCAAAGCGGTCATGTATATCTCCCTCTGGCCGCCGCACCCTTTTTGATTCATGGCTCGGACCTTTCGCCCTTGATGACGATAACTCATATCACCTCTATCGGAAATATAGTTTACTATATTCTGCTGTATATCTACCATTATGTAGATTCATATAACTTTATAACAAATAAATGACTCTCATAATCACGTGACAGATCAAGCAGGAGTGCGATGAGATCTGAGAGATGGCCTTAACATTACGACCATCATGATCTATCAACAGATATTCTGCGACATCGATGATGCCGATCGAAGACGTTCAGAAGTCGGTTATGGCCCTGGTGACGTAGAACGTCCCTTCCTTGAAGTAGAACGAGAAATAACTGGAACTGTGGTCCGTCTCGCGCATCTTGACCACCCGGAGACGCCTCTGCACTTCGATATCGCCAACTTCCACCATCTTCAGGTGGATTATTCCGTCCGCCAGGAAGTCCGTGTCGCTGGAACCGTAGTATTGGTACTGGCCGACAGGCATCTCGGCGATCATGAACGTCGTAACCTCCGTGGAGCGCAGCCACTCGAACAGCCGGAATATCTCCTCGCGCGGTTGCTCGAACTTGGCGATGAGCTCCAGAGCGCCCAGCGAATCGATGACCAGGATGTCATAGTTCATCCGCTTCTTGCTCTCTTCCACGGCGAAACGGAAGGTGTCGAACCACCCGCCGGACTGGGCCTGCAGACGTATCTCGCCCAAATCCAACACCTCCACGAGGCCGTCGGGGTTGCCGGGCATGCGCAGGTAGTCCATCTGCCGCATGAGGGATGGCTTGTTCTGCTCCAAAGAGATGTACAGCGCCTTCACGCCCTCCCTAACCGCGTTCTGATGAAGGATATAGTACGCCAGAGAGGACTTCATCGTGCCAGCCGCACCGGACACCATGATTATGTTACCCTTCGGTATGCCGCCGGACAGGTTCTCGTCCAGACCGTTAACATAGGTTCTTACCCTCTGACGTTCCAACTTCTCCCTTTCCTATGCGATGGATATGATATCGCGAGAATAAAACAGTTAGCTGAGATGCCGGCCCTGGTCGGCGGTCGCGTCTTGCGATTGTTTTACTATTAGGCCCGAATCCCAATAGCAGATCATACCCGGGACATTATACGAAATGGATTATTCAACCAATTTTTTTTACCATGGCGAAGGCAAAGTTGACTTCCATATAGTTGATACGGGTTGGACGGATTGCCTGGTCCGTCGATCTCTTCTTGATCGAATCCATCCCCGCCTCGTCGACCAGCTGTTTGATCAAACCGACCATCCCATAGTCGTGGCTCGGAAATCTAGATGGAGCGGGCGTTCCATCCGACTTGACCCGTTCGGTATCATGATCTTGGTCCGTCCTTATGAATTCCATTCCATCCACCCAATCATCCCAATAACCGGTTCCCCAATCCTCGATGAAATATAGTCCACCGGCCTTCAGATGATTTATGAAAAGATGATCGAACGAAACCTTGGTCAGGCTGGCTACGTGGGATGCATCGTCGATTATGATGTCCCAGCCATGGGGAGCGAATTTTTCGCTTATCTCGGTCAGCAGATCGGTGTTTGATTGCGATCCTTTCACGAAATGCACCCTGTCGCCATATTTACGATCGAGCCCGTTGATATCAAGACCTACGATCGTAGCGTTAGGAAAATATTCCTCCCAGACAGCGAGGGACGCTCCTGTATAGACCCCTAGCTCCAGGATACATAATTTTTCATTACGTAGAGATGAAAGGTGTCTCTCATATTGGGCATATGTACATTCGGTCTTACAGACAACATCAAGATTGTACTTCTTCCCAATTTCGATTAGAGAAACCTGAACCATAGACGGTAAAAACGTCTCCTACGATTAATAAAGTTCTTTTCATTTCATATCTTACGATTAAGATGGCATCTAACATTTAGATTATTATTTTGTATTCCGTTCAAGATTATTCTAGAACGATTTATTTTTCAAACTCAATCAGCGCGTTTCTGGGTTTCAATAACGAATCTATTGGCGTGACGAATTATTGTTGATCTCGGGTCATATCGAAGCACCAGGAAATAAGTCGTTAAGAGTTCATCGCCCTGCGCACCGCTTCGGCGGTCGCTTCGGTCTTCACCAGCTTGCCGCAGTTGGCCATGATGGTGTCCGGGTCCTTCAGCACGTGGCCGGTGCACACGCAGACCACCTTCTCGCGGCGG
>Ga0209099_1004475_pt1 | contig 10602 bp, 11 predicted proteins | sample AD_JPNHW2_MetaG_FD_184430 | JGI IMG/M metagenome (GOLD analysis project Ga0209099, IMG submission 184430) | Active sludge microbial communities of municipal wastewater-treating anaerobic digesters from Japan - AD_JPNHW2_MetaG (SPAdes) (version 2) | ecosystem: Engineered > Bioreactor > Anaerobic...
CGCCTCTTTTGTTTTCTTTGGATCCGGGCTGTTTTCAGCTAACGGTTTTTTGTTTTTTAAGGCTTAAACAAACGAGAATCACCCCGGCAATGACAAAAGGAATGGAGAGCAACTGGCCCATATTGAAAACCATGCTCCTTTCGAAATCGACCTGGGGCTCCTTTAAAAATTCGATAAGGATGCGCACCCCAAACACCAGGATCATGAACATACCGAAAAGATACCCTTCTGCAGGTTTCCCGTTCTTTTTGTAATAATACCAGAGCAGGTACAAGAAGATTGCAAGGTAACAGAGCCCTTCATAGATCTGGGTCGGGTGACGCGGAACTGTTTCGCCGGCCCTCACGAAGATGAACCCCCAGGCAAGTTCTGTAGGCTTTCCGAAAATCTCGCTGTTCATCAGGTTCCCCATACGGATGAAAAACCCCGAAAGCGCTACTACAATCACAATTCTGTCGATTGTCCATAAAAATGTTTGCCGGCTTTTCCTGGCAAAGAGGTACAAAGCCAGCAATATGCCGATGGCAGCCCCATGGCTGGCAAGGCCGCCTTCCCAAATCTTCAGTATCTCAACCGGATGGCTGAGATAATACTGAGGTTCATAGAACAACGTATGTCCCAGCCTTGCACCGACTACAGTCCCGATGACCATATATACCGATAATTTGTCAAGCAAAGCTTCCGGCAGGTTTTCCTTTTTAAAGAAGCGCAGCATGATGACATAACCGATAGCAAAAGCTGCGGCAAAGAGCAACCCGTACCATCGTACAGCAAACGAGCCGATCGAAAAAATTTCAGGGTTTACTTTCCAGGTAATGAATTGAAGAATCATGGTGATTTTTTTGACGGGTAAATGTAGTGAGAATTGTTTATGCGTGTTCTTCGGGCAGCAGCGCCAAAGAGTCAATCCTTTGCATCAGTAAACTTTCTTGCGGCCAACTGCTTATGCCTGAATAGCCTGATGCTTTATGAAGACTTTCTTCCAGGTCAAAATTTCGTTGTTCGGCATAGTAAAAAGTGCCTTGTTTCTCATGGAATGAAGCCAGGTATTCCTGCTCGGTTTGGCCGGGAGTAGGGATAAAGAGGGCCTTTTTACCGATAGCTGCCAGGTCCATGATGCTGGAATATCCCGGCCGGCAAATCACCAGCGGGGCTGAACGCAGCATGTTTTCCAGTTCCCCGGTTGGTAAGTGCGGAATAATGGTAATGCCATCTACTGTTTTCGGCTGGCTGACGGCTTCGGTTTTTCCGGAAATAACGATACAGTCAATATTTGCCGCCCTCAATTTCTTGATCAGAATATTCTCAAGAATGGTCCTTTGCGGTTCAGGGCCTGAGAGGAGAGCAACCAGCGCTCCGGAAGTGTTTCCAGGCTTCAGCCGGCCGGGCTCAAAGCGGGATAGCCCGCCTATAAACCGGGCGTTTGAAGGCAACGGATACTTGTGTGAAAGATCGCCGCTGAGGTTCACTACGCCCGGAAAATCGGGGATCCAGCATTCGTGAAACCGGCTGATCATCAACCGGTTTATGAAATAAAGCAAGGGTTCAGCCCACCGCAGAAACCCGGGCGTTTTGATCATCACCTGGTGGATCATGATGACGCTTTTTACCTGCCGGTGCCATAAACCGTATCGGTTGTCGGAGATCACCAGGCCTATGTGGTGTTCGCTGACAATTTCTTTTAGCTGATGATGTTCCCTGAAAATGGAGGTTACAAACGCCGGGACAGATGCCAGCATTTTCAGCGCCATGCTCCCGTGGTATGGATACCGGGGTGAAAATCCGGAGAACCTGATAAACTCAAGATCGGGGAACTCATTCATCAAAAAGTGCATCGACCGTCCGTCGGCGGCCAGCACAACACGGAAGCCCCTGCCGACAAGCGATCTTATTACAGGAACACACCGCGTGGCATGTCCGATCCCCCAGTTGAGCGGGCATACGAGAACTTTTATTGCCTGTTCGCTTCCCATTGTTGATATTTTCAAAGATAGGCAAACAATGGATTTCCCGACAGGTGAAATAAAGTTAAAAAGTCACGAATAACCAACTGTACGGATCATTTGGTTGAAGCACAAGTGGCACCTCACCCCAACCCCTCTCCTAAAGGAGAGGGGCTTCTCTTTAGGAATGACCCTGCTTTCCTCCTGTAAAGCTTTCACTAAAATATTCCTGACTTCTGACGTTTTATAAAATTAGTGCGGTGGTGTTTTTCAAGTAGCTGAAAATTAATGATATAAAATATAGTAGTTTTGACTTTTACCGCACTAACGCCCATTTTTCAGGTATGTTTAGGATCAGAAAAGTCACGAATAACCAACTGTACGGATCATTTGGTTGAAGCACAAGTGGCACCTCACCCCAACCCCTCTCCTAAAGGCGAGGGGCTTCTCTTTAGGAATGACCCTGCTTTCCTTCTGTAAAGCTTTAAATGAAATATTCCTGACTTCTTATGCTTTATAAAATTGGTGCGGTGGTGTTTTTCAAGTAGCTGAAAATTAATGATATAAAATATAGTAGTTTTGACTTTTACCGCACTAACGCCCATTTTTCAGGTATGTTTTAGGATCAGAAAAGTCACGAATAACCAACTGTACGGATCATTTGGTTGAAGCACAAGTGGCACCTCACCCCAACCCCTCTCCTAAAGGAGAGGGGCTTCTCTTTAGGAATGACCCTGCTTTCCCCCTGTAAAGCTTTCAATAAAATATTGATTATTAGCCGGTCACGATTGTCAAAAAAAATCATAAGTTTGATATTTATTATGGATGATCTGATCTATAAAATTGCTATCACCCTCATACCCAACGTAGGTTGTGTGAACGGGAAAAACCTCATTGCTTATTGCGGTGGGGTTGAAGCGATTTTTACCGAGAAGAAGCGTTTTCTGATGAAAATTCCCGGAATCGGGGAAGCAACGGTAAATTCCATCATTAATCACAATGCCTTTGAAAGGGCGGAAGAGGAAATAGGGTTTATTGAAAAATTCAGGATAAAACCTCTCTTTTATCTTGATAACGATTATCCGGCACGACTCAAACAATGCACCGACAGTCCGCTCCTGTTATATTATAAAGGGGATGCAGACCTCAACACCGAGAAGATCGTTGCCATAGTCGGTACGCGAAAGGCTACTGAATACGGGCGTGATATGTGCCACAGAATCGTGGAAGGCCTTTCTGAATCCAATGTTCTTATAATCAGCGGACTGGCCTACGGTATTGATACCTGGTCGCATAAAGCGGCGCTCGATTATAACCTGCCGACGGTGGCAGCCCTCGGGCATGGTCTCGATCAGATTTATCCTTATACAAACCGTTCGCTGGCTGAAAAAATGCTGGTCAACGGAGGTCTGATCACGGAATTCGTCAGCCATACCAAACCTGACCGCGAGAATTTCCCGATGCGGAACCGGATTATTGCCGGGATGAGCGATGCCGTCGTCGTAATAGAAGCAGGTGTCAAAGGCGGGGCTTTGATCACTGCCGACCTTGCGAATTCATATAACCGGGATGTTTTTGCCGTTCCGGGACGCATTTCCGATTCTTTTTCCGAAGGCTGTAACAACCTCATTAAAACCAACAGGGCAGCCCTGATCCAATCTGCCGACGATATCAGGTACATCCTTAACTGGGATAGTCATAAAAATTTAAAGAAAACCGTTCAGCGGAAACTCTTTGTTGAATTGCAACCTGACGAGCAACGGGTGGTTGACTTATTACGCAACGAAGGCGACCAGGATATTGACTCGGTGATTCAGAAAATCGGGTTGCAGCCGTCAAAAGCGGCATCGGCATTGCTAAACCTCGAATTTGATGGTATCATTCGCTGTATGCCCGGTAAGATTTATCGTTTATGCTGATTGCTCACCTGAACGTATGGCCTTCACAATCAGTACAAGGGCGATGATTGTCATTGCGATAAGCGATAGCAGAAGCATTGTTTTATCCTGGTACAACAGGCAGAAACGATAGACGCCGTTTAATATGATTGCTGCCCCGAGCCCTGTGAGAAGGTCAATGAAACTGTTGCGACGGTTGCGCGCCATTCCGAAGAAAAATCCCATCATAGTTGCAAAGCAGGTTACAGCCGGACCACTGCTCCAGGCGTATGTGCAGGGGTCAATGAAGGCGGGTTTTGCAAAGTAAACGTATACAGCGTATGATGTCGCAAAACCAAGCGAAACAGCCAAGGCATATACAATCCCATCGCTTACATTCACAAAGCGTCTGTTCCTGTAAACGAAAATCCGCATGATCGCGAATATTACCAATTGGAAAAGTCCGGCTGTGAGGATAAAAGCATAAAACAAAGTACGGTGGAAGCTGTGCAGGTTGTCGAGGCCGGCCATGCGAATGAGCCGGTCTGCAACGAGGATCAATGCAACACTGAGCAATCCGATAAGGTAAACCCTGAAAAAAAGAGAGAAGTCACCGTGCAGGTATTTGGATTTCAGGAACAGGAACAAGAGCATGAATGTAGCCGGGGCTACAGCAAATTGCAGAACAGTGCATGCATCCATCGGAAATGAGAGATTAGAAAATTCAATTATAATTAAGAATTTGTAGTTTTACGCCGTGAAAGACGTTCAATACAAATATATCAATAATTTACAACCGGTTGCTCTACATTGAAAGGCGTTGTTATTAAATCGACAGGGAGCCTGTACACCGTTCAGGGCGAAGATGGGGCCATATACAATTGCAGGCTCAAAGGGCAATTCCGGATTCACGGTATCCGTACGACGAATCCTGTAGCCGTCGGCGATAACGTGGAATTTGATTATCCCGAAAATGAAACCTGCGGTTTAATACATACCATTGGCGACAGGTATAATTATATTATCCGGAAGTCGATCAAATTGTCGAAATTCTCACACATCATTGCCTCGAATATCGATCAGCTTGTTGTGATTGCCAGCATAGAGCAGCCAAGGACTTCTACCGGTTTTATCGACCGGGTACTGGTCACGGCTGAGGCTTATCACATTCCTGCGGTTGTTGTCTTTAATAAAATTGACATATACAGCGAAAAATCGGGCAAAAGGTATGTGGCGCTGATGGAATTATATGAAAAAATTGGTTATCCTGTGCTGGCTGTATCTGCCATTAGAGGCGACGGAATGAGCGATTTTAAAACGTTGCTCACAGATAAAACCAGTCTGCTGATGGGCCATTCAGGAGTCGGAAAGTCGGCCCTTATCAATGCAATTGAACCAAACCTGAACCTGAAAACCGGGATTATTTCGGATTATCACCTCAAAGGAACACATACCACTACCTTTGCTGAAATGCATAAGCTTTCAACGGGCGGTTATATTATCGATACTCCCGGCATCAAAGAATTCGGCCTGATTAATTTCGAAAGCCGCGAAGTAGGGGAGCGCTTTCCTGAATTCCGCGCCCTGTTGCCCTTGTGCAGATATACAAACTGCACGCATGTCCATGAACCCGGCTGTGCAGTGAAACAGGCCCTGGAAAAAGGTGAAATAGACCAGGGCAGGTATCATAATTATCTCGGGATTTTGAATGACGAAAGTCTGGATGTGGTTGAATATGATTGAGAGATAGTTACAACAGGCCCGAAAAAGTAAAGTCAGGAACTATAAGCCCGGCACAATCAATCTGTTTTATGAGAGCAGTAATACAAAGGGTTTCGGAATGCAGCCTCTTTATCGGCGGTGAGGAATTCAGCCGTATTGGTAAAGGATTGCTGGTATTGATCGGGATCGAAGATTCGGATAACCAGGATGATGTTGAGTGGCTGGCAGGGAAAATTGCAAGGCTTCGCATTTTTGATGACGCAGAGGGTGTGATGAATATTCCTGTGACCGGGTCAGGCGGCGAAATCATGGTCGTAAGCCAGTTTACGCTGCATGCAAACACCAAAAAGGGGAACAGGCCATCCTACATTCGTGCTGCAAAACCCGAAACAGCCATTCCTGTTTATGAATCCTTTATAAGGCAAATGGAAAAAGAATCGGCAAAACCGGTGATGACCGGTCGTTTCGGGGAACACATGATGATAAACCTGACCAATGACGGCCCTGTAACCATTATTATCGATACGAAAAACAAGGAATGACAGGTACGGCAACTGTTTGCTCCATCGTATCAGAAGTTCAGGGTTAGCCCTGCACTCGGCATGACCGGCAACTGATATACCTTTTCGTTGGTTACCCTGTTTACATAAAAGATATTATCGCGGTCGTAAACATTTGTCACCGTTGCATTTGCTTCAAGGGTAGAGTTTTCGCTGAGCGAAAATCGTTTGGTAATTCCAAGGTCAAGGCGATGATAATACGGCAGACGGCCTTTGTTAATCGGGGCATAGATGATCCCCAGGTCGCCATTTAAAGTGAGCAGGTCGGAGTAGATTCCCTGGGTAAAATTAAGCCTTTCATAGAACGCCTGTGTCTGGGTAAACGGGAAACCGGATCCCATGTTCCACCTGCCGTTGATTTCCCAACTGTCAAGACGCCCGAATTTGTAGGATGCCACCAGGTTAACATTATGACGGCGGTCATAATGGGGCACATAGTGGCTGATCCCGTCGAAGCGGTTAACATAAGCAAACGAATAGGCAATCCATACGTAAAGCTTCTTCTTCTCATATTTCATGGAAACATCAATACCTTTGGCCGACCCGTTTTCAACGATGAAATCTTTTTTCAGATAGTCTGCAACGTCATGGTAGTCTGCATTATCGTCGAAGACCTTATTTCTGTTGATATTGGTGAGTTGAGAGAAATTTTTGTAATATGCTTCGACGTTCACCAGAAGGTTTTTCGAAGCGTCAACTTCAACGCCCAGAACAACATGTTGTGCTTTCTGTAATTTGCTGTTAACAGCTTTACCGTTGAATTCGTCGGGAAGGTTTTCGGGGCCGGACAGGAATCCGTAAAACAGGTTGACCACATCACGGTCGCTGTTGGCGGCAACCAAATTCTGGGAATATAATCCTCCGGCCAGTTTAAACCGCAACTTTTCAGTAGCCAGATATTTCATCGAGAATCTTGGTTCAGGTGAGAATTCGGATAGCGAAGCATACCATTGCAGCCTGAATCCGGGCTCGATCAGGAATTTGTTTCGGGAAATTTTATAGGTAAAATAACCGGCAATTTCAGTAGTGAAATCCGTTTGGTCAATTTTACGGTTGGCAGAATTGAAATAATCGAAAACCGTTTGGAACCCCTGCATTTCAATCCCGTATTTCATTTGGTCTTTGCCGAAGAAATAGGTGAAATTCATCCCCCCGTTGAAACCGTTAATCAGGCTGGTGCGGGGAGCAGCCGTATTCTCCGACAGGCTCATGTCGTACGATGAATAGGCAATGTTGCCTTCCAGAAGCATGGGATTTTTGCCGGGAATGATCACAAAGTTCATTCCGGCGCCATAGGCATCCCAGTTAAAATCGGAAATAGTCTGATACTCAACCTTGTCGGAATAATTGAACCCGAACAGATTTATTTTACTGCCATTCGCTGCATTCAGGGATGCTTTGAGATACAGGTCGGTATAGTTAAAAGGCAGGCCGTCCTTGTCAATATACTTGTAAAGTAATTTTGAGCTTTGTTCCAGGTATGAATTCTTAAAGGAAAGAATAAACGAGGAACTTCCCTCACCGGATGATTTCTGCTTCACGAGAGGCCCTTCGAGCAGCAGGTTTGAGCCGAAACTGCTTGCCCCTACCTTTCCTGCAAACCGTTTTTTATTGCCGTCGCGCGTTGTGAGGTCCATCACTGACGAAATACGTCCGCCGTATTCGGCATTAAATCCTCCGGTGTAAATATCGGCAGTGCGCAATATATCGGTTTCGAATACCGAAAATAGTCCGATGGAATGGAATGCATTGTAAATAACCATGCCATCGAGCGTTACTTTATTCTGAATGGGCGACCCGCCGCGAATATATAATTGTCCGCCCTGGTCCCCCGTAAAAATTACGCCGGGCAATACCTGCAGGTACTGGGCAAGATCGGCCTGGCCCCCGATCGTAGGAATTTGTTTAATTTGCTTGGGTGTGATTTTAACTACCGATGTTCGTGTTTCGGTACGTTGTTCGGTGTATTCGGCGGTAATGCTTATGCCTTCCAGTTCATAACTGCCTTTGTTGATGTAAATTTTCCTGTTCAGTATTGTATTTCCCTTAACGCTTACCGGCTCGCGCAATGTATCATACCCCAGAAATGTGACCATGAGTGTGTAGTTGCCGTCAGGGATTCTGGTGATTGAAAAATAACCGTTTTCATCAGTGGCGGCTCCGTAAGATGTCTTATACAGGTAAACATTGGTGAAGATAATGGGTTCACCGGTCTCCTTATCGTAGACGAATCCCCTGATAATGTTGTTTTGTGCAAACAGTGGAGTTAATGCTGAGAAGAAGAATAGCAGAATTGCGAAGAGGCTTTTATTGGGTGTTTGCATAGGTAAAGGCAATAATTGCGCATTATTTTGAACATACAAACTTATAAAAGTTTCAGGTATAACTTAACGAAATGAATATTATAAATATTGAAGATTGGAAGGAATTGCCTGCCGGCGTGGGTTATGCCTTACAGTATTGCGCCACTCCATTCTGTTTGACGGCGTTGAAACTGAGGCCGGATTGGTTTCAGAATTTAGGGAGGATGAAAACCATCGTATTGTTTTTTTTCAGCGAATGACAATCCGTATTACGGATTTAAGGCCTGCCGATGGTCAAAACCATTGGAACAAACATATTCCTGCAATTGCGGGAAGAATGTCATGAATTCCTCCTGGTAATTACGGTAGGAGGATTTCAGGTCTTCCACGGCATGCTCCATCCCCGAAACATAGGAAGTCCGTCGTGAGATTCCGGCCAGCGCACGGTTGAGGCCATCCATAGAGGCATAAGCCAAAAGCCAGTTGTTGCGGATCATCAATGGCAACATATACTGCATCCTGTGCGGGAGGATGTGAAAATGGTCCATCAGCACGGCAAACCTGCGGCTGGTAAAGGCCGGCAGTTCTTCTTCAGAAAAATCGTTCCAGTTTGCGGCCAGGAAATGGTCATAAAACATATCCACGACCACTCCTGAAAATTTATGATAATTTGGGCGCAGCCTGCTGATACTCTGTCTTACCACAGGGTGGCTGTCGGTGTATGCATCAATTCGCCGGTGCATGATGATGCCGGCGCGGATGTCGGGGGTGAAATCCAGATAATCGTCTCCCTTCACGGCGTCAGCGATGAAATTGCCGACGATTTTTCCGGTATCATTTCCTGCAAGGAATAAATGTGCCAGGTAATTCAACAGGGTGTTTATTTCAGGGTTCTAAGTAAACCAAACATACTCATTATTTGAACAGAAAAGTCCGGGAATTGTTGAATGGCAGAATAACCCTGCCAGATTCAGGATTATAAGCATTTCCTGAACCTGCAGCCAGGGTTCATGCTCCGGGGAGCAATCAATTTAGAATCATTCCATTCCTCATGAACAGGTAATTTCATAGCTTTGTGCTACCAGTATAACACTTAAATTTAATTGTAATGACGAAACTCATGTTGCTTGGCGATGAGGCTATTGCCCAGGCGGCCATTGATGCAGGTATTTCGGGAATATATGCCTATCCGGGAACACCTTCGACCGAGATAACCGAATTCATCATGAATTCAAAAGAGGCAAAAGAAGGTATGATTCATGCGAAATGGTCGGTGAATGAAAAAACGGCTATGGAATCAGCCCTGGGCATGTCGTATGCCGGTAAAAGGGCAATGGTGTGCATGAAACATGTGGGGCTGAATGTTGCCGCCGACGCTTTTGTTAATTCGGCTATAACCGGGGCTAATGGCGGGATTATTGTTGTTTCGGCCGATGATCCTTCGATGCATTCGTCACAGAATGAGCAGGATTCAAGGTTTTACGGGAAATTTGCCCTGATCCCCATTTTAGAGCCGTCAAATCAGCAGGAAGCCTATGATATGGTTTTATATGGCTTTGAATTGTCGGAAAAACTAAAAACACCGGTTTTGCTGCGTGTAACCACCCGGCTTGCCCATTCGAGGGCAGGAGTGCTTCGCATGCCCGGCCGTGACCAGAATACACTGAAATTGCCCGATAACCTGAAGCAATTCATCCTGTTACCGGCAATTGCCCGAAAACAATATAAAACCCTTGTTGCCAAGCAGGAAGATTATACGGCAATGAGTGAATCCGGCGGTTTTAACCGGCTCATCGAAGGTACCGATAAAACGATGGGAATTATTACTACCGGAATTGCCTACAATTATCTGATGGAAAATTTTCCCGACCGTAAGGTGTCCTTCCCGATACTGAAAATCGGGCAATACCCTTTGCCGCGGAAACTCGTAGAAAAATTATATTCCGAATGTTCATCCCTGCTTGTACTTGAAGAAGGATATCCCCTGGTTGAAGAGATGCTTCGCGGTTATCTGAACCATGGGAAAGCCATTCATGGCAGGCTTGACGGAACCGTTCCCTTTGACGGCGAATTAAATCCGAATATTGTGGCTGTTGCCTTAGGCTTGAAAGATACGCGCGGCCGCGATGTGCCTTCGGTTGTGGTGGGCCGGCCGCCTTCATTATGCAAGGGGTGTCCGCACATCTCCTCCTACATT
>Ga0209099_1004483_pt1 | contig 10585 bp, 7 predicted proteins | sample AD_JPNHW2_MetaG_FD_184430 | JGI IMG/M metagenome (GOLD analysis project Ga0209099, IMG submission 184430) | Active sludge microbial communities of municipal wastewater-treating anaerobic digesters from Japan - AD_JPNHW2_MetaG (SPAdes) (version 2) | ecosystem: Engineered > Bioreactor > Anaerobic >...
ATCAGTGAAAATCAGTTGCATCAGTGTCATCTGTGTGCTATAAATATTTAAGCTCTTACGCGTTTCATATTATCAGAGCTATTTCATTTTATTTTGAAATAATGTAGTTTAATACATTATTATGTTTGTTTTTATGTATATTTACACATTTAAACTAAGATTATTTTGTTGTTTTAATAAAGCCCAATGAAAAGATCACTTCTTAATAGCCTGGCCGAATGGAAAAACAGCCAAAACCGAAGGCCTCTTATCCTGCGTGGTGCGCGGCAGGTAGGTAAAACATGGTTGCTGCGTGAGTTTGGCAGAATATATTACCACCAGGTGCTCTATGTCAATTTTGAGAGCAGCCGGCATTTGCAGAACTTGTTTACTGATGATTTTGATATAGCCCGCATCCTCAGGATCCTTCAAATCGAAACAGGTATAAATCCGGCAGAGCCCGGCACTTTGATAATTCTTGATGAATTGCAGGAGGCAGAAGGCGGCCTCACCTCTCTTAAATATTTTGATGAGGCGGGAAAGGATTACCACATTGTGGCCGCAGGTTCGTTGCTGGGGCTGGCGATGCATTCCGGTTCCTCTTTTCCTGTCGGGAAGGTAGAGTTTCTTGACCTGCACCCCATGGATTTCATTGAGTTTCTCGAAGCCAATGGTGAGCCGGCTTTAGCACAGTTAATCGAAATACCTGATTGGCAGGTGATCAACACATTCAGACAAAAGTACATTCAGTATCTGAGGTACTATTATTTTACTGGCGGTATGCCCGAAGCGGTGCTTGCATTTACCGAAAACAATGACATAACCGGGGTTCGTAAAATCCAACAACGCATCCTTGACGCCTATGAACAGGACTTTTCAAAACATGCCCCGTATGAAATTGTTCCCAGGCTGCGGATGTTATGGAATTCAATACCGGCACAGCTAGCCAGAGAGAACAGAAAATTTATGTATGGCCTGATAAGAACCGGAGCCCGGGCAAAGGAGTACGAACTTGCCCTGGGATGGCTGGCTGATTGCGGACTTGTTCATAAGGTGACCAGAGTGAGTAAACCGGCCTTCCCGTTGAAAGCATACGAAGATTTTAATTCATTTAAGCTGTTCCTCCTTGATATAGGGTTGCTGGGTGCTATGGGCAACCTCGACATGAAGATTATTCTGAACGGTGATAAATTGTTTGAGGAGTTCAAGGGGGCATTGACCGAACAATTTGTATTACAACAACTTGTCACTGACAACCATCTCTCAATTCATTACTGGTCAGCCGAAAGAGCCACGGCAGAGATAGATTTCCTTGTACAATCATCGTCCGGGATCATACCTGTTGAAGTGAAAGCGGAAGAAAACCTTCATGCCAGGAGCCTCAGGTTGTTCCATGATAAATATAATCCTGAAATATCTGTAAGGACTTCCATGTCGGCCTACCGGCAGGATGTATGGCTCACCAACATTCCGCTTTTTGCTATTCGCACCCTCGGTAAATTAGAGCAATAAGGGGGGGGGTACCATTTCACTGCTTTGGTCGGTGCCGGAAGCATGGGGAGGCGAGAGAGAGGTCAGAGGTCAGAGGTCAGAGAAAAAATGGTTAATGGTTAATAGAAATTGGTAATCTGGAAACTGGTCCCGATAGCTATCGGGACTGGAAACTGTGTCCTGATAGTATCGGGAATGGCACCTGGAACAGGGCACTTGGAACCAATATCAGAGGTCAAAGGTCAGTCCCGATAGCTATCGGGATCAAAGGTGGGGTTCTTGGTAATTGGGTGGTTTAGGTTTATGGGCAGCGCTTTGTCAATGATAAATGTCGATTAACAAATGATAAATGTAAAAGTGGCGATGGGAGTGGGAGTGGGCATGGATGGGGCTGAGGTTGGAGGTTAGAGGTCAGAGGTCAGAGAAAAAATGGTTAATGGTTAATAGAAATTGGTAATCTGGAAACTGGAAACTGGAAACTGTGTCCTGATAGTATCGGGAATGGCACCTGGAACAGGGCACTTGGAACCAATATCAGAGGTCAGAGGTCAATCCCGATAGCTATCGGGATCAAAATTAGCGTGGGTGCGGGTGGTTCCCTTTAGGGAAAAAAGGGGTGGGAAGGCGCGCGGTGGAGAGCTTTTTAAATGATAAATGTCGATTAACAAATGATAAATGTAAAAGTGGCGATGGGCGCGGGAAAGGGCATGGATGGAACACGCCTGCCTGCCTTGCGATAGCCTGCGGGTGGCAGGCAGGGATGATACGGATTAGACGGATTTGCACGGATAAAAGATCAGTGAAAATCAGTTGCATCTGTGTCATCAGTGTGCTAGCATTTTTGAATGATAAATGCCGAATGTCGAATGATAAATGTAAAAGCGGCGATGGGAAAGGGCATGGGCAATGATGGAACACGCCTGCCTGCCTTGCGATAGCCTGCGGGTGGCAGGCAGGGAAGGTACGGATTAGACGGATTTGCACGGATAAAAGATCAGTGAAAATCAGTTGTATATGTGTCATCCGCGTTCTATATGATTTAAAATGTAAAATGTCGATTAACCCTGCCAGCGATGGATTGTGTGCAGGAGGCACCGTTTCAGGTTGAATGTCAATGGGTTGCCCTGGGATACCGTACTATCCTGTGCAAATCATGTTTCTTACCTGATTCAAGCACGAACGGAACCTTTTCTTCCATCACATTGCTGGTATCGAGGCCATAGGCACGGATATCGGAGGTTGAGAGCCTGGTTAGAAAAGTATATATATCCATGATAAACTGCTCGAACGGTGCGAAATCAAAGTCATAGTTCTGAATGCGGCGGATGATAATGTAGTGAAAATCAGCCGGTATTCCATGATCGCGCAGCGAAGGATACCCGGAGGCAAGGCTTATCTCGCGGTTTTCTTCCATCTCCCTGAGCACATGCTTGAAGAACAGGTTGATCCTTGGCTGCACCTTGAAGCCAAGCCTGAACTCTACCCTTATCAGGACTTTGGGAATGATGGGATCGACAGAATATTCAAGCGTATGGGGCTCGTCGGTAATATGAACATGGATGAGCCAGTATGTATCAGCCCGTTTGGGTTTCTTGTTGAAAATTGAATAGAGAATTTTGGATTCAATATCAGTAGCATAGTCGGCGTGAGTGATATACACCAGGTTGGTGGCATATTTGGGCACCGTTTCATCGTGGCTTAGTGCTTCGAGGGTTTCTGTATAATCGGCAATCTTCACAAAGCGGGTAAAACGGTTTTTAATGATCCGTCCGCGGTACCAGGTGTACATGATCAGTGCCATAACGCCCGCCAGCAGCAGGGTGACCCATCCTCCGTGGATGAATTTGGCAAGATTGGCCAGCAGGAACGACCCTTCAATGCTAAGATAAAGCATCAGGAATGCAGCAATGAATACTTTTCTGCGCCTGATGCGAACCAGGTAAAACGACATGAGTATGGTCGTCATGAGCATGGTGATGGTAATCGCAAGGCCGTATGCAGCTTCCATGTCGGAGGAGTTTCTGAAAATGAGAATAACCGATACAACGGCTGCAAACAGCAGCCAGTTGATAGATGAAATGTACATCTGGCCCTTGCGGGTGGTAGGGTAGGTGATGCGCACTTTTGGCCAGAAATTAAGCTGAATGGCTTCACTGATGATTGTGTAAGACCCGCTGATAAGCGCCTGGCTGGCAATGATGGCGGCCAGGGTGGACACAATTACGCCAACCGGCAGAAACCATCCCGGCATGATGGCAAAGAAAGGGTTTTGCCATTGTGTGGTGCCGGCAGGCTGCATCAGTATCCAGGCACCTTGTCCGAGATAATTCGTGATCAGCGTGGTTTTTACAAATATCCAGCTTACCCTTATATTGTTGATGCCGCAATGGCCGAGGTCGGAATACAATGCTTCGGCGCCGGTGGTACATAGAAAAATTGCGCCAAGCAGGAGGAAGCCATGCGGGTGATGGGTGAGCAGTTGTATGGCATACCAGGGATTGAAAGCCTTGAGTACGACCGGCATCTGCACAATCTGAATAAGACCGAGCGTGGCAATCATGGTGAACCAGAGAACCATTACCGGGCCGAAGGACTTGCCGATGGTAGCCGTGCCGAACTGCTGAACAATAAACAATACCGCAACAATAGCCAGCGCGATCGGTATCACCTGCAGTTCGGGATGCCGGAGCTGAAGGCCTTCAACCGCCGACACAATGGTAATTGAAGGAGTGATAATGCCATCAGCCAGCAACGCACTGCTCCCGACAATAGCCAGGGCATACAGCCATTTACGCTTCCTGCGCACCAGGGCATACAATGCCAGAATGCCGCCTTCACCCTTGTTATCGGCTCTCAGGGTGATTATCACGTATTTAAGCGTAGTTTGTAAGGTGAGCGTCCAGATGATGCAGGATATTGCTCCGAGCACTGTTTCAGCAGAGATGTGGCCTGCCGAGCCTGCAATGATGGCTTTCATTACATACAGCGGCGAGGTTCCTATGTCGCCGAAAACAATCCCCAGTGTAATGATCAGGCCGGTGAGGGTGAGGAGAGAATGCGATTTCCTTGTGGTTCCTGGCATAATAGCTGGATTTGAAAAACTGGCGTCCGGCTGAGCATTCACCTACCTGGATAACTTAACTTTCGTGCCTGCAGAAAAAAAGCGTGCAAAAGTAGATATTATTCAATCGCTAAATTGAAATTCTGACGAATAATTTAAGAGTGCCGGCAAGCTTTATTTTTTCCGCTGCAGCGAACAACCGGTTACCTTGAATTATATTCTGAACAAGTATTTCAGTATCAAGGTTTCCCATTCGCAGCGATTGAATTTCTGCCAGGCCGGTGACCCAAACAATTACAGTCTTGCATTGTTGATTAAGTGAGCAAACGCATTCTTCATCACCTTCGTTTTCAGCTTTCAACCACCACTTAAGCCAATGATCATGCCCGGTTTCATGCAAAAGATATTCGTTTCATTTCTGATGGCAGTGTTACCATTGATACTCGCCGCTCAAGCGCCATTCCAGTATTCCTGGCGATACTACAGGCCCGGTAACACCGGCATACAAGGTGACTATGCTACCGCCCTTTGGATCGATTCGAACGGTGACCCCTATATTGCAGCCAATACCGGTAATTGGGGTGAAGGCGGTTTTGCCAGGTTCAGCCTGTCGGATACCACCTGGACCAATTATTCCAATGTGGATTACGAAATTTTAGGTTCATTTGACAATGGTGATATTCAGTTTTTAGATATCGTTGAAGATTACGATAATAATATCTGGTTTGGAAGTTTTCGCGGCGCTGTAAAGTTTAATCCTCAATCAGGCATTTCATCCGCAGTAAATTATGCACCAGGAAATTCAGCTTTACTGGGATTTACCTATGATATCGATCTGGCGCCCGACAGCAGCATCTGGTTTACCAGTGGCGGCCTGGTCCGGTATAACCCAAAAGATGACCAGTGGACATACCTCGAAGGTTCAAATATTCGCATAGCCGTGCAACCCAAAACGGATGGCAGTTACCTGGTTTGGTCGGCAGATACGTATTATGGATATGTATTCACCTACAACAGTGCGACTGGTGATTATACGAATTATACGCCTGAGGCTGTTGGCGATATTGCCGGCTTACCCGGTAAAGATTGTGTTGACGACGCCGGCAATTTTTGGGCCTTGCGCATGGCTGCCAATGGCGACTGGGAAACGCTTGAATATCAGCGCCCTGACGGCACCTGGGTTTACCCCGCACCACCCTATCAGAATGTCAGTTACTATATTGATGCATTCAAAGCCTTTGGAAACGGGAATGCTTTATTGGTAACTGCAAATGGTGAGACCTGGATGTTTGATGGCTCATCCTGGCAGAATTACGGGATCTGGAGGCCCTATCAACTTACAACCTCAGTTGATCAGGACCAGCAGGGCAATGTATGGGTTTGTGGTGTTGGTGGGGCTGCACGACGGGATGTCAACACAGGAGAATGGCAACGCTACCGGATTACAAACACTTCGCAGATCGACTATTTTGTTGAAGATATCTCGCTGGATAGCGAAGGAAATGTTTGGATGACAGGCAATGCAGGCAGCGGTGTAGGTGGTTTCCAAATGTTTGACGGCAAGCGTTGGACCGGCTTTAACATTTATACCTATGGCCTGGGGTATCCGTTTCCTTACCAGGCCGATAATACGCAGGCTATATACAGCAGGCCTTCTAATGGAGACATTGTTTTCAATCCCACATTTAACGGCATTCATGCCTGGGACGGTACCAGCTTTTTCTCTTTGGAAGATTATCTCACGACCTCCAAAGGATTCGCCGAGGACTCACAAGGCCGTTTATGGAGCCTGGGCGAATATTATAACATCAGGTATTACAATGAGAATTTGAATGATTGGACTATCTTACCCATTGTTGGCTGGGGAAGCCATATTATGCAGGATCCCGCTAACGAAGGTACAATATGGGCAACAACAGATTACGAAATTCAACGAACAGATGGTACTAATACATTCAGCAGGAGTATTGATGACTTTCCCGGCAGCGCTGCCTGGTTCACCGGTTTTGCTGCTGATGCTGAAGGTATTGTATGGGTTGGAACCTGGTCGCAGTTCACCAGTACAGGCAGTACATTGATCAGGCTCGATGTAAACACAGGGCAATACCAAACCTGGTCGTATGATGAAGGCTGGCCATTTCCGGGCGAGCACGTCAGGCCTATGACTATAACTCCCGACGGATTGTTATGGATGCAATACGACTCGGAGTATCCCTCAACGGATGCCGGACTGTTATGCTTCGATGGTACGCATGTTACAGCATTTCCCTCTTCTCCCGGAGGTGTACCACAATGGGGAGGCCTTCCCAACAGTACCATCAAGGATCTGGAAGTAAAACAAAAACCCGGAGGCTACGAGTTATGGATGAGCTGCCTGGGTAGAGGAATTGCGGTGCTCGATGTGGTTACTGACCCGGTGGGTATCGCTACGGAGGAAAAGCCATTGCATACCGACCGGCTTACTGTGTTTCCCAATCCTGCCGGCGATAAAACAGAATTTGAGTTCGAAACAGTATTAGCCGGACAGGTACAACTATCCGTCTTCGATTTGCAGGGAAGAGTTGTTGCCGTTATCCTTGATAAGGAACTGGAAGCCGGCAAACACCAGGTACCCTGGAATTGTACCGGCAGCAACGGCGATAAACTCATGCCCGGCCTGTATGTGGCCAGGTTTACTGAAGCCGGTAAAACCTACAGCACAAAAGTTATTGTTCGTTAAACCGCTATGGCTGATATACTTCCCGCCATCAATCGTTTAACCTCAGATGCAGGATCTCATTTATCAGCAAAAAGTGATAACCAACTAAGTAAAAAGTCCCGGCCAGCCTGAATTGTTTGCTTTGATTACGGCGGATTTAACCGGCAAGTGCTGATCCCTGTTTTATTGGTTAACCCTGAAGCAGAAAGATCGGGTTGAAGTCAGATATCTGATAAACAGGAAGCCGGTTTTCCCAATCATTTTACATCTTTGTGGCTTTAACATCTCTCAGGCTTTCGAGCGAGGTGTTGTTCAGCATGTTAAAAATATCATTCCTGATCCCGAGCCAGGTTGAATGCAATTTGCAGGGGTGTTCATCGCTGCACTCTTCAAAGCCAAGCATGCATTTCATATATTTTTCCTTTCCTTCGATAGAAAAAACGATATCGCCAATCCTGATTTCATTCACGGGTTTTTCAAATATATAACCACCTTGTCTGCCGCCGGTACTATTGATAAAACCAGCTTTGGCAAGCCCTGTCATTATTTTCCGCAGGTACTTGTCGGAAATATCCAATTCATGAATAAGTTCGGCAGCCGAATATTTCCGGACAGGATGGGCCGCCATATAAAGCAGTATCCTGATAGCATATTGCGCTGTATTGGAAATAAGCATAAATTTTTGTTTTCAAAGGTACTCATTGTAAACAAGAAGAGGCTGACTTTTCGTGTCAGCCTCTTCGGCAGAGTGCCTTATTATTTCTCTTCAGGAAGTAGTTTGTCTTTATCAAGTTTTGAAGGTGAAAATATCCCCAGAACCCCGTTGAGCCCTACACTCATCACAATATTGTAGAAGAAAGCCAGGAATGACAGCAGCAGCAGCGATCCGGCCAGGGCTGCAAATATCATGTACAAGTCAAATTCGCCATTGTGATATACTGTTCTGCGCAACATGCCTTTGAGGCCGGCCATACCCATGAAGGCGCCCATGCCGATACCGCCGAGCAGGTGTGCCCAGAAATGGAAATTAGCCAGTTTCTGGCTGTATAGTTTCGCGCCGTTTGTCAGTATCGGGAAAAGGAAATAAATAGCCGAATATAAGGTCATAGTGAGTCCGACAAGGATAGCGACATGAACATGAGGGCCAACGATCCATTGTGTATTGTGCAGGATGCGGTTAAGCCCGAGGTCGGCTTGCATGATACCCGCCGGCACAGCCAGGGCAAAACCCAGCAGTCCGCCAAGCAAAAACTTCAGTGGGTTGCTCATCTTCAGCGGACGAGCCTGCCACAGGGTTGCCAGGGTGATGAAGAATGCCAGTCCCTGGGTGATCAGTTCAAACGCCGTGAGCATTTCGCCGGAGAAGATTTTAAGAAAGGCGGGTTGAGCCTGGTCCGACATGAGGTGATGCGACCACACGAACCAGGAAACGATCATCTCGACAAGCAAGGCGGCCCTGGCCCATTTTTCCATGAATATTTTTTTACCCGTGATGAGCGTGGCCAGCAGGTACCAGGTTCCGGCAACAAAGATCAGCACCAGCCCGTCGGCTATAAGGTCAAGGCCCCACCAGAACCAGTTCTTGTACAGCAGGGCATCAACAGCCGAATGTTTCAGGTCGTACCCTAACAAAGCCGCGATCATATAAACAAGGATCAGCACACCGGTAAAAGTGATGATTCCGGCATTCAGCATCGTGTCAACGGTTCCGCGGGCAATGGCAGCCACAGGGGTTGAGACATAATGGGTACCATCGGCATTTTTAAGGCGTTTAAATCCTAACGCTGAAATCAATACTCCTTTGGGTTGCTTTTGATGACCGGCGGGATTGTAGGCAATGGTTTTAAAAATATTGAGAACAAAGAATAAAGTTCCAACCATCACCAGCGCGATTCCTAAAATGAAGAATGTCCCTCCCCACACGCTGAACTGTGTAAAATCAGCCGGCAGCGGCCAGTAAAGCGTATAAAGTGGCGAATAATGCGAAAGAAATCCTGCAAACCAGAAGACAAAAGTGCCGATTGCAATAAGCCACAATGTCCAGTTGGCGAGTTTGAAGCTCCAGAGCGGTTTCTTCATCAGGAAGGGAACCAGGAACAGAAAAGCGCCAAAGACTATTGAATACGATGAACCGAAAATTCCCACCAGGGGATGTGCGGTCATAATGGCAAAATATTGTTTATCGTCCATCATAACCCCGGGTGAAGCCAGGTGAAGGCGCATGATCATTCCTTCGACCACGGCAAACAGGTAGTAAACCAGGCCAACAACCACGAAACGCAGTACGAGTTTTTGCATAGGAGTGAGGGTTTTGTGTTTAAACAGGCCCTGCTCTCCATCCATAAAGGTTTTTATAAAGCTCATAATCATCAAGTTTTAAGGTTCGTAAATCAGTTAACTACCACAACATCTTTCAGTACCATTTTGTCGCTTTTCCAACCCGAATACTCGGTTGAACGGATCGTGAGAACCTCAGGTTTATCAAATTTCCACATCACGTCGTTTATGTGCCCAGGAATTACCTGCATCTGGAAGACCATGGAATTGTCCTGCCTGAAAAGTCCGAAGCCATAAGTAAGATCATCGGAGGAGACTTTGAATTGTGCAAGGTCGCCTGTGCTGATCTTCAGCGTATCAGCGGGAAGGATGAACTGGTGGTCTTTGATGCTGATCTCAAAAACCTTGTCAGCTTTGATACTTTCCCTGTTAAGGTCGATGGGTTTCCAGGGAATGGTTGCATGGGTGATCAGATGCAGACTTACGCCCAGTACTACCAGGAAACTCACAAAGGAATAAAACAAAGCGGGTTTGATGAAGCTTTCCTTGCTGCCGCGGGTGATCTGGTAACCAAACCACGTCATAAGCAGCAGGATAGCAATTACATACAATGTGTATGCAATTGTTTGTCCGTTAAGAACTACCGATGAATCTACCATAGTTGTTTGATTTTGTTGTTGGTTAATTAAAATGCTACTCAAAAGTAGTATATAAATTCATATAAAAAAGAATTTCGGAACTAAATATCCGAAAATATAAAAACCTGTTGAATTTAAGCATTCTGGCCGGCCAGTAACTGACCGTGTGACTCAGGAGCAGAGAAAACTAGAATGTAACTCTGACTCCCAAACCTGTCGTATGCATTACCATTTCAACCTGAACGGGTGTTTTGCCGGTTGATTTAAGGCTTGTGTTGTACTCGCTGATCGAATTTGTGAGATGTTTCCTGGCCGGAAACAGAAAGGGCAGAGAGGCAAGATCGGCGACGGCGCCAATGATAATCAGCCCCAGGCCGCTGGGGTAGCTGTTGCCGAGTTTGCCATTGTTGATATCGTTGGCTTCTTTCACTGAGGAGGCAA
>Ga0209099_1004487_pt1 | contig 10579 bp, 7 predicted proteins | sample AD_JPNHW2_MetaG_FD_184430 | JGI IMG/M metagenome (GOLD analysis project Ga0209099, IMG submission 184430) | Active sludge microbial communities of municipal wastewater-treating anaerobic digesters from Japan - AD_JPNHW2_MetaG (SPAdes) (version 2) | ecosystem: Engineered > Bioreactor > Anaerobic >...
GGGTATGCCTCCAATTACCTGTTTAATCTCCTTTAACGGTTGGATTAAGCCATTCACGTTACTTACATGGTTAACAATAACCAAATCTATATTTGAAAGATTTACTCTTTTAAGTTCATCGATGTTTATTAACCCATCACTAAAATGAGGCATTATGTGAAAAATCACACCAGCATTTTGCTTTAAATATTCTATAGGTCTTCCAACTGCATTATGCTCTAATGGGGAAACTAAAATCTGTTTTTGTTTATATCTAAAACCCTGAATAATCGTATTTAAAGCATAAGTTGAGTTATATGTAAATAAAATATTAGATATTAATGATGTACCAATTTTAGTAGAGATAAGTTCTCTTGTTTCTTCAACCATTTTTGATGCGTCAAATACTCGAGGATAAGCAGCCCTACCATATGTTCCACCTTGACTCAAATACTTATTAATATATTCTCCAACCTCAGGCGGTTTTGGAAAACTCGTACTTGCATTGTCAAAGTAAAGATTCATTTTCAGCACTTTATCAAGCTATGGTTTTACTATTTTTAAATCACTCGATAGTTTTTCTGCTATATAGAGCATATTTGTTATAGATCCAACCTCAATATTGTCTTTTAAGCTATAAAAATCAAGACAAGTACCACAAAGCATGATTTTTACACCTTTAGTTTCAATTTTTTTTAAAGAATTAGCTGTATCAGAACCTTTTATTGCCAATGTAATACCACTATTATAACAGATAATTTCTTTTGGCAAAGTATCAAGTTGTTCTATTGTATTGATAAAGCCTTTAAGAAGCAATTTTCCTAGGTCATTGTCACCAGATCCCATTTCATCACTATCTAAAACGATAATATAGTTACCTAAGTTCGATTTGGGTTCTTCATTAATTTTTAAACCTTCAGTATTGGTTCTTAAATTGTTAACTACAAAATTGATATGATATACTAATGCTTCTTTCGTAAATTTGAAAACGAAACCGTTATCGTTTAAAAAATGGGAAACATTATTAAAGGAGGTCTCATTATCAACATCAACTTGAATTTCGTCACCAATCACACTCTCCTTAATAGCCTTTTTGGTTTCAATAAGAGGCATAGGACATAAAAGGCCCTTACAGTTAACGTATTTCATAATATATTGATTTACAAACTATTTATACTGTTTTATTAACTCTTTATTTATTCTTTTAACGAACATTGGGCCAGAATAGATAAAACCCGTATATATTTGAATTAAAGAAGCTCCTGCGTTTAATTTCTCGATCGCATCTTCAGTAGTCATAATTCCTCCAACACCAATAATAGGCTTTTTACCTAATGTTTTTTCATGGATATATCGAATAACTTCTGTCGAGCGTTTTGTTAATGGTGCGCCACTTAATCCACCGTTACCAATAGAGGTTACCTTTTCACTACTAGTTGTAAGATTATCGCGAGAGGTAGTTGTATTTGTTGCAATAAATCCATCGATTCCGACTTCAACTGATGCTGTAATTGTTTCATCAAGCTGTTCATAGGTGAGATCGGGTGATACTTTTAGAAGAATGGGTTTATAAGTACTACGTTGTTTCCGCTCAGCCATAAAGGTGTTCAGTATTTTACTCAAGTTCTCACTATCCTGTAAATGCCGAAGATTAGCAACATTAGGGCAACTAATATTAACTACGATATAATCGACATGATCGTATATTTCCTTAAAGCAGAATAAGTAGTCATCAATAGCCTGCTCGTTAGGTGTAAGTGTATTTTTCCCGATATTTCCACCGATAATTATATTGCCACTCCTATTTTTAAGCTTTTTAGTTGCATATACAACCCCTTTATTGTTAAATCCCATTCTATTAATTAAAGCTTTATCTTTTTTAAGTCTGAATGAGCGAGGTTTTGGATTCCCGGATTGAGGCTTTGGAGTTACAGTTCCTATTTCGATAAATGAAAATCCAAAAGAGCTAAAATCTTCATAAACTTCTGCATTCTTGTCAAAACCAGCTGCAAAACCGATAGGATTTTTAAATTCTAGGCCTAAAATACTCCTATGTAAAGATGGATGATCAACAGATAATCTTTTTTTTATTATCCATTTCACTCCAGGTATTTTAAATCCAATTTTAATAAAAGAAATTACAAGCGAATGAATTTTTTCAGGAGAGAGAAGAAATAGAATTGGTCGAAGTAGTTTTTCGTACATATTAAGTTTTTGCAAAACTACTACAATCTGAAAAAACTATCAAGTATATTTTACTCTTCTGGAACGTACTCTTTAAAGCTCTTATCCTTGTAAAAAATGATTATACGTTCTATGCTACTATCATTTACGCGATTCTCAACCACTTTAGGAGACGGTGCAATAACTGTACTTTCTTGATTTACAATTGGTTGATTTACTTCTACTTTAGTTTCTGCAGGTTTAATATCAACATCAAATAATCTTTGTTGTACTATTGTTTTATACATCTCACCTTTACCTACAATAAGCCATTCAGCGTTTACCCTAGGAAATTTTGTGAGTATTCTTTGAATTAAATCAAAGCTGGGCTTATTCCTTCCTGAAAGTATATGAGAAATTGCACTTCGCTGTACACCTATTATATCAGCAAATTTAGTAGGTGTAAGGTTCTCAGAACTAATTAATCTATGGATTCTTGTTTCCATACTCAATGTTTTTACAAATGTAAATAAAAATATGATACACATGTAATTATTGTATGTTATATGTGTAAACCTATTAATAATACATATGTAACCATGACTTGAACTGTGTAAAAATTAAAATTATCCAGCTCTAACATTATTTTAAAAGTATATTAGTGTAATTTTATTGGCGTTAATATGCTGTTTTTATTGAATATAAATGTTCATAGATAGCTTTCATACCCCTCTTTATTGTTTATGTGCAATAATGTAGTTTAGTAACAGTATTAAGGTTTTATTATAATCAAGTATATATTAATGTGATAACAGTATAAATTACATAGTAAAACACTAATAGATTTACATTATACTGAACATATATATACATTACCACTACTAGGATTAAGACATGGCTGAATATCGCTTAATAACGAATAACTTAATATGTTTCGACTTGCCTTTGATTATGTGTAAAAGATCCTTATTTACACCCTCGTTAAGAATAATCTTTAATACAATTAACTTAAATGTTTTAATAAAAATCGTATAATACAGGTTATTAATATTATATGATGCATTACTTGATCAAATTCATATAAATTCAGCATTTAATGCATTAAATAATTATACTAAATATTTAGATAAAACATATAATAAACAGATATACAGTATATTAAAATTATAATTATCAATACGTTGATACATCATCATTATACGAATTCATAAGAATACATCTGTAAACTTATGGAGTATTTTATTAGTATTTATTAATGTTTACACATGTAATATATACATGATTTTTTATTAAATTTGAATAATAGAGATCTTAACTAATAAGATTTTTAGTTAACATAATTAAAGTAAAATGAAGGGTAATAAATTAGAATTAAAAAACAGTAAACCTGTAAGCCGGGTTCTGTACTATAAACGAATTTATAGTCTCTATCATTTATCTAGGATTATAGTCACCCATAACCTCAAGCGACCTACCCCTTACGACTCTCGGAGAACCGAAAACAGCGCGGGCAGCTCTGTTCTTTAAGCATAAGACTTAAAGAATCGTAATATACATGGTCTTACAACCCATAAGGCGTACGGCATTCCATATTGCTACAGAACCCGGTGGGCTCTTACCCCACCTTTTCACCCTTTCCTTAACCGAAATTAAGGCGGTTATTTTCTGTTACGCTACTATACCCTCACGAATATCTTCCTGTTAGGAAGTATGGTGCCCTGAATTGCCCGGACTTTCCTCCCCTATATTTCAAGGAGCGATAGAGCGGTTTACTGTTTTTCAAATAACGTTTAATGACTATCGAATATAAACAAGCGTTGCACCATATCCGTACTCTTTGAATGATGCATCTTGGTATTTTAACTTTGAATATTTTGAATCAAGTAGTTTACGGATCTCATGCTTTAATTTCCCATTACCTAGCCCGTGTATAAAAACCATTTTTTTCGTGTTACTACTTCGTATACCACCTTCCAGAGTAGTCTCAAAACGGGCTAACTGAGTTTGGATAATCTCTGCTGATGATAGATTCTGATAATTCTCAACAAGTTCCTCTATGTGTAAATCTATTTCCTCTAAATCAGATTGTACATCTTTTTTAGGTTTAGGTTTTACAACTTTATCCTTCTGGTTTATTGATTCATTAATAGCGTCATTAGTAATTGTTTTAAGAAGTGCTTCCTTTTTAGAATCAGCAATAGATATTACATAAGCATTCTCCTCAAAAAAATCATTTTCAGTAAATGAACTATCCTTACAAAGTTTTATAGGGTTGATATTAATATCCAAATAATCTGGTTGTTGGATAATAAACTGAGTATTCTTAAAGAACAACGATTGAATGTTGATGATGAAGTTACTATTCAATTCATTATTACCATAAGTTCTAATAAGTTCCTTTGAATCAGGAAGTAAAATACCACTTTTAATAGGAGTAACATTTGACTGATTCCAAACTGATAATGAGTAGAAAACCCTATAGTTGCTATCATTAATAATATACAGGTCTTGATTACTAATACCAATTTTTGAAGGAATCTCAGGTACAAAAGCAAGGTATAAACCTACTGAATTTCCTTGAGGATCTTCAACCTCCTTGCGGATAGGCTCTGAATTCTTCTTTATTTCAGCGTTGGCTGCATTTGTTGGTTTCTTACTAACAGTTTTATTTCCTGTAGTTTCTTTATCGGGAATAATTGATAAAAGTTTTTCATCGCCTTGACCAATAATAACTAATTCGGTATCAAGGACCGGAATCTCAAAGCCATCTTCGGTTTTTACAGCAACGGTCCTGTTATCTATTATCCTTGTAACAATTCCTCCACCCACGTCGTTAAGGAATCTTACCTTATCTCCTATCCCGCACTTCATAATATCAATATATTGAATATCAATTAAATAATCAAATAGAATAATATTGCAAAAATAGTTAATTTTGTCGAGTTTTATTGATTTAATAATATTCTCGTGACAAATCAGCAGTTAGAAAGCATTCGTATATCAGATTTTGATTACCATTTACCCGATGAAAAAATTGCTAAACATCCTTTAGATGAACGGGATAAATCAAAACTTTTACTCTACAAAAAATCATCGATTGATGAGGATGTTTTTATAAATCTAGCCGAGTACCTGCCAGCCAACAGCCTTATTTTATTCAATAATACAAAAGTAGTTCAAGCTCGATTACTCTTTAAAAGGGCTACAGGTGCTCAAATTGAGGTATTTCTACTTGAACCAATCATTCCATTTGATTACGTTATATCGTTTGCAAGCACTACAAAGGTAGTATGGAAGTGTATTGTAGGAAATCTTAAGAAGTGGAAAGAAGTTGAACTACAAATGCCTATTCCAACCACAACCTCAATACTATCGGCCAAAAGAATTAAAAATCTCTCGGAGGGTGTTGAAATTGAACTATCATGGGATGATTCGACACTAAGCTTTGCCCGGATAGTTGAACTATGCGGGAATATTCCTATTCCACCATACCTTAATAGGGATGCAGAACAAGATGATAAAGAGAGATATCAGACCATTTATGCTAAACCCGAAGGTTCAGTAGCTGCACCTACTGCAGGGCTCCATTTTACCAAAAAAGTATTCGAATCACTTAAACGAAAAAATATTGACATTGAGTATGTTACATTGCATGTTGGTGCTGGAACATTTAAGCCTGTTAAGGCTGATAGCATCAAAGAGCATGAGATGCATACCGAGCACTTTATTGTTAAAAGGAGCACTTTAGATAAACTGTTAAAAAACAAAGGGAAACGGATTATTGTTGGCACTACATCGCTTAGAACCCTTGAAAGCATTTATTGGTTAGGCGTTAAAGCAATAGAAGGTAAACTTAATAATCAGCTAAGTGTTTCTCAATGGGAACCCTATGAATTAGCTCAAAATATTAGTGTTGATGATTCGCTAAAAGCATTAGAATCGTTCATGAGTGACCAAATGTTTGATTACTTATCAGCATCAACTCAAATACTTATTGTTCCAGGGTATAATATAAGAATGGCTGATGCTTTGATTACAAACTATCATCAACCCAAGTCTACATTATTGCTTCTTGTAGCAGCATTTATTGGTGAAGATTGGAAAGAAGTTTACAACTACGCTCTATCTCACAATTTCAGATTTTTAAGCTATGGAGATAGTTCTCTCTTAATGAAAAATGTATAATAATTAATGAATAATGCCTGAGAAAAAAGATAGTTATAGTAGATTCTTACCTACTTCAAAGAAAGAGATGGAGGCTTTGGGTTGGGATCAAGCTGATGTTATCCTATTTTCAGGTGATGCGTATATAGATCATCCATCGTTTGGGGCTGCCGTAATTGGCAGAGTTCTCGAGAATATTGGCCTTAAGGTTGCAATTGTTCCACAACCCAACTGGAGAGATGATTTAAGAGACTTTAAAAAGTTGGGGGTTCCAAGACTATTCTTTGGAGTTACATCTGGCTCGATGGATTCGATGGTTAACCACTACACAGCAAATAAACGATTACGTAGTGATGATGCATACACCCCTGATAATAAGGCAGGTTATCGCCCTGATTACGCTGTAACAGTTTACTCAAAGATTATTAAAAAGATTTACCCAAACACACCTTTAATAATAGGTGGAATTGAATCATCGCTACGTCGATTGACCCACTACGATTACTGGTCTGATACCCTAAAACCTAGTATTTTGATTGAATCAGGGGCTGATATACTTGTTTATGGGATGGGTGAAAAGCCAATTGTAGAAATTGCCAGAAGAATAGCTGATGGACAATCGGTTTATGAACTTTTCGATATTCCCCAAATATCATTCATTGATTCCGATGTTAACAGTTATAGTTCTGAAAAAGAAACTATTATACTTAACTCATTTGAGGATTGCCTGAATTTAAAGGAGAAGTTTGGCGATAATTTTAAAATAGTTGAAACAGAGTCGAATAGAGTAAGCGCTAAAAAACTTGTAGAGCCTACAAATGGGAAGGTTGTAGTAGTTAACCCACCATTTCCAATACCTACAACGGGTGAGATTGATGGCTGGTACGATTTACCTTACACCCGATTACCCCATCCAAGGTATAAATCAAAGGTTATACCCGCTTGGGAGATGATTAAATTCTCTATTAACATCCATCGTGGGTGCTTCGGAGGGTGCGCCTTTTGTACTATTTCTGCCCATCAAGGAAAATTTATTGCTTCTCGATCGGAAAAATCAATTCTGAATGAGGTTGACAAAGTAGTTGCAATGGAAGGTTTTAAAGGATATTTAAGTGATTTGGGTGGCCCATCAGCAAACATGTACACGATGCAAGGCAAGGATTTAAAAAAGTGCGTTGTTTGTAAACGACCATCATGTATTTTCCCAAACATTTGTAACAATTTGAATACTAGTCATGAAAACCTAATTTCTCTTTACAAAACTGTTAGAAATAGAGAGGGTATTAAAAAAGCATTCATTGGAAGCGGTGTACGATACGATTTATCGATGAATGAAGATGATGAATACATCACAGAACTAATTCGTTATCATGTATCTGGAAGGCTAAAAGTTGCTCCTGAGCATACATCAAATGAAGTTTTGAAACAGATGCGAAAACCACCGTTTGAGAGTTTTAAAAAATTCAACAATAAATTCAACGAAATAAATAGTAAATTCTCATTAAACCAGCAACTTATACCCTACTTCATCTCTAGTCATCCAGGTTCAACGGAGGCAGATATGAAGCAACTTGCAGAAGAAACGAAGAAGTTAAATTTCAAACTAGAGCAAATACAGGATTTTACGCCAACCCCAATGACATTAGCATCGACAATATACTACACGGGAATCAACCCATATACAAAAGAGAAAGTATACGTTGCTAGAACGCAAGAGCAAAAGGTAAAGCAGCGTAGTTACTTCTTTTGGTATAAAGAAAATAAGCCTAAGCAGAAATATAAAGGGAAGAATTAATCCTTACCAATTAAATTCAGTGCATTACCTATTACATTTAGTAACTCCTTTTGATCCTCAATACCAACTGAAAGTCTTATCATTCCTGGGAATGGATATCTATCGCCCCAAACTGGCTCCACAGGCATTAAAATTGTATCGGCATCACCGAGAGTTGGAACCAAATGAATTGAATCAGAGACAAGTTGAATAAACATATTACATCTTTGAGCCTTCTCCTCACGGTTAGAGCCTTTTATATCAAACGTAACCATACCTCCGAAAGCTATTCCTTTAAATAATCGGAAAGCCTCGTTATGTGTTGAATGACTTTCCAATCCTGGGTATAATACGTTCTCTACTAGAGGATGGTTTTCGAGAAAATTAGCAATGGCATGAGCATTCTGACAATGCTTTAAGAAGCGCATTTCAAAGGTCTTGAGCATATCAATCAATCTATACGCATCATCGGGTGAGAGCATATGGCCAACCCACTTGCGGTATTCGATTGCCTCCTTTAAAAGTTCAGGGTCATTACCTGAAATAGAACCTGCAGAAAGATTTCCATGGCCAGCCAAGTATTTAGTAACGCTCTGATAAACCAAATCGGCACCTGAATTCAACGGTTTCCAGAGGATTGGGGTAGCAAAAGTATTATCAACAATAACCTTTGCTCCATGTCTTTTGGCAATCTTAATGATTGCTTCCCCATCCACAGCGATGAGCATTGGGTTAGAAAGCACTTCAAAAAAAACAACATCGGGTTTAGTTTCACTTATGAGCTTTTCGAATGCCTCCATTGAGTATGAATTGCCATTAGGAGCAAAACGAATAACCTCGATTCCACGACGTTGAACTAATACCTTATCTATATATGAATTTGTTCCTCCATATATCTCGGTAAAAAAAAGCCATTTATTGGATTTGTTGCTTCGTTGAAAGATCGATAATGCAACATCCAATGCAGCCTGCCCCGATTCTGTTAGAAGAGTCCATTTAGATCCTTCAAGTTTCATTAACCTCTCCTCTGCTTCCACAACATTAGGGTTGCGATATCGTGCATAAATGTAAAGATCAGGGTTGTGGGGATGGTTAACCTCATCAGTAAAAGCCTTTTTCATTGTAGGCACATCCTCTAATAGAAACCCCATGTCTCTATAGATGGGTGTTCTTGTACTCTTTACGTTTTTTGCTTTCATATGAAACAATTTTAATAATGATAAATGTAGCTTTTTATTAAACTTCATAAAAGCATATTGGTTTAATAGAATAGGTATTTATTCTAAAATAGTTTGTAGAGTTTAAGCAAATAAGAATAAATATATATTTTGAGTATTTCTAAAGTTTGTTGATTTTAACATAGTTATTAGCTAATTAGTAAATTTGCCATATTAAGGATTTGAATTAGAATTTAGCCATGATATCATTCATTTTAAATAATCAGCTAGTTTATACAGATAAATCATCAGGTGGCTCATTGCTTGATTTTATTAGGTATGAGCAAGATTTACCAGGAACAAAAATTGGTTGTCGCGAAGGCGATTGCGGAGCATGTACCGTTCTCGAAGGAACTCTAGAAAACGGAAAAGTAAGCTATAAGAGTATAGTTTCATGCCTTACCCCTCTTGGAAATGCTCACGGAAAGCATATAGTCACTATTGAGGGGATAAATATGGGACACCTAACCCCTGTTCAAAAAGCATTCGTTGAAAACGCTGCAACTCAATGCGGATTTTGTACCCCGGGGTTTATCATGTCGTTAACAGGGCACAGCCTATCATCTGAAAAATCTACTAAACAAAGTGCCATTGCATCAGTAAGTGGCAATATTTGCCGTTGTACTGGCTACAAATCAATAGAGAAAGCCGCCGAAGCAATAGCAGAAATTCTAAAAGATAAGAATGTAGATGATCCAATTAATTGGTTAGTTAAGAACAAACATCTTCCAGAGTATTTTCTTGAAATACCAAGTCGTTTAAATAAAATCCACAAAGTAACCCCAGTAGCAGAAGTTGAAAGCACTATAATTGCAGGGGGTACAGATTTAATGGTACAGAAAGCAGAGATTCTTGCTGAAGCAGATATCAACCTATTTCAAAACAGAATTGATTTAAAAGGGATTAAAATTGAAAATGGTAAATGTATTTTAGGTGCAGCAACTACTGCAAGTGAATTAGAGGAGTCAATAGAGATTAGAAAAGTTGTCCCTGAAATTGTATCATACCTTAAGCTAATCTCATCCAAACCCATTCGCAATATGGGGACTATCGCCGGGAATATTGTAAACGCCTCTCCCATTGGCGATATAAGTATTATGCTATTAGCGTTAAATGCTGAGGTTAATCTATCAAACGGTAAATCAATTCCATTAAAGGAGTTCTACCTTGGTTATAAGAAGTTAGCCTTGGACAAAGGTGATTATATTAAGAATGTTTCGTTTCCTGTTCCCAAAAAACCTAGCCTATTTAACTTTGAAAAGGTTAGCAAGCGTACGCATCT